>Ga0137298_10414_pt1 | contig 36537 bp, 29 predicted proteins | sample RamsorincwithD2O_2_FD_97182 | JGI IMG/M metagenome (GOLD analysis project Ga0137298, IMG submission 97182) | Mouse cecal microbial communities from Vienna, Austria - Glucosamine amended with D2O | ecosystem: Host-associated > Mammals > Digestive system > Large intestine > Cecum | place: Austria...
GACCAATGCCTCCGCCGAGGCATTCAACTCTAAAGTCAAGATCTTTCGCTCACAAATGCGTGGTGTCCGTGACCGAGACTTCTTCATCTTCCGACTGGTCAAACTCTACGCCTAAAAATTTAACATTCTCTTCGACTCAATTTAACATATGCACCAGGTTTTCGGCTTGACCCGTTACAGCCTCGTCAATATCCGATTTACGGGCAATATCATCAGGAAGCACCACTTTGACTTCGGAAGGAACAGCCGAGGTTTGCGCCGGGGGTATCGCCATTGCCTGTGTTTCCAAAGTCTCGATGCGGGTGCCGTGGTCGGTTACTTTCTTTTGCAGGTCGTCAATCTGCGTGCCTTGTTTTTTGACGTCATCATAGAATTTCGACATATTCAGATTTTTCTTGATTTGCGTTTACGTTTGGCTTCTTCTTTCTTGATGGCGTTTTGGAACGCCTGTTCCTCCGGGTCGAAGCCGGGACCGAGAGTGAACAGATTGCCTATCGCGCCAATGGTAGCCTCCGCGACATTTTCAATCAGAGAGGGTGTTTTCTGTTGGATATATTCAACCTTGACTTTGGGTTGCGGTGTCGGAGATGCGGAGCGGCTCTGTCCCTGCTTTCGGTTCAGCTCAAAGAGATTGTTCAGTCGGCGGTATGTGAAAGCTCGGTCTATTTTAGAGCCGTTCATCGCTATATCGCCATCGGAAAATTTCACGCCGATATGCTCACCGGTGTTGTGATCATCGTGGAACTTCACATCAATTCCGGCACAGGCGAGACGCCGGGAGAACTCATCCCACGACTTACAGCCGTATATGGCCGCAGAAATCTTGGCTTTGAATACGGGCTTTTTCTGCTCATATTTTTCTTTGAGAGGCGAATATGTCAGTCCGTATTTGTCTTTCAGAGCCTTGACAACCTTATCGCTACGCTTGAAATTGTTGCGCTCGTTGACCGCTTTCCCAGACATATTCACACGGTTATAGACGATATGAAAATGCGGATGCTCGGTTTCAAGATGGCGCACAACGAGATACTGAGTGTCCTTTATACCCATACCCTTCATATACTCTTTTGCGAGTTGAGTCATGAATTCATCGGTCAGACGGGGAGCGTCGGCGCTGTCAAAACTGATGGAGATATGTCCCGCCGGATTCTCCTTGCCGGGCATAAATCCGTGTATAGCTTCAAACGATTGCACCATTTTTGCATAGTCGGAGGTGAATATATTTTCGCTTCCGATGATGCGCCAAGTGTCGGGCGTGTATTCTTTCGGGTCGTGAAACTGGCGTGTCACATACCCTACGACATCGTGAAACGAGCCACTTTTAAGGATTCTTGCAAACATAGTCGGTCTCCTTGTTGGGTTTAAGTTTTTTGAGAATGTCAAACATTCTGTCAACGACAGCCGCTAATTTATTGGCCGCGCTGCGGAGTTTGAGTTGATGAAAACAGGTCATTGCCTGATTAAAATCGGAACTGAGATTCAGTATTTCTCTGGCAATTCCAGTCTCCATTTCGTTCAGACGGCTGACGATAGTGAGGCGGAACGCACCGTGTCTGACATACTCTGCCATCTTTACCCCGGCGGCTTTTGACCGCGACAAGAGGTCGAAGTATTCGGCATCGTTGAGCTTGATTGTCACAACATGGGTGCGCTTCTCGTCGGTCGGTTTAGAGGGACGACCGCCCTTTCGGGTAGTTGATTTACTCATTGTAGTCATTATGATGGTTTAGGTGAATTGTGGAGGCAAAGAGCGTTTCTTAACGCGCAGTTTTGGGAGTCGTTTTCGGAGAAAAAGAAATCCCGAAACATATCCTTGCCTTCCCAATTCACTACGTTCATCGGGAAGCTGCCCCACAGTGTACCGGGTGCAGTGGTATCCCGACTTTCTATCTCAGAGCTTACGCCAGATTTCGATGTCGTCGGCATACTGTTTCAGATGCTCGGCGAGGATGGCGTTGGCGTAGCTGCTTACCGTTGTACCACGGTCGCCGAGGATTCTGGAGACGCGCTCAAGCTGGTCCCACAGGTCGCCCTCAATGTTCAGGGCATGGCGGTTCACCAGCTTTGCCGGAGCAAGGAAGGCCGCCTTGAACTCGGCGAAGTCCGACTTGCGCTGTTGTTTGCCGATTCGCTGTTGCTTCGGCTGCTCGGTTGGGGCGGTTACCTCGGTTGATGTCTGTTCGTTGCCAAACAGATTGTCAGCATTGGCAGGTGTGGTGCTGTTAACATCGTTATCGCTGTTAACTGTGGAAGTGGAGTTGGTTGAATTATCTGATTTCATAATAAAATCGGGATTAAGAGTTGATACTTTGGATTTGGTTGCATCGGTCAACTCGGTTGACTTGGATGCGAGTGTTGACGGAGATTTCTTCGCAGTCATTGTTTTTCTGTTTATGAGGGTTTGTGAATAGTATCAGTATCCGGGTTGTACCGTTCAACTGACACAAGAGTGAGTTGCAGGTCATCAATGAGTTTCTGCAACATCGGATTACGGCGTATCATAGATTGCAGGACAGCTTGGTCCGGCTCGATTTGCAGGAGATAGTCTGCTATGTCAAGTCCTGCTGTTCGCTCGTTGTCAGTGGCAACTTCTTCAAGGTAGTTGAAGATACTTGCCTCGATACCGAGATTGCGGAGCAAACTCAGTTTCTGCCGCCACTGGTCGGCCGCGCCGATGTCGGGATACAGGATAACCTGATGGCCTTTGAGAACACGGAGTGCATCAGTATTGAAGCATCCGTTTTTTCCGCCGGAAGCGAGCCACACATATTCGGGCAGATAGTAAGCTGCCACAAGCGCGGTCTTTTCGCTTTCGACAATGGCGACCGGTTTGCCCCTGTTCTTCGGCAAAAGGTGTTCTCCGAAAAAGCATTGACGCAAATTGAAATCCGGCAATCGCAACAACGAGTGAACCCATGTAACATGATTGAACGGCTCCTTTACGCGCTTACCCGTTTCTGCATCGTAGAGCATGACCTTACCTGTGCGGACACAGCATTTGATGTCAGTCTGCCAGAATACGCATGAGCCCGGCCAGTGCTTAGAGGTGCCGACGCGGTAATCTTTCATCAGCCTGAGAGCGTCCTCTGCTCCGAACTTAGAGCGGAGGAAAAGAAAGAGATTGTTCTTCTCATAACCGTGCAGAGTCTGTGAAACAGTCTCTGCCGCGATTAAGGATGTCGGCTTTCGCAGCTCGGTCGGCTTGGCTCGCCATGCTGACGGAGTGGCAAAATCGCAGTGCTTTGGCTTTGATTGCGGATTGCGCTCAAAGTATTCCTTTGGCGTAAGATGATAGCCGCAACTCTGCTCATGGTCGCATCTTCCTACATCATCAGGAAACAAGATTTGTTTCTCGGTGTCGATGTAGCGGCTAAAACAGCGTTTCTTGTGGCAGGCGGGGCAAGTGTGCCGTGTCGCCACGCCCTTATAAGGCTGGAGCATGAATCGGTGTGCGTTCATAGATTCTCCGAGATTAGGGTCGCATTTTACGCATTATCCGCATTTTGGCGGGGAGAAAATGCAGAAAGTGCAGAAAATGCGGGGTTAGGGTCAAAGTTTGGAATAAACGCCATGACGGACTTTCTGAAAGTGAATTCCGATAAATCTCCGAATAAAATCCTTGAATGTGCGCTCCGGCATGGAGTTGGCTGATGCAATCTCCACTCCCTGCTCTGTTGTGAACTCATCCGGCAGAGCCGTGATTACTGCCCTTTGCACTTCCGAAAGCGACAGATCGCGGATAATTCCCTGCACCCTTGTGGCTGTCGCCTTGAAGTAGTCCACGAGCGATATGGCGTTCTCTACCGATACAAGGTCTATTTCCTCTCTGTCGGCTTCGCCGCAGGCCCATCTCGCCATCTGCAATATCAGACAGAACCGTATGGCATGGAAATCGAATTTGTTATAAACTCCTTTAAGGGCATCACACTCCTCCCGGTTACATTCCTCGGTGTTCCGACGCTGCCATTCGTAAAGTCTCGCTTTCGCATCCGGCGCAAAGGGTAGGATGTTAGCTATGATATTTCCGTCTGTATCCGTTTCGTATGAGATAGCGACGAGCCTTTCTATAATCTGCGCCCATGCCTCTTCTATGTCGAAAGTCGGCTCTTTATCGCTCCACGGCTGTTTGTCCTGATTATGGGGTATGACAAACAGCAAGCGGTCGATAAAACCGTTGGATGTGCGGCTCCCTTGCGCAAGCTCGTTGAGAATACCGTTCTGGATTGTTCCCACCACCGAGATGAAAGGACGGCTGATATAGACCGAGTTCTTTACTCCCTTGCGATCAGAGAAGGAAGGATTTGCGTTAAACAGCTTTAGCCAGTATTCTTCATCCGAACCTTTGTTGTATCGGTTGAAGTTCTTGAACCAGCCTGCAAGTTCATCATTCCACATACAGATGCCACGCAGATTCTGCGAGTGGATAAGCAACATCGCTTCGGGTGTCGCATCTGAAATCAGGAACCGTTTGCAGACAGGGGCGACAGGGTGAGGCTCTGAGCGTTCTTTTATAGGCAACTCGCGCTGACGCTCATATTCCTCACACGCCTTAATATAGGCGCGTGTTGCCATTCCGTCCAGCTCGGCGAACGGTCTGATGGCGAAATTCAGCGGATGCGACTTGCAGGCTCCCGGTCTTCCGACAAGAGCCATAAAAAGTATGGCACTCTCATCCCATTTTCCTTTGAGCCGTGCGAAATGGGTGTTGCCGATGCCAAGTCCGACTGCCACGAGCATAGCTCCGGCAAGATAATCCACCGGATAGCCGTAACAGTCGTGTGCCTCCTTTACGATTATCTGAATCTTCAACGGCAACGCGCCCAGAGGAAAATCCCCGCCCCGGATACTTACACTCATATCGACGGCTTTGCCGAGTACGAGCATGGGGTCTATTCCATTATTTTCCGTTCTTGTCTCCATGCAGTTCCAGTGTTTTCAATACATCTTCCTGACGGTAGAAAACTTTACGCCCAACCTTTACCGCCTCAAGGTATCCGCTTTTGCGCCAGTTGTAGAGAGTGACCTCGCACACACCGAGTTTTTCCATGACCTCTTTGCGTGAGAGTAGAGTGGTCTGAGCAGCCGTCACCATTATGGGCAACATCTGCTCTTTCGTCAGTTCGATTACATTCTTGGCGAAATCGAACAGGTCTTGTGGAGTTACTGTCAGAGAGACATTGGCTCCGGTTTGTAAAATGCTAAGAATATCTGTCATTCAGAATCTCCTATATGTCGCCATTGTTATACCCGGTGACGAGAGGCAACTTTACCCGTAACCGTCGGCTGTTCCACTTGGAATAGCTGTGCAAAGAAAGCACAAAATTCGTGCTGTTGCAAATGTATAACACTGATTGACAGGTGATTAAATTCGTTTCAGTTCGTAAACGAAGAAAACGAAGAATAACGAATTTATATGAGGCTGCCTCACGACTGACAACCTGACAAAATAGGTACTGCCATAGGGCAAAAAATGCCAAAAGCCACCTGAGAGCATTTGTCAGATGGCTTTTGGCAGATGATGAAAAACGGGTGTCTTTATACTGCTGCGTATGCCGGAAGATCGAGGAAATCTCTTATGTCGGCCAACTCCGCTTTGTTCTCCGGGAAATCTATTACCAGTCTGTTTTGTACCCTTGACATAAAGGTTCTGTGGGCATCCTGCACTCCACGCACATGGATTTTCTTATAACCGGCCTTTTCGCCGAAGGCTTCATCAAGGGCGGAATGGAATTCAACAATGGTGCAGCTGTGCAATACGTGAGCCTTGTCAAGCGCGATATAAAGCATAGCTATATCTTTGGCTCTTTTCTTGACAGTGACACGTTCTTCAATTAGTTCCAGCAAATAATCTTCTGTCAGAAGTTCTTTAAGCGGTTTTCGCTCGGCAGACCTCGTTTTAGGCTTTTTCTTTTCGGCGGTCTCGGCATTTTCAGTTTCATCAGCCGTTGACGCGGATTTGAATTTGCTTACGATTTTAAGTGTCACAGTGGGGACTACGCCCAAATCATCTTGTTCTTCACAGAACTGTCGCCAATCATCTTCGGTACGGGCATCAATAGAGATACTGGTGTTGATGATACCTTTGATTAGAAGTTTGGCAGCCATACGGCGCAGAAAGCTCATCTTTCCACTTCTGATGAGTTCCTCGCCAAGTTCGACCATGCACTCGAAACTGCGCCCGCGAAAAAGCCACGCAAGCATCGGTGTAATCATGGAATCGGGCAGAGGGTTCTCAAAACCGGCAAGTAGTTTGTTGCCGATCTTAGCCTCATGCAGCATTTCTTCCAGATTCTTGAAGTCGGTTGCTCGGTCATCTTTCATACGCAATATTACGGCCTTCTTGAAGCCGGGGGCGAGTTTGCTCGCAAAATTAAATACTCGCTCAAATCCGATGCCATCGACCGAGTGCATCATCTCAGTGAAGTCACAGTATTCTTCATAGTTATTTGAAATCCACTCGTCGAGTAGCTCTTTGTGTCGTGGGGGTGGTGGGGTTGTGTCGGCGCTCATTGGCTATGTAAAAATTAACGGGAGTCAACATTAACTCACGATTCTTAAAACATCCAATAGCGTTCACTTGTTCGCGCGATTGAATGTCGCCGACATTCAGCACAGACAAACGACATTCAAAAACATAAAATTTTAATGTCGGTGAGGTGTAAGATTCAGTTTGGTGGACAATTTGTGGACAAAACACCTATAACGAAAAACTCAACTACTTATAAACCAAGTAGTTGAGTTTAAAATTGGTGACCCCGGAGAGGCTCGAACTCTCGACCCAATGATTAAGAGTCATTTGCTCTACCAACTGAGCTACGGAGTCATGTGCATGTTGTCCTTTGACTTTTGCGATGCAAAGTTAAACACAAATTTATTTATGGCAAAATTTTTTGCATATAATTTGCAATGTTTTTTGTTTTGCAGATGAATTTTGAGGATGAATCCGTAATGCTGATTCCTTAAGGGTGTTATATTTAGGGGCAATCAACGGTAACGGCAGTCGTTTATGACTGTATGGACGCAGACGATATATAATTTTTGCTTTTCAAAATATAATTACAAGAAATACGGATAATCATAGGCCCACAGGGTATCGTATGATTATCCGTATAAGTAATTAACCTAAATGTTATATTTCGGGATAACCCGGATTCTGTTTCAGATTGGGATTGGTATTGAGTGTGGTGCGTGATAGGGGCAGCCACATTGTATGGCTGTCGTTATCAGGCTCTTTGTCCCACCAGCGACCGGTGTTGTATACTCCGAACCGGCAAAGTGTCTGGCGGCGCAACCCTTCGGCAAGGAACTCTCGTCCCCATTCGTCAAGCAATTCCTGCTTGGTGAGCATGCTTCCATCCTCCGGATACAGGCTGGGGGAACCGGCAGGATAGTTGCGTCTTCGCACTGTATTGAGCAGTCTTTCGGCTTCGGCTTTATTGCCTTGGTTGAAGCGTATCTCGGCGAGGTAGTATATCACTTCAGGCAAGCGCAACATGGCGTAGTCCGATTCTATTTTGTTGGGGTCATCGGAGGGGTAAAACGGGTATTTGATTATGCACCATCCCGAATTCTGGTCGCCGGAGGTCATGGTTGATGCAGCAGTGACAGCGCCGTTAGATGGTTGCGGCGAGGGACTTGACGGGTCTGTATCGCGAAATATTCCCACTTGGTCACGTATATATAGCTCGTAGGCTCCGTTATCGGAAGTTACATTCTTGGTCACCCCGTTATCATCGTATGGCAGATATCCGTAAAGGAAGAGCCCTTCACGTTTACTGTTGCCCAGATTCTTATATTTTTTCAGCCTTACATCGTCAGGATACTTCATGAACTTGCGTACAGGTTTGCCAAGTTCAAATGCATATTCGTTGCCGTCAAGGTCAAGGCCCGGCTGAAGGGCATATTTGGGATTGCAGTTGCCCCAGTCGGTGAAGCCGAAGTATTTTGGAGAGAGAAAGGGTGCTACCTGCCAGAACATTTCGGTGCCGTAAACCCAATGCATACCGCCGAAAGATGACGGGAAGCCATAGAGTATTTCGTTGGAATTAACATTGTCCCAGTCAAAAGGCGCATCCCAGCGCGAGTCAGGTTCGTAGAATCCGTAGTCGCCGCGGAGTATAGCCTCACAGTACTCTGCGGCTTTATCCTCCATATTCTCATCAATCCACCAGCTTGCATTCATATACAGGCGGGCTAGCAGAGCCGCGCAGGCCCCTTTTGTCCATAATCCTTGATTGATGCCGTTGCCATTTGCACCTTCTTTGGCATTTAATTTAGGCAGTGATTCAAGCAATTCCGTCTCGAGGAAGGTGAATGTCTCTTTGGGTGTGGCCTGAGAGGGAAGTTCCGATACTGGATAATCTGTCACGATAGGGATATTATGGTACAGGTCAAATATGGTCATGTACATCCAAGCTCTCAAAACCCGGCTCTGGGCTATGAAGTCGTCGATTTCATGTTTGCTGACCCCGAGTTTCTCTCCGTCGATATGGCTAAGGTCGGAGATGCTTGAATTGCACAAGCCGATGCCACGATAGGTGTCATCCCATGTCCATCTTACAAATCCGTCGTCGATAGTCCATGTATGGTAGTGGTAGCGGCAGAATTCGCCGCCGTTGTACCAATGCTCTTCGCGCTGTACCGTCATGTAGTGGTCGGCCGAGAGCTCACCCATCCAGTACAATCCTTGTGTGTTTAGCCAGTATGCGTGGCCAAACGGGCGCAAAAAGCCTTGTATCACGTTCTCCCGTGTTTTGTAGAAGCCTTCCTGAGGGATAATGTCATATGTCTTTTCGTCAAGATCGGTACAGCCGACCGATAAGAGCAACAGGGTGGTCGCTATTATGTTTCCAAGAGTTTTCATGTTGATAAGAATATATAAATTTAGAAGTCGATTTGCACACCAAACAGATACTGACGTGTCGACGGATAGTATCCTGTCTTACTATACGGAATGCCGGGTTGAAGTCCATTGACGCAATAAGCGTCGGGGGCCAGCCCCCGGTTATAGCTACGTATCGAGAAGAGATTGCGTCCGGTAAGATAGAACCGTACTTTTTCGATATATCGGTTTATCTTCCATGTATAGCCCAGTGTTGCCACATCAAGTTTGACAAAATCGCCGTCATGCACGAAGTAGCTGCTATGTACATTTTTTCCCTCGGTTATATGGGCGTTTTCGGAATAGGCCGACTTCAGTACGTTGGTGCCGGGAGCCGCCCCCATCACTCCATAATAAAGATCCTGAGCATCATAAATCTGATAACCGAAAGCTCCGCGGAAATAGAGTGTAAGGTCAAGGTTGCGATAACGGAAGTTATTTGTGAGTGAAGCGGTAAATTCAGGCATGCCGTTACCCACTACGCATTTGTCGGCATCGGTGCCTTGCGATACGGGTATCTTCTCGCCGCTTTTGTCGTAGACAAGCCAGTTGCCGTTGTCATCAACTCCCGCATACCTGAATGTATAGAAGTTTCCTACGCGCTGGCCCTCTTCTATGCGCTGTACCGGACCGGGGTTGCCGGGATAGGTGGGGAAGCCGTCCATCCAATAGAATTTCTGTCCTTCGTACAGCCGGTTGGAGAATGATACAAACTTGTTGTCTGATGTCGAGCCTATAAAACTTAGGGTATAATCGAAATCTTTTGTCCTCACGGCATTATAACGGAGTTCTATTTCGATGCCGGTATTTTTCATTGTGCCGACGTTGACATACGAATTGGCTATGACATTAGGCGGCACAGGCACACTATAAGTGCCGAGGAGGTCGCTCTGCTTGCGGTTGTAGTAATTGACGGATCCCTCCAGTTTATAGTTAAGCAGGCTGAAGTCTATGCCGGCATTCCAGTTCTTGCCTTTTTCCCATTTAAGGTTTACGTTGGGATTGGAGTTGATGCCCCATCCTTGTATATATTGTCCTTTATAAAAAATGAGGTCATAAGATGCCATGGTGGCAAGTGACTGGTAGCTTGCGAAGTCCTGATTTCCGGTCTCTCCGTAATCGGCCCTTATTTTCAGGTCGTTTATCCAGTTTATGCCACGCATGAAGTTTTCCTGACTTATGCGCCATCCGGCCGATACGGCAGGGAAGTTGCCCCATTTGTTATTGGCGCCGAATTTCGATGACCCTTCGTGGCGTATCGAGGCGGTAAGGAAGTAGCGGTCATTAAAGCTGTAGGAGAGTCGCCCGAAGAATGCTATGAGTTTTGAGTCGTTTCGGTATGATGACATGCCTTTGCGGCCGGCTGTCGCTCCCATATAGGCTCCTGCTCCAAGATTGTCGGCTCCGAGAAGATCAGATGCGAAGTCTTTGTTTTCAGCGCTTAATCCGTCGTTGACAAAATACTGGTAGGAATATCCGCCCATAAAGGCGACGCGGTTTTTGGCGTTGCTGAAGCCGTAGTTGACAAGCCATTCGAGTGACTGCTGTTTGTTTTTGTCATAAGAACGCTTGGCCTCACCGTCAAAACCGGATTCTTGGGCTACGGTAGATGTCGACGGACGAAACCATGAGTAGTCATTCTGTATAATCTGCTGCGCCAGAGTTATCTGGGTGCTGAGCGAGTGACGCTCATCCTTGCATAACGCAGGAAATAGATTGACTTTAAGTGTGCCGTCCCAGTTCAGGAAGGTGCGTTCACCGCCATTCTGCTCGATTTTCAAGCGTTCTACAGGGTTGTTGGTCGCGTAGGCTGTGATGTAAGTGTATTTCCCGGGATTGTCCTTATCCATTACCGGAATAGTGGGGTTTATCATTATGGCTTCACGGAATGCATCGTAGTCGGCGTTGTTGTACTTGACATTGCGAGGAGTCACATTAAGAATGATTTTATATAAATCGTCTTTTCCGGTATGGTTCACGGTCATGCGTGCGCCTACCTGACGCTTGCCGGCTCTCAGGTCGATGCCGTCAGTGTCTTTATAGTCGACCGTGGCACGATAATTGGTGCGTGATGTGCCTCCCGACACGGTAAGTGTATGACTATGCGATACTCCTGTCTTTGAAATGGACTTGAACCAGTCGGTGTTTGCTCCATAGTCATCGCCGCGGTTGTATTTGCGGAATTCGTCGGCCGACAATACATCCAGCTCGCGTATAGGGTCGGTTATGTTTATGAAGCCGGAATAGGACGTGTGTACATTGCCGTCTACAGCTCCTTTCTTGGTCGTAATCACCACTACACCGTTGGAGCCGCGCGTACCATAAATGGCCGAAGCCGCGCCATCCTTAAGGACGTCAATGGACTCGATGTCATTTTCGTTGATGTTGTCGAGGCTTCCTCCGGGCACTCCGTCGATTACCACCAGCGGTCCGAGGCCGGCATTGCGCGACGATACGCCGCGTACCTGCATGCTGACGCTCGAGTTAGGGTCGGCACCGGTGGAGTTTTCAACTGACAGTCCGGGCACTTTACCTTGAATCTGCATGGCCGGATTGCCATTGCCTATCTGGAGCATGTCTTTGCCGGATACGTGCGACACGGCGCTTGTAACCTCCTTTTTCGAGATGCTGCCATAGCCGATGACTACCACGTCATCGAGCATATGTGACTCTTCGTTCATTGCGATGTGGAGCGGTTTGCCATTATTGGCTGTCACTTCAACGGTTTTGTATCCTATGTATGATATCGAAAGTACGGCGCCGGGCTGAACGCTAATGCTGAACCGCCCGTCGGCATTGGTGACTGTACGATTGTCTTTCGTGCCTTTTTCCCATACGGTAGCTCCGATAACAGGCTCGTTTTCGGAGTCAATGACTGTACCCGATACTTGCTGCTGCGCCCACAGTGCAGGTGTGATGCCGCACAGCAACAGGCATAACACAATCCTGAAAGCCGGCAACAGCTCTCTTAAATTAAAATTTTTCATGTTTGAGTGTAATAATTGGTTAGAATTATAAAATGCCGGAGTGATATTACTTCTCCGCAAAAGTGTTGAACGAATGGGGCTTGACAGTGGCTTCAAGATAGCGGTCGCCGATTTTTACTGAGATGCGGTCGGGGGTGTCCTTGAAGTTGCCGGCAAAAACTATATGTTTTCCTTCGGCGGTTCTTGCTACAAGCACCGGCTTGTTGTCGTCGCCAAGGGCTTTGTAAGCCACAATATCCGTACCGGGGGCAATAAAACCGGCATAATGTCTTACCGCATGATATTCAGGAGTATAGATGGCGGTGCGCTTATTAGAGTCCACGCGTATCAGTGCGTTTTGTTTCCATCCCCACGGACTCTCGCCATTGTCGGCGAGGATAAAGTTCCAGAAAGTATATTCGTTGCATCCGTTGCCGAGATAGTGGTTTATCAGTTCAAACGTGTGTTCGCCGGCTTTCCAGTCAAAACTGCCCCAGCCGCATTCACTCTCCGAGCACATGTAACTCCATTCAGGGTGCATTTTGCGTATGTGAGGCAGTACCTCGCGTCCCTCCCACTGGAAACCGATGCCGCTTATTTGAGACTGAAGCTCTTTGTCGGACAAAACGGCCTCAACATGGTCGCGTCGGTTAGTATTGAACGTGCCCATGTACAGTTCTACTTCAGGATGCAGGCGTTTAAGTGTCGGAGCCAGATAATCGCGGTTGAATCTAATTGATCCGTCGGCTGTCCATGCGCAGCCCGGATATGGCGTATAACTGTATGCCTCATTCTGGTATATGACGCGGTCTATCGGTATATTCTGCTCGCTGTAGGCGTCGATGAACCTGCAGAACATATCGGCGTAGGCCTGCAGATGACGAGGGTCCTGAATGAAATAGTCATTTTCGGCTATCTGTCGGGGAAATACTCCGTCTCTGCTGCCTGTAAGCTTCATTTCGTCAGGATCGGTTTTTGTATCGGCACCTGCATAAAGAAGATAATCAAGTTTCGGTGACATATTGTTGTACTGACTGCTCAATACGGGATAGTCCCCGTTTATTTTCATCCAAGAAGGAGGACTCCAAGGCGACACCCAGAAGCCGAGCGAGGGATTGTATTTCTGAGCCGCACGTATAAAGGGTATTATAGATGTTTTGTCGCGGTCTATGTTGAAGTAGCGCAGTTCAAGGTCGCCCTCGACTTCGTCGCAGCTATACCAAGAACGGGCATAGTCGTTAGCGCCCATAGATATGCGTCCGCGCGTTATACGCAAATCGCCGTCGGGAGCAAACACTCGTGCCAGTATTGTATCCTGTTCCTCTCGGGTAAGTATGCACAAGGCATCCCAATCAAGTTCATTGAATGTTACTCCCCAGCCACTGAATGTGACTATTTTTTCTCCGTCACGGACCGATATGTCCGGAGTGCCTGTCGGCTTATTGCGTAATTTCAATCCGGATTGGCACCACTCTTTTCCCTCCGTACTCTCAGTCCATTGATATGTCTGCGCCTGTACGGATGAAACAAATGTAACAAAAGCTCCTGCTGTGAGGAGAAAACTTCGCACTTGTCGATTCATGTTCATTGATAGATTTAATTTGTATTTTTAGAACATGCAAAATAAGTGAGAGCCCTGAAAAAGAGCGAAATAAATGCGTCACAAAACCATATCACAGAAATCTCTCAGGTGTAATATGTTACATTTATCACGCTATATAAGTTACATTTGTTATATTATCAATGAGCTGCGTCACACGGCGCGGTACAATCATTGGCCCTTTTTTGATGTAGAGTCATATGTCTTGGCGATTTTATATTGGCCGGGCAATACGCCAAACATCTCTTTAAATAATTTGCTGAAATAAGTGGCGGTGGAAAATCCGCAACGTTGTGCCACTTCTTTTACAGGCAGTTCTGTGGCAGCCAAGAGAGCGGCAGCCTTCTTAAGCCGTATGCTGCGGATAAATTCTACAGGTGATTGTCCGGTCTGTACCCGCAATTTACGGTACAGATTCATGCGGCTCATACACAGGTCGCTGCTGAACTGCCCGACATTGTAATGCGGGTCGGAAAGATGCGCCTCCACCAAAGCTACCGCTTTATTGAGGAATTCCTTGTCGAATTTTGGGAGAGACGTAGCATCGGCACGTATATCCAAAGTATTAAGCGCTACCTCTTTGCGCCGGCGATGCAGTTCGAGCAGCTGGCTTATGCGTCTTGAGAGCCACAATACTCCCAGCACAAGCGATATGGCGATTAAGCCGTAAATAAGGTAAGCCCACCATGTCTCATACCATGCCGGCAACCGGCGCAATGTCAGGCTTATATACGGCTCTCCCCAACAGCCGTATCGGTCGGTAGCCTTCAGCTCCAGCTGATAAATGCCTTTGGGAAGACGGTTAAAGTATGCCGTGTTGCTGCCTGCGGGCAAGTAGGTCCATGATGTCTGCCATCCTTTGAGCCGATAGGCATAACTGACTTGACCGGCATGAAGATGGTCCAGAGTCGAAAACGCTACTTTACAATCGCCCTGATGCGGCAGCAGATCAACTTCATTCTGTTCAGTGCCGATAAAAATATGTCGGTCGCCCGCAGTTATAGATGTCACAACCGGCCGTACTGAAGATGCCGTCGTGTCATCAAGGTCGGCCGAGGAGGTTATGATGCAGAATGCTCCCATGCCGCCCACGCACACCTTGTTGCCGTCTATAAGTCGCACACAATGCATGTAATCCATCTTAATGCGGCTGTCGGAACTGTGAAAAATGCGGAAAGCATTGTTGGTAGGGTTATACTCTTTTAAATATTGGTCAGTGAGTATCCATATATGGCCCGATTTGTCCGCCTGTAGACTCTTTATGCTTTCACCGCCCCACAGACAATGATCATTCTCACGTGTCAGCACATTATGTCGCGGCTGATAGCTATATATGCTTCCTTGCGATGTCGCGGCCCATATGGTGCCGTTTGGAGCCACGGCTATCGAGCAGTATTCATCGCCTTTATCAATAACAGTTATCTCGCCGTCTGTTGACACATGGATGAATCCGTCTTTTCCGGCAACGGCATATATCTCTCCGCCGGTAGTCGCGGCCAATTGTCTTATTGATCCGGTGCCTCCGCACACTTTGTTGATGTAATTGCCCGATACCGACATTTCATATATGGCATCCTCAGTACCTATCCAAAGGCGATTGCGACTCTCGTGCAGAGCGGTTATATGTTCGGCTCCGGTTACGGACAAGCAGTACTCAATATGGATGTCCATGTCTTTATGAGTGAAACGCAGGAGCCGGTTTGCGTTGACAGCCCATATGCCCGACCCTGTGGAACACTTCTCGATCCACTTCTCTGTATACGGATAGTTCTCGACATTCCGGCTGGCGTAGGATATGCGGTCGGTAGCAGGATGATATAGTGTAAGATTATCTCTTCCTTGCCATATCCAATAATAATCGTCTTCTTTCACCACGGCATCAGCCATAACCGGATATCCGGTAAGACGTTTTGTCGCATCTACAGGATAACGCTCAATCTTGTCCTCGTCGAAAGATATGATGAACGTGTGAGGTGTGTATGCCGGGACCCAGATATTATTGTCGCGGTCTCTGAAAAGCAGATCGATCACTTTCTTACCTTCGGGAAGAAAAGAAGCGGTCGATACAGGTTGCAATTGCCCGTCGGTCATATGATAAAGATAGAGGTTGTCAATAGCGGCGACCCATAACATACCGTAAAGAGAATCATATATAAGATTGAGCACAATACCGGCTCCGCTATTGTCCGGTAGGAATTCTGGCAGTTTCTTGATGTGCCAGCTGTCAGACGACAGACTGTCGGGGGCTGTACAGCTGAGGACGCCGCCACCCCATGTCCCGACAAAGAACTTTCCGCTGTGTATATCCTCATACATGCAGGTCGGATTGGAGGGAAAGTCCCATTTCTCTTTTATGAAACTGTCTGAGACAGGATCATATTTCAGTATCATGCGGCCGGTACACAGCACACGCAGATTATGTCGGCTGTCTTCATGAAAATAGCTTCCGCTGACAGATGTGCCGTAGATGTTGAGGGAATAGTCTCCAATGACTTTACCACTGCAGTCCAAGTGAAACAGTCCTTGCGGGGTGCTGGTCCATATAGTGCCGTCGGAAGCCGCAAACACTATCCATACCTCGCTGTGGCGCAGTCGCTGGTCATCAACGGCATGTATCGAATAATCATGCTTGTCTATGTAGTAAAGGCCTGTTTTCGTACCGAACCATATATGAGGATGTTCTTTTCCCTCGGCAATACAATAGATGTGATTGCTCAGGATAGAATCGGACCCGATTATATTGAACCGGGAATAGGAGTATCCGAATGGCGAACGAAATACGCTCAGTTCATAACCGTCGTCACGGCACAATCCGCCACCTTCCGTCGCATACCACATATATCCCTCGCGGTCCTGTAGAACCCGATGCACCGGCGATGTGGGGAGCAGATGCTGTGTCGGTAGTTCGGTAACCAATATTCGTTGAGCCGACATACTTGCGCTTACTGATATCAGGAACAGCAAACTTAGCCATATAGCGGTTAGCGGGACTGGTTTCTTCATGCTTTAAATAACATAAGGTTTTACAAAGATAGCCAAAACCCTAAAATTTCGTATCTTTGAGGCGAAAAAAAGAGTGTTTATGAAGACGGTGAATATAATTATGGCAATGGTGTTGACGGTGACAGCGATTGCTGCCGGATGTATGACGTCGAAGCCTTATCGGAAATGCGAGGGTGTCGTATGGGGAACCACGTTTCATATAACGTATTCATCCAATGCTGTGCTTGACGATTCAATACGTGCCATAATGCGTGACGTTGATGAGTCGCTGTCGGCCTACAATGACTCGTCGCTGGTAAGCCGCATAAACCGATGTGAAACCAATGTGACCGACTCTATGTTCCGGAGGGTGTTTACTGAGTCACTGCGCATAAATAAAATAAGCGGCGGCAGATTTGATCCGACAATAGCTCCTCTGAGCCGGTTGTGGGGGTTTGATGCCGGAGAAGAAATAAGCCGTCAGCCTGAGCGGGAGAAAGTCGACAGTATAATGCGATTGGTGGGAATTGACGCGTGCAGCCTTACGGAAGACGGTCATGTCATAAAAAAGAGTTCTCAGACTACATTTAATTTCAGCGCTATAGCGAAAGGATATGGCTGCGACTTGATCGGAGATATGCTGTCACGTAACGGAGTGACCGATTACATGGTGGAGATAGGCGGGGAGATAGTGGTGCGAGGTAAAAATTCACGAGGCTCAGACTGGCGTATCATGATCGATGCACCTGTCTATAACGCCGATTCTGTAGTGCACGACGGTATGGCGGTGATAGAGATTGACTCGTGCGCCGTAGCTACATCCGGCAATTACAGAAATTATAAGATTATTGACGGCGAGGTCATGGGGCATACCATAAATCCGTTTACAGGCCAGCCGGCCAAAAGCAATATATTGTCGGTTACGGTATTAGCACCTCAATGTATAACTGCCGACGCAATTGCCACGGCATGCATGATAATGCCGCTTGACAGCGCAAAGATCATGGTGGAGAGGCTTTACGGAGTATCGGCTATGTTTGTAACCGCCAATGATAACGGAGACTGGGAACTTGTAACGACAACAGGCTTCCCGGAAATAACGCATTAATTCCGAGAAACCCGTCTATAGTTATCCGATAAAATGTTCTATTACTTTCTGATACGAAGCACCGGGGCCACGCTGCGATCGGCATCGGCGGGAAGATTGACGGTAAGGCCGTCAGATGTACGCGAAAACTTCACTTTGCCGTAGCCTATGAGTTCCACGCTTTTGATGCGGCGTTTATGGAATTTTGAATTTTCCGATAATGATTTTACTGTCACGGTGTTGTCGTCAGGCCATGCGAGAGCTATGACGTAGAGATTCTTGGGGGTCTGGGTGAATCGTATGTCTTTGGATGTTGCGGCTGTGTAAGCCCCTTCATTGAAGCCTTGTGCGTTTATGGCTATGTCCGACTCGGCTATAGGTCCTTCTCCGAATATGTGCCACGGGCGTGTAGAGTATATGCACTCGCTGTTTACAGCCATCCAATCGCCTATACCGTTGATAATCTCTTCTTCTTTTTCGTCAAATGTGCCGTCGGCTCGGAGCGGGATGCTAAGCAACAGATTGCCGTTTTTGCTGACAACATCGACAAGCAACTTGATGACTGATGAGGCAGATTTGTACCAGTTGTTTTTGTATATGTCGGTATTGTAGTGCCATCCTCCTATGCACGAACAGGTCTGCCACGGCTTTTCGGGGATATCATTGGGCGCACCGCGCTCAACATCCCACACCAAAGCCTTCTTTTGCTGATCGGTCAGAATCTTGCCGAACATCACTGCCGAGAAATCACCGGAATGAGTGGCTTGATTGTGATTGTAAAAATGGGCGGCAATCTTCAGTCCGGCGTCGCTTACGGGATAAAACGGCACTCCCGTTACATCAAAATACAGCAGATCGGGGTTGTAGCGGTTTATTACGTCAAGGGTGCGGTTGTAAAAGTTGGTACAATATTCCACCGTAGGTATTGCTACACCGTTGCCCCAGCCCCACTGACGGTGAATCATGCCGTCGCTCCAAGTGCCGTAACTGTCTGGATGGTTCTGGGCGTATAGGTTCTGGGGATCAAGCCCCTCCCACCATTTGCCTTTGCCGTCTTCAGCTGTCAGGCGTCCGTCGTAGGGTACTCCCGCTTTGGCTCCGTTGCGGTCATAGCGCCGGGCCGGCTCGTACCATGACCACGCATGGTCGGCATGTAGGCTCACGCCAAACTTCAGTCCGTGTTTGCGACATGCTTCGGCCCATCCGGCAAGTAAGTCACGCTTCGGCCCTATGGCTTTGGAGTTCCACTCCTGATATTGACTGTCCCAGAGGTCGAAATTGTCGTGATGATTGCCAAGTGCGAAAAAATACCGGGCGCCTATTTTCTTATATAGTCCGACAAGCCGGTCTGGGTCCCACTTCTCGGCTTTAAAGAGCGGAAGTATGTCTTTGAAGCCTACTTCAGAGGGATGACCATAGTTTGCCACATGATGTTTATATTCATTACTGCCCTCAATATATAATGACCGAGCCATCCAGTCGCCTGAGCCTTCGACGCATTGCGGTCCCCAGTGCGCCCAGATACCAAACTTGGCATCGCGAAACCATTCAGGTACTTCGTATTGTGACAATGACTCCCATGTAGGAGCATACTTGCCGGTCATCATGGGCTCCTGTGCTTCCGATATGCATACTTCGTATTCCTGACCGAAAACGACTGTCGGAAGCATGAACATGGCAATAAAAAAGTTGCGATAATACATATTGATAATGGTATTGGTTTATTTTGAGGCAAAAGTATAAACTCTCAATTTTATTTTAGGTAAAAAAATCGTGATAATAATAGGACAAAATCGATAATGCGTGTGCTCGGTTTTTGCAGGTAGAATAATCTTTATTTAATTTGCATTATATTATAATGCTATTTTAATGATTTCTATAAATAAAAGTCCGGATCTGCTGATGCTGAATGTGGGGTATGCCCGTCATGACGGCGATTGGAATTTCCAAGATGTCAGTAGTCCTTTCTCTCGTCTTTACTATGTTACGCAGGGCTCTGCAGAAGTATTATTTTCTGAAGGTAATGTAAAGTTACGTCCTCATCACATGTATATGATACCGGCCTTTAAGCTGCATACAAATTCTTGTGATTCTAAATTCGAGCATTATTATATACATATATATGAAGCGTCTTCAACGGGAACCGGCATAATGGAAAATTTTGATTTCCCGATTGAATTGGATGCAACTCCGGTAGATTTGGAACTTTTCAAAAGCATATGTGAACACAATACCTCAATGGTGTTGAAAAATGTTGATCCGCGTATATACGATAACAAACACTCCCTTATTGAGTGCGTACGGCTCAATAGAGGACGACCTTTGTCTGACCGGATGGAATCGACGGGTATAATATTACAATTGATGTCAAGTTTCATGCGACATGCCCGACCTAAATATGCAATATCTGACAAGCGTATACAACTTGCGCTGGAGTATATCAGTCAAAACATCATGGAGCCTATATCGCTCGAAAATCTTTCGAAAGAAAGTTGTTTGTCACGTGATCATTTCATAAAACTATTTAAACAAGAACTCGGTTGTACTCCCGGACAGTTTATAATAGATCAAAAGCTTAAAAAAGCCCGCCTGATGCTTGCGGCAGAAAACATATCCATAAAGGAGATTGCTTATTCTCTCGGATATGATGATTACTCATACTTTATCCGTTTGTTCCGCAAGCATACATCAATGACTCCGCATCATTACCGCAACAGCTTCAATAAGTAAGAGGCAGTCTGTACGGAGTGTCAGTCAAGACCGTAGCAGTCGGGGTCCATAAAGAAGCGTATAGTGCCACCTCCGGAGGGTGCCGATGTCTTATTGTCATTGCCGGTAGTGCCGGTATTGGTGACAGCGGTTACATGACCGATATTTTTGATTTCTTCAGCCACTTTCTTCTCGCGATTAAAAGTCGGGCTCTTCTCAAAAGCTTCAATAAAGCGGTCGTCATCCATCTGGTTGGGCAGCATGACAATATAACGTGCCTTACCCTTGCTGTCTTTTACAAGATCAAGAGCCTTTGTGCCGTAATCGCGGGCTATGTCCGAATTATCTTCAGCGGCGTCTTTTTTGCCTCCGAAGTGTACTGTGCGCGAAGGTTTGCTCTCTTCGTCGGAGCTGTCGAAGCCGGCTGCAAGTATGGTTATTTTCACCCGTTCCTCAAGTGCCGGATCGTAAGCCGTACCCCATATGACATCCACCTCCTCGTTTATACTGTTGATAAATGTAGTAAGCTCATTGGTCTCTCCGGCCGTGAGCGGCGACTGGGCGTCGGGGTTATAATATAGGTTGAACAACAGTTTCTTGGACGAAAGGATGTCGGTGTTGCGTAACAATGGTGAACATAGGGCGTCTTCGATAGCTTTTGTCACGCGATGTTCGCCTTCGCCGTATCCGCTCGATATAATGGCTACGCCACCGTCACGCAGGGTGGTCTCGACGTCTTTGAAGTCAAGGTTTATTTTACCTTTTGTGGTGATTATTTCCGATATCGAGCGAGCGGCGGTGGTAAGTGTGTCGTCGGCTTTGTCAAACGCGTTGTCAAACGTAAAGTCGGGATATATCTCTATAAGACGCTGATTGTTGACCACAAGCAGTGCGTCGACATACTTTGACATCTCTTCTACGCCGATGTAGGCTTTGCGTATTTTGTTTAGTCCTTCGAAAAGGAAAGGTATGGTGACGATGCCTACCGTAAGAATGCCTTTCTCGTGGGCTATGCGTGCCACGACCGGCGCGGCTCCGGTACCGGTGCCTCCACCCATGCCGCCGGTGATAAATACCATCTTCGTGTTGTCGTTGAACAGCTCCGCTATTCGGTCGGCCGCATCTTCTGCCGCTATACGAGCTTTTTCAGGTTTGTTTCCGGCGCCGAGCCCGTCGCCTATCTGTACCTTTGATGGCACGGCAAGATGCTCAAGAGCCTGACGGTCGGTATTAAGAATGACAAACGATACATTTTCAATATCCTGTTTGTACATGTGGTTTACGGCATTGCTTCCGCCGCCTCCCACGCCGATTACTTTTATTATGGGTTCAGATGCTCTGTCTACGTTAAAGCCCGCATCGGACATCAAAGGTATATTGTCTTCCATCGATTCGTTCATTTTATAAGTTTGTTGAAGAGAGTCATTTATCAGTCATCGGGATCGTTTTCTACAAATAGACCGGCAAGGGTGTCCTGAATACCGCGCCATATGCCTCTTGTCTTTCCGCCCTGATGGGTCGTGTCATCGTGAGTTTTGCCGCCCTTGCGTCCCGAGCCTTTTTCGTCATCTTTCTTGGGCTTGAACCCTTCGTGGTCGTCGGCAAACGGGTCGACAGCCGGCTGTGGTGCAGGCGCCGCTTCGGTACACTCAAGTGTGTTCTGTGCTGCGGCATTAAGCAATGCCACGATGTCGATCATGTCGAAACTCTGCAGGCGGGGGTCGGATATGCGTATGGTGCTCGGTATTGCTCCGAGACGCACAGTGACACCGCTTTGTTCTGCGAGAAGATCGTTAAAGCCGCGCAATTTGGCACCGCCACCTACTATTATGATGCCTGCGGGAAGGTCGGTCGATATGGAGTAGCCCGCATATTTGGCCTGTTCGATAATGTTAAGCACAATCTCCCCTGCGCGTGCACGTATGTAACTGTTCACTTCTACCACGTCGGCACCGAAGTTGTGCAGTTGTCGAGCCTTGGGCTCGGCGTTTACGGCGTCACCAACTATGCGTTTCACTTCATCGGCACGTTCCTCGGTGAGATTCGTGGCCATTATATCGCGTGTGATGTTGCGCGAGCCTATGGGTAGAGTGGCAAGATAGTGTAGCGCTCCGTTTTTATATACCGATACGGTTGTTGTCTCGGCTCCGAAGTCGACGAGCATGCATCCGAGTTTCTTCTCGTCGGTTGTCACGACAAGATCGGCTATGACATTCTGCCTTACGTATGTGCCTTTTATAGAAAGTTGCTGGCGCTCAGAAAGGGCTATGTCAAAGTTGCGCAATATCTTTGGCTTGCATGTTATAAGATTTATGTCGGCCCTTATGCTTTTACCGAGAGTGCCTACCGGGTTGGAACATTCGAGATTGTCTATTACAAATTCACGCGGACACACGTCAATCACGCTACGGTCTGACAGGCCGCACTGCTTGGCCTCTTCGTTGATCTGCGCTATAATCTGTGCGGTTATTGCGGTCTCGACGTCATACTGTCTTACAACCTGTCGAGAAGTAGTCATCGTAGACCTTCCTCCGATGGATATGTATACACCCTTTATTTTTCGCGGATGTATATTCTGGTAGTTCTCGAGCTTGCGCATAAGAGACTTCACCCGGTTGCTTACCTCCTCGACATTCTGTATGGTACCGTACCGCACAATCTCCACGGCATAGTCATCCTCTACGGCAAGCAGGGTAAGTACACCATCGTCGTTTACTGTTCCGACGGCCGCTCTTATGTGTGAGCTTCCGATCTCCAAGGCTACGATATATTTCTGTTCCATTTAATATGACGTATAATTTTAATTACTTTTTTTATTACCGGCTGTCTTTTTGTGCTCCACGGCTACTCCGGCGCTGTCGCCGACAAGCATGGTGCCAATGTCGGGCAGCTCTTTTTCAGCGTCAAGATCGACTGCGCTTATTGCATGGTGAAGTCGTTTTACGCGTCGTGTGGCTACAAGCTGTCCTCCCCATTTTACAGTCAGGGTGTCATAAAAGTCCCATCCTTTTACGGGCAATATCTCTTTGTAGGCTCTTTTAAGCCGGTAAAACTTGTTGTCAAGGTCGTCCATGTCGCCTATGTTGATGACATGTCCGTGTATAAGCGGTATTAGGATTATGTTGCGGCGGTCCTCGACCTTGATGTGGGTTATCAGCGAGCACCAAGTGGAGTCGTTGTCGATATATCGTACCAGAGGCAGGATATCGCGGGGATGAAACAACGAGTCAAAGCGGCCTGAAATGACCGGGACATCGGTGTGATAACGGGCGTTGGCCGATATACGCTTGCCGTCCTTGTTTATGTAATAGGACCGGTCGTGCTCGAATATACGGGCTACAGGGTGGAGCGGATCCACCTCGATAAGCACGCGGCCGTCGGTAGTTGTGACACACCGCACCGACTCGATTTTGTCTATGGTCGACAGTATGTTTTCAATACTGTCGATGTTTATGCCTTTAAGCAGCATGCCCGGCGCGCGGTCGGGCAAGTCGCCTATTTCACGCGCTATCTCCCGTGCTGTCACAAACCGAGTGCCCACGGTGTCGGTGACCCGGATGTCAACACCCGAGCATCGAGCCGCGTCAGCCTGCGTACGTGACCACGATACGGCCACGACCACATAGGCCAGCAATAAGACGGTTATAACACAGCGCAGAATCTTGTTCATCGGCCGGAATATGCTATTTTTACTATTTCTGGCAGGCTGTCGCAAATGTCGCCGGCGCCTGCAGTCAATAATATCTCAAAGTTACGATTTTTAATCGTTTCTGTCAAATCACGCTTGTCAATGATGGTTTTATCGGCGGTTGTTATGCGGTCAAATATTATCTTTGAGGTCACACCGGGTAGCGGTTGTTCACGTGCCGGATAGATGTCAAGCAGTATGACTTCGTCGGCAAGCGACAGGGCTTCGGCAAATTCAGGCGCGAAATCCCTTGTGCGGGAATACAAGTGGGGCTGGAAGGCCACCGTAAGTTTTTTACCGGGATAGAGTGCCTTGACAGAAAGTATAGATGCTTTCAATTCATCGGGATGGTGGGCGTAATCGTCTATTATCGCCCTTACCGGATCATCCTCTTTAAGCCAGAACTCGAAACGGCGTTTGGGGCCGAGGAATGAAGCCACCGCCTCGCGTGCTTTATCGGCGTCCATTTCGCCTGTCAGATGACATGCCGCAAGAGCCGCCACTGCATTTTCAATGTTGATTTCTACAGGCACACCAAGATTGATGTCGCGTACAACGCAGTCGGGGCCTATGAAGTCAAACACGATAGAGCCATTGCCTCGGCGTATGTTCTCGGCATGAAAATCACCCTTGTCGCGTGAGTAAGTGTATACCGATACTCCTTCTACGGGCCGGGGCACCAGTTTCAGACCTTCATGAAGCACGAGCGCACCACCGGGGCGTATAAGCGATGTAAAATGGGCGAAACTCTCCAGATAGGCTTCTTCTGTGCCGTAGATGTCGAGATGATCCGGATCCGTGGCAGTAATGACGGCGATGTAGGGTGACAGACGGTGAAACGAGCGGTCATACTCGTCAGCCTCTATGACAGAGTAAGGAGATGTGGCGCTCAGTATGAGATTGCTTGAATAGTTGCGCAGTATGCCGCCGAGAAAAGCGTTGCATCCGACAGGACAAGTGTTCATTATGTGGGCCGCCATGGATGAGGTGGTTGTCTTGCCGTGAGTGCCGGCAAAGCATAATCCGTATGTGCCGCGTGTGATGCGCCCGAGGACTTCGGCGCGCTTCACTACTTCGTAGCCCCGTTCACGGAAATATGACAGCTGCGGATGACTGTCGGGGAGTGCCGGTGTATAGACGACAAGCACTCCGTCGGGATTGTCACGGAAATCCGCGGGTATTGCCTCCACAGAGCTGTCAAACACGATGTCGACGCCCTCTTTCTGCAAAGCACCGGTAAGTTCCGTGGGTGTGCGGTCATATCCTGCAACCTTATAGCCCAAAGAAAGGAAATAGCGCTCGAGAGCGGCCATACCTATGCCCCCGGCTCCGGCAAAATATATCTTTTTCTTATCCATCAAGAATTGAGTCAGTTTTAAAATACCCTTTAATCTTTTTCAGCAAGTATGTTATATATCGTGTCGACAATCTTTTCGTCAGCGTCGCGAAGAGCCATCTCCTTTACGTTTCGGGCCAATGTCGCGCAGCGTTCTTCATCGTTAAGAAGCGCCACAACTTCGTTGCCGAGTCTTGCCGGAGCATCGGAGTCAAGAATCATGACCGCGGCGTCACATTTCACCAAAGCTTCGGCATTTTTACGCTGATGGTCTTCGGCTACATTGGGCGACGGAATGAGTATTGTCGGTTTTCCTAACAACTGAAGTTCTGAAATTGTTCCGGCTCCTGCTCGCGACACCACAACGTCGGCTGCTTTATAAGCAAGATCCATGCGCGATATGAACGGAGTGGCTTTTACCACATTATTATATTTGTCGGCCATTTTTCGGCACTCGTCGGCATACAGTTTGCCGGTCTGCCACAATATGTAACCGCCCGCATTTTCAATCTTGTTGAATGCTTTGGCTATGCTTTCGTTGATGGTGCGTGCCCCGAGGCTGCCACCTATCACAAGCACTATCTTGCGGTGAGAGGGCAGTCCGAGTTCTTTACGGGCTTCCTCTTTTGACATGTCGGACGACAGTATGTTCTGCCGCACGGGGTTGCCTGTAAGGATTATGCTTTCCTGCGGGAAAAAGCGCTCCATTCCGGGATAGGCCACACATATGGCCTTGGCCTTCTTTGCAAGCAGCTTGTTGGTCACGCCGGCATAAGAGTTCTGCTCCTGCAGCAAAGTGGGTATGCCATGTTTCTGCGCTTCTTTGAGCATGGGTCCGCTGGCATATCCGCCTACGCCTATGGCCATGTCAGGCTTAAAGTCGCGCAGTACTTTCTTGGCGCGAAGCATACTTTTTGCCAGACGTGCCAGTACCCTGACATTGCTCAGTATTTTTTTTCGGTTGAAGCCGCTTACGGGCAATCCGATTATATCATAACCCGCAGCCGGTACACGTTCCATCTCCATGCGGCCCTCCGCTCCGACAAAGAGTATTTCCGTGTCGGGATCGCGGCGACGCAATGCGTTGGCTATGGCCAGTGCCGGAAATATATGTCCTCCGGTACCGCCTCCGCTTATAAGTATTCTATAATGTTTCATAATTGGTTTATTCTGTTAAAATTGTACGGGATTCGTGGCCCTCATGTCTTCAGGCAGCGATGTAAGCTCCTCTTTCACAGCCTGTCGCGAGCCGTTTTGGACTGCTGTGCGGCTTACGCTCAGCATTGCTCCAAAAGCTATAGAGGTGACAAGTATTGATGTGCCGCCCTTGGAGATAAGCGGCAACGGCTGTCCCGACACAGGGAATGTGCCGGTGGTTATAGCCATGTGAAACAAAGCCTGAAGCACTATCATCACTGCCATGCCCATAACCAACAGTACGGGAAAAGCCCGGTGGCACTTGCGTGCGATGACACCTGCACGTGCGAGCAGCCCGAGATATAGCAACATCAACGCTATGCCGCCTATGAAGCCGAGGTCCTCCAGAATTATGGCAAAAATATAGTCGGAAAAAGCGAGCGGCAGACGTGCGGTCTCTCGTGAATTGCCGGGAAATACGCCTATTAATCCTCCGTTGGCCTGTGCCATGTAGGCATACATCTCCTGCCGGTTGGTAGCGGTAATTGGCTCTTCGTACTTTGGAACATCGGAGAAGAAGCGGTCCATTCGTGCTTTCCATGTGCCGTGACGCTCATCTTTCTGTCGTGCATCCTGAACCACTACTGCGGTGGTTGCGGCGCTTTCGGCCGGAGCGGAGTTATCCTTAAGAGTCTTGACGGCGAGCAGTCCCACACCGATAAGGCCATATACACCGAGCACAAGCAGGAGCTTTTTCAACTCGGTGCCGCCGATAGTCATCATAGCCACACTTATGGCCATTAGCAATATTGTATTGGTAAGACCCTGCTTGAACAGTACGCCGCCAAAGGCAAGCACCACACAGGCCGATACAACTATGCCTTTGTTGCGTACACCGATGCCCTTGGGCTTCTGCGCTCTTGCCATGATTTTCGCTATCACGAGCACGGCCGAAATCTTTATGAACTCCGAAGGCTGTATGGTGATGCTGCATATGCTGAAACTTCGCCTTGCCCCGTTGACGATCTCGCCGAACATGGTTACATATAGCATGGCGCCTATACTAAGGAAGGCCACTATCCATGCAAGGCCGAAAAAGTATTTGTAATGCACTTTCTCAAGATACCACACAATGGCCACTCCCGCTGTAAGCATGACAAAATGACGCATGATGGGGCCATAGACTCCCGACGCGGCGACTTCACGGCTCGATGCACTGCACAGCTCAATGATGGATATGAGGCACAGCATAATGAATATGCCCCATATCGACTTGTCGCCATGACGCTTGTACGGGATGGCGCTTGCCGGTTTTTCCGGTGCGGGGGCAGTCGCCGTTGCACCACCGTCGGCGCCGAACATTGATATGTCGTTGTCGTTCATAACCGGTATGCTTTTATTTTATCTGTTAAGTCTTTTTACTGCATCTTTGAACTGGCGGCCGCGGTCTTCGTAACTGCTGAAGAGGTCAAAGCTGGCGCAACAGGGCGACAGTAGTACGGTGTCGCCCTGCTGGGATACGGATGCACATGTGTCAACCGCCTCTTGAAGCGAGTGGGTGTCGTATATGGCTTCGACCTTGTCCTTGAAAAAGTCGAGGAGCTTCGTGTTGTCTTTGCCCATGCACACTATGGCTTTTACTTTCTTTTTTACGAGCGGCTCTATCTCGGTGTAGTCGTTGCCTTTATCTTTGCCGCCGAGTATGAGCACCACATTGCGCGGCATACTCTCGAGAGCATACCAGCATGAGTTCACGTTGGTGGCCTTGGAGTCATTGATGTAGCGTACTCCGTCCACGGTATCGACATATTCAAGGCGGTGCTCCACTCCGTCAAAATCCTCAAGAGCACGGCGTATGTCCTCTTTTTTTATGTCAAGCAGACAAGCCGAGAGGCCTGCAGCCATTGAGTTGTACAGGTTGTGCAGTCCGTGCAACGACAGGTCGGTGCGGGGCATGGTCAGCGATATATGGTCGGTGTTGAGTACCAACTGGCCGTTGTCGTCGACATAAGCCTCTGAATTTTTTTCAAAGTGTTCGCCAAACGGATACATGGCCGCCTCTGTTTTTATACGGTCTAACTGAGCGGTAATCACGGGGTCGTCCTGCCAATATATGAAGGCGTCTTCCGGGGTGAGGTTGCGTATTATCCGGAACTTGGCGTTGATATAGTTCTGCATCCTGTAGTCATAGCGGTCGAGATGGTCAGGAGTTATGTTGAGCATAACCGCCACGTTGGCTTTGAAGTCATACATGTTTTCAAGCTGAAAACTGCTGAGCTCGATGACATATACATCATGTTTCTCCCGGGCCACCTGAAGAGCGAGGCTTTTGCCTACATTGCCTGCGAGACCCACGTTTATGCCTGCGTTTTTAAGTATATGGTAGGTGAGCAGAGTAGTCGTTGTCTTGCCGTTGCTACCGGTTATGCACACCATCTTTGCGTCGGTGTAACGTCCGGCAAACTCTATTTCTGATATTACCGGTATGCCGCGTTGTGCTATTTTCACCATTATGGGTGCGGTGGGAGGTATGCCGGGACTCTTTATTACTTCGTCGGCATTCAGTATCAGCTCTTCTGTATGCTTTTCGTCCTCAAAAGGTATGGCTTCAGCAGCAAGCTGTTGGCTGTAACGTGCCGTTATTTTGCCGAAGTCTGACAAAAACACGTCAAAGCCTTTATCTTTTGCAAGAATGGCGGCGCCTACACCGCTCTCGCCGCCTCCGAGCACTACTATCCGTTTCATATTGATTGTTATCTGATTTTTAATGTCACAAATGTTATTACCGCCAGAAATATGCCTATAATCCAGAATCGGACTACAATCTTGGACTCAGGAATGGCTGTGAGCGGACGCCGCAAAAGTGCGTCAGACTCGGCCGCCGACTTCTGGTAATGATGATGCAGGGGCGTCATTTTGAATATGCGTCGTCCGGTGCCATACTTCTTTTTGGTTATTTTAAAGTAGGCTACCTGAAGTATGACCGACAGGTCCTCGATAAAGAAAATGGCACACAGAATAGGCAGGAGCAGCTCTTTGCGTATGAGTATGGCAAAGACCGCTATAATGCCGCCTATGGTGAGGCTTCCCGTGTCGCCCATAAATACTTGCGCGGGATAGGCGTTATACCATAGAAAACCGATGAGGGCGCCGATGAATGCCGCCATGTATACCACCATCTCTTCCGACCCCGGTATATACATTATATTAAGGTAGGAGGAGTATATGATATTGCCTCCGAGATAGGCCATTATGGCAAGGGCCGTGCCTATTATGGCCGAGGTTCCAGTGGCGAGTCCGTCAAGGCCGTCTGTCAGATTGGCTCCGTTGGAAGTCGCTGTAACGACAAATATGACGACGATGATAAATAGAAACCATCCGCCGGCCATGGCATATTTGCCCATCCATCCGGTCAGGTAAGAATAGTCGAAATTGTTGTTTTTTACAAACGGTATGGTGGTCTGCGGGGCTTTTACATCCTCTGCCCTGTATTGAACCACTATCTCATGATTTTCTATATTTTCGACTTCGACATTTTCTCTCATCACTATCGAAGGACTTACAAGCATGGTTATGCCTACAATAAGACCCAGACCTACCTGTCCTACGATTTTGAACTTGCCCTTTAGTCCGTCTTTGTCGCGTCGTGCCACTTTTATGTAGTCGTCAAGAAATCCGAGTGTGCCGAGCCATACGGTAGCTACGATCATAAGCAGCATGTAGACGTTTGACAGGTTTCCGATGAGCAGACACGGTATGAGTATTGATATTATTATGATGATACCGCCCATGGTGGGGGTGCCGGTTTTTTTCATCTGACCTTCGAGCCCGAGGTCGCGTATTATCTCGCCGACCTGCATCAGCTGCAGACGGTCGATTATGCGCCGGCCAAAGACTATGGCTATGAACAGTGACAAAACAAGTGCGGCACCTGAACGGAACGTGATGTAATCCATCAGGCGCGCTCCGGGGAAATCAAATTTTTCCAGATACTGAAACAGTGAATATAACATATTTAAATCGTCTTTGTCTGTTAACGTGACTCTTCGATAACTTCACATACGACCTCCCTGTCGTCAAAATGGTGCTTGACGCCTTTTATCTCCTGATAATCTTCATGTCCCTTGCCGGCTATGAGTATCACATCGCCGGCATTGGCAAGAGCGGCAGCCGTGCGTATGGCTTCGCGGCGGTCGATTATGCTGAGAGTCTTTTTGCGGCCTTCCAAGTCAAGACCGGCCTCCATGTCCTGTAGTATTTCTGCCGGCTCCTCGTCACGCGGATTGTCGGAAGTCAGTATAAGACGGTCACTGCGCAGAGCGGCTTCTTTGGCCATGATGGGGCGTTTGCCCTTGTCGCGGTTGCCGCCGGCGCCTACCACGGTTATTATGGAGCCACGCGAGCCTACAACCTCTCGTATGGCCTGAAGTACATTGACCACCGCATCGGGAGTGTGGGCATAGTCCACGATCGCGGTAAAGCCTTTGGGCGAATGAAACGCCTGAAAACGTCCGGCCACAGGCACAAGACGGCTCATATTGACAAGCACTTGTTCTACAGGCCAGCCGAGCAATACCGACGCTCCGTACACGGCCGTAAGGTTGTATGCGTTGAATTTGCCGGTGAAAAGCACTTCCACTTCACGTCCGTTAAAATTCATGGTCGTACCGTTAAGACGGCTTTCGATGATGCGTCCGTTGAAGTCAGCTCCTGTGCGCAAAGAGTAAGTGTACTTCCGGGCGGCTGTGTTCTGCAGCATGACGTTGCCTGCTTTGTCATCTATATTGGTGAGAGCAAATGCCGAACCGGGCAGGTCATCGAAAAACGATTTTTTTGCGGCAAGGTAGGCGCCGACGGTTTTGTGATAGTCGAGATGGTCGCGTGTGAGATTGGAAAAAATGCCTCCGGCGAAATTAAGGCCGGAGATACGGTGCTGATGGGCCGCATGCGAGCTTACTTCCATGGACGCATAACGGCATCCGGCATCAACCATGCGGCGCAGAAGTGCGTTGATGGTCAGCGGGTCGGGAGTAGTCTGGGCTGTGGGCACTGCCTCGGTTTCGATGTAATTGCATACAGTCGACAGCAGTCCGGCCTTATAGCCCATCAGTCGGGCCATTTCATAGATGAGCGTGGCTGTAGTGGTCTTGCCGTTGGTGCCGGTGACTCCGATAAGCTTTAACGACTTTGAGGGATTGTCCCACCATTCCGAAGCGAGGTAACCCAAAGCCACCGCCGAGTCGCTTACCTTTATATATGTAATGGATGTTTCGATAAATTCGGGGAACTCCTCACATACTATTGCGGCTACTCCGCTATACTGCAGCAGCGGTATGAAAGAGTGGCCGTCGACTGTGGTGCCGCGAACAGCGACAAACAGAGCTCCTGTAGTGACTTTGCGTGAATCGCTTACCACATCGGTTATTATTTTGTCGTCGGAACCGATGATCTCTTCGATCATGATTGAGGAAAGCAGTTTTGAAAGGGATTTCATAACCTTGTATCTTGATTTTTTAGTTATCGTTTTTATTGCGCCAATGTCAGCATAACACGTTGGCCGGGCTTGAATGACGCGCCCGGAGCTATGGACTGCGACACTACGTATCCTGAACCTCTGAACGACACGTCGACACCGACGCTTTCAAGCATATTGATAGCATCGCGCAGGTTATAGCCTATTACTCCCGGCATGCCGGCGTTATGTTTTTTAGGCGTGAATTTCTTAACATTGGCAATTGACAGATTTTCGCGGATATTTTTGTGCCGTGACTCCTTTGTGGCCGCGTAAAGCGTGGGGCGGCTGTCAGGCATGTCTCCCGACCGGTAGTCGGAACTGTTCATCAACATGCCGCGTGAGAACATTTTCAAAGCTATGTTCTTTAGCACCGTACCGCTGGTGCTGGCGGCGCCAAACATGTTCTGTCGCGGATGACATGTCAGTACTATGCAGGAAAACAGCGGTTTTTCGGCAGGGAAGAATCCACAGAACGCAAGTCGTTTTTTGCCGGTATTGTAAGCTCCGTTTTCGATTATGTAGCAGGTGCCTGTCTTTCCGGCTATTTTTACGCGTTCATTGCGCAGAAGTTTTCCGGTACCGTGTTCGCCCCATACCACATCGGTGAGCATGCCGCGCATTTTTTGCGCGGTGGCCGGAGAGCAGGCTCTTCCTGTGCCCATGTGGGTGATAGGCAATACTGAGTCTGTGTTTTCTCCGATAAGTCTGTCGACAAGCCGTGGCTTTACATACACTCCGTCATTGGCTATGGCGTTGTAGATTGACAAAGTATAGAGAGGCGGTATTTCGGTCGAATATCCGTAGCACATGCGCGATAAGGCTATGCGGCCCCCTCGGTTGTTGGCCACGGAGTCTATGCGCGGCGGACGTTCTCCGGCGATACCCGTATTCATCGGGTCGAGAAATCCAAGACCTTTCAGTCGTGAATAAAACGCGCCCGGATTGTCGCCGTAACGCGAAGTTATGATTTTGGCCATACCTATGTTTGACGAGCGTTCGATAACTTCACGTATGGGCATTGATGCCGTGCCGTGAGAGTCGGTAATGGCGCGGCCACCGGCATATTTGAATGCGTGTCCTGTGGTGATGACCTGTTCTACATCGTTGACTATGCCGTCTTCGAGAGCTATCATCATCGACAAGGTTTTTACAACAGAGCCGGGCTCGTAGCCGAGTACGGCGCGGTTCATGCCTTCGATATACTCGTTTGAGTACGGGCTTTTTTCAAGATTGGATATGGCCTTGATGTTGCCGGTGGATACTTCCATGAGTACGGCCACGCCCCAGTCGGCATCGCAGGTCGTAAGCACATTGTTTAGCTCGTTCTCCACAATATCCTGCATGTTTATGTCTATTGTGGTGCGTATGTTATAGCCGTCTACCGGTGGTACGTCAGTCCAGTTTACGATGTCTTTTGTCAGCGGCACCTTTTTGGCAAGTCCCGGTTTGCCGTAAAGAAGAGAGTCGAGTGCTTTTTCAAGTCCCGATATCCCGTGTACTTCTCCCGATACAGGGTGTATGCCCACGCCGCCTATACTGCGTCGTGCCATAGCTCCGTATGGATTGACACGGCGGTTTACCCGCTCTTTGGTGAGCCCGGTCTTGTTGGGATTCTTTATTTTGAAGAACGGAAATGTAAGCAGTTGCTGATATTGCGCGTAAGATATATTGGACAGAATTTTGTAGGCACGCGGACGCTTGTTTTTATCTTGTTGGAGCGGTTTTTTCAACCGTTGCAGCCATTCCTGACGTGTCCTTACCGGGAAATATGTGGCCAGCGAATCGGCCAGCGAATCCAATGCCAGTATATAGCGGCCTTCAAGGAAGCGTTCACAGCGGTAGTCAATGCGTATATTGTAGAAGCAGAGATTGGTAGCCAGTATCTGTCCGTTTGATGACAATATGTCGCCTCGCTCGGGCGTGATAGTGTCAACGCGCGACAATTCGCTCATGGCTTTTTTATTCCATTGAGCGGCTGACAGAACTGAGTTGTCAAAGGCCTTGTAGGCTATACGGCCGGCAAAAAGAAGTATGAAGCCTATCACGAGGATATAGCGCAGAAGTATGTGGGTGCGGTTCTCTTTCTTCATTGTTTAACTTAATTCTGCAGTTTGTAAGGCGGTTGATCCTGTATTTTAAGATGGAGGTTCATCGTGTCGACAAGTTCCTGCATCGACGACTCGCGTATACGGCTCATGTAGGTGCTGCGCTCTCTTATGCGTTCGGTCTCGATGACTTCAAGCGTTTGCTCGAGTTTGCGTATCTCCTCCATGCGGGTCAGGCACTGGTATCTGTTGGTGATAAAGACGAGCAACATCACCATGACGGTAAGTACGGCTTTCCAGTGGCGGAGAAAAAAGTCGCTTGAGAGGACACGTCCGTGTAGTGCCTTCTTGATTATGTTATCGTTTTTTTTGTCGGTCGCTTTTTTTGCCATTGCCTGTGATGTTGTTGTATTACGGCGTCATTACTTTTTCAGCTATGCGGAGTTTGGCGCTTCGCGAGCGCGGATTTCGCTCGACTTCGGCATCATCGGCCACAATAGGCTTTGATGTGAGCAGACGGAAGGGTGAGAGATTTCGTCCGTAAAAATCCTGTTCCACACGGCCTTCAAGATTGCCCGAGCGCATGAAGTTTTTTACAAGTCGGTCTTCGAGCGAGTGGTAGGTGATGACGGCAAGACGTCCGCCCGGCTTCAGAACCTCAAGTGACTGTCGTAAAAATTCACTCAATGCTTCGATTTCGTTGTTGACGGTTATGCGTAGTGCTTGAAATACCTGTGCAAGTTCTTTTTTCTCCTTTCGGGGATTCATCAGTGGACGCACAGCCGACAGGAGGCCCTCCACTGTAGTTATTGGCTCAGTTGATCTGGCTTTGATGATTGCCGAAGCTATACGGCGTGAATTTTTAAGCTCACCATATAGATACAGGATGTCGGCAAGCTGTTCTTCGCTGAAGTTGTTGACATACCACTCGGCCGATCGGGAAGCATTGCGGTTCATGCGCATGTCAAGTGCCCCTTCCCAACGAAACGAGAAACCGCGCTCGGGGTCGTCGAAATGGTGAAATGACACTCCAAGATCGGCAAGTATGCCGTCAACTGCCGTAACTCCGTGGAAGCGCAGAAAATTGCGCATATAGCGGAAATTGCTGTATACAAATGTAAATCGCGGGTCGTCTATGGCGTTGGCCATGGCATCGGCATCTTGGTCGAAACCGAATAGCCGGCCGTCATCATCAAGACTTTCCATTATGGCGCGTGAATGGCCGCCACCACCGAAGGTGACATCAACATACGTGCCTGAAGCCTTGATGTCAAGGCCGTTTATCGCATCGTCAAGTAGCGCCGGTATATGATATGCATTATGCTGCATGTTGTGTCATTGAAGTCGTTTATAATAAGGTCGTAAAGTTAGCGAATTAATTTAAAATTTACATACATAAATTTCGACTTTTTTTCATAAATTTATCAACACCGCAGAAACATCGCTACTACAGCTGGTTTTGAGCATTTTCAATCCGTGGCTTCAAATATTTACAATTGTAAATTACTTCAGGGCGACCAGTATTTTTGTCAGCTCCTCCACACCTTTTCCTGCGCCTGTTTTCAGTACTGTGACTCCGGGCGGTACGCTTGCCGGATTGGGGTCTATGTAAAATACAGGTACCCCCGGTCGCACATAATGTAGTAACCCGGCCGCAGGATATACATTAAGCGAAGTGCCGATGATGACGAATATGTCGGCTTGGCTAACCAGTTTCGTGGCTGGCTCAAAGCACGGAACCGCCTCTTGAAAAAATACAATATGAGGCCTTACGTGATGACCGTTTATAATTGTGTCAGGAGTAGTGTCGAGAGAATCGGACTCCAATTCATATATTTGTGTGTCATTGTCAATGGCTCGGACCTTCATCAACTCGCCGTGCAGATGAAGCACATGCTTGCTGCCTGCACGTTCGTGAAGATCATCGACATTCTGTGTGATGATATAAGTGTCAAACCATTCTTCAAGTTTGACAAGTCCTTTATGGCCGGCATTTGGCTGTGCCTTCATCAAGTCATGTCGGCGGGCATTATAGAAATTGTGTACAAGGGCCGGATTTCTTTCAAATCCCTCAGCACTTGCCACATCCATTACCGGATACTGCTCCCAGAGTCCTCCGCTGTCACGAAAAGTTGATATACCGCTTTCGGCACTCATGCCTGCGCCAGTAGAGATAACAAGTTTTTTTCTCATACCAAACTGTTTTATTATATATCGCAAGTTACAAAAAATAAAACAATCCGGGCGAAATATTGTCAAATTACAGAAATTAAATAAGCTTAAACTGCTGAAATACAGTGATGTCAATTTTTGTCCTATAAAAAAGAGGCAAAAAAATTGCATAAACAAAAAAAACATCTTAACTTTGCATCGCAAAAACGCAGAAAGGTGCCATAGCTCAGTTGGTAGAGCAAAGGACTGAAAATCCTTGTGTCCCCGGTTCGATTCCTGGTGGCACCACCTCCAAAATAACCAAGTAGTTGAAATTCAACTACTTGGTTATTTTACTTTCACTCTAATTTTAACGAGTTCCCTATAAAGTTACCTATGAAAGAGGCGTTTGGACGGTGCTGAATCAGCCTTGACGCAAC
>Ga0137298_10421_pt1 | contig 36116 bp, 27 predicted proteins | sample RamsorincwithD2O_2_FD_97182 | JGI IMG/M metagenome (GOLD analysis project Ga0137298, IMG submission 97182) | Mouse cecal microbial communities from Vienna, Austria - Glucosamine amended with D2O | ecosystem: Host-associated > Mammals > Digestive system > Large intestine > Cecum | place: Austria...
ATGGAGTATGATAAGTCCTAGCACTATTAACGTTAGTCATGTGGTTAATGCTATGGAGGGCGGCAACGCAGTGAATGTAGAAGATAGTTCTTCTACCTATACTAATACGAATGAGGAGAAAGAAGGTTCTGGTGAGGGAGAGAGTAGTATTGAAACGGAGGATAGCGGAGGGGACGATTATGGTATTATACCCTTAGCCCCAGCACCATCATGCAACCCAGGAACGCCTGGTCAATATCTCGGTCAGTACTACGGTCCATCCAGCCTCTGTATACCAGTTGGGCTAACAGAAACTAATAGTTCCACCTCGAGCACTTCTGTTTCTCTGACGATCAATGACGGTGGTACAGTTAACTCCACGGCTAATGCTGCTCCTGGTAGTACAGCTTATATTAGTAATAACGTAAGAGTACAAGCTAGCAACGTAGCAAGTTATACTTTGCAGATTTCTTATGCTAATGGTAACTCTCAGCTTAGCGGTAATACGGCCATAGGCGGAGCAGGAGGTAAAACTGGTAGTAATCTTAGTGATAACACTTGGGGATATGGCTGGGGAGAAACCGCTGCTGCGAGTACTAGTCTAACATACAATACCATGCCAAGTTATGGTAGTGGTAAAAGCCTCAGTGGTAATAGTATTACTAATGATGCAGTAGACTTTACTAAGAAGCTAGTGTTTGCAGCCAAGTTTGGAGAGAGTGCAAGTAGTGGGCATTATAGAACAAGTGTCTTATTATCACTAGCTGCTACGCCAAAGGCCGTAGCATTTATGCCGAAGTCTGGTTTTTCTACCATTACCAATATGCAACAAATGACTTCAAGTATTTGTAAAAACGAACCAATTGGGGGTTACAAGCTTCTGACTGATACGAGAGATAGCAGTAAGTATGTAGTGGCTAAGCTAGCCGATGGAAATTGTTGGATGGCACAAAACCTACATCTAGTGAATAAAACTATTAGCAGTAGCGATAGTGATATGACGAGCGGAAGTTTTACGATACCAAGTAGTTCTATCTCTGGGTTTAGTAGTAGCGATCAGTACCAGGCTAAAGCCTACTATGATAATAGTCTGATCAAAGGCGCATACTACAACTGGTACACCGCTACAGCTGGAAGTGGCAATAGTTCCATAGCCCCTGGCAACGATGCACCAAGCAGCATTTGCCCGAAAGGCTGGAAGCTTCCGCCAAATCTCGGTAATGGTTCGTATACGAATCTCGTGAATAGCGACAGCGCAAATACTGCTTGGGTCAGCGATGTAGCTGGTACAGGTATGGCTGGTAGAGTGTTTGGTGGAGCAGGATTTGTGGCAGGAGGGTATATCACAAATGGCTCACTTCGCAATGTTGGTTCCATCGGTCTCTATTGGTCACGTGCGGTCGAATCTGCTAGCAGTGCACACCTCTTGGACTTCACTAACTCTACTGTCTACCCAACCTACAGTTACAATCGATATACGGGCTATTCTGTACGCTGCGTCGCTACTAGCTAACGCACATATTTCCTCAAGCAAGAATACTCCAGCGCACTGGAGTATTCTTGTATCTATTAATTCCCTGTTTTCTCGTCCTTTTCTTCCTCATCGTCTTTGCTACCAAAGTCTATCTCAATTGCTAGCATGCCACTCCCCATCATCGCGATGATTACGACTAGAAAAATTGCCACCCACGCCAACAGAATTGTACCTACATGCATGGTCTTATTATACTATAGGTCTAGCGTTTTTAGCCAGCTATCGAACAAAGATACTGAAAGCTGCTGCTAGCATCCTCCGCCGCTACAAAGTCTGCCCCATCAAAGACTTTTCTAGCTATCCGCAAACTGCGAGTTGTAAAGCTCGGCATAGAAGCCATTTTCCTTCAGTAACTCTTCGTGCTTCCCTTGCTCAACGATCTTCCCTTCTTTCATGACTAAGATCAGATCCGAATTACGAATGGTCGATAAACGATGTGCGATCACAAACGAAGTGCGACCGTGCGTCAGCTTAGCAAAAGCATCTTGAATCAGTTGTTCTGTACGCGTATCAACATTAGAAGTCGCCTCGTCCAGAATCATCATCGGCGGATTCGCTACCATAGCGCGCGCAATTGTCAATAATTGCTTCTCACCAGCAGAGATGTTGTCTGAATCCTCAGAAATTTCCGTTTTATAACCATGTGGCAAACTTTCGATGAAGTGGTGAATACTGCTCATCTTGGCAGCTTTAACGACATCGTCATGCGATACACCACTACGGCCATAGCGCAAGTTATCTTCAATTGTACCCGAGAAAAGCCAAGTGTCTTGCAAAACCATACCAAACATCTTGCGAACATCCGCACGTTTCATTTCGCGCGTTGGTACGCCGTCGATCGAAATATAACCGTTAGTCGGGTCATAAAAGCGCATTAACAGATTGATAATCGTAGTCTTCCCTGCACCAGTCGGACCAACGATGGCCACCTGCATGCCAGGCTTGATTTTGACAGAAAAGTTCTTGATGATTTCTTTCTCGGGATTATAAGAGAAATCGACATGGTGAAATTCTACTTTCCCTTTCACTTCCTTGACAATCTGTGCTGGCTCAGCGTCTGGAGCTTCTTCCTTTTCGTCCAAGAAATTAAAAACACGTTCAGCTGCCGCCATTGTTCCCTGAATATTAGCCGCAATCTGGGCCACACCTGATAGTGGACGGTTGAACTGATTGACGTATTGCAGGAATGACTGAATCTGCCCAATCGCCAGCTTCCCTTTAATCACCAGATCACCACCGATAATACAGACTAAAGCATAGCTCAGGTTTGTGAATACACTAATAATCGGGTAAGCCATCGAGCCAAAGAATTGCGCTTGCCAGCTAGCATTATAGAGTCGCTGATTAGTCTTACCGAATTTTTCGATCGCTTGCGGTTCATATGAGTTAGCTTGGATTACCAATTGTCCAGAATAATCTTCCTCGACAATATTATTTACTTCACCCAAAATTGTCCTCTGTGCACGGAAACAGTCCTGAGCTTTTTTGGCAATTTTACTAATGAAGAAGACAGAAAATGGAATCACGAGCAGCGAAATTAACGACAGCGGAACTGAAATCACCATCATCATTACTAGTGTACCAATCATCACGATTACATCACTAAATACCTCCGCTAATACCCTCGCCAGCGAGCTAGCAATCGTATCCACGTCATTACTCATACGCGATAAAGTATCGCCAAACTGATGTTGGTCAAAATACGAAACCGGCAATTTGGCAATTTTTTCGAGGATTTGCTCACGTAGTTTCTGACCATAACGTTCTGCTACTAACGCTAATACGAGATTCTGTAAGTAATTGAAGATCGCCGAAGCGACATACAAAATCGCCAACCAAATTAGCAAGCTACTAATAACACCCCAGTCTAAAGCTCCAGTGCTCGTCAAACTATCAACTGCACTCGTGGTCACATTACCAAGCAGCATTGGCCCGAAAACCGACAGAATTGACGAAATTACCATAAAGACGATCGCCAGAACAATCGACCAACGCCAAGGCTTCAAGCAGGCGGCAAAACGTTTCACAGTCTTACCAAAATTCTTTGGCTTACCATCTCCCATAGACTTAGGCACGTCCTCCTCCTTTCTTCATTTCTTTGGCAAACTCTTGCTCGGATAATTGTGATTGTGCAATCTGTCGATAGACCTCACAACTGCGTAACAGATCACTATGTTTCCCTTTTCCGACCATCTTTCCTTTGTCAAGGACGATAATCTGATCTGCATCTTGAATCGTGCTGATACGCTGAGCTACAATAAGAGTAACGGCGTTTTTTGTCACTGGTTTCAAGGCGTTGCGTAGCTTCGCATCGGTCTTCATATCGAGAGCTGAGAAAGAGTCATCAAAGATATAAATATCTGGGTCCTTCGCAATCGCGCGAGCGATCGAAAGACGTTGTTTTTGTCCACCCGAAACGTTACTACCACCTTGAGCAATATGCGAATCGTACTTTTTATCCAATTTCTCAACAAACTCTTCTGCTTGCGCAATCCTAGCCGCCTCGTGCATTTGTTTTTCTGACAACTCGGGTGCGCCAAACATAATATTACTTTTCACTGTTCCAGAGAATAAAACTCCGCGTTGTGGCACATAACCAATCCTACGCATTAAATCTTTTTGGGCATAATTTTGAATATCTAGACCGTTAATCTTGATCTTCCCCGCCGTCGGCTCATAAAACCTCGGCACGAGATTGATCAAAGTCGACTTACCCGATCCAGTCGATCCGATAAAGGCAGTGGTTTCCCCAGCCTTAGCGACAAAACTCACCTGTGAAAGCACCTTCTCTTCCGCCTTTGCATAGGAGAAGTCAACCTTATCAAATTCTACCGATGGACTCAGATCTGGTTTGCCAAGAGTTTCACTCTTCCAAGCGATTTTTGGCTTACGTTCCATCACCTCATTAATCCTACCCGCCGACACATTAGCACGTGGCAACACTACAAAAAGCATCGTCAGGAATAGGAACGCCATAATTACCTGCATCGCATATTGCAAAAATGCCATCATATCGCCAAGATACGAAATATCGTTAACCATCAAAGACACACCTACCCACACACAGACGATTGACGTGCCATTCATCACCAAACTAATCAGCGGATCTTGCAAAGACATAATTAAGTCCACTACGATCGCCAACCGCGTATATTCGTGATTAGTACGCGCAAAACGTCGCTGTTCGACTGCTTCGTTGTTAAAAGCACGAATCACTTTCAATCCAGTCAAGTTTTCCCGCGTCAATAAAGTAATACGATCGGTTAGCTTCTGGATTACCTTAAACTTTGGCATTACAATCACCATAATGATCACAATCAGCACGAACAGAATCCCTACCGCTAGGGCAATAATCCAAGTCATATCTGGTGCCGTAGCAATTGCTTGCCCAATCGCCAGGATCGCTGTAAGTGGAGCACGAATCAGCATCATCAGACACATTGTGACCGCTTGCTGAACCTGCGAGATGTCATTAGTGGTACGTGTAATGAGCGATGCTGTCGAGAAGTCATTAATATCCGTAATTGAGAGACTCAAAATCTGCTTAAATAGATCATTCCGCAGATCTCGCGAGAACCCCATCCCAATCCGCGCCGAAAAATAGTTTACTATAAAAGCCGCCACCGATGCAATCAACGCAAATAGCACAATCTTCACACCAGACTGCCAAATATAAGCCGTATCCTGCATCATGATACCATCATTCACGATACTTGCCATAATCGCTGGAAGTTGCAGTAGTGTCCACACCTGCAAACCAGTCATTGCCAGCAGGATTATCACCTGCCACCAGTATGGTTTAAGATAACGTAACAACTTTAACATCAGACCATTTTACCTTTGATTCCCTCCTATGTCAAGACAGCGAGCGTAGTATTTTCCTGTCTTTTGATTCTTTAAGTTGGATTTTAAGTTGCCCCGACCATGGATACATGATATTCACTATTGACAAAATAGATAATCTGTGCTACAATAGAAACAGATCCTAACAAAGGGTCTGGTTGAGTGTTGCCAAAAGGTACCCACTAGTTCTTTAACAAAGGAGGAAAGCGTTTCGAGTTACCCAAAAATCACCCGATTTATTCCACAAAACTTACTGAAATGGAGGAACACATCATGCGTAATTCTAAACTCTACAGTGTCAGTCGCACCTCAAACTTCCTGCTTTTCCTGGGCATTATGCTCGCCGGCATCACGGTGATGAGTAATCTGCTCGCCACTAAGATTTGGCAAATTGGGCCGCTCATCTTTGACGGAGGCTTGATCCTGTTCCCGCTGGCATGTGTAATTATCGACATTGCATCGGAATTGTACGGCCGGCGAGTCGCTAACAGGGCAGCCATCAACTGCGCTGCGATTAATCTGATAGCTATTGCAGCGTTTACCATCGTCAACTGGCTACCGGATGCACCTGGCGTCAATAACGTCAATTTGGCGGTCGTTTTCCAGCAGTATGCGCGGTTATCAATCGCTAGTACGATTGCATTCGTGGCACGCAGTCTGGTCAATAACGCCCTGTATGAAGCGTTGCGCGAACGTACTGCACCGGGGCAAATTGCTCGAAGAGCTTGGCGTTCATCGTTCTTCGCGCGGATAATTGATACCATTCTGTTCAACACGATCGCATTCTGGGGTCGCATGAGCTTTGGTGGTCTTACAAAGCTGATGCTGATCGCTTTTGTGACTGGATTAATTATTGAAACCTTCTTCCTGTGGCTGGTAGTGGCCGTTTGTCGCGCTGTGCGTGGCAACATTGACGATTCTGATGACGACTCTGAAGACTGGTACGACGATGACGACCTTGACTTCGACGACGACTCGGAATAACTGCCTTGCCCGCCCCTCTTCGGAGGGGCTTTTTCTTTTCATGCACTAGCCCAACATTGTACTATAATATATACATGGAATTTGAAATTCAGAAAACGTTACCAAACGGCCTAGGGCGTGCAGGTATTATCAAAACTGCGCACGGCGAGATCAAGACTCCCGCTTTTATGTCGGTCGGAACTAATGGATATGTACGTTTTTTGAGTGCTGAAGATTTGCGCCAATTGAATGCCCAGGCGATGCTTTCCAATGGCTACCACCTCCGTCGCCATTGTCATGAAATCGCACAGGCGGGCGGTCTAGCCAACTGGCAACCAAGCCGCCAAGACGATCTAGATAATTCCCCTTGGCAGGGCCCAACCTTGACCGACTCTGGAGGATTTCAGGTCATGTCACTTGGCTCAGGCTTGGGTAAAGTAGTTTCTATGGAAAAAGAACGCCACGTCACTAATACCGCCCATACCGAGCGATTGGCTCACGTCGCGGAAAAAGGCGTTAGTTTTACCGATCCTTTTGATGGACAGCCAGATTTTATCGGGCCAGAAGAGTCTATGCAAATCCAATGCCAAATTGGTGCCGACATTCATATGGCTTTCGATGAATTAACTTCCTTAGCCGATACATATGAGTACAATATTGAGGCTATGGAACGTACTGAGCGCTGGGCAAAGCGTAGTCTAGCCGAACATATCAAACATCGCGACGATCTAGGCTATCGCCAAAATCTATATGGCGTCTTGCAGGGCGGGCGTTGGGAGGATTTGCGCCGCCAAACTGCGCGCAACCTCGCAAAAATGAATATTGATGGTGTTGAGTTTGACGGTTTTGGCTTAGGCGGGGCGTTTCTCAAGGAAGATCTAGGAGAGATTCTCCGCTGGTGTAATGAAGAATTGCCCACTCACAAACCTCGACATTTGTTGGGCTTATCACACCCAGACGATATATTAATCGGTGCAGAAATGGGAGCGGATACTTTCGACTGCGTAGCACCAACGCGTGAAGCTCGCCATGGCAAAATCTATACGCGTGATGGTAGCCTAAACTTACGCAAGTTCGCCAATTCTGGTGGAACCTTGGAAGTTGGGTGTGACTGCAGCACCTGCAAAGCTGGCTGGACTCTGGGAAGTTTACGTGCAATGTGGCGTTCGGGTGATCCTGAGCAAAAGCGAAAGTTTTACCGCCTAGCTTCGGCACACAATCTACGCTTCATTATCCGTCTTACTGAGGAGATTCGTAACGCCATGCTAAACGACGATTTTGACCACTACAAGCGCGACTTTCTGAAACGATATTATTCCGAAAAATCGGTTTTCTAAACCGATCCGATGTGTTACAATAAGGATAACAACGGAGGTTATTCATGTATAAAAAGACAATCGAGGTGGACACCAAAACTTTTGTTAGATTTTGGCTGGTGATTTTGGGCCTAGGGTTAATTGGACTTTTTATTTGGAAAGCTTTATCTGGGCTAATTATTGTCGGTATCGCAATCTTCTTAGCAATCGCCATTCAGCCACTTGCTGAGCGTATCAATCGTCTTATTAAACGCGAAACCACCTCTGTATCGTCCGCTTTAGCTTATGGTATCGTCATTATTATACTGGGGTTAATCATTTCCGTGATCGTACCAGTAGTCATTGATGAGTCAGTACAATTTGTCAAGCAATTGCCGGAAACTTTTGAGAATACTATTGGGGGTTGGGAAGGTATCAATAGCTTCGGCCAGACTATTGGCATCGATAACCTGCAAGATGAGATCTCTAATGCTCTCAGTAACTTCTCTAATAGCTTTGTTAGCAACTTTGGCAATGTACTGGTCACCGGCGTAGGCACAATCGCACAAATCGCTACTAATGTTGTACTTGTACTAGTCTTGACTCTACTCTTCGCCTTAGAAGGCCCAGAACTTGTCCGACAATTCTGGAAAACTATCGAAGGCAAACGCAAAAATTCCTCGATTCAAGCTTGGCAAAAACTCGCTGGACGTCTTGCTGGCGTCGTCGGGACTTACGTGTCTAAGCAAGTCACGGTCGCAGTTTTGGACGGATCAGTTGTAACAATTGCCGTACTACTACTATCATTTACTTGTGGTTTCTCTAGCAGTCTAGCCTTACCTATGGGTCTAATCGCTTTGACCTTTTATCTTATTCCAATGTTTGGACCGATTATTGGCTGTATTCTCATTACCGCATTACTCTTCTTTAGTTCGCCAGTAGCCGCCATCATCTTCCTCATCTTCTATATCATCTATGCACAAATCGAAAATAATCTCATCGCTCCAAAGATCCAAGGTGACGCGCTGAATCTACCGACCGCGCTCGTACTCACCGCTATCATTATTGGTATGTACATGTTTGGCCTGATTGGTGCCATCATCGCTATACCGATCGCAGGATGTATCCGAGTGGTACTAGAAGAAGTCCCAAATCTGCGCGAGGCTGAAGCTCGCACTGAGCTGGCTAACGCCATAAATGCAACGGAAAAAGACTAGAAATCTAGCCAATATCTACACCCTGTGCTATAATTAAAAGTATTGATGGGCCGTCGCCAAGCGGTAAGGCACTGGGTTTTGGTCCCAGCATTCGCAGGTTCGAATCCTGCCGGCCCAGCCATAGAAAATAGTTCACCAAGTGGTGGACTATTTTCTATTTGCAAGTAGAGCTTTGCTCGAGCAAAACTAAAACCACATGATTACTCTAAGTTTTAAAGTCGGCGCAAAAATCCGCCTATACACAAACGTATGTCATCTGGTATTCTATTACAAAAAAATTGAGCAAATATTATCTACTTGCTCAATCCTTTACTTTTATGTTGCTTAGATGGTCGTAGCCGTCACGGTCACTAGAGTTGAGTACATACTAGCTGGCAAAGTCGGGCTGATTGTCGCACCAATATTAAAAGTATGCACAGTCTGAGTAGTAACTTTTCCAATAGCGGTGGTATTATAGTAAACCGTTGGCACAGTAGTTATCGCAGCATAAGCCCCCGCATCATTAGTTGCAATTCCCCACCCATTCGTACCAACTGTAAGATTACTAGAAGCTGGTATGATATCGTCAACCTCCTTACTAGTGAGATTTGGCTCTTTTGCACTCAGTAGCACCTGATACGCGCCATTTGCTGAAACCGTAGCCGTAATATTGCCAGTAGTAATCGCGGTCGGATTCGCCACCTCATCCATATCCGTCACAGCATCAATAGTCAAAGTTGGCAAGATCTCGACCGACAAATTGCCATCTTTGGTAGTGGTGTTGGAGCCGCTAGTAGCAACACAGCGTACAGGAAAGCCGAGGTAACGGTAGTAGTTGAGAATGGCCGGGTAGACAGTGGAGCTATCGAAGCCCAGGTGGTATGCGATGATATCGGAGTAGGCGGTACGTGACCAATAGTCGCCGTAGAAGCCGACATTGTAAAGAGTGCTCTCGCTGACGCTCCCAGCATAAGAGAAGTTGTAGGGAGCGGATCGAAGCTTAGTAGAACCAGCAGCATCATTCGTAATGCCAGCGGCAGCGACAAACTCAGCATAAGATCCTCTACCGGAATTTGGTGGCAATTTCCAGCCTTTTGGACAAACACTACTCGGAGCGTCGCCCGAAGTCAAGTTCGCATCGCCAGTTCCTGCCGTGGCAGCAGTCCAAGAGTAATACGCCCCATTTGTAGCATCATTAGCATAGTACATCTGATTGGCATAGTAATTTGTATTATCAAAGCCATTCGGGTCCGAAGCTGGAAGAGTATAATTCGAAGTTACGTCGGAGTCCATTGGCGTCAGGGTTTTACTGCCCTGCAAGCGTAGATTCTGCGTCATCCAACAGTTACCGTCTTCGTGTTTACGGACAGTATACTGCTCGCCATCACGCGTATCGGTCAAAGTTGTCGTCGCGCCAATCGCAGAATTTGCACAAATCAGTGGCGTCATCTCCTGCATGTTGGTAATATTAGTCAAAGTTCTCGTTTCGGCAGCATAAGTAGTCAAAGAATTAAAAAACGTCAGACCAGACAAAACCAACACACTAGAACAAAGTAGTGGTACTACCGTCTTAATTCTTTTTTTATGTATTTGCAACATCTGTCCTCCTATGTGACAACTTATTTGTTTTAATTCTAAATGACCTTATAATAACTATTACCATTATAGCACGCTTTAGAAAATTTTTATAATTTTACGTAAATTTCGGTAGTGTTTTTTTTTGGAAGGTATTCGGCTATTTATAATAAGCTTTACCATCCACTCGGATGTCAATATAAGCTGGATGTAGATCCTTTTCTCGCAGATAGCGCAAGACCCGATCCGCATCCTCAGCCGTTACTGCTGTATCGCGATCAGTATTCACTTTCATATATGGTTCTTGGTCGAGCAGATCAATATATAATTCCCTACTCATTCCACTCGGCAGCGTGACTTGCGTAATTGTATAGCCCAAATCCTGCAAATCCTGTTCTAATAGTGCGATATAATTCTTTACTCGCGTCGAGATTTGACCACGATTGTCCTCATCCACGATATCGGCTTTAATTTCATATTTCGTCTCAGGCTCTTTTGCGCCAGGACGATACTGGTTGACTGCGTTTTCACCAGTAATATAAATCAAAGCCCCTAGTGCGGTCAAAATTATAATTGCTAAAAACAAAGATCGTTTGTGCTTACGTTTCTGTCGCTTTCGCTCTAGCATCCGCTCAGAGTCCGATTCAGCATGCTCACGCTCAGCCACAATGGTTTGGCCGCGTTTCATCCGTTTTGTCTTAGTTTGCCCACGCATTCTTGAAATCCTAACCCTGCTTCGTCTTTGCTTTAGTATCTTTGCTGACTATCCCAGCCTCATTATTATCTGAATTATGCTCTTTGACTTCGCCAAGTTGCTTATGTTCACCCACTTCGATCAAAATCTGTGCCAGCCGGCTAGCTGAGTCCAGTTTGGCCTCTGAGTGTAATTTCTCTGCCAAATCCTGACGCTCACGCGGAGCACGCACTAAATGTTTTACTTCATCCAAAAGTTCGTTAGGATTTTGTCGCATTCGCTCATCCGGCACCATCGCTACTGCACCTATGTCACGTAATTTTTCGGCGTTTTTCAGCTGATGACCGCCTGGCAAACGCTCAAAAGGTACCAAAATTACTGCTTTTTGCAAAGCCGCTAGCTCGGCTATAGTAGTGGCACCCGCGCGGCTCACTACTACATCAGCCGCGCCCATTAAATCGTGCATGGCCGTGTTGAACTCCCACATCCGAAAATTCGACTGCAACTTAGCCTTATCCCACTCTTCATAACGCTTGAGATCAACTACTTCTTCATAATATTTGCGTCCTGCCACTAGCCCCACGCTGGTAAACTTCAGCATATCTGGCAAGATTACTTTCATGGCCTCATTAATGTTTTGCGAGCCCTGGCTTCCACCAGTAATTACAACTAGCGGTTTCTCAGGGTTAAAACCAAAAGTTTTCTTCAAGTTCTTTTGCTGTGTCTCTGTGATAACTTTAAACTCCGGCGCCACTGGTACACCCACAAAAACCACGCAACTATTTTCACTTTTTAGATTATCCCATCCGCTAGCGATTACTGTAGCATGTTCCATGAGCAAACGATTCGCTAGACCTGGCACCATATCAGACTCATGTACAACGTAAGGTATCTTTAGCCATTTTGCGATCAAACCGACTGGCAAACCGACGAATCCACCTTTCAAAAAAATCACATCTGGACGGCTGTTTGGTAAAATCAGGCGTCAAAAGCTCTGCACAATACCACCCACAAACCCAAAGAATCCTGCAATATTACCAAAAAACAGATCTTTAATAACTATCCACCAGTTTTTCAGCCAGTCCTTCCAGGTCCAACCTGCATAACGGCGAAACTTACCTGCACAGATCTTGCGTACGCGAATATAAGGGATGCGTCGATTCCCTTCTTGAGCATGCGAGCCCCAACGCACACCAATTTCCGTTGTAATTTTTACAACATTTTTATAATACTTACGGTCCGTCCAAAATTCGACTTTGGTGCGTGGCTGCTTTTCTAGTAATTCCCTGACCACGGCTACGGCGGGCGTAATATGACCCCCCGAACCACCGCCTACTACTAACACTTTCATTCTAATCTCCTTCGCATAGTGCGTACTTTTGGTTGCGATGTCGATACGACTTTTTCCTGTCTTGGCTCACGACTCGTATAGCAAGAAAGCTGCAAAGCTATTCCTAGAGCTGCCGCAGTAAATAACATACTTGTACCGCCATAGCTTAGTAATGGCAAGGTGATGCCCGTAAGCGGCAGAAGCCCTGTCATTGAGGCGACATTTACCACCACATGTGCGGTCGCCCACGCAAAAACTCCTATTACTACCAGAGATTCTTCATCATTCTCCAAATAATTTGCCGTCCGAAGTAGCCTCATTAATAGAGCTGTGAAGCATCCAATCACCACTACGAGTCCAACGAAACCAAATGTTTCACCCATAATCGCAAAAACAGAATCGTTAATGGATTCCGGCAGATAACCAGTCGCCTGCACGCTATTACCCATACCAACCCCCCAGAATCCGCCCGTGCCAATCGCGATCATAGCGTTCTCAATATGGTAAGCATCGCTGGAATCCTCCGAGTGAAAAGTCATTAAACGTTCCATGCGATGTGGAGAAACCACAATTGAGGCAACACCGCCAGCAAGACAAATCGCTAAAACACCAATAAAATACCGCATCTTTACCCCACTCATAAATAGCATTGATAAGATAATCGCCGCAATCGCAATACCCGTACCGAGGTCTTTCTGCGCCACTACCACAAAACCCAAAGATAAAATGCTCACAATCGCAAACGGAACCCAAAAATCACTACTACCAAGCTTGCCCTCGGCTTTACGCTCAGCAATCAGTTGCGCTAGATATAATACCAAACCAAGCTTTAAAATTTCCGCTGGCTGCAAACTAAAACCGCCCAAATTGAACCACCGGCAGGCTCCCAACTCGCACTTCGCCAATGGACTATTTATCAAAGACAATCCAAACAAGATTCCACATAATATCAATCCACCGAACATCACAAACTTTGCATATTTGCGCATATATTGATACGGGATCTTGAATGCCAATACGATCACTACGAGTGACAAAATCACATTACGTAACTGTTGAATAAAGAAATCGTTTTCCCCAACGTTACTACCGTATACTGAATTCATAACGTTCGCGCGCATCGGCCCGATTGCATAGATCACAATCAAGCCAATGCACAAAAGTACGAAAGTCAACGCCGCAATCGTTCGATCACTCTTGTGCCTACGCATCTGGCTGCCCCGTTTCTAGCTCCTTGGCATTCTCGCCTCGGACCACGCCTTCAACCTGTCTAATACGTTCATCGCTCACGATTCCGCCCTGAATCGCCAAGAAAACCCCAAGGATCGCAAAAACTCCCGCAATCACCCAAAAACGCATTACGATCTTTGCCTCACCCCAACCTTTTGCTTCCAGATGATGATGAATTGGCGCCGATAGCATTAATTTCTTATGAAAAACCTTCTTCCAAAAGATCTGCACCAAAGATGACCCAGCCTCAACTACGAAGATCATACCGATTATCGGCAAAAGAAAGAAGGCGTTTGTCATCATCGCAATCACGCCCAAACCAGCACCGATTGCAAACGAGCCCGTGTCTCCCATCATAAAACGCGCTGGTGGCACGTTGAACCAGATATATGATAGCAGCCAACCTACTACAGTTAGACAAAATCCCGTCAGCATCCACTGACCTTGGAACAAAGCAATGATACCATAAGCACCATAGGCAAACATTGCCAGACCACCAGCAAGACCGTCTAGACCATCAGAGATATTGACGGCATTTGAAGTCGCAACTACTGCAAAAGTAAAGATCAAAATCATCCCAACTACACCAACTTCCCAGTCGCCCAAGAATGGCACCTCGATCGTAGTCCAGCCCAATTTCACAGCAAACCACCAGCCCAAAAATACCCCGATCGCCGTAATCATAGCAAATTTTACTGGCGCACGCAGACCAGCGGCGCCCTTACCATTACCAAATACATTTATAATATCATCAATAAAGCCAACAATACTACCGCCAATAAAACCAATAAGTGGTAGCCACGTTTGCTCACGATTGAGATTGCAGATCGATGTCACCAAGAACACTGTTACTACACCAATAATACCCGCCATGGTAGGAAAATGACGCGCAAATTTTTTAGCATGAAGCTTAGTCATTACTGGCAAAGCTTCACCCGTGAGAGTTTCTTTTTTCTGTTTCTTCCAAAACTTATATTTATAGGCGAAATAAGTATAGATCGGCGTTAAAAATGTCGCCAAAAAGAAAGCAGACAACGCCAACAATAAGCCATAAAAAGTTTCATTATTTAGTGTATCGGCCATTACAATATATATTATAACATAGTACTTCTGAAAATGTTGCAGCTAAATCAAGCGTCCGCTATTCCGCGGTTTTTGGCTGAATCCGTAGATAATTTTGCACGTAATTTTTTAAGTCATTAAATACCGGCAAAGCATGTTCCTGCCCTCCAGCGAGCTTACCTTCTTCCCAAACACGTACCATAATCACATAGCTCGGCAATTCCCCCTCCTTACCGCCCACACCAACATACGTTGCTTGCGTTTCGTCCATGGAATAAGCCCCATCCTTAATGACCTGTGCAGTACCGGTCTTGCCACCAACATAATATCCGACTGGGTCTGTCCCATTGCTACGCCACATTTTTCGAGTATTGTAAAGCATTTCCCGCATTGAAGCACTTGTCTGCGCACTGATTGTTTGGCGCACTGGCTCGCGCTCCTCGTTTGCGATAAATTCCCCATTCACCATTTTGCCAGCTACAATGGTTGGGGTATAATACTTGCCACCATTCACCACCGAAGAAATTGCCGCCGCGACCTGTACCATGGTGGCCTGCATATTCTGGCCAAAAGTCATATTCGCATAAGTCGAAGCTAAGCCATACATATCCGCATTAGGCTCAACTAGGTAACCCGGTGATTCGTAAAGTTCAATCCCCGTATAATGCCCCAGACCAAACCTATTGAAATAGTATTCGTATAACTTTTCACGTGCCGTCTGTGTAATCTCGGTCTCGCTGCCCCCCATCCAGCGCAAAGCCTGCGTTGAACCCGTATTTAGAGAATAGTTAAAAGCTGTTTGCATAGTCTGAGTCCCCAGCAGATGAGCACCCTGCTCCGCATTACGAATCGGCCAACCATCAATCGTAATCTCGCCAAAATTTGTAAAAGTCTTATCCGGTGTCATTACTCCCAAATCAGTCGCCGCTGCAAAAGCAAAAGTTTTACAAACGCTTGCTGGCTCGAAAGGGTCTTCCACAACGTGATTAATATATGCTGCCGCGCTCTCCACATTACCAAAATTCGCTGGATCATAGCCTGGATAGTTCGCCATTGCCAAAACTTCCCCATTGTTTGGGTCCATTACGATCGCCTCTAAATTCTTAAAACCGATTTCCTGGGATTTCTTCTCAAGGATTTTTTCGATGTTGTGTTGCATGGTTTTATCAATCGTTAGTACTACATTCTCACCATCTTTGGCAGCAATTTTGACATTATCGTCACCAATCGACAGTGCAACGTTATTAATATCCTTAATTGTCTTTAACAAACCATCCTCCCCCGTCAGCTCGCCATTCAGTGCGCCCTCTATACCATATTGCCCAATTCCCTCCGCATTCACGAAACCTAGCAAGTTTGCTGCCAGTTCCCCCTCTGGATAGACTCGCTTAGTATTCGACTGTAGCCAAACTCCCGTCAGATCTAAATCCGCGATTTGCTCAGCTGCCTTGCGCTCAACATTCTTCGCCACGATATAATAGCGTCGCGTGCGATTCGCAAAAACATCATCCCACTTTGCAATCTGCTTATCTTTAATCAAGCTACCAAGCCTCTCTTCGACAGATTCACGATTAGCCAGCATCGGATCGACGATCACTGTATAAACGGTCGCATTCATCACTACTGCCACCGGCTCATTTCCGTCCATCATGTAAATTTCCCCGCGCTTGGCCGGCAAAACGTTTTGCAAAGTTTGCTGTGCTGCAGCTTTCTCCGCCCACTTATCATGCTGAATAATCTGAATAAAAAACAGCCGCACCACGATAATGCTCATCGCGGCGAGAAGACCTAGACGCATCACTTTGTTTCTAGTCATATATCTTTATTATAGCATAACCTCTTAAAGATTGACTTAAAGTCAAGCCTATTTCGGGCATAGAACGCTTTATGCATATCCCCCTCACCACCCTTAACCCATATACTATTTAGGTAGTAGCGACGCAGCGTATGGGGAAGCCGCCGAAACGGATGTAGATGTTGGCCGGGGTGACACCGGAGCTACTGAAGTTCAGGCGGTACGCGTACAGACTATTATCAGAGTAGACAGTACGCGACCAATAGTAGCCGTTGGAGCCGACACCGAGCAGTGAGCTATTGTTGACGTAGCCGGCATAAGGGAAGTTGCTTGCTGACAAGATGGAAAACCCGTACTGCCATCTTAGCTTAATCCTACGTATTTTCAGGAAATCTCATTCAAGCAGTACCCTTGTATTCTTTTAAAGATCCAAAAAATCAGCCACACTGATCTATTCTTAGCTTATTTTTGACTCAAACTATTTATTATGTTATAAAATGACGTTTCCCTGCCAAAACTACCATTTTTAATCATTTTGCAGCACCATTTTCCGTTTAAGGCTATTTAGAGCCAGTTTAAGCGATTTTTATTAAAACCTTGGTATGAGGGCGGTTTTGACCTAAAAGGCGTTAGAAGACTTCTAGAGAGGTTGCAATATTGCCGTTTTCTGCTATTATATAGTCCTCACCAACGATCTGAGGCATCTTATCATCAATAATCACAAGGGCAGCCTGATCGGACAAGGCATACACGGGGACATTTACAACCTCCGATTCTTGCAGAACTTCCTTTTCGCCAAACTGGAACCAACCGTGTAAATGCGGTAAAAACACCAATGGCACAATCTCTAAATAATGATCTGTACATTGAACTTCCTGGAAGACTTTTTCTGACATTGCCTTAGACTCTTTATATCCCAAAACACACGAACCAGCAGAGCTACCGACCCAGACTTTATCTTCCAAAATACTTGGCAGGATCTGATCAAAACCAGTTTTACGGAACACCCCAGCAAGATAATCAGCATTACCACCAAAACAAAAGATCACATCATTTGCAGCAATTCGTTCTTGCACGTGTTCCAGCGAATGAGCTTGGAGATCTATAAATTCCATCTTGCCACCAAAATTATTCACAATCTCAAAAAGCGTTTCCGCAAACCAACGCATATCGCCAGTTTCACCCTTGATGGCCTCATTGATAACGATAAAATTTATATCGCTTCGAGGCTTCCCTACCAAACGTTCACACGCTTCAATGATTGCCTCATTCGTAAAACCAGACGATGCTAATAATAATTTCATTAAATTCCTTTTCTGTATTATACCATGTCAAACTCAGAACTTAACTTCCCTTATGCCGGGTACGTCTACGATAGCTCGCTGAACACTGTCCGCTCCATCAGCTACTACTGGTCGCGTACTGCCTCCTCTAGTGATAATGCATACCTCCTGGTCTTCAATAACTCCACTGTCAGCCCAGCCAACAGCTACAGCCGTTACGTCGGCTTCTCCATACGCTGCGTCGCTACTACCTAAATAGTATATGGGTTAAGGGTGAGTGAGGGGGGTTATCACACACAGCCTACTCCCCAGCATATCCCGCCGCGTTGGCATTCTCCATAGTCGAAGCCACTTCGCTATTTTCAGAGGCAACGATAGAAGTCAAGCGTGCCTTTTCGACTGCTAGATCTTCTTTTTTCGCTTGCAAATCGGAGATTTCATTCTCGATTGCTGACAGTTCATAATCGTAATTCGTTGCACGAGTACTCTGGGCAACATAAATCAAGCCGATGCCAAGCACAATCAATCCTACCAAAAACGAGTAAGCTAAAGGACCTATACTTTTCTGGGTGTGTCTTACTGTATTATAGTTGCGCGACCAAGCAGTCGTCGCTGTTGCCGAATTCCGCCTCGACACATAAGTTTGTGGTCTCATTAATTTCCTCGCTGTTTTTGTTTTGTAACTTTCCAAAATAAATATCGTTGTCGTTGTTAAATCCAAAGTGTTTAGTTTGAGGAACCAAAATAATTAGTTCTCATGTTAAAACCATGACCTTATAAAATCATAGACCAGGAGCGCTATAATAGAGGACGCGCCCCTGGGAAGGTCATGTATTTTACAAACACTCTACGGCTTTAACTCAACAACCGTGGTGAGCCTTGCGGCCCATGTGGTGAGGTATTCGCTTCCACAATTACACTTTTCACGAATACCCCGTATTTTTATGCAGAGCAAATGCAAACTCTACAAGTAGCTAGATTTTTCTAGCGGAAGTGAACTTGCACTTTTTGAGCGCGAGAACGGTTGCTAGTTACGATGATTTGACGTGGCATATGAGCCTCCTTTTTGTATTATGTTTTTATTTTGCAGGCATCCTTGATTTCTGATCAAAAATAACTGCCTTTATCATACCAAGAACGATTCGCTACATCAGCGTTCGCTGCAAAAGTCTCGCAAAGTCTCCACACTCTACAACTTGACAGCAGCACGCAGTTTCGCACTTCTCGCCCTCGGGTTGATAAACAACTCCGATTTTTCCGCAACCACGGGCTTTTTGGTCAAAACTGTCAATTCTGATTCCTCGCCATACCCAGACACTTCTTTGAGGTAGTCCTTGACAAGCCGATCTTCTAAACTATGAAAAGTAATCATCGCGACCCTCCCGCCCGGCTTTAACAACCGTGGCAATAGTGGCAGAGTTCGTTCGATCTCTCCTAGCTCATCGTTGACCGCGATCCGAATCGCCTGAAAAGTTCGCGTCGCCGGATGGGTTTTACCACCACGACCATACTTTCCTAACGCTTCGCCCAACTGCTTAGTCGACTGCCATGGTCTACCATGCACAATCGCCCGCGCAATTAATCTCGCAAAACCAGGCTTCTCTTCACCGTATTGTTCCAAGATCTCCACCAAATGTTTTTCATTCCAGTGGTTTACAACGATCTCAGCACTAAGCTCTTGCGTCGGGTCCATACGCATATCCAGCGGACCCTCTTTCGCAAACGAAAAACCTCGCTCTGGCCTATCTAGCTGCGGAGAAGAAACCCCAAAATCCATTAATATCATATCGAAAGCGTTTCCACACTCAATTTCCTGTAGCACCGCACTATAAAAATCGCTATTCGTAATCCGCAAAGGTTCATCTTTGAATTTTTCTTGCAAATACTTCACCGCGTTAATATCTCGATCCACTAAGACCGAGTCTTTATAATTCCGTGTTACATCCAAAATTTCGCTCGCGTGCCCTGCATAGCCCGCCGTCAAATCTAAATATGATTCACCCGACTTTGGCTGCAAAACTGCAAGCACTTCCGATAGTAAAACTGGCTTATGAAGTTCTTCCATGTGTATATTATACACGCTTTGTTTGAGATTGTTCAACTAGAAATTTTCACGTTTTTGTGTTTAATTTCTTGTTTGTTTGATAAGATGTTGATTGACGTTAATTTATCTACTACGATTTCGACCTGCCGAAGCAAATCACATATCATAGCCGTTGAGAGACTTATAACGTGTTACGAGTGGGTTTTGTTGGCCTCAACATCACGAACCATAATTGAGTTAATTGGGAGGTGTTTGTTAGTTTAGGTACGTATCGGATTCTTTGTCGCGTGTCCTAAACGCGCGCAAAAACTCCTAGTTGATCAATCTCAAACTCTGTTAATTTACTTTATCTTTGTTTTGATAATATTTTTGTTTGTGGTTTTAGTTTCCCGCATTAACAACTTTATTTTTACTTTTCTTCTTTTATTTTTGTGTAATTTTAGTTGTTTGTGTGGGTTTTCGTCCACTGATTTAAGTTTACACTTATTTTTACAAAAACACAAGCCTTTTTAATAACTTTTTTCGCAAATATTGCAAAAGTTTTCCACAGGTCGTTTTTCTAACACCTTACTCCCCTATTGGAGTTTTCCACATATTACGTCCTATCTGAATTCCTGCTTTTCTTTTGCGTCGTTTTCATTTATAATGGTTTCAAACTGGAGGTAATCGAAAATGGATAACGACACTAATAATTCCGAACCACAAACCAATCAAGAAATCCTAGACGCTCAAGCTGCTGGCGAAAACCACGTTAATAGCGAATTACCCACTTCTAATATTGATGCCCCTACCGAATCTGTCGATCTTTCTTCACAGGAGCATGTCAATACTACCGATGCTGCACGTACCGAACCGATAAAAGACGATATTGAATATGCTACTGTTGATGATTATTTCGACGTCTTTCACTGGGCCAATGAAATCGACGAAGTCAAGAATAACGTTTCAGTCGAACTCTTCCTCTTCAATAAAAACTACACGCCTTTTCGCGTGCGCTACTCTGATAAGTTAACCGCTAGCGTCAAAGCCATGTTTATGCAAGAGGCTACTGGCTACATTATTAAAGAAGCCGACAAGGGTTTAGAGTGTCGTGAATATGAAAAGTCTGATGGCGAAGATAAAGTTATTTACCGTACTAAGCTTAGTAGAGTTGGTCGCGCGGAGACTTTGATTCACCTGATCGAACACGAGTATCGCAATATTGACTCTTACACTGATCATGTTGATGAGTTCAAAAAAGTTAAAGGTATTATCGCCAAGTTTAGTTACCCAAGCGATAGCGGCGAAACCAAGGTTTTTTATATTGCTAAAGCCTTGTCCCCGTCTTCTGCACTCAAAGGTGGTACAAGCTGGGAACTCAACGGCGAAAGCTTCGAGCCATTCTCAGCTGAAGTCGCCCTCAAGATGCCTGATGACAACCAAGTCGCAATCGTCGATGGCTATGTGGTAATTTTTAATCAATCTAAATTTGAGAATTTGTTCCAATATGACTATAAGTCGCAAGTCATTGCTGATGAGAAAGCCAAAGAGCTGACCGATAAATACAAGCTTTCTTTCGCAGAGGGATTAACTCTTAATACACTACTGCAGGATAAAAAACCTCTAGTTAAAAAATTACAATCGCTCGACATTGCCGAGGAGATGTCTCAGGACAAGCTGATCGACTATGCTGATGACATGCAGCTCGAGCTAATGACCGACGATGACGGATCAATCATTATCATGGACGACCGAGATCTGACAATGTTTGTCAATCTTCTCAGCGAGGATTACTTTGTTTCCCCAGTTAATGGTCGACGTTACGAAATTAAGTCCAAGAAGTTACTCTCCGAGCCAGAGGGCGAACCACCACGTGGCTAAACCGAAATCACATAATCATAACTGTTTTATGGTACAATAATTACATGAGCAAGATTCTAATCATCGGTAATGTCCTCAAGGATATTTATATTAAACTGGACGATCGTCATAATGATTTTGAAACCGACGATAATGGGATTGATTGGCTCAACCTCGGTTTTAATGGTGAAGCGCACAGTTTCTTCCGTCGCACTAGCGTCTACGGTGGCGCAGCAGTTTCCTTCTCTACGCTGCACCGCTTAGGGCTGGACGCCAATATTCTTAATGCTAAAACCGAGATCATCGATGGCGATATTGCTTGGCCAAACGAACCCGACAATTATCGTTATATCTTCTCGCACAACGACGCTATTACCTATTTTATTCCTAGCAATCGAAAAATCACTGATTGGTCGATGCCAAAAGATACTCCAGATTGGATTTTGATCGACCGCTCGACCACGCCATCATCAAAATTAGTGGATGGTATTAAAAACTTTTTGAAATTCTCACCAACCACCAAATTAGCCGTGCATGCTGAGCGCAATACTACTCCAGCTGGCAAACAATTAGCAGAAATGGCAGATCTATTATTTCTAGAAGATGAGCCAGCCGTTCATCAAGAACCAGAGATTGTCGATAAAGTCGCCATAGATAAACCAAGCCAGCAACTGGTTTGCCATATTAGCCCGCGTAAGATTATTTTTAGTGGGGCTGAAGAAAGCTGGTCACTTAACAAAGCCGATATGATGACGCATCTAACCGTATATTCTACAATCGTGGCTACTGTACTAGGTGTAGTTTCGGTGGGTGGTTCAGCTAGCGATGCAGTATTATGGGCAAGGCTTAATGCTGAGCAAGCTACGATCGCCGGCTCGTTGTCAGCGCGAAAGTTGCAAGAACTTGCAAAAAAAGAAAAGGAGAAGCGTGATAATTTGCAACTCGTCGTCAAGCTCATCATGGCTCCCCACAAGGGTATTTTGGCGATGGATGAGTCAGATCAGCATCTGACGGAGCGTTTGGTACGCTCGGGTATCGCTGGAGGAGAGCAACAGCGCAAAGCTTACCGCGAACTAATGCTGACAATGCCAGACTTAAACCGTTACATTAGCGGCGTTATTCTTAGTGGTACTAACTATAAGCAAAAAGTCAAACATGGTCAGACGCTTGCCGAATACCTTACCAATCATAATATTGTCCCTGGCCTAAAAGTTGATCAAGGTCTAGCTGAACTAGCAGAAACTGGTGAGTCTTATACAATTGGTAAAAAAGGTCTATATGATCGTGTACGCGCGGCTTACAGTGACGGATTCCGCTTTGTCAAATGGCGCGCTAAATTCCAAATCCAAAAGAATGAACCTAGTTTCATCGCGGTCGAGAAAAATGCTGAACTTCTGGCGGATTTTGCTAAAGAATGTCAACTTGCTGGTGTCGTACCAATCGTTGAGTCTGATATTTTATGGGATGGTGATTATACGATTGAAGAGTCTGCTGCCGCCACCGATAGGGTGCTAACTACTATTTTCACCAAGCTTGAGCAACGTCGGATCGATCTGGCTGGTTGCATTCTTAAGACCAACATGGTGCTCTCAGGAAAGACCTGCGCCAAACAAGCCACGACTGACGAAATCGGTATGGCTACTGCGGCCATTATGCGTCATGCGGTACCACGCTACATAGGCGGTATTTTGTTCCTCAGCGGCGGTCAAGCTTCCAAGGATGCCACCAAGAACTTTACCGCTATTTGTCAAAATGCACCATATCCGTGGCCAGTCAGTTTTGCCTTTAGTCGAGCTTTACAAGAGCCTGCTATGACGCTTTGGAAAGGCAAGGTAGCCAATATCGGTTCCGCTCAAGCTGCACTCAAACGTCATCTTGAAGCTAACGTTGATGCCCTCAGATATTTACGTTAAACATAGACCTCCAGATTAAAATCTGGAGGTCATTTTGTTACATTACTCAGCGACTATCCATCTAGACAAGCTAGGCGGCTGCTTCAGTGGACTCTTCTGGAGTAGTAACTGGTTCGACTTGGGTTTCTTCTGCTTCACGAGCAGCCGCCTCAGCAGCTGGATCATAAACATTAGCAACGATAGTCTCTGATGCAGTTGCAGTATCGACTAGCTCGACCCCATTTGGCATCTCAATATCCGCTAAAGTTAGTCGGTCTTCCACATCATTGAGCTTACTACCGTCGATGATCAGTTCTTTTGGCAACTGGGATGGCTTGGCTTTCACAGCTACCTCTTCCAAGACTTGCAACAAAGTATAATGCTTCTTGGCTGCTTCTGACTTATCGAAGTCCTTCACCACGATTGGTGCGCTTGCTTCAACTACTTCACTCTCGGAAACTGCTTGAAATTCTATGTTCATCACCCGGCGAGATACCGGATCAATAGCAACACTTTTAACGATGGCTAACTGAACTTGGCCATCAATTTGCAATTCTACAGGCGAATGATACCCCACTGCGCTCAAGGCTTTCTCAGTTTCATTATAAACTGAGCTAGTTAATACTGGTTCACCAGCACCATAAATAACAGAAGTAACAAGACCAGCCTTGCGCAAAGCTTTAGCTTTTGAGCCTTGCTCACTACGCTTATTCAACGTTAATTGATATGACATACATTTCCTCCTTATAACTATATTCTACTACATCCTATTCTCGGTAGCAATAAACGCATAATTTATATGGTCTGCAAACCCAACGATTTACTAGGCAAGCTGACTTATTTTTCGTTCTTACGCTTCACAATACGACTAATAATCCAGAAGATCATGAAGAAAATTAGTAATAATACGATAAACAAAAACCAGATCGGACACAAGAATACAATTTTTTCCTCAACACTCTTTTCGTCAAAGATCTCGATCGTTTGTCGCACACGAAAGATTCCTAATTGCGGTGCACCATCCCAACTTACCGTATTATATCTACGAGTTTCCGGAAAAATGATATTTCCATCAGGATTTTCTTCGTTGGTATAGATTTCTTCATCACCAAACAACGGAAAAACCTGTACGCTATACTTAGCAACCGTATAGATATTACCGGTATTCTCTACTAGTGAAGTAGCCTGCACTGGTGGCTTGAATAGAAAACTCGGAATTTTATTCTCAAGGATCTCCGCGGTCTTGACCGTTTCGCCATCAACGTTACCATAAACCAGATAGCCAAGCTGACGGACGGTCTGCACGGCGGTATCATTAGCCTCATTGTCATTGGTCATTGTTACCATGATTGTAGCGGCCTGCGCCCCAGCATGAGTATTCTCTGGAACATCAACTTTATATTTTAGCGTAACATTCTCGCCGGCCTTTAAAAATCCTTCCTCAGCATCAACAGTAATCCACTTAGCTATGTCAGTATACTTAGTTTCCTTCTCGTAGTCAGGCTCGTAGGTTTCTGTCTCAACACTATAAGGCGAGAAGCTAATTTCATAACGAAAATCCTGCCTGCCGGTATTTCTAATCTCAAATTCGCCAGTATAGGTCTGTCCTGGTTTGATTGTATTTAGGTCTTTCTGCGTCGGAGTAATAGCAAGACGATATTCTGGTGCATCCTCCGCAGCCATCACTGCCCCCCCAACCATCATATTGGCAATAGCTACACTAAGTGCCACAACCCCTATCTTTAGGCACTGACAAAATTCTTTAATTCCCTTCATTTACCTCCTTATTCCGTCTATTATATCCCAAAAATGCTTATTCTACAATCAAAAATACCGCCCTTTACGAGCGGTATTTTAGCACTAGTTATACTATGATTCAGGAGTAGGAGTGGTGTTTGGATTATTAGTGGCAGTGAAAGTTACCTTACCAGTATAGGTACCAGATGCCTGACCATCCTTGATCTTTGCAGCAAAGTTGACCTGAGTTTTTTCACCCTCATTAACGGTCGAAGCGGTAGAAGTCTTGATAGTCTCACCAGCTGACTTGACACCAGCATATAAACCACCGTCAAAAGCAGTATTTCCTACAATACTATAGCCCCATTCAGAATTTGTAGCATTGCTCAGAGCTGCAGGAGTAGCGAAAGTACCAGTACCTGCTGCAATCTGATCACCAGCAGTGTTAGTCAAGCTAGTTGGGTTTGTTGCGGCCGTACCAGCGATAGTCAAGTTATAACCCTTAGAGTTTTTGCTAATTACAGTTACGCTAAGTGGAGTAGCATTAGTATATTCAGTTCCATCTGTAGAAGTTAATTCTACTTCGGTTGCGTCGGTATCAATACTGAGAACATCCTCAATAGTAAGCTTGATGTCAGTGTCTTTCTTGACAAAGTGATTACCGTCCTTATCTGATCCGTAGGTAGTATCAGAACCACCAGTTTGCGACCATACGGTTGGAGCAGCGTAAGTGCTTAATGGCAAAGCAGCGACGCCGAGACCAGCTACTACGCCAAGCACGGCAATCGTTTTTGAAATATTCGACATAATAATTATTTCCCTTCTATTTGTCTTTTTATTGTTTATAATCAGATCTCTATGTTACCTATTATACATAAGTATTTTGTAAGGTCAACCACGAAACTCAGGCATTTTTATTTTAAGACTCTCTATTCTTCAGGTAAGAAATATGGCTGAATCTGCTCAGAAAACAAGCTAAAATAAGTCTGCATGACAAAAGTTTCCTGACCCAGCATATGCAAGATATTGAACAAATCACGACGCAATAATTCAATTGGTTCGTCGTCAATTAACTCAGCTTCTAATTTCAGAAAATACCCATCCAGACCTTCGACTTTATCCAAATAAATTACAGTCTTATCATCTAGCCACAATTCTTGGCGTTGACGACTAATCTCAGCAGCTTTGCGAAAACCCAACTGATGGATGATACCGGTTGCTTCAGTGTAGTTCTTCACTTCAGTAAAATTCACCCAGTCGACCCCGCTATCTTCAATATGGCGCTTCAGATACATTGAGTAGATCGCTGGCTGCTCCGTCGTACGCACTTCGGTACGCATGACCAACCTCGGAAAATTCATCGCTGGACGATAGTCACTCGGCAAATACACTCTTTCGTGCTGCCAAATAACTGGCGAAAGTTCCATGCCAATATTGGCCAGCTGTCGATCAAAAGCCGTACGATCTGGTAATTGACTTTTTACAATCAATTTTTTCATATCACTATTATAACAAACATAACCATTTTGTGCAAAAATTATAGGCAATGGTTAAGAGAAAATTGTTTCATTACCTAGACTTTTAAGTTTGCGTCTGTTACCATAACAGTAAGTTTTATTAATTTTTGAGGAGCACAATATGGTTTTCTTATTTATTCTATTAGCAATTCTGATTTTTATTATCATTCCCGGTATCCGCATTATCAATCAATACGAGCGTGGTGTAGTCTTACGTCTTGGCAAATTTTCGCGCATGCTTAGTCCAGGATTTCGAGTGATTATTCCCTACATTGATCACATGACCAAAGTCGATGTGCGTACTACACCGATGGATATTTCAAAGCAAGAAGTTATCACACGTGACAACGTCACCGTCAATGTAGATGCGATCGTTTATTTCCGAGTTATTGACGCCGCTAAAGCTGTATTAGAAACGACAAACTATGCTTACGCTACCAGTACGTTCGCACAGACTGCTTTACGGGATGTTACTGGCAACTTTGATTTGGACGAAATTCTTTCAAAACGCGATGAGATTTCCGCACAGATTCGCGAAATCGTCGATAATCAAACTGACAAATGGGGTATTGATATTGAAAATGTAAAACTCCAAAATATTGAGCTCCCAGCTGACATGAAACGTGCCATGGCCAAACAAGCTGAAGCCGAGCGCGAACGTCGTGCTGCCATTATCTCGGCGGAAGGCGAAAAGAGTGCTGCTGCTGCCGTCGCAGAAGCCGCCAGCATGCTTGCTCGCACACCAGGCGGCTTAAATATTCGTACTTTGCAAACCCTGGAGAAGATTAGTACTGATCCATCGCAAAAGACCGTGATACTTTTACCGAATGATCTTGCAGATGGTTTAGCGAAATTTGCTCGCTAAGAATTCTTCTTGCTTTTTAAGATCACCGCCGTAGCACCAGCCGTAACGAAAATTACGGCTACTCCGGCTAACACTAATTCTGCTACACCAGCACGGCGAGTGTCATTACCAGTATTTGGTAGTTCAACTACTTCTTGATTAGGCTCTGTAGACGATTCCTGAACAGTAGAGTTATCAGTCAAGTCAGACTTAGTTATATTATCAGTAACACGCTCCATGCCTGATGCTCGCATACTATCGTCTGTTTTTGAAGTCGCATCAGTTGGTGCCTGAACTTTTACTGTCAGCTGAGTTTCTGCGACTTGACTATCACGATTCTGCATAGTGGTCTGATTATAAGTGGTATTATAATTCCCCGCTTCTGCCACTGTTGTATGACGATTAGCACCAAGTGCTAGATTTGCACCGCGTGCCGCCGCGTTCAGGGAATCGGTCAGCTCACCAACATTCTGAGACTCTACTTGGTCTGCTTCCTTGATTAATTTTTCCAGATATTTTTCAATGCCTGGATAAGTACTTGACGGATTCTTACTAGCAAAATCTTTAGCCTGCTCTGCATTTTGCACCGCTTCGTTCAGAGCACTACGATCATCACCAGCTGCCCTCAACGACTCACTTTCAGCCTTTGCAATTCCACTATTATTTGCTACAGACAAAGTAAGAGTCAGCGCTAATGCACCGAAAATATGCATTTTATTCATTATCTTCTCCCAAAAAGTTTAATATTATTACCTCTACTTGTATTGTATGGGATAGATAGTGTAAAGTCAATTGCTTAAGCTAATAATGTGCTACTTGTCAACTATAATATCATGTTTATGCTTACGACAAAATTTCGACGAAATTTCCGCTTATCACAAAACCTGCTGGCTCTTTTCTCGGTCGAGCGGTCTAGTTAGTCGGGTAGCTTCTCACCCATACGAGCCTTGTTTGCCCACTCGTCGGCTAGCTCATTCATTTCTGTGCCAACATGACCACGCACCCAGACAAGCTTTGTGTTGCCTTTTTGGTACAAAGCATAGGCTTTCTTTACGATGTCTAGATTTTTGATCTCTCCACGGCTCTTTTTCCAACCGTTGCGACACCAAGTCGGCGCCCATTTTGTCAAAACGTTAATCCAAAATTCTGAGTCACTATGGATTTCGCATTCTTCCGCGTCGGCATATTCCATCGCTGCAATCATCGCAAGCCCCTCCATCCGGATATTGGTCGACTCCGTCTCATTACCTAGAACTACTGGCTTACCATCCTCAATCACGGCAAAACCACCTGGGCCAGGATTCGGACTAGCGCTGCCATCAGTCCATAAAATTTTCATTACTTCTCAAGCTCCCGAATTTTATTATAAATATCATACCACCCGAACACTCGCTCACAATTCGGTGTGGTTGCATCACGATTATATGGCTGGTTAAAGATAAAAACTTTTGTTTGTTCATCAAAGGTCTCCAAATAGCCAGGATCGTCTTCGATCATTACATCAATTTGATTATCTCGGCAAAACTGACCCTTGTTTTGATGGTTAAAACCAAACTCATCAAAATAAATTTCATTATTCTGCAACCAGCGCCGCGTCACCATATCCCATGTTTCGTGTTCAGGCATTTCCAGCACGCGTCTATCGCCATTGTTACGACCAGTAACAATCCAGATTTCATGGCCATCAGCTTTCAGCTTTTTAATCACTTCCGACGCGCAAAGCTGAGCCGGTAAAGCATACATCTGCAACCAACCGTAATGATCCCAAAAGTCATCACGTTCTGGTTTCGTCCAACCATACATATCGCCAAAATGCAAAGCATTTGGATCTTTCAAATAGCCACGCCCAGTCTCTAGACAATATTTCGAACCATATTCTAGAATAAACTCTTGCCTGCGATTTAGCACGCCGTCAATATCTACGCCAATGCGCATAACTCCTCCACTTCTATTGTTGCTTTAATTATAGCACAGAAGCATGACTTTCCAAAGGTTAGTATGCCGCTAGCCAACACCAAACCACTAGCGGCATACCTAAGATAAAAACATTTTATTGACAATTAAATAATCTCATCAATAATACCATAGGCCTTAGCTTCTTCAGCGGACATCCAGTTATCTCGATCCATATCCTTTTCAACTTGTTTGATATCTTTACCAGTATTCTCAGCAAAAATCTCTGCCAGCTTCTTCTTCAAATAAATTCCCTCTTTAAGAGCAATTTCCTGATCAGTGATTTTTCCTTCCGTACCAGAAGATGGTTGATGAATCATTACGCGCGCATTTGGCAAAACAAACCTTTTGCCTTTTGCGCCGCAGCTAAGCAACATTGCGCCCATTGAAGCTTGCAAACCAATACCGATCGTTTGCACATCCGGCTTGATATAATTCATTGTGTCAATAATCGCCAAACCATCATACACTGAACCACCAGGAGAATTGATGTAAAGCTTAATGTCACGTTTCGGATCCTCATTGGCGAGATATAAAAGTTGAGCGACTACTAGATTCGCCGTATGTGCGTTTACTTGTTCACCCAGAAATACAATACGATCGTTCAATAAACGCGAATAAATATCATAAGCACGCTCACCTCGCGTAGTTTCTTCCACTACCGTTGGTACTAGATAATCATTAGTTAAAACTTTATTCATTATTATCCTTTCCTTATTCTTCATTTTCTAATTCGTTTCTTCTAGTTTATTAAAATTGGAGTTTAGCGCATTAGATAGTTCACCTAGAGCTTCTTGGTTCTTTTGATATTCTGTCACCATTGTATTATTCTCATCAATCTTTCTATTCAGCTCTTGGCGCAAATTTTCAAGACTCACACGCTCATTTTCCAAAGCTTCTCGTTGTTTCAAGAATACATCCATCGCCTTAAAACAACCCTCAGTGTTTGCGCAATTATTAAACGTGGCAAGCTCAGCATTGAACTTTTGTAAACGTGTAGTATATTCATTGCGACCGCGCTCTATCTCAGCACTCAATTGTTCAACTTTAGTTTTCAAATCGGCATTCTTTTGCTTAAGCTCATTGAATGGAGCTTGATAATTCTCATAGAAGTCGACAATTCGCTGACGATTCCGAAAATATTTAGCATAATGCGCTTCTAATTTTTCTGGGAGCGTACGGAGCTTCGTTCCTGCTCGCGTGTACAGTTCTTCCAAACGTTCTTTTTCGTTGTAAAGTTCTAGTTCAGCAATTACCCAGTCCGGTTGCGTCTGCTCCACTTCGCCAAGTAATTCTTCTACTTCTCGACGTTCGCCATCACCTAAGCGCGACCAAATTGCATGCAATAACTCATGCGCTGCGGTAACTTTATGCGAATCACGCAAACTATCAAGCTGCACTTCATAAACATACATTTTTCCGCCAGTATAGCATCCAAGCAGCGAAACATCTTTACGATGACTATCGCAATGCTCGTTAAAGTTAATTGCGTCTTCAATAGCTGGCTGCGTGGCTAGAAAAATCCTTTCTGCCTCACTAGTGAGCTCCAGATCCCTACGCAAATCGCTGACCGCTACTGGCTCATCATACCACAAGCCATGCCAAAAGTCTTGCACCGGTGTAGATTGTACAATCGCATACAATCCGATCATCACGAAAGCCGTGATAAAAACCGCCGCCAGCTCACGACTACGCGCTCTGCGCTCGCTCGGTGTATTATCCATTAGCCACCTTCAATGTTAGCTTGCGCTCACCAGTTTTAGTCTTTTCGCGGGACAGACCAATCTTGGCAATATTACCTTTTTTCAGCTCACCCGTAATCATCGCTTCAGCAATCAAAGTTTCAACTTTATCTTCAATCACGCGACGCAATGGGCGAGCACCGTTCTTCGGATCATAGCCCTCCTCGATCAGCTTTTGTTTAACTTCTGGCGAAATTTGCAAGCTCAAACCTTTCTCTACTAAGCGTTTCTTGAGCTCCTCGATCAGGTTATCAAAAATCTTCTCAACATTTTCTTGAGTCAATGGATGAAAGACCAAAATCGCATCCAGACGATTAATCAACTCTGGCTTCATAACTTTCTTGAGTTCGCGCATTGCAATTTCTTTACTATTCTCGTATTCCGCATCTAGGTCGCGCTTTTTCTTCAAATCTTTCGCTGCAAAACCAAACTCGCTTTCACGATACATCTCATTTGCGCCAAGGTTTGAAGTCAGAATAACGATCGTATTATTAAACTTTACCTTATTACCTTGTCCGTCGGTCAAAACGCCATCACCCAGAACCTGCAAGAGCATGTTAAAGACGTCCGGATGAGCTTTCTCGATCTCATCAAACAAAACTACCGAATATGGTTTACGACGCACCGCCTCAGTTAGCTTGCCGCCATCCTCATAACCAACGTACCCAGCTGGCGCACCAACTAGACGCGACACATTGTGCTTCTCACCAAATTCCGACATATCAATCTTAATCAAAGCGTTCTCACCTCCAAAAACCTCTCGCGCCAGCACCCTCGCTAATTCAGTTTTACCGACACCAGTTGGCCCCATGAATAAGAAGCTGCCAATCGGACGATTTGGGTCGGCGATCCCACTGCGTCCACGACGAATCGCTTTCGCAGTGGCCTTGATTGCCTCGTTTTGCCCAATGACCGACTTCTTCAAATGCGCCTCAAGCTTATCAAGCAACTCAAGCTCTGAGCCATGTACTTTTTGTACTGGGATACCAGTCTTAAGTGAGATCGCTAAGGCAAGATCATCTTCAGAAAGCACTGGTAATTTCTCCGCACCCTCCTTTTTCATTGACTGCAAAGTTTTCTTAAGTTTTTCCGACTCCGTCTTGAGCGTGGCGGCTTTCTCAAACTCTTCGTTCTCTGCTGCATTCTGCATTTGCTCTTCTAACTCGGTGAGCTGAACCTTGAGTTTCTTATACTGTGAACCGCCATTTTTGTCCGCTACAACTTTCGCGATTGCCGCAGCTTCATCTAAAACATCAATTACCTTATCTGGCATGAAACGGTCGTTGATATAGCGACCAGCCATGTTGACAGCAGTTTCCAACATTTCGTCAGGAATCTCTACTTGATGATGCTTCTCGTAATGCTTCTTCACCCCACGCAAAATCTTTAAGGTTACTTCCGTGCTTGGCTCCTCGACCATCACAGTCTGAAAACGTCGCGCCAAAGCTTTATCTTTTTCAATATATTTACGATACTCATCCATCGTCGTCGCACCAATTAACTGTAATTGACCACGCGCTAGGGCTGGCTTGAGAATATTGGCCGCATCCATCGTACTTTCACCTGCACCAGCGCCTGATAATAAGTGCAACTCATCAATAAACAAAATAATATCATCGTTATTGATCGCTTCATCAATCACGCCTTTGATACGCTCTTCAAACTCGCCACGGAATTTCGTTCCCGCTACAATATTAGACAAGTCAATCTGGAAGATACGTTTACCAATCAACTGTCCAGGCACATCATTTTTCACAATGCGCTCCGCCAACCCTTCGACAATCGCCGTCTTGCCTACACCAGCTTCACCAATCAAAACTGGATTCGACTTCGTGCGACGACTTAGCACCGTCACGACGCGTTCAATCTCGCGCTCACGACCGATCACCGTATCTAACTTATCATCCTTTGCAAGATCAGTCAGATCCTGACCGTATTTCTTGAGCCAACGTAATTGACCACCCTTGCGATATTCCTTTTTCTTTTCTTGATTACGTTCATGCTCAACCTGCGTATCCAGCTCTTTCTCAATCACGCTCAGAAGCTCGTCCAAATCGACTTCCAACTTCGTCAGCAAAACTGCCCCGCGTGAACTCTGCTGGCAAACCAGTGCATACAACAAATATTCCGTACCCACCGTACGAGCACCACGTTCATCCGCATAGTGATCTGCCATCCGCAAAGTCAAAACCGCCGACTCCGACAAAGACATCATCGCCATCGCCGATCCACCTTTTACCTCGACGGCGTCTTGTCCCAGTGCTGCCTCAGCCTTAGCTAGATCAATATCAAACTTCGCTAAGATCTTCGCCCCCTCCGAAGCGTCCTGCGCCAATATCCCCAGCAAGATATGCTCTGTACCCATATAGCCATTATTATATTTCTTACTGAACAAATCTGCTTTCTGCAATGCAAAACGTGCATTCTCCGACAGCCGATTCATCATTTCACTAAATTCATTTTCCATAAAATCTCCACTTTTTATAAAACATCAAACCAAAATTTACTATATATTATATATCATTTTATCCCATTATAGCAAATTAGCACTCTGTAGTCAAGAGTGCTAAGCAAAATTCACCAAAATTCTTACACCAAAGCACCGGAGCAATCCGGTGCTTTTTCTGTTCGTTGTCCCTTTTCTAGCACTCGTATCTAAACTCGATTAATCACTGGTATAACAATCGGCGTATGTCCAGTTGCGTCGAAGAGGATGTGCGTGACATCTTCTTTAATCTCCTCTTTGAATGCTTTCATATCATCGCCAGATAGCTTGTCTGTCCGTACGCGCAGATAGTGGCGGATTTTTGCAACCAATTCTTCAGAATTATCCAAGTAGATAAACGCGCGCGACACAATATCGGGAGTTTTTACGAGTCGATTATTTTTCTTGCTCAGGGTCAAGACAATAATAAAGATACCTTCGCGAGAAATATGAATACGATCTTTGACGACTGCTTCATGTACTGGCTTATCCGCATCGTCATATAGCTTATTGCCAACGTGGATACGACCACATTTATGAATCGTCTGATCCGGCATCAGCTCGATCACATCACCATCATCAGTGACTAGGATCCGCTCGCGTTTCATACCAATGACGTTTTCTGCCATCTCTGCACTATGCTCCAACATATAAAATTCGCCGTGGTATGGTACGTAATTGGTCGGATGCAAACGCTGCACGAACTCGACATGATCCTCAAAATAAGCATGACCCGACAAGTGTAACGGTCCAAGATTAGTAATATGAGTCTTGCCATTCTGGATTACTTCAGCGCCTTCACGCAGCAGCCCGTCCACAGTGTTTACCACATGTGGCTCATTGCCTGGAATTGGGTTGGAAGAAAAGACGATTACATCGCTCGACTTAATCTTGATGTACTTATGTGCACCAGAAACCATACGATTCAAGACAGCATTCAACTCGCCCTGCGAACCAGTACAGACCACCGTTACCTTATCATCTGGCAACTTAATGATGTCTTCCATCTTCATGATGGTATCTTTTGGAATTTTAATCACATTTGTGCGCAAAGCTACCTCAACGTTATTAATCATCGAAAAACCAGCAAAAGCTACCTTACGACCACGCTTGGCGGCCTCATTCAAAATCAGTTCAATACGCTTAATCTGCGAGGAGAAACAGCTCACAATCACTCGACCATTAGCGTAATGATCCATAACTCGACCAAGATTCTCGCCGACATCATATTCTGAATGTGGGTGACGCCCTGGCGAATCAATATTAGTAGATTCATTCACGAGTAGCGCAATTCCCTCATCTTTCACGATCTTATCAATACGCTCAAAATCCGTTTGCTGACCGAGCGGATTAGTTTCACGGCGCCAGTCACCGCTAAAATAGATTACTCCGTTTGGCGTACGCACGACAATAGCCGCGTTGCCCGGGATTGAATGCAAGGTATGGATAAATTCCACACTGAAATGCTCACTCACCTTGATCACTTCATTCTTCAACGGATCAACTGGCTGATAATTTAGCTCCGGAATATCATCTAATTCCGACATCTGTCGCTGAATCATACCAACAGTAAAAGGAGTTGCGTAGATCGGCGTGAGTGGATTGAATTTTGGCAACAAATGGCGACAAGCTCCAATATGATCCAAATGGGCGTGCGTAAAACAGATCGCTTTGACCTTATCTGCATTATCCTCAAGATACTGAATATCCGGCACCATATAGTTCACGCCTGGATAATCCGCACCAGCAAAGAGTGAGCCCATGTCAATGATGATAATCTCGCCCTTATACTCGATAATAGTCATATTCTTACCGATACCAAACTCACCAACACCACCCATCGGAATGATACGTACAGCGTCAGGATTCGGTCGAGCTGCACGCAATTGCGCATTCGTGACTTGATTGCCATTATAACCATTGTAACGGCTCTTATTCACTGGAACACCAATAATATGCTGTGTAGCTTGCGCATTCACATCCTGAGATAGCATTCTCTGGTGATGCACCATCTCACCCTTGCGCACTGACACGCCTAGACCGACTTTTTTGCTTACTGAAGCCTGGGTTTTCGTTTTTGTCGGGTTGGCTTTTGACTTAGTGGTAGGCTTTTTGCCACGAGCTTTCGTATCACTTGACTTATGCTTGACTAGTTTTGCATCCTTGCCGCCATCCGCAAAATTAGAGTTAAAATTGCGCTTCTGTGCTTCTTCAAATTGTTTTTTAATGTCTGGCAACCTCTCATCCCGCATTTTCATGAGGCGAGCACGTCGCTCTGCTTCTC
>Ga0137298_10430_pt1 | contig 35574 bp, 27 predicted proteins | sample RamsorincwithD2O_2_FD_97182 | JGI IMG/M metagenome (GOLD analysis project Ga0137298, IMG submission 97182) | Mouse cecal microbial communities from Vienna, Austria - Glucosamine amended with D2O | ecosystem: Host-associated > Mammals > Digestive system > Large intestine > Cecum | place: Austria...
TTTTACGAGTACATTTCTCGTATTTGACGTCTTTTAACAAATCAATCACCCCTATAAAAATTTAAGCAGAAAAAAAATCTATATGGATGTAAAGAAGTCCTTCTTGTTTTTCCTATCTTGTTACAAAAATTTCGATTTTTCTGCTTTGAAACCGAATTTCCGTAAGAAGATTAAGAACCAATTCCTCTTCTTTATCATTTACATAATGAACACAAAATAGCAACAAAAAAGCAGGTTGGTAAACTTCTCTTTTTTACCAACTACTTTTTTGCTTTTGTTCTTTGATTTAATTTATTTTTCATCACGCGTTTTTTAACCACATTTACCGTCCTTTTCATTGACTTTGTAGTTAAGTTATCTCTTTTTTCTAAAATATGCTTAATTATTATATATCATTATACACTGGCTTGTCAATGATTTTTGCAAGAAAAAATCAGTTTTTGGAAACATTTTTCTTGGCACTTTCGACAAGGTTCTTCTTTCTTTTTAAGAACTTTTTGAGATACGAAAATAGTAATTGTAAAATATTGGTAAATATTGTATCATAGATACTATCCTGACGCGTCAAAGGCTAGTCCTTTCAAAAGGGCGGAAAGGAGGGTTTGCTTTGACCACCAGTGATATTATACCGAACTTAGTTGACAGGCTTATTGCAGAAAAGGAGGAAAACTTTATGCTTCGACTTCAGCAATTACAACAAAGTCAACAAGTTGAAAAGCAAAAACAATCCCAAGACTAATACATAATCGGTAGAGTAGGTCACAGCCTGCTCTATTTTTTTCATAAAAAAAGTATGTGTATTCACAGCTACACATACTTTCTCATTATTATGGTTTGAATATTAGCGATGTTCAACCCTTTTTCTGTTTTTATCTTGTCATATTTCTTTTGCTTTGTCAAATAAAATTACAATTATTGGAATATATTTTATTCTTCTATTTTTTCTTGTTTTTGCTCTGCTCTTGCTGCCATAAAGTGTTCTAACATTAGTTTTGCAAGTGCTATAATTGGAACAGATAAGAACATTCCAATAATACCAAAGTATGCTCCAATGACTGTTACAGCAAAGATGACAAGTAATGGACTAATTTTTAGAGAATCTCCAACAATCTTTGGATTGATAATATTAGCGTCAAGTTGTTGCAAAATGATAATGGTAACAAGCATAGCAATCGCTTGCCCTAGTCCTCCTGTAATTAGTGTAATAATCGCCGCAATTCCAATTCCTACAATAGCTCCTATGTATGGTATCATATTGGATAGACCAATCATAACGCCAAGTAGCACTGCATATTTTACACCTAAAATGGATAATGCTACGGAGGCAATGGATCCCACTAAAATTGCATCTAAAAATTGGCTTCCTACATATTTGAAAAAGATTTCGTTTCCTTTTTCAAAATAGCTATACAATAGGTTATATGTTTTTGGTTTGAAAATAGATTTTCCAAGTCGGCATAAATAGGCAACAATTTCTCCTCTTCCAAGCAAAATATACACGGATACAATGATTGCTACAAAGGAAGAAAAGATACCAGTTACTGCATTGACTGCACCTTTAGCATAAATCACAATATTTTCAAAAGTCGTAAATTGGCTCCAGTCTACTTCTTTGAGTCGTTTTATTACTTCTTGTACAATTGGATTGCTTAAAAATTCGTCTGGCTCTTTTTGGTCTAGTTTTTCAATACTTGCTGTGTAATAGGATTGGAAGTTGTTAATTAAGTCGCCAATGCTTTGTGCTAGAATTGGGATAATATATTGAAATACCAAAATTAAGATTAACAAGGCGATTAAATACACTGCTAGTACACTAATTCCTCTTGCTTTTCGGTTAAGTAGTCCATTCTTTTTAGTTTTTTTCAATTTTTTCTCTAATCCTCGGCATGGGATATAGAATAGATAGGCGATTAAAATCCCCCATAGAAATGGTGCTAATACAACTGTAAATCCTTTTAACCATTCCATTACGCCTTCTAGGTTATTGCATATTTGATATACAAAAATCAAGGCTACTCCTAGGCTAAAATATTTTAGCCATTTTTCTTTTTTATCTTTCATGGTTCCTCCTTAAAATTCTACTTCAATCTCGATTGGACAATGGTCGCTTCCATAGATGTCTGCATAGATTTTGCTATCTTTCAAGTTCTTTTTTAGTCGTTCCGAGGTAATAAAATAGTCAATTCTCCAACCCACATTTTTTTCACGTGCATGGAACATATAGGACCACCACGTATATGCGTTTTCTTGGTCTGGATAGAAATAGCGGAAAGTATCGATAAATCCTGTCCCTAATAGTTGTGTCATTTTTTCTCGTTCTTCTTGCGTAAATCCTGCACTGTGTGTATTGGTTTTTGGATTTTTTAGATCAATTTCTTGATGGGCTACATTCAAGTCCCCACAATAGATGACTGGTTTGGTTTGGTCCAGTTTGCTTAAATAGTCTCGGATTTCATCTTCCCATATCATACGGTAGTCTAGTCTTTCTAGTTCTCGTTTCGAATTTGGGGTATAACTGTTGACTAAATAAAATTTTTCATATTCTAAGGTAATTACTCTACCTTCTTTGTCGTGTTCTTCTTTGCCAATTCCATAAGTTACACTGATTGGCTTATGTTTGGTGAATATAGCTGTTCCCGAATAGCCTTTCTTTTCTGCACTATTCCAGTATTGCTCATATCCTTTTAGTTCGAGTTCTAGTTGTTCTGGTTGCATTTTGGTTTCTTGGATACAGAAAAAATCTGCGTTTGTTTTTTCAAAGAAATCCAAAAAGCCTTTTCCCATAACTGCTCTTAGTCCGTTTACATTCCAAGATACAAATTTCATTGGCATCCTCCTTAGGTTTGCATTATATTATATTTTCACGCTTTTTTCAAGGTTTCCGCAAAATCTCCTCTTGCGTTTTTTTCTTTTTTATAGTATAATTTATACAAATTCCGATAGCAAGTCGGAATTTGTATAAAAAAAAGAAATGAGGCGATTTTTTGGAAACACAATATATTCACCGAACAATCGAAAAAAAGTTGGAAGAAATGGATGGTAACTTTCCTTCCATCTTAGTTACTGGCTCTAGACAGTCTGGCAAAAGCACAGTCCTTCAATATTTAGCGACAAAGAAAAAACAAGTCTTACATGAAGTTAGTTTAGATGATTTAACAGAACGAACTCATGCATTGGAAGACCCTGAAAGTTTCTTACGCACACACGGCGTCCCTTTGATTATTGACGAATTTCAATATGCTCCAAATTTACTTTCTTATATTAAGATTGCGATTGATGAGGCACGAAAAAATGAGATGTTTGGAGATGGAACAAAAGTCGGAACTTTATACTATTTAACTGGTTCGCAAGTTTTCGAAACAATGGAAAACATTACGGAGTCTCTAGCTGGCAGAGTTGGTATTATTGATTTATATCCACTAACGACACGAGAAATTCAACAAAAAAAAGAAGATATTTTTATTCCAGATATTGAAATTCTAAAACAAAAAGAACCTTTGAAATATGAATATTTAGACAAAGTTTTTGACCGAATCTTCCGTGGTAGTTATCCAGAGCTCTATAAAAATACAAATGTTAGTTTAGAGGCTTTTTTCTCCTCATATCTTCGTACTTATGTTGAACGTGACCTCCGTAAGATTATTGCTATTCAAGATGAGCCTAAGTTTATGAAATTTATCTCGAGTCTTGCTGCTAGGACAGGACAAGAATTCAATGCTTCGGATATTGCTAAAGATGTTGGTATTGACTCTGAAACAGTTCTTAAATGGACTGGAATTTTAAGCAATACCTACCTCATTTTTCTATTACAACCACATAGCAATAATAATATTAACCGTATTATCAAAAGACCTAAAATTTACTTTATGGATACAGGTCTTGCTTGTTATCTAACAGGGTATGTAAGTAGTCAGACTTTAGAAAAAAGCGCATATAGCGGTCAAATCTTTGAAACCTATCTAATCTCCGAAATTGTAAAGAGTTATACGAACCACCAAAGAGATCCTAGAAAGCATCTATATTATTACCGAGATAATAACGGAAGAGAAATTGATTTGCTTGTGCTTCATGAAGACTCTATTTATCCAGTCGAAATAAAAAAGGGAGCAAATCCTGGAAAAGATGCGATAAAAAACTTTTCCGTTGTAAGCAAATTCGAAATGAAGTCTCCAAATGGTATTGTCCTTTGCTTATGTAAGGATATTCATGCTCTTAGTGATAAAGACTATATGATTCCAATTGAATATATTTAAGAAAAGATATAGGCTAGATTTTGAAAGAAATACTAGTCTGTATTTTTTATTGAATTCCATCCAAGACCTAGGTCAGATAGCATTTGTTTGCATTTCACTGTTATCTTGGTTTGGTAATAAAAAGATATAATGGAATAAAATTAAAGCCTTCTACAACTTAGTATAGAAGGCTAAACATTTATCGAAATGGATAACTTATTACTCGCGCCACCATAAAGCGAGAACATCTTTGTTATATCTATCTTACTCTATCAAAAGATAACTGTCAATTTATTTTATTCTAAATTTAATTTGTTGTTCATAAAGTGATGGGTTAGAATAATGCTTACCAAACTTAGAACAGATAAGGTTGTTGCAACAACACCAAAGATTGGTACAAGAATTTCATTTGGTGGAATAGTTTCATTTATAATGTCTAATAGGTTTGGTTTGAAAAGGAAAGTGGCTCCTAATCCAATTACATTTAAGATTTGATAAGCTGCATAAAAACCAAATGCAATTCCAATCGAGCATCCCATTTTATTCTGGCTAAAACTATGTCCAATCGCTAGGGAACATTGAATTACCAGCTGTGTTGTAATTAAGTTGAGAGCACAAATGCTAAGAATAAAGGTAAGGAAGTATGGAAGGTAAAGTCCTTCTGCTGCAAATTCTGCATTTGCCATGTTCCACATTCCTTCCCATGCTTCTTTCTCATAAAAAGTAATGAATACACTTGCGATAATTACCACAATGGTTATTGCCATCATTAGTATCATGGATAAAGTTTTAGCAGTTAGGATAGTAGAAGGACTAGTTGGTAGTGTATGCGTAAGATATCCTTCATCGGTTAGCATTTTTTGATAAAAATGGCGAATTCCTGTGATAAATGCCCAGATTGCAATCACGATAGAAGCAATGATTAAAAGGATACTTGCTCCTGTGCTAATATACGAGAAGAAGGAAACTTGCTTTCCTAATAGATTGGTTCCTCGTGCAATCATAGCGGTTATGAGAAGAAAAAAATACATAAGCCATACTTTTTTCCATAATTCTTTCATATCATATTTGAATAATTTACAAAACATGGCGAAACACCTCCTTAAATACTGCTTCAATCGATGTACCGTTTTGCTCCCTTACTTTTTCAGCACTATCTGCTAAAATAACTTTTCCTTCTTGAAGGAAAATAACTTCGTCTAAAATACGCTCTACATCGGCGATTAAATGGGTCGATACTAAAATACTAGCACCTTCTTTGAAGTTTTTTAGAATTAAATCTAAAATAAAATCCCTTGCTACTGGATCTACTCCGCCGATTGGTTCGTCTAATAGATAGAAATCCGCATCACGGCTCATAACAAGTACTAATTGTACCTTTTCTTTCGTTCCTTTGGATAATTCTGCAAGCTTGCTATTGGTATCAATTTTTAATTGTTGTAATAGACTAAGAGCTCTTTCTTCTTGAAAGTCTGCATAAAAGTCTTTGAAATAGGCAATTACTTCTTTTACTTTTTTCTCATTTGGTAGATAAGTTCTTTCTGGCAAGTAGGAAATTACCTTTTTGCTTTCAATTCCTGGTCTTTTTCCCTTAATTTGGATTTCTCCTTTGGTTGGCACTAATAGTCCATTGATTAGTTTTATCAAAGTTGTTTTTCCACTTCCATTAGTTCCAAGTAAGCCATAGATTTTTCCACTTTCAATGGTAAGGTTCACATTTTCTAGCACTTTCTTCTGTCCGTAAGATTTGCCAAGATTTTTACAAGTGATTAAATTCATTTATCCATTCTCCTTTCCAATTTCTTTCTCATTTTTTTGGATATATGCTTTGATTTCCCTTGCCGTATAGCCTAGTTTTTTCATATTTTCGATATATCGCAAAAATTCCTCTTTGGCTATTTTCTCTCGCATTTGTTGTAATTGCTCTTGGTTTTCGGTTACAAATTTGCCATTCGTTCTTTGCGTGTAGATTAGTCCTAACTCTTCTAGTTCGCTATAGGCTCGTTGCACCGTATTCGGATTTGCTTTAATTTCTACTGCTAAATCTCGAACCGATGGCAATCGCTCGCCTGGTGGATAAATGCCAGAGGTGATTGCTAGTTTCAGTTGTTCCACTAGTTGTAGGTAAATTGGTCTGTCATTTTCAAATTTCCACTCCATTTTTCCTCCTTTCAATGTATTACTGTCTTAATACAATTATACTATGATTTTAATTTTTGTCAAGCATTTTTTTGCATAAAAAAGAAACTACGTTTTGTAGTTCCTTTTTTCTCTTATTTCTCATAAATATAACATTCTAGGTTTCTTCTTCCGAATTGATTACATTCGGATTTTGTTGCCATATAAATATCAATTTTGCTATTGGAAATTGCGCCACCTCTATCTTGTACAACAAACCATCCACCATTTGGTGCATTTTTGAAGTATGGGATATAGATAACGGTTCCCATGGCATAACCTTTTCCTGCTGCTACGGTATACCATTCTCTTGCAGTTGCTCCAGATGCGGTTTTATTGGTTACACCTTTTTCTTGTGCAGAATACGCAGATGCGTTTAAGGTTTTCTTCACTGGTTCAATTCCTTGCACAGATGCTGCAATCGATGAACCACTTGTTTTTGCCGGGTTAGTTGTTGCTTTTGTTCTGTCAACAGAACCTCTTGATGTAACTGTTTTGGTTCGTACCTCTACAATTTTTTCTACTGGTTCTTTGATGATTTCTGACGAGATTTCAACTCTTTCAATCTCTTCTTCATTTTGGTATTTTGCTTTATACGTAATTTCCTTGATACCGTTTTCGCCTTCTTGGATGACTTCTTCTTGTTTTTCGTCTTCCTTGTCTGAAACGTCTTTTGTTACGGTTTCAAATGGAATTTCAATTTGCTCAGTTACAATCTTTTCTGTAATCTCAGCATAATAATTTTCTAATAGATGTTCTACACTAATATCTTCTTGGTTTTCTTCCGCAACTTCTTCGTGTTCTTCTTCTTTGGCTAAAATACGGATTGTGTTGTTGTCAGCTAATTCTTCTTCTGTTTGAGGTACAACTTTTTCTTCTGGTAATAGAATAATGTGGTTGTCTTGTAAGATTTCTCCTACTTGTGTCTTTGTGGTAAGTACATTCATTTCATAGCCATTGGCTAGAATAATCTTTACCTGGTTTAGTTCGGCGTTTGCTGCTACTGCTCCAATTCCTGTTAAAATTAGGAAAAAGATTACGCTAATACATAAAATCTTTTTCAGCGGCACTGACGCTTTTTCTGTTTGTTTCATATATGTTTGTTCCCTCCTTTGGCAACATATCTATTATACCATTTTTCGGCATATCTGTCAAATTTTCGGTGCTTTTGCGGTACTCTTAGAGGCTAAAATGATTGCCCTATTTACGGTATTTTCATCTACTTTCAATATATGCTGGAAGGGGCTTGTTTATGCGTCTTTTTTCGTTTTTCTTGTTTTCGTTTTATTTTTTTCTTCTTTTTTTGTTGCTGTTTTTGCCTTAGTCGCTGGCTTTGCTGAATTTGTCTTTGTGGTTTTTGTTTCTTTTTTGACTGGTTCTTTTTTCTTGGTTTCTTTTTTGGCTACCGTTTTTTGTTTTTTCTCTGTTTTGGCTACTTTGATGGTTTCTGGCTCGGGTTCTTTTTTCGCAGTTTTCGTACGAATTCCAAAGAGTTTACTTGCATTTTTATACGTTTGTTCTGCTACTTCTTCTTCGGTTAAATTCTTTACTTTCGCTATTTTGCGGATAATATGTTCTAAGTTTCGAGAGTCATTTCTGGTTCCACGGTTTGGTTCTGGTGCCATATATGGGCTGTCTGTTTCGACGAGCATACGGTCAAGTGGCACCATTTCAATAATCGGGTCGCTATTGACTGCATTTTTGAACGTAATGTATCCAGCAAAGGATACGTAAAAGCCAATTTCTAAGGCTTCGCGGATGAGTTCACGATTTAATTGTACACAATGGAATACGCCCTTTTTATTCACTGGATTTTCTTTTAGAATCGCAACCGTATCTAAATACGCATCTCTGCAATGAATGGAAATTGGAAGTTTTAGGTCATTAGCTAATTTAATTTGCTCTTGGAAGGCTAGTTTTTGGGCATCTTTGTTATCCTTAGTCCAATAATAGTCTAATCCAATTTCTCCAATTCCAACGACTTTTTTGTTTTGTGCAATCTCACGGATTTGTTCGATTTTTTTATAGATTTGAGAAATGGTATCCATTTTGATCCCATATTTTACTTCTGGCAGGTTATTTGGAGAAATGCCACAAATAGCGTACATTTCCGGATAAAGTTCTGCCATTTTTACGGCTAATTGGGAAGATAGGACATCATAACCTGCATTAATAATGCGTTTGACATCTCCTGCATAAATTTTTTCCAATAATATTTCACGGTCTAAATCAAATTTCTCGTCGTTGTAGTGGGCATGAGAATCAAATATTTTCATGGCTTACTCCTTTTCTTTTATCGTAACTACTACATTAGCAACTGCATATTCTGCGATATGTGCAAGGCTTACATCTATCGCTTCAATGCTAGCAATTCCTAGCCTTTCCTGATTGATTTGTGGTCTGCCATCTGTCCCGATGAATGACTTCAATGTTTTTCCAAAGGGCATCACTTCGGTCTGTGATTTGGTTGGAAATCGCTTTATATACCGCTTCTTTTGCTGCAAACCTTGCTGCATAGTGTTGGTATTTTACATGGCTTCTTGCCTCACAATAGGCAATTTCACCTTCCGTGAAAATGCGGTTCAAAAATTTTTCTTTTCCGTTTTCGATGGCTTCTTGAATTCGGTTTACTTCAATGATATCAATTCCTGTTTGTATTTTCATATTTTCTCTTTCTTTTAATGTAAAAATAGCATCCCAATAATTAGGAGCATAAGCACGGCTATAATGCGAATGGTTTTTCTCGTTTTTTCGATGTTACAATCCTTGTATAGAATATCATATTTGTTTTTGAGCTCTAGGAAAGCTTTTTTGCCTCCTAGTTTTTTATCCCATTGCTCGCATAGGCTGTCTCCTACTTCGTCATTGGTAATTTCCTGGATCCAGATGTCTTGAATAAATTTTAGGAATTTTCCTTTGATACGGTCAAAGTCCTGATTGGTGTTGAAATCGTGGCTTAGTTTTCGCAAGTAGTATTTTTTATACAGTGAAAACAAGTATGCGTAAAGGTATTCCGTCTCATAGATATGTGGTACTTTGGTAAAATTATCGGTTTCTCGGTCTGAGGTAAGTAGTACTGTACTTGCTTTGGAGAAGCCAAATAGCATGGAGTTTAGCTCTTCTTTGCTCATATCTACTTTCTTGCCAAAGTTGGTTTGTGCTCCTGCTGGCAGTACTTGTACCATTTTATAGAAATCTCGCTCTAGATTTTCTCGGTTTTCTGGTTTCCATTGTTCTTGGTCTAAACACACATAGGTGTAAGTTAAAAATCTCTCGGTATCAATGTTTAGGTCTTTTGCACCTGTGTTTTCTCCTGCGATTTCTTGAATTAAATCCAAGAATTTTTGAACATCTTGCAAGGCTCCTGATTGGATTTTAATGTTTTCATATTGTTTTAGATTGGATAGTTCGGAATGGATTTCGCGGAACTTGTGGTTGAAATTGAGGACATCTTCTAGCAGAACATCTTCTCCATTGATGGTGGTTTTCATCACAAAGAAGCATATGCCAGATTGAAAACATACAATTTCAATTTTACGAATATCGAAAAAGATACCATCTTGGTCGTCGACTTTTCCTTGCACGACATCTGGTAGTTCATATTCTAAAATGTTGCATGGATATTTTGCAAGAACCGCTGCTCTTGTGTCTTCTGGTAAATCATATAAGTCCTTTATTTTTCCTTTTGGTATGCCAAAAGACCAGAATAGATAATCTCGCACTTTTGGTAGGAAAAAGCGATAAATATCATAATCTTTTTCTTTTTCAAATAATTTTAGTTTGCAATTTGGCTTTTTTAGCAGTCTTGCCAAATATTTCTCATATTTTTCGGCGCCTATGACATAGGGATAGATAAAATATGAATACTGAAATTTTGTCTTCTGTTCCACGTTTTTTCCCTTCCTTTTTATTTTTCATCGGTATAGAAGTTTGCGTTTATGTCTTCTCCATAATGCCATTTTCCAATAAAATCGATAACGGCTTGGTTTTCAAATGTGTAAGTTGGTTCTACCACTACTTTTCCTTTGTGGTCAATACAGCCCCATACCCCATCTTTTTTTACGGCTGCATATCCGAAACTGTTTAGTTCCGTAGCGTCATCATAGATATAGTTGACTACAACTACTCCGTCTTTATTCACATAGCCATATTTTCCATCTTGTTTGCTTACATAGAGTTCGTTGGTCTTATAGATGTCTTGGATTTTCTTTTCTTCAAATTTGAAGTTATAGTAGTGGTAAGTATCTTCTTGGCGTACTTTCATATAGCCTAATTCGGTATTGATTTCCGATAGAATTCCAGTTACTTTTACATCAAAGTTCGTATCGATCAGTTTGCTTTCTACACTTCCTTCTACGCTCGCTTCTAAAAAGTTTTCGTCTTTACGGTACTGAATTCTTTCATATTCAAATGGTAATGCTTCTTCTCCACTGATTTTAATCATTCCTGTTTTGCCACCCTTTTTAGCAATGTAGTATTCTGAGAAGGCGTATTGTAGGTCTTGGTATTGGCATTTAATTTTTTCTTCTCCACTATGGTCAATAATTCCATATTGGTTATTTTTTCGTACAATCATTCCATTTTCGTTGATGTCTGTAATAGCGTCTACGGTTACATCAAATACTTTTTCTCCTTTTGTTTTTACAACTTGTTTGGTTCCATTTTCAGTTACAACATATAGGTCGTTTCCACAAACAGGGTCAATGGCGTCATATTTTACTTCTAGCACCATTTCTTTGGTGTATTTGATAAGCCCATATTTTCCATCGCTATTTTTCACAACATAACCGTTGGAATATTCTTCGTTTAATGCTTTAATTTCAGCATATTCGGTTTCAATAATAATACTTCCGGTATCGTCCATCAAGCCATATTTTCCGTCTTTTTGAATTAGAATACTTTTTCGTGTTCCCTTGATTGGTTCGATTACATCATATTGACATGGTAATAATTCATGTCCTTTGTAATCGATAATGCCATATTTATTGTCTTTGCGTACTTTTAGAATTTCACCTTCATAGGTTACCACGTTTTGGCTATCAACATTTTGGATTGGCTCTACGGAAGTATAGCCTTTGTATTGTGTCTGCCCTTTTTTATTGATTACTTTTGTTTCATAAGTTCCATTTTCATAGTCTACATTTTGTGTGCAAAAGAAGATATCTTTGGTTCCGTTTGGAATGATTATCATTTCATCGTAGGTTGGCTCAATGATGACTTCTCCTTTTGAGTTGATAACACCATATTTCTGGTTGGTGTATACAGTAAAGTATTTGAGTGCAATATTTTTTTCTTTTAAGGGTGAGTTTTTACCGAAGATTTTTCCAAATCCGATAAAAAACATGATAATAACTGCCACAGCAATGACTACTGCCGCTACTTTTTTCATATTTAACTTTGGTTCTCCGTTATATCTACGTCCTGTGCCCATGTTTTTTCCTCCAAATGATATATATTCAATGTTACTATATCATTTTCCTAGAAAAAATACAAGAATTTTCCCTTGGTTTCGTCGGAAACTTCAAAAAAAGAACACCAATTATCTTGGTATTCTTTCTATCCCTATGGTTTGAGTGCAGTTAATGGGACAACATATACTCCATCTGGTCTTTGATAGACTGCATTGGTAAGTCCACAAATAACACATAAAACAGACGGTGCTTTTCCTTTTTCCTTTTCGATATTTTCCTTTAAGTTTACTAAATTTTGAGCCGCTTCTTCTATCTTGTTTGCTCCTAATTTTATTTCAAATGCACACCATTCTCCATTTTCTAGTTCGATTACACAATCAATTTCTTTGTTTTGATAGTCTTGATAGTGATAACATTTTGCACGGAAATTATCTGCATATATCTTTAGATCTCTTTCTACTAATGCTTCAAATAGAAATCCAAACGTTTCTAGGTCGTTAATTAGCCTTTCTTCTTCACTAATTCCTAATAAAGCACAACTAATTGACGGGTCTGCGAAATGCCTTTTTTCTGCTTGTTTAATGCGTATGGAAGAGCGAATATTGGTAGCAAATGGTGGGTCATTATCTAATAAATATAACTTATTTAAGGCGTTTAAGTAGGAAGCAAGTGTATCTATGTCAATGTCTTCGTGGTCTACTTCGTTCATATCTTTTTTTAATGTCATGTTGGATACTGTTGTGCTTTCATTGCGTGCTAACGATTTTAGCAATAATCGTACTTTGTGCTTATCTCTTGTAATTCCATCTAATCGTTGTAAATCGTCATCGATAATTAAATCAATATATTCTTTTATAGCATCGCTAGCATCTTTTGCCGAATAGCCTAGATTTCCTGGCCATCCTCCTCGAACGATAAGTTCTGCTAAATGTTTTAGCGAAACCTCACCTGTCATCTTTTCTTGTATCTTACCCTGACATAGTTCTTGCAAGGATATGTCTCCACTGGACTCTCCTGTTTCCCATAAACTCATTGTTCTTAAATGGATTTTGCCAAATCTCCCAGCTCCACTGTGTGCAATTCCCTCTCGATTTGGTGTAGAAGAACCAGTTAGTATATATTGCCCTTTTTCTCCTGTTTTATCTACATCCATACGAATTTCATCCCATAAATTCGTTGCTTCCTGCCATTCGTCAATTAGCCTCGGTTTTTCTCCTTGTAGAATTAAACTCGGAGATATTTTAGCAAGTTCTACATTATTCGATGTTCCACCAGTTGTTTTGTGTAATAAGATTTCACTATTGGAATGATAACGTCCAGACCAAGTCTTTCCACAATATTTTGGTCCTTCAATACATACTGCTCCAAATAGTTTTAGGTAATGTTCTATTTTTTCGTCTGCTATTCTTTTTTTATATTTTCCTATCTCCATTTTTTCTCCCCCTTCCACCTCTATTTTTATTTTACCCCAATCCGTGATATTTGTCAATTCTATTCCGTGATATTTTGCATTTTCATTCCGTGATATTTTGAAAAAAGGCTATCCGTTTTGGATAGTCTTTCTTCTTCATTTTTTGGTTACTCTTGCCACAACAACTGTCATATCGTCTTTTTCCTTGCCATAGTCTTTGTCTACCGCTTCGGATAGGATAATATCTGCTATTTTTTGTGCATCAATTAAGTTCATATCTTCTAGCAGATATTTCACCCAGACTTCTTTGTTTAAGTATTCTTTGTCTGCTTCAATAACACCGTCACTACACATAACAAATAGATCGCCATCTTCTAAATCTTGTTCATAAACATCTAATTGAATATCTGGCAAAATTCCAGTTGGCAAGTTATCTGCTTGTATCATTCTTACTTGATCTTTTCGTTTGAGGTAAGTTGGGCAGGCTGCGTGCTTCATAAACTCTACTTTACCAGCATACAAGTCCATAATGCCAACATCTAGTGTTGCATACATGTCTTGGTCTTGTCCACCTGCATAAATGGCAGAATTGACAGATTGTACGGATAAATCTTTTTCAAACCCTGCTTTTAAGGATCGTTCTAAGATTTTGATGGCTACCTTACTGTTCTTTCTAGCCTCTGGTCCAGAGCCCATTCCATCGGAAATTGCGAGTAGATATTTCCCATCTTCGAGTTGGATCTGAGTGGAAGTATCTCCTGAAATTGGCGAGTCTGCTTTTTTGGTGCTTGCAATTCCCACTTGGATATGGTATCGGTCTTGTGCTAAGTAGGTGAATTCACAATGTTCTTTTCCATCACGAATTCCACAAACTTGGTCTTGTAATACCATCGTCTCATCAAGGGCTTTGGCAACCACTTTGCCAATTCGCTTAATGTCGCATTCTTTGCCGTCCATGTCCTCACACGGCATGGTATATACCTTCACTTTTCTACGGCTGTTTGGGTATTGTTTCATTTCCACTTGACTGACTGGAATTTCTTTTTGTCTTAGAATTTCTTGGATTTCTTTTCTTTCTGTTACAAATTCTTCTTTTGTGGTTTCTTTCTGAATATCTTTGGCTAAATCTGCAATTGCTTTGGATACATGATTTAACTCATTGGATAAATTTTTCTTATCTTCTTTTGTCTTTTTCTCGATTAAGAATTTTGTTTTGCTATTACGGTAGGCTCGATTTAGCATACGAACCATACCATCAATTTGCTCCGTTAGAATTGGATTTTTGCGTCCTTCTCCAGCAGATACAAAATAGTATTTATGTGCTTCTAGAATTTTTTGTAGGGCTTGTCCGGTTATGATTTCGTTTTTTACAAGCTCCTGGTAACAATCTTGTAAAATGCCTTCGTCTTGGTCAAAATATTCAATAAAATCGTTGTCTTCGCCTGTTGCTTCAATTTGGTCTTCAAATGCTTGGATAAAGATTTCTAGGTTTTCTTTCTTTTCTTTGGCTTGTCCTTCTGCTGCTGTTTCATAGCCTTTGGCAATATCTGATATGGTTTCGGACATACTCGTTAGTTTTTGGATGGTTTCTTGGTTTTCTTCTAAACTTCTTCCTGTCATTTCTGGTAAGAGTTTTGTGGTTCCATATAGGTCTTCAATATGGATTTTTACTCGTTTCGGAACGAGGAGAAGTCCTAGGGAAGCAAGCAATACCTCTTGATATGGGACAATTTGAATGGTATAGCCATTGGCAACATAAGTTAGCATTACCATTCCAGCAAAAAATCCTAATACAACACCAATTTTTCCAAAACGGTTTAGGATACCTGCTATCATTCCAGAAATGGCATAAAGTGCTATCATGGCTACTTCGTTTCCACATAGAATTCCACTGACGCTTCCAATGGTAATTCCACTGGTTGCTCCTACAACCATCCCGTGTTTCCATCCTAAGATAAGAACAAACAAGATACTAAGGATATTGCGAATGGAAAATCCCCAAAGACGAATATCTCCTAGTGCCACTACTGCAATGGCTAGGAATAAAAATCCCCCCATAACTTCTTCAATGGAAAATGCTTTTTTCTTTTCAAATTCGGTAATAAAGATAAGGGAATTGGAAAAGATTTTATAAAAGATTAGTACAATTAGGCTAACAGCTATGCTGACAAGTAAATCATAGACCAGAAACACATGAAATGCCATTGTAATCAATTGTACGATTAGTGTGCTAATAAATATGTGCTTTGCTAATTTTTTGCCTTCATTTGCATCCTCATCCCAATTTGGACGGATGAGTAATGTACTTACGAAGAAGACAAGCGTTGTGAATAGATAATTAAGCAATCCTGCAGAACCAAATTTGATGGTTACGCCGATTGCATTAACAAGATATAAAATACCAATTGGTATTTGGTTGCTCATTGCTGCAGCTAATACTGCAATTGCAAATGGTGCTACCACAATGGTTTGAGTTTGTCCCACTCCTACCATGGACAACATAAAGGATAGTACGTACAGTACGATTTTGTTCATCGAAAACGCTTGTTTTAGGCTCTCTTGTACCGCTGCTTTTCTATCAAATTCAACATCCTCATATTCTTCGTCTTCCCAATTTTTTGTAATATTTTGAAACATCCTTGATCACCTCATACTTTTTTTAATTTAGTCCTATCTTAATACAAGCTTTTCAAATGTTTTGTCGCTTTTACGCCTAAATGAAAAAAAGTTTTTTACAGCTTACGATATTTTTTCCGTTTTCTTCTTTGGTTTTTCTATTTTTTCTTTTTCATTTTATCTTAATTTGCTGAAAAATACAACAAATTCGGGAAAAGAATTCCCGAATTTGTTTGGTTTTTAATTTTTGTCCGCTATAGCGGATTTTTATTTTTCTTTGTGTAAAAGGAAAAAGCATTCACATCGTGAACGCTTTTTCTATTTTATGTTCGTTCTATTTTAGAACTTTTTTCTTGATGATTACAACTCCTGTAATTAGGATTGCACAAATTGAAATTCCTAGTACTGCATATAGAGTAGGTGCCCTTGTACCAAATGGTCCCATTACAATTACTTCTTCAGCTTTTGCTGCATCGATTTCAGTAGGGTCAATATTTGGTTGTTGATTTCCTACAACTGAGAATTCCATTCTTCTACCTAGGGTATTGGATGTTTCTACAAGTTCAGTAAGGTTGTTGAAGTTTAGTTTGCCTGTTTCTAGAATATTTCCATTTGTATCCATTGTGCTCTCTAGGTCTTCTGCTGTAATGGTTTGACTTAATACTAAGGTAATGGTGTCAACATCGCCTGGAACATTTGCTCCTCTTGCATTGCTTAATTGGATAATTTGCTCAAAGTCGTTGTCTATAAATTCTCTTAGTTTTTCGTTCAATAATCCATTGTTTCCACTAATTAGTGCGGTTGTATAATCATTTGCATTTTGACTACCATCTACCATCTTCCAAGCATCATTTCCAGTTTGTACATATCTTAAGTTAAGGTCTACGTAATCTATCATATTGTTTACTTGGGTTCTTGATTTTTCTCTTCCGTTTTCGCCTGTGTAGTAGAATTCTGATTCGATGTAGTCTACCTCGCTGTCGTTCTTGATTGTAATTTGGTAGGTAATGGTTACAACCATTCCTCTCATAGATTCTTCATCAACCGTAGGTTGTAATAGTCCAAGTGTTCCTAAGTAGTCATGTTTTAATAATTTATCACTATTTTCTTTGTCTACACGGTTTCCTGCGTTTCTTAACCATACTAGGTTTGCAACTGGTGATAAGTTTTGTGAATTGAATAATGACTTTCCTGTTGAGTCTTTAATATCAATTTGATATACCGTTTTGTTTACTGTAAGCTGTGCTTCTGGTCTTTCTTCAAGTCCTAAGTCAAGTCCAGCGTGAATATATTCACCGTTCGTTCCAATGTCACTTTGATACTCATCATCTCCAACACTCTGTGTACGGTTATATTCTAACTCGATGTCCATTACACCAGAGATTGCACTCATTTGAGTCTCACGCATCAATTCATTTAATAGTGCTTCTTGTTCTGTTGCTGTATAAGATTGTCCGTTGTATTCTGGCACTTTATATGGTGATGCTAGTACTTCTGCTACATGGTTTCTCACATTATCTTTTGAGTAGTTTACAACTGAGTCTCTTAGCGAACCAATATCTTTTGCGTCAGATACGCCTGGATTTTGATCCATAGTTCCGATGTCATAAATATAGGTTGCAACTTCGTTTTGGGCTCCCCCGTAGGTTCCATTTGAGTTTCCGTAGTTGGTATATCCGTTTACTTGTTGTCCTCGAATGAATGGTGTTGGTACTGTGTAATAACCATCTCCTTGGTTTACACCGGTTTGATAGGTTGTAGATTTATAGTCGTGTCCATTGTATGAACGTTTGTTAGAATTTCCTCCTCCGACTAAGTTTGTAACTGGGTTTTGTCCTGCATTTCCATAAAGGTCTTCACTTGCAATTACAGTTTCTTTTCCGTCACCATAAATGAATTTTACATAGTAGTTACCTGGAATAAATTCAATGAATTCATATCCATCTGTTGTTGTTTTTACTTCTTTCCAAATTGATTCTACATAGTCTACACTATCTTTCTCTTTTTGGATTACTTCAATGAATTGTACGGTTACACCTTCGATGTTATCTTCTCCATTATCTTTCTTACCATTTCCGACAACTGCATCGCTAGAGTTTTCGTTTCTCTTATCTTCCCATACAACACCATTTAATTGTCTCTTGTCTTCGTCTTTTACAACTAATCTAAAGTTCGGTGCTTTATCTGTATCGTCCTCAAAGTATTCTTCTGGGTTTGCAATTTCGTTTTCAGATGTAATATTTCCAGGGGTTGAATCTTTATCGATTAGACCAGCCGGCATATCTGCTGGAGTTGTGTAATCGTTTGTTCCTGCGTAGTTAGCAAGTGTGGTTCCTTCTTTGTAGAATGTCTTGTATCCGTTAATTTCTGCTGTGTTTTCTTTTGCATCGGTTACATCTAGTCCATCCCCTTGTGCTTGTCTATTAACGCGGAAGGTTAGGTATACATAGAGTGATTCACCAGCATCTAGTTGTTTATCCTCAAGTCCTGTCACATAAATTGATTGGTAACTTCCAATTGTTTTTTGTGAGCCTGCTCTATCACGATAGATACTATCTTGGTTTCCAGAGATTTCTCTTGCAGAGGATACATAGTCGCGAAGTGTTTTTCCTTGTAGTACTCGACGGTTTTCTGCATAGTAGGTTTGGTTGTTGTCAATCTTGAATTCTTGTTTCATACCTTCTTCAAATTCTTTTTTGTCAATCTTGTTTTGTGCAAAGATTTCTGCCACCCCATCTCCAATTTCACCGGAGTCTACAACTTCGCTTTGGTCATCTGACCATGTTGCGAAAGATAGATTTGGTTCATAGGTATAGGTACTGTCATAGTAATCTACGATCTCAGTTATAGCACCTCGGATGCTTTGTGATTGGTTACGAATACCAATCTTGTATGTTACATATACTTCAAGTTCTGTACCATCTTTAATTGCTTGGATGATATCGTCTGCATTTACGCCTCCACCACTTGGGTCTCTGTTTGTATTGTTGTTATAGTCTGTTCTTCGGTAGTCATAGTCTGTCTTGAATAAATCACGTTGATATTCTTGTGGGTTACGGTAATATCCTTCTTTCTTTCTTACTTCAATATCCCAAGTGGTATCTTTATAGGTTCTACCATTGACAGATGGTGATTGGTTACCTGTTAAATCTCCATCGCCTGCGCTGATATTTCTTGAATTGTATGTATATACTTGTGTCTTTCCATTAATCTTCAAGGTTGCTTTGTATACGTCTTTCTTAAGTGATACGTCGAATTGTGGTCTCCATGTCAAGCCCCCATCAATTCTTAGAACTGAGTCGATAATACAATCTTTATCACGATTGTCGATATAGGTACGACGGATTGTTTGGTAAGTAATTGTGTGTGGTTGTCCTTGTGCATTTACAGTAGGTACTTTTAGTTCAATTACTTCACTGTCATCAAAATCCACGCCATCATAAATTGCAATCGTCTTATATCCTTCTGCTGTATAGAATGCTCCTGTGTTTGGATCATCTGCTTCTTCTCGCGCCATTGGTGTTGGTCCATCAAATCCTGCTGGAATTTCTGGATAGTATTTTAATCCGCCTGGATTATTTAAGTTTGAATTATCTCCTGTCCAAGCATCAATTCTAGCATCCATTAAGAATTGTAACTGACTTCTTGTTTCGTCATCTGTTGCTAATTGCTGTGCTGCTAGTATGAATGGGCTAACTGGTTTGCTTCCGTCATTTACTGGTTTGAATTTGTCTTGGTCTCTTTGTTGTTTTACAATTTCATATGCTTTATCTACCCATTGATAATATAGCGAGTCGTCTTTTTGGGTTAGGTCTTCAATTGACCATGATTGGTTATATTCTCCCGGTGCCTTAAACAACTCTACTCTTACTGGATAGTTGTTTGGATATGCTGCAATTTCAGCAAAGTTTTGGTTAAAGACATCTCTGTCTGCTTGCTGTTCCGTAATATTTGAGTGATTTCCTTTTAAGTCTGGGTTATATGTTGTTGTTTGGAACATTAGTCCATTGTATACAAATTTCAAAGTATATTTCTTTGCTAAATCAAGTCCATAGAAGATGTATTTTCCGTCTTCGTCAGTAACTGTAATGGATATTGGTTCTGGGTTCAATACTCCATTAACTTGCTCAAATAGTTGTACTTCTACACCTTTTACTAAACGGTCTACATCATTAGCAAAGTCTCCTTCGTTGTCTGGGTTTACAAGTGTTTCTGCTCTTAATGTGTTTCCTGTATTTGGTCCGGTATACTCACCATCCCATCCTGCGCCTTCCTTGCTAACTTGCATATCTAGCCACACTCTACCACCAATTTGCATTGACATATCTGGAATAATTTCTTCGGTTCCATGTCCGCCTGGGCGTAAATCGATTTCATCTTCGTAGATAGCACGAATTGCATCTGCTGCCATATGGTATTGTTGTTGGGTTTCTTCTAATGTACACCATGCTTTACAACTTGTTTGGCAAGTTACCGTCCAACAACTGTATCTACCACAAACTCTATGTCCATGGAAGGTATCTGTATGGTGGAATACACAATAGATTTTCTTCAATTCAAGTTTCATGTATTCGCCCTTTGCTCTCATATACTTGAACTTCACCTTTAATGTTACGGTTACTACCCTATTCTCCTCATCGTTTTGGTCAATTCCGTCATTTGGGTTTTTGTATACAACTTCAAACAACTCTCCTGGCTTTGGATAGTTTTGTGTTGTTCTATCTATCTTTTGTCCATGCTCCATATTTTCTTCTTCTGGTTCAAAGAATTCTAGTTCAGATTGTTTAATCGTTCTGTCTAATGTCGTTCCAGTTGAATCTAGAATATTAAGTCTATCAAAGTCTATTCTTTTTGGTTGTCCTGAAGCGTCTTTTACTGGCTCTCCAAATCTGTTGTATCCAATTAGATACATATCTGTAATTCCAGCAAAGGTTACACCATTATATTCTCCATTGATATAATCTACTGCAAAATCTTTTGCAATATATTCATCGGTTGAATTTAGATACTGTATAATACCTCTGCCTTCTGTTGCATCTACTGGCGCAATATTTTCTTTAATTGTTCCTGTTAATGGGTCTATTTCTGTATGGTGATCTAAATCATGTTGATAAATTGCATATGCTTCCGCTTCATCATCTAGTTGTTCTGATTCGGCTGTTGCAGCATGTGTAATGCTTCCGCCTCCTATGATAAGACCTCCGTCTAAGTCAAGTGTACAGCCATCATTTGCAGTAGCATCTGGTCTATCCCTTAGATACCAGAGTGCTAACTGCTTTGTTTGTGACCATTCTGTTGCAGGGTCATGTGATACAATATATGCTGCTGCATCTGACAAGTTTCCTTGTCCTGCGTGGAATATACGGATTGGACTAAATTTCATATGATATTCACAAGTTGGAAAACAAGATAGCCAGTGTCCGCTTTTATATTGATTATGTGGAGGATGGCTTTCAATATCATCCCATTCTTTGTCCCACGCATATCTTAATGGTGAGTTTGGCTGAATACAATATACTTGGAATCCTGGTATGTCTGCTAAGTGAAAACGTGCTTCGCCTGGATCATCTTTAATTTCATATCCGTTCGGTGTATTGATATTGTAATTAAATGAATCTGGATCTGGTTGTCCATCTTCCAATCTGTCCGCTTGTGTAGCAAGTGATTTATTGATGGATAAACCTAATCCTAAAATGATACCGATTGCTGCTACAATACTAATACTTTTTATTAGTTTCTCTTTCATAATTCTTCCTCCTTCCTGCTAGACTTTCTTGATTACATATTTCTTAATTCCAAAAGCTCCTAGTGCGATAATTGCAATCGATGCAAATGTGATCCCAAAGAATGATGCCACTTTACCAGTTACGATTGTAATTGTTACACTTGCTGTTGAAAAGTCATCTTCTGTTTGTACATTATTTCCTGGTGTTGAGTCTACATCCGAAATTCCTCTTGCATTATATGCTTCGTAAATTTCAGCACAGTTTGTTACTTGTCCTAGGTTGTTGTCTGTTAATTTCTTGGTAAGTACAATAGTTAATTCTTTGCTTTCTCCTGGTTGTAATTCTACATTTTCTAGTGTTGTATTGTATACGTTTCCATCTTGCCCTAGATACCAATCTGAATTTAGGTTTGAACTGAATTTCATATCATTTGGTATGTAGTCAATAATTTTCTTTGCGTATCCTGCTACTCCACCTTCGTTCTTTACAACGATCTTATATTCTACTACGACGGTTGCTCCGTTAATTGCTTTTGCTGGTAGTTCAATCTTTGTAAAGTTTGCATTGTTATAATTGTAGGTTCTATTTCCTTCTGAACTTGTTACAGAAATCTTGGTAATATATTTGTCTAGTCTTAGGTCAAATTTGTCTGTTCTGACAAGTCCGATGTCGATATCTCTTACGTTATCTCCTGCTACTCGAATATTATCGGTTGCTGCTCCGTTATGTGTTTCGTTTTCAAAGGTAATATTCATTGCAATTGCATCTGAATTATATCCGTCTTCTACTCCTTCTTTGTGATAAGTCGTTAAAGTGTAAATTCCTGCGTCATAGATGAATGCTACAATGTATTCCCCGTTTGGTAAGTTTGCAAATTCATATTTTCCATTGTCTGATGTTGTTGTGATTTTTTCCTTTCTTGTTGCTGTGTCTTGTACAACTGAATAGTTTGATTTGTTAAGAAGGATTGCTTTTACACCTGCTAGTGTTTTTTCTCCTTCATCTCTCTTGCCATCTCCATTTTCGTCTAGCCATGCTGTTCCTGAAATTTTGTAGCGGTTTTCTGCTGGGCGATTGTTATTTCCGCCTGGATTGGTATGTTCATGTAGAGATTCTACATATTCAATCGTATTTGTTACGGTATTGGTTTCTTTTGTTGTTAGTCCCGTTCCGCTAATAGTTGCCTTATTCGAGATTTGTTTATCTCCTACTTCTGTAAGAAGTTTTGGTATTACTTTAATGATAACCGTTCTAGTTTCTCCTACTGCTAATGCAAGGTTGATTCGGATTTTGTTATTAGCTGTACTTCCTGCTACTTTTGTTCCATTTGAGGTAACTTCTACAATTTGTAATTCATTTGGCAATTCGTCTGTTATTGTTGCTGTTATCGCTTTGTTGCTTGTATTTCTCACTGTAAGTTGGTATGTAAATTCTTCTTTTTCTTTTACATATCTTTTACTTGTTGTAAGATCTGAAACTTCAACTGAAGTTTTTTCTGCAACTAATTCTTCTAAATTAGAATTATTTCTTTGTTCTTTTGCTGTTGTTGTAGCATATAGGTTGATCTTTCCTTCATATTCGTTTTTTACTTTTAATTCTAAGTTGATACTTTGTTGTTGTGTTGCTAATTCTGTTGTTTTTATAATAATTTTCTTTGCGTTAGCATCATAAGTGATTCCTTCTTTACTTTCTACAATTCCTTCTGCTGTTGTCGTAACTTTTCTACTCGCATCTACAAATTCTAGATAATCTGGAAGTGCAATTTCAGTTGTTACATCTCTTAATGTCTCGTCTGTTAAATTATATATTTTTAGTAAGTAGGTTAAACTTTGTCCACCTGTTACGATTGTTTTATCTGCAAGAGAACTTATTAGTTCCATTTTTATGGTTCCGTTTTTTAACTTAAAGTTGATCGTTTTATTAGAAGATTCTGCTACATCTTTTGCTGTAACATTGATGGTTAATGCTCCGTCTCTTACAAAAGTACCATTTTCAATTTGTTTGATTTGCTCTTCTGTTAGTTCTAATCCTTCTCCTTCTGTTCCGGTTGCTTCTTCTTCTGATACTCCTAAATCCTTTAAGCCCGCCGTTGGTTTTCCCATTCTTAAATAGGCTTGGAATATACGGCTTTCACCAACAGGGATTGTTCCAAAGTTAATATTTAACTCTCTTTGACTTGGTTCATCATAGAAACCGTTACAGATATCTAATGTTGTATAGTCCACATAACTTGGTAATGCGATCTTTCCTGTTACGTTTTCTGCTGTTTTCTTTCCTGTATTTTTTACTGTTGCATAGACTTTTACAATTTCACCTTGGCTGACCGTTCCGTTTGTTGCACTACTCATTGTTAAGTTAGTTTCTAGTACTGGTCCTTCTTGCGTGGTAACACCAGTTGTGGTAGCAAGTGATGTTTGTGGGATTTCCCCCACCTTTGTATCATTGTTGTAGTATACTTTGTAAGTTGTGTATGCATTAGACTCGTATGGTAGGTCTGCTGGAATTTCTACATCATAGTAGAAGTTTAGTAGCGTTCCTACGGTTAAATCTCCTTTCAATACAATTAAGTAAGATTTCACTTTTCCTAAGTCTTGTGGCTCAAGTGTCCATCCATTTTCTTTGTTGGCTAAATCTTTGGTTGCTTCTCCATTTTCGGAATAATAGATGTCCGCTTCTGCCCCTTCTAATGTAATCTTTTTCATCATTCTGGTATCAATGTTGGTTCCTAGGTCTTTGTTGGTATCAATGGTCTTGTTTCCTTTGAAAGGTGTTCTTCCTAAGATTGCCACATTTTTTGCTGCATTTCCTAAGTTGTTTACAATTTTTCCGCTTACTTTTGCACGTTTAATTCCTGTATAAATGGATAGGGTTCCAACTTGCTCTTCTCCAGAAGAGATGGATTGTACGCCAACTTCTTGCTCCGAATATCCTTCAATTCCATTGACAGTTACAAGTCCTGTTGGTGCAATTACATTGATGATGGTTTCTGCATATCCCATTCCATCTGTATCTGCTTGTTCAAAAACATTTGAATTTTCATTGGTATAGTGTAATTCTACTTTGCTCATTTGATTTGCTGTTAATTGACTTACGGTAATGTCGGTTGTCATTTTAAGCACAGCACCTTGTGAAATTGCACCAATGCTATATTTCGTTTGCGTTCCCTCTAATTGTACGGTTAAAATTTTAGTTTTTGCATCATATTGATATCCTTTGATAGCAAGTTGGTCTTCTCCGTATACTAAGTGAATATCTTTGATATTGATTTGTTCTACATAGTCTGGCATTTTTATCATAAGAGTTGGATTTTTGAATAACGCATTTTCTACACTGTCTGTTTTTAAGGTTACGGTAATTCCTACGTTTTCATTTACTACTGCTGTTGATAATACTTCCTTATCCATTGCAATTTCTGCTTTGGTTACTGGTTCGGTAAAGTTGATACTGCTATCTGTTGTTGTGTTGGTTACAACTGCTGTTCCTAAGTTTGCATTTCCAATTAATTCTGTTTTAATGGATTTTACGACTTCTAATTGATTTCTTTTATATTGTGTTTCGCCTTTGATTGCTTTTTGAATTCGGATTTCTAGTTTTCCTTCTTGAACTGGCTTACTTGTTTTGAATACAAAGTGGTCCATTTCTAAGGATGCTACGTCAATATAGTAATTGCCTTGTTCGTCTTTTTGCTTTTCGCCAAATTCTTTTGTGATAGTGCATAATTCATTTCCCGCTTCATCACAAATTTGGATCCAGCCTTCTTCGCCTAACATATTTAGGAAGTTTTCTCCAGATACAAGTACTTTTTTGTTGTAGATATCTAGTGCGTTATAAGTATTTCCTTTTTCGTCCACATAGGTGTCTGCACTTTGTTTTAGTTCAAGCCCATCTACTAAGTTGATATAACTTGTGTTTGCAGATAATACTTGGGTGTATTCGGTTTCGATTTTATTTTCACTATTTAATAGGTTTGCATATACATAGCCTTTGCTAAGTGTGATTTCTTCTGTTTTGTTGGTAAAGTCTACAACTTGTCCTAGTCCTTCTTGTAAGTCGATCGTTCCATCAATTTTCGTGGTGCGTGTATTACCATCTAGTGCCATTAGGTTTAGGACGGTTTCAAAGTTTTCTGTGATGGTTGTTTTGGTTGCTTCATATACTTCTTCGCCTAGGAAAATGTAGGTAATGATATATTCGTCATTTCCTGTTTTCTCCCATGCTACGCTTCCATCTTCTTGTGGTGTATTTTGTACTAATATTTTTAATTGGTTTGCTTTTGCATCATATTGGTAACTTGCTTCTGGTAATTTCGTTTCTATTTTATTTCCGGTTGTTGCTGCTAAAGTTTTTGCTTCTACAAACACTTTACTTGGCATTTTTCCCGCAATTGGAGATACTTTTGCTAGGATTTCTGTTTGTCGGATTGGTAGAATGTTATTCTCAAATCCAGATGTTACAGATGTTTGCAAAATTAGTCCTTTTTCCGTTGGTGTTTCAAATGGAATGTATTTGGTTAGTGTTTGATTTGCCACAATGTTTGCATTTTCGGTCCAGTTCATGTGGTTAATCAATTCTTTTTCCACTTCCTTTGCATTTCCATTTTGGTCTACATAGGTAGCAACAAATTTTACAACCGTATCTTTTCCAAGTAAGCCATTGTCTACACGGTCTTTTTTGATTGCTTGAATTGGAACCTCTACTTTTACTGTTTCTCCGGCTTGGATGATATTAAGTTTAATCATTCCTTTTTCTTTGTCGATTGTTTCAATTCCGCTTAATTTCGCTGTTTCCTGTTATTTCAAAGTTCGCTCCTTCGAGTGTAATTTGAGCATCCTTGATATACCCTGTATTTTTTACCTTGGTTTCAAATACGAGTTTTTCTTCTTGCGAATTGATACTCGCCTCTTGCACATAGGCACCATTGCCAAAGCGAGAGTCAAATTCTACATTCGCATTTTTTGTTAGTGCGTTTTGACCATCTAGTGATGTTGCCAATACTTCTGACCCATAAATTCCTAACACGGAAAGATAGGAAAAAACAAGTGTCAAAACTAACAAACTTGCAAGTGTTTTGTTGATTACTTTTTGCATAGCAAACCTCCATTTTTTGTTTTTTCATTTTCGGCATTATTTTTCTTCCAGCCTACATTCTATTATACTTTATTTTTAGCCGTTTTTCAAGATTTCTTCGCATTTTTTACAACTTTTTATGTCGATTAACATTTCTGCTTCCAAAGTTCGACCTTTTGTGCTATTTTTTCAGGATAATAGATGCTCGTTCTGCTTGTTTTTGTCGTTTTATGCCAGTATATATAATATATATATTATTTATTTCTTTTTTCAACTTCCCTTTTTTATATATTACACCAATCCCTTTACGGAAGGTCATTCTAGCCTTTTTTATTAAGTTTTTATGACATTTCCTTAACATTGGTCTTTTTTGCACATTTTTGGTTTTCGAGCATATGATAGGGTAATTATCATATATTTTATTGAGGTGATTTTATGAACCAAAACCAAAATTCTTCCAATCAAGTGGATATGAACGCTCTTCTTTCCATGCTTTCCAAAATGGATAAGAAAGAGTTGCAAAACGGCCTTGCTCAGGTGTCTAAGATGTTGAATACCAATCCTCCAAAAGATAATCAATCGAAATAGGAAATTGGGAAGAAGGGATTTTTATGCCAGATAATCAGTCAGATTTGTTTGCTAATCTTCAAAATATGTTAAACTCGGACCAAATACCAGATGGGTTAAAAGAGCTGTTGAACGGAATGCAGTCTGGCTCCTCTTCAGCTACGGATGAGCCTTCTTCCGCTTCTTCTAATCCAGATTTTGACCTTAATCTTTTCCTCAAATTGAAGTCTGTTATGGATGGAATGAATGCTTCTGGTGATGACCCTAGGTCGAATTTGTTACGCTCGCTAAAACCATACCTAAAGCCTTCTCGTAAGGAAAAAGTAGACCAATATATTCGGTCTACTTCGTATGAGCAAAGTTTTTGAGGTTATGAATTTATCTGGTGGAGATACTAAGCATGAATAATATTCCGTTTTATCCTTTTTCGCCTTATGCTCGCCCATATTTTCCAAGGCGAAACCCTTATATTGCCCCTCCACTTCCGCCGGATTTTCCCAAAGAGGAAGAGTTGCCTCCCGAAGAACCGCAGGCTATGCCAGAAGAGCCTATTTTTGAGATTTTGGGTATTCGTCTTTTTTATGATGATATTCTTTTGATTTGTCTAATCTTCTTTCTCTATTCGGAGGGAATTCAGGATACTTACTTATTCCTTGCTCTTGTTTTACTGCTGTTATCTTAATGCACCGGTTCCTTCTTTTGACTGATTTACATAAATATGGTATACTATATTTTAAGCAAAGTTGCTTTATGCTTTGCAAATTTATAATGGGAAGTGTTATCAATGGATAAACGCATCAAAGGGCAGATTATCACTATCACCGGGGTGGACACCCTCTTTGAACTCCAGCAAGTCATTCGCGGTCTTCGGTTCGTCGTTCATGCCGAAACCTGCGATGGCGAGAAAGTGGATTTGAATTTCGACGCAGTGAGTGTTACCGCCAAATTCGTGCACACCAGTTTCAGCTGGCGGTACCCGGAAGTGAGCGACAGCTTCTGCCAGCTCTGTGACCTGATGGTCGCCTTGAAGTGCCAGAGCATCCACACGATGGTCGACAAGATGCTGTTCCTTAACACCTATGGGGGCAAGACTGTCTTGTCTTCTGACGGTAATCACTGGCAGGTGTACCAGGAGGGTATTCAATCTGGTGCCCACACGGGCTGCGTTTCCGGTCGGTTCTTGACTACCGAGCAGGCTGAGGCGTATCTGCTCAGCTAATCCCTTTTGTAAAGCATACAACCCCAGACGGAGTCCGTCTGGGGTTGTCTCTTTATTCAGTTATGATTTCTTCTTTTGCATTTACATATGCATATGTTGCTTTTTGTGCTTCAATTTCTTCTTTTTCTCTTTCTTTTACAATATTAGAAATACGAAGTTGTGGGGACTCAATGATTTCGGCTGCAATGATAGCCTCTTTATTTCCTTTAGCTCCCGCATGGGCAAGTCCTCTTAGCGCTCCCACTACAACAATGTTTTCTCCAGCCACTACTTCCGCACCAGAATTAACATCTCCTATAATAACAATACTTCCTTCACTCTCAAGTCGGTTTCCAGAACGGAGTGAACCCTTGTGGAATTTTGTTTCCGAGGTTTTAATTTCTTTATTAAAGGCTTTCTTAATCGCTGCTAGTCCCAATGTCTTTGGGGACTCAAAGTCTACTTTTACATCAATTTCTTTTTGAATTAAATCTTGAATATCTTCCATCTCTGAATTTTTTAACACCTTTCCTACTACATAAATTGGGGTCTTTTCGTCTTGATATAATTTTTTCAATTCTATCACTTTATTCTTTAGTGCTGCCATAATTTCCTTATGTTCACATTTTTCATTGAGTCGAATTAGGATTTTATCCGTTGTTAAGTTAATGTTAATACTACTCCTCATCTTTCCTCCTTCTTTTACGTATTTTGGATTAGCGTATTAGCTGTGTGCTTGGAATTGCTTCTAAATTCTCATTGATTTGTGTTTCGTTCATTCCAAAGTATTGTGCGATTACATTTCTTGCTGCTTCTGCTGTGTATCCACCGCTTCCTCCATTTTCGACTAGTACGACAACTGCAATTTCTGGATTATCAAATGGTGCAAATCCAACAAACCATGCGTTGGTTATTTTTTCTCCATTTCTTCCGGCTTGTGCAGAACCAGTTTTTCCACCGAGTTCAATGTTGAAGTTTTTGAAATACGAGTAGGCAGTTCCTCCTGCCTCACTGGTTACACCTCTCATGCCTTCTAAAACAGCCTGCAAGTTTTCTGGTTTGATGGAGATTTGTTCTGTGGAATCGGTTACACCTAGTTTTTCGCTTACAAATTGGTTGATTTCTTCTCTTGGTACTTCAGTTCCATCTGCATTTTGAATGGTTTTGATAATGGTTACATCAATGTTTTTTCCTCCATTAGCCAACATACTGATATATTTCGCCATTTGGATTGGTGTAAAATTGTTGTAACTTTGCCCGATTGCAGAGGATATGGTGTCGGATACATACCATTGTCCGCCATTGGCTACGTTTTCTGCATGGGATGCGTTTCCGGCTGCTTCGCTTAGGAGTTCCACGCCTGTTTTTCTGCCAAGTCCAAAATAGGTGGAATAGCGGTATAGGTTTTCAATTCCTGCTCGGTAACCAGTTTCATAGAAGAAATAGTTACACGAGTGTTTGATAGCGTCTGATACATTTAGATAGCCATGTCCTCTTTTTTGGCTGGTATAAATCCAACAAACTGGATTATGCCCTCTTGGATAAACACCGGTGTCATTGATTTTCTCGGTTAGACTGATGGCTCCCGTTTCCAGTCCTGTAATGGCTGTTATCATTTTATAGGTAGATCCTGGTGCAAATGGTGAAGAGATTGCTCGGTTTACTAGTGGTGCGGTTCCTGAATTGTTATATTCGTCATTTTTTTCTCTGGTTAGTCCAGTTGCAAAGAGTTCTGGCTCATAATCTGGATAACTTGCCATTGCTAGAATCTCTCCAGTTTGTACTTTCATGACTACAATGGCTCCTGCATCTGCATTGCTTTGGTTTTTGAATCCACCATTCGCGATTTTTTCGATGTTTTCTTTTAAGGCTTCTTCTGCCACTCTTTGCAAGTTTGCATCTATGGTTAAGATGACATCTCCACCGGAAATGGCTTCCTCCGTAATGTATTCTTCGGTTACAGTTCCATCTACAGTCATATCAATTTGTTTTTTTCCATCTTTTCCTCGTAAGTATTCTTCAAATACATATTCGACTCCTGTTTTTCCGATTAGGTCATCTGGATCATAGATGTCTTCTTTTCCTTTTAATTCTTTCGCATCAATTCTGGACATATAGCCAACCAAGTGGGATGCTAGGCTTCCTGATGTATAGTTTACCGTTGGTTCGGTTACGATTGCAATGCCCGGGAATTTTGCGTTTTGTTCACGAATTTGTTGTTCCGATGCTCGGCTAATGTTTTGTGCTATGGTTACGGTTTTGGTATTGCTATATCCATTTCTGCTGATTTCATAACGAACTGCCATAATTTTTCTGGCTTGCACTGGGTTTTCTTCTGTTATTTCATATTTCTTTTTCATTTCTGTAAATGCTTCTTCTGCATTTGCATCGGTTTTGATTTTCTGTCCTTTTTTCCATTTGATTTGGTCTGCTTCCGATGTTTGTTTGAAAGCATATGGTTCTACCGTAAGTGGTAATTTATCTAGGTAATTGTCTCCATTTGCTTCTAGTATCGTTACAAAGTCTAAGATTGCTTGGTTTAATGTTTGGTCATCTACTTTCGTTTTATAGATTTCTACGTTAAATCCCATGACTGTTGTTACTAGTGAATTTCCGGCTGCTGTCTTTGACATCTCCTCTGGCTGCTTTGATGGTACTTTCTCTGGTTAATCTGGTATTAGATTTTGCTCGATAGTCTGCTCCATGTACAATTTGCAAGTTGAAGAGCTGAAAAATCAAGATGACTCCAATAATGTAGACAATTGTTGTGATAATATTGTAACGAATTTTACTTTTATCGCGGTACTCCATTTTGTGCTCTTCACCTCACTCTCTTAAAAATATCTGGTTAAAACTCGTTTTGCTTTAAATACCTCTTCTACTTTGTAGCCAAGTTTTTGGAAGATTGGATACAAAATAATGGTTAATAGTGTGTTGAAAAGGACTTCTATGGTTAGTATGATGGCAAATTCCTGTATTTCAAATGGGAAGGAATATTTGACAACATCAAACCCATAAACGCCTACTTCATATAATATGGTGGTTCCAATAACCATTAGCATAATGGTTACACGACTTTCTTTGGAAAAGTTTTTGTCAAAGTATTCTGCTAAAAGTCCTATGATGGCTAGCATAACGCCTGTTACGCCAATGGCTTGTCCAATTAGGATATCCAGGTAAATTCCGAAGAAAAGTCCAAAGATTGCTCCTAATTTTTTTCCGATAAACAGTCCAATAAATAGGATGTATAGGATAAATAAGTTGGGCATTACACCTGCAATATTAAACCATGTAAAAAAGTTGGATTGCAAAAAGTATAAGATGAAGAATGTTAAAATGAGCCCGATTATAATGCACGCTTTTTTCAGAATTTCACCTTCTTTCGGTTTATTTTTTCTATTTTTGAATGACTAGAACTGACTCTAAGTTGCGGAAGTTTACTGCTGGTTCGATAATCGCATAACGGTCTGTGATGTTTTTGGTTGCATATACTTCTTTGATGGTTCCGATATGAATTCCTTTTTCATAAATCCCACCAAGTCCTGATGTTTCTACTGCATCTCCTACCAAAAGTGTTGCGTCTGTTGGAATATCGGTTGCTTTTAGCAAGGAGTTGTTTCCATGCAGGGTTCCCATAACGGTTACACTTTCTCTTGAGGTAGAAATGGTACTACTTACTGCATTTGACATATTTAAGATGGTTTGTACTTTTGCAGTATGTTCAGAAACTTCAACGATGTGTCCGACTAGTCCCTGGTCTGCAATTACGGTCATGTTTTTCTTAATACCGTCTTTCGTTCCTACATTAATAACGAGTGTATTGGAAAAATTGTGAATGTCTTTGTTTACGATATACGCTGGAATCGTGTTATAGTCCACATATTTTTCTTTTAGGTTCATATATTCTTTTAAGGTTGCATTTTCTGCTTTGATAATTTCCAATTCTCTTAGGGATTTCTCAAGATCACTGTTTTTGTTTTTTAATTCTTCGTTTTCGTTTTGAAGTGTTTCCATGTTTTTGAAATATACGTCATTTTTATTGATTTTATTTTTTAGGTACGTAAAACCAGTTTGAATTGGCATGACAATTCCATTGAGGCAATTTTCCAAAAAGGATACTTTGCCATTATTCATGTTACTTGCTGATACAATAATCACAAGAATAATAATGGTTATGATAATTCCAATTACACCAACTTTTTTATTTTTATACATAATCTTCTCCTCGATTTTGGTGTCCGTGTTTCTTTTGGTTAATAAACACTGTTTTTAATTTTTCAATGTTTTCTAATGTCATACTGGCGCCTTTTACCACGCATTTGAGTGGTTCTTCTGCGACATAGACTGGCATTCCTACAACTGCCATCATACATTTATCTAAGTTTTGTATCATGGCTCCTCCGCCAGTTAATACAATGCCGTTGTCCATCACATCTGCTGCAAGTTCTGGTGGTGTTTTTTCTAGGGTTTGTTTGACGGCTTCGATAATTTTCCCGATGGCTTCTCCCATGGCTTCTTCGACTTCTTCTGAGGTAAGTTCAATGGTATTTGGATAACCGCTCGTAACATCTCTTCCTCTTACTTCCATAGTGGCAAGTGTCATGAGTGGCATTGCACAGCCTAGTTTCATTTTAATTTGTTCTGCTGTTGTTTTTCCAATGAGTAGTCCTCTTTGCTTTTTGACATATTGTATAATGGCTTCGTCAATTTTATCGCCTGCTACACGGATGGACTCGCTTACGACAATTCCACCAAGTGAGATAACAGCTACTTCTGTGGTTCCGCCTCCGATGTCGACTACCATACTTCCTTTTGGTTCTGCTACTTCTAAATTTGCACCGATGGCTGCTGCCATTGGTTCTTCGATTAGATAAACTTCTCTTGCTCCGGATTGTAGGACGGTTTCTTCAACTGCTCTTTCTTCGACTTCGGTAATACCAGATGGTACCCCTACGACAACACGTGGTCTACAGAGGTTATTTCTTTTGTAAACTCGACTTAATGCGTTTCTTAGCATGAGTTGTGTTGCTGCATAGTCTGCGATTACGCCATCTTGCAATGGTCGAATTGCTTTAATTTCGTCTGGTGTCCTTCCGACCATTTCTTTGGCTTCTTGTCCTGTTGCTAGAAGTTCCCCTGTTTCTTTACGAATGGCTACTACGGATGGTTCGTTTACAACAATTCCTTTTCCTTTTAAGGTAATAATTAAGTTGGCGGTTCCTAAATCAATTCCAATATCTTTTGATGCGAAATCCAATAGATTTCTTTTCATGTATGCTTCATTCCTTCCTTTTGGCAAAAATACTTTGGTAATTCCCATCTCCTATAATAATGTGGTCTAACATTTGTATTCCAACTAATTCTGCTGCGTCATACATGCGGTCTGTCATATGGTAGTCGGATTTACTTGGAGTTGGATCTCCACTTGGATGATTATGCACTAATATAATTTTGGGAGCACACATCTTAATGGCTTCACTTAGTGCGTCTTTTGGCACTAAGGATGCGTGATTTGCTCCCCCTAACGAAATATCTTCGATCTTTAGTATTTTATTTTTTGTGTTTAGTATTACCACTTTTACAATTTCTCTTTTTTCGTATCTTAATTCTTCCATGAGTAAATTTGCTAGGTCTTCTGGTGTATGAATGACTACTTGCATTTCGCGCAATGGTCTTGCCATTCGCTTGGCAAGTTCGCAAATTGCTTTTAATTGGATTGCTTTTACTCTGCCAATTCCTTTTATTTGCATCAGTTCAGTGATAGACACATCTTGCAGAAATCTAAGGTTGGTCCCATTTTCTTGTTTGAGGTTTAAGATTTTTTGTGCTAGTTCAATGGAAGTGTGTTCTTTTGTCCCGGATTTAATCACAATTGCTAATAATTCTGCATTGGATAGTCGGTTTGCACTGTACATTTCTAGTTTTTCGTATGGTCTTTCTGATTGAGGAAGTTCTTTAATTTTCAATTAAAATCCTTTCTGTCCTCTCTTTTGCCCCTTTGTGATTAGATTTTGCGATAGACAAAAATGGCTAATATCATCCCTAAAATACTTGCTACATTGATTTTGAACATAAGTCCAAATGTAATTTGAATGACGCTTAGGTTTAGTTCAAGTGGCGAAGATAGCCCGAAACTTTGTCCATAGGCAAGCCACCAGAGCCAGTCTACTCCTTTTGCAAATTCTCCTAATAGGCCTCCGATTACAAGTCCTGATAAAATAAATACCATTAAAATCCATATATTTTTATCTTTGGTTGCCATGTTTGTTCCTCCTAAATTTATAATCACTAAATCCCTTGTATTATATCGCCAAATCCTAATTTTTTCAAGTTAATTAGCAATTTTTTCCGGATTTATTTTTTCGTTTCCTCTTTTTTTTTCGTTCTTTTTATGCTATAGTTATAGTACATTTTTACTTTAAGTGTAATATATTAAGATAGTGACAAACGGTAAGTGCTTGCAATTACCATATTTTGTTCATTTCGTTTTACCGTTTTTCGTAGTATAATAATCTTAAGATTACCAATCATCTAATGGAGGGTTTGCCAAGTGAAGTTTGAAAAGTTAAATGATAACAAGATTAGAATCATATTGACGAATAAGGACTTGAATGAAAATCATATCGATTATCATTCCTTTATGTCGAATTCTGTTGAAACACAAGACTTGTTTTTAGATATGTTAGAACGTGCCGAAGAAGAAATTGGTTTCGTTACAAGAGATTATAAGATTCGCATTGATGCGCTTGCCATGATGGATGGTGATTTTATTCTGACCGTTACGCGTATGCACCCAGAAGAACGTGAGCGTAAAGAACTTTCAAAAGAGAAGACAAATACAAAGTGTAAGGTGAAAGTGAAACGCAAAATACAAGATTTGCAAAAATCTTCGGACCTCGCTTATCGTTTTGGAAATTTTGATGATTTTTATGATTTTGTATCTGGCGTTCACGCTTCACAATTTGATTCGAGAAAATTAGCGACACATATTCAACTCTATACTTATGAGAATGCTTTCTATTTAATTTTAGAACAGGTTAATTTCGAGCATAAGAATATTCACCGATTATCTTCGTACATCACTGAATTTGCTTCTTATGTGAATAGTCCAGAGGTTTACATTTCAAAGATTATGGAAAGCGGAAAATTGATTTTGAAACATAATGCA
>Ga0137298_10185_pt1 | contig 35498 bp, 20 predicted proteins | sample RamsorincwithD2O_2_FD_97182 | JGI IMG/M metagenome (GOLD analysis project Ga0137298, IMG submission 97182) | Mouse cecal microbial communities from Vienna, Austria - Glucosamine amended with D2O | ecosystem: Host-associated > Mammals > Digestive system > Large intestine > Cecum | place: Austria...
CTTGAACGAGTTCGGTATCACGAATGTGACGGTGACCGGCGATACCCGTTTTGATCGGGTGTTGGATGTCCGTAAGCAAGCTCGTGAGCTTCCGTTTATCAAACGTTTCTTGGAAAGCAAGGAGGGTAAGAGGCCGATCGTGATGGTGGCCGGCAGTTCATGGCCTCAAGACGAGGCGATCTTTATCCCTTATTTCCATGAGCATCCGGAGATGAAGTTGATTATCGCCCCGCATGAGATTCACCGGGAACATCTCCTTTCTATCGAGGCGATGCTAAAACGTCCGTCCGTCCGTCTATCGGAGGCGCATGAGGATGATCTGGCCGATAAGGATTGCTTGATCATCGACAGTTTCGGACTCTTATCTTCCATTTATCGCTATGGACAGATCGCTTATATCGGTGGTGGTTTCGGAGCGGGTATCCACAACACGTTGGAAGCCGCCGTTTATGGGATGCCGGTCTTATTCGGCCCGAGATACCATAAGTTTAAGGAGGCGAAGGATCTGATCGCCGTAGGTGGTGGTTTCTCCATCACAGACGATTCCTCTTTCCGAACGAAGATGGACGAGTTATTGACCGACCCGACAGCCTTGGAAACCTCCGGGCAAGCTGCCGGTGATTTTGTGAAAAACAGTGTAGGAGCGACGGATCAAATCTTGCGGCAAATCCAAATCCATTCGTTGTGAGGTTTGATTTTTTGATTTATATATGGTCTAAAGCATGGAGCTATTTTTTTATTATTGTAGGTTGAATAGCCAACCTTGTTACGGTAATAGAAAATAGTTCCACGCTCGAATCTCATCTATTCTACCTCTTCTACTAATATCTCTCTTCTTTTACATTTGCGGAATCGTGTTTGCCATAGGTTGTAGCTTATAGGAGAATGGGCTTATAATGTCTTTATGTACAAATGTGACGGGACATTCAAAGGAGGCTTCAGTTCTGGTGTTGTGTATAATACATATAGTTTATGCATAGTACGGGTCATCGCTACATATAGTGCCTTTTGGGATTCTGTGTCGTCAGTACCATTGTATCCGGGTAAAATGACAATATCAAACTGTAATCCTTTGGCGCTATGGTAAGTCATGATCTTTGGGGTTAGGGTATTGAAATCAAGTTTATCAACGTTATTATAATCACCTTCATTGGCATTATATTTAAACTCGCATGGAATACCTCGCTCCGTCATCTGTAGACTGAGTTGTAGCACAGCTTCATTAGAGTGATAAAGAATGCCTATGCTTTTTTCTGGGTTTGAGGTTATAATAGAACTTATTGCCGTAAACTCCTCTTTTTCATTATTGGTATGAACAAAATGCGGCAATTCTGTTTCCTTGTTTTGATAGACTTTTTCTTTATACTCTTGTACATCCACTCCCACATAATTTTGGGTGATTTTTGCGACAGGTCGGGGCAGTCGGTAGTTATTAAATAATAGGAGCGTATTTAATCCGGTCATTTCTGCTATCTGAGCTATAGTCATAGTCTGTTTGCCGTATTGCCTATAAATCGATTGGGCCGTATCACCAAAGAAGAAATAACATTTCCTTGCGGCGTTGATAAACTCTTGGATCTCTTCACGTGTGAAATCCTGAATCTCATCTGCAATAATATAGTCTGCTTTTGGCATATTGTTTTTCTTCCATTGATAATGATAGTAGAATCGAAAAGAGGGGTCTTGTTTACCCGCTTTCATGAAACTATTCAAGGACTTTGTAAATGCGATCAGTATAACATCCATACCCTCTGCATACAATTGCTCAGCTTTGTGCATTGCGATAACTGATTTTCCGCTACCAGCGCATCCTGCCACAAGCATTGATTTATCTTTGTTATATTCTATAAGATCTAATTGATCATCATCCATAGAATCTTCGGTTACGTCCCAGTTGGTTCTATGAGCTTGCATAATCTCTTTAAAATGGAGAGCCTCTTGGTTTATTGGTTTCAATTCTTCTTTTTCCTCTGTAGATGCTATTCCTTCATTTGTGTTTATCGGGGACTGTTGTGCCAGTTGTCCCTTGAATTCCGTAATTTGTTTCTGCAACTCCTCGAGCTGTGTCTCTACGGCGGCTGTGCGCAGCTCCGCTTCCAATCGCTGTTGTTCTGCCTCCGCTTGCATTTTTTGAGCAACGATAAGAGCAGTTTCTTTACTTTCAAGATCCTTTATTAAATCATCTATTTTTTGCTTTGATTCCTCAAGCATCTGAGGATTATCATATTGGAACGCATTAAGGTTCATGAGAAAAGAGAGGGTGGATGTAGATAAGATCTTATTGCTACTCAAAAAGTCATAATACCCCATGAAAAAAGCAGCGCAACTTATTGCCTGTACGTCTACTTTCATTGTAGAGCTACCTGTATGACTGCCAAACTCACTTGCGATACTATAGTAACGGGAAAGAGCTCCGGCACAACTATCTAATCCTCTTTTTAGACGCTTTTTGTTTTCATCTTTATTGGTTGTTACACCACTATGTTTATAATAATATACCTGAGGTACAAGGTCACAAAATTCCCTTCCCGTGGGTTTGCGCCGGGCCGGGTATTCTATGAGCTTATATGTTTTGCTTCCTCTTTCCCATTCAATGGAAATCTCACCTTCAATCAGCTCAACTGCTTTATCCTCGCCGAGGACATCGTAGATGATCAGTTTACTTAGTAATTCTATACATGGACGAATGTTACGAAAAAATGATGTGTAATCTTTCTCGTTGAATGATTTCACCGCAAGGTTGTAATCGTGCTTGAAATTATCTTTTACTTGTTCCATAACGATCTGTTTTATATCGGACTCCCGAATCCTGCTATTTGTACTACATAAATATATCCTTTATTCTTCGCCTCATTGCACCACCGCTTTGCGAACTCGCTATTGTTGGCCTCATCAGCATGGACAGTGTCTTCGTAAGTCCATACAAAGACATTGCTGACAAAATAATTCTTCAGTAGGGTAATTTGATCGTTTTTTGCCCTACTCAAGATTGTACTCTTGCCGGACAATCTACCTATACACTGTCTGTTATGTATGATGAGGTAGTTCCCATATTCCATTCTTATCTCTACAGGATCATCTTTCTTTACGCTATTGAATATATATGGATCAATACGTGTAAATATATTATTCTGTGCGGTATATGATATATAATATTTGTCGATCCCGGCCTTCGGTTCCGTATATCTAAGGGCGGCGAGGTCTGGAGCGAGAAATATTTCTCCATTTTTAAGTGCCAATTCACGTCTACCTTTGAATATATACAATGCCTTTTTAGCACGTGTATAAGCTACGAACATCAATCGTTTTTCCTCTTCCATATCAGCGAGATCATCCTCCAAGGGGCTTTCACCCTCATCATATGTGCGATGAGGAACTAGAGGCAAATTTGAGAATGATGGTGTTATCAAAACCACATCAAACTCTAAGCCTTTTACTTTATGCATGGTCGTAAGCACAAGTGTTAGCATATCTCCTTGAAGAATACGTTCGGTACGATAATTATCATATATTTTATATACCTGTCCACCATCATCTTTGCTTGCGATCTCCTTGATGTACTCAACCATGTCTTTCCAAGTATGACTTTGATAATCCGACCGGATAGAGTCAATATAGTTTAACGCCAATGTATAGGTTACATCCAGCATGAACTTGTCCCATGCTGGCGAGGTCTCCATCTGTTTTTTGATAAACTTACGAATGCCATTAGCGGTCTTGTCATTGTGTAAGTCGATAGACTGGTTAGGATGCTTCATGAGTGTATCGATGAGGTAATAAACTTCACGCTCACGCCATAACTCGCAAAGACTCTCTCCTTGTATACGGATACGTACACCTTCCGGAAGTTGATTCTTAATTTTAGAGTACCCCCGATAAACCTCGCTGTTTGTTCGAAAGAAAACAGCAATGCTGTTAATACGCCGTAGGTTTGCAAGCCGATCATTGTCCGTAATTCTTTTAGCCTCCTTATTCTGTTGTTTAGCCCAATTTATCACTTTGGGTAATTCCGTAAACCAATAGTGTTTATTATCAGCATTATTATCAATTTCAAAAACGTATGGTTCTTTCGGCTCATACTCCATAATACACGATGCTGATCTCGGAACATCTGATTCTAGTGGGAGATAATCCTTGGATTTATCCAAAATGTATTGATAAGAGCGATAGTTGGTAAGCATGGTCAACTGGACCGGGTGTAATTCTGCGTCCAATCTGTCATAATATGGTTGAGGATTAATAACTTGTGCGTAATGAGTCGGTGAAACTGGCACTTTCCTACCTCTAAAATCCCTGGGTACCCTATCGAATCCGTAGATACTTTGGTTTATGTCGCCGATGGTGAAGAATTTGGCATCTGGAAATATTTGGTGGATATATAAAAGAGCATCGAGCCTTGTTGGTGTGATATCTTGAAACTCATCAACAAGTACAAATTCAATCTGTGGCAGGTGGGCTATAAATTCCCTTTGATTATTTCTCAAATAATTAAGGAAGGACTTTTCCCATTGTTTGGTAGGTAGGTCATCGAGTCTCTTGCCCATGCTCTTCTTGGCGAGAGCATGGAATGTATATACATTGATTTGATGTGCGATACGGCTCATTCCTAAACGAGTGAACAGAGAGTTAAGACGATTTCTCAGTTCGACAACTACGGCTCTGTTATAAGCGAGTACCAATAAGTGTGAAGGGTCTATGTGTTCCTTATATATTAATTGGGCACAACGCATTGTTAACATATGTGTCTTGCCTGCGCCGGGGCCTGCCTGTACATTTATATGTACGTTCTTAGGCTGTTCGTAAATGGCAATCTGTTCTTTGTTTACAGGAATTTTTTTAGCCTTATTACCGTACATCTTCTCTTCTTCCTGTATTAAAGCCTCCTCTGTTAACTCGTCCATGATGTCAGAGTATTCGGGAGCATAATCACCGGCCAAGGATAGATAATCCTCATAATTTCTGCTCTGAAAATAACGTTGGATGAATGTCCCTTGTTGTTCGTTGGGTACGGATGTGAATATATTCATACATGCCAGTCGTACCTTCTTGATGCGCTCCTGCGTATCAAATTCCTGTCGGAATTTGTACAGTGGCGATGTTTCCTCATTACCGTTATCAATGGGCTGGTTGGATGTCGGGGTTGTAAAAATTTCGATGCCTGTTTCAATTAATGGAGAATGTTCGACATATTGCAGATGCTGTAGTACGGATAATACATCTTCAAAATACCTTACACCCTTGCTTGTCCAGTTCAAGTCAATGATTGTCTGTGCCCAACAGAACTCATCCGTTTGTTCGATAACAAACTTGATCATCTTTAGGCAGTCATTCTCCAGCATATTCAGGTATGAACTCCATTCATTATTTTTTAATGTAATCTCCACAATGATATCCTCTTCAATCCTGGTTGTCCGGTACGTTACGGAGGGAATATAATGTAGGATATTAAACATCTGTGCCCCCATGCGTGTAACGATATTCTTTTTGAATGTATCAGCGATAGTTACCGCTAGTCTAGGTGGGTTTTCGGTGTCTCCATACCAGGGCATATATACTTTACCGTTTTCGTGCTTTAATTCATTTTGAAATGATACGTCGTCTAATAAGTGTTTATAGAGTTCTTCGCGTTCTCCTTGATATATATACTTAGCTCTCCCTACTTTACAGCTTGAAAGTAAGTTACGGAGACCTTCCATGATGATATGTAGGGCATAACGATTATCTGTATGATTGATCATGTAATGTGATTCGCAATATCTACGTGGAATCAACCGGCATCGCATTGTATTGTGCAGACGTAGTTTGCCTATCTCCATCCCTTTTATTAGTTGGTTGATAATCTTTGGCATGGGTAGCTTCAAGGATTCTTGTATATCTTTGCTCGAAACAAGGCTCCTGCTTTCTTTTGATTTTATACCTTCGCAAAGGTACCGATATACGACACTGGTATACGACCTGTTATGGTAGTTGTTGTGTTCTTCTTTTAACGTTACATCCAGATATGCCTGTCCGAGATATCGCTGCTTAATGCAGCCGATATGGTCAAGCCAATGGAAAGCGAGTCTGGATGCGGTCAAATCGTTTAGGTTCTCCGGGTTCTTCATCCACACGCTAAATGGGACAATGATCGGATCTGTCATTGTCTTCTCGATACTCTGGAATTGTTGTATGAATGCAAGTATCTTTTCTTTTGCGTCCGTAAGGTTCGACCAGCTCATTTGGCTTTTAAGAAGTAGTTCTTTTAACTTACGGAAATCATCATTCGAGGTTAAGCACATAGCGGGTATCTTGCTATCATGCGTAAAAGCGTCTTTATACATTTTCTCGCTTCTGCCCGCACGCCCCACCTCCTGTAAGTAGTCTTCAAGTACTGATGGTGGGTTATAATGAACGACATAGTGCACATTGGGTATATCCATACCCATACCGAATGCTTTTGTCGAACATAATATGTAGATTGGCTCCACCCCTTCCTTACGCTTGAATTTATCGTATATATCATTCCGGTGGTCAGCATCCAGTCCAGCGTGATAATAGCCAATCTTATCAACGCATGTGGACAGAATTGGTCCTGCGTTCGACGAATTACAAATATTAACAAGAGCGTCCATCGTCTCCTCGCATTGCCTATGCGTACGGCAGAATATAATCATGCAACTTTTGTGGAAGTCAATATTTTTTTCGTTGATATAATTGACTATCTCCTTGATTCTGGCGGCATCTTCATGCTCGGTTATCGTAAAACTAATGCTGATATGCTGTCTGATCGGATTATAGTCCTCTGGAGCTTGCCCTAATCGTTGTATGTTCGGTAGGAATGAGCGAATATCCGATTCGACTTGCGTGGTGACGGTGGCAGAGAACAAGGCAAATTGGAAATCATATTTCTTGCGGAAGTCGATACAAGTAAGTACCGCATTGCGATAGTCTGGACGAAATTCTTGTCCCCATTGAGAGATACAGTGGGCTTCATCAAATACGACATATTCCAAGCCTCCATCCATCTCCATTCGTTGATAGAGCACGTTGATGAATGAGCGTACACGAAATCGCTCAGGAGTGATATATAACAAGGCTAAGTTACCGGAGCGTATTTCTCTATAAATATTTTGAACTTCTGGGTAAAGACGATCTCCACTCAGATAGTCTACATTGTTGATAAAACCTCTCTTCTTTAATTCCTCTACTTGATCCTGCATTAGGGCTCGCAATGGAGTGATAACCAATGTGAGCCTTTGGGTTATCATCGCCCTGCTTACCGCCGGGCCTTGGAAAAGTACGGATTTTCCACCTCCGGTGGGGATAGAGATGATACAGTCACCCTTTTTTCCCAGCATATGGTCTACGATAGCTTCTTGTCCATCACGCCACCCTGCATAGTTCCATTGAGAAAGAATTAAGTTTTTTTGCTGGGCTATATCCATATCTTTTTCTTTTTGGCGGCTATCTTGGAAGAATTGAGAGGCCTTGGCTAAAGCGATCTCATAAGTCTCGTCATCTTTCCATAAAGAGACCTTGAATGATTGTGCGGAACAACTATGGGCTATGTCGTCATAGTCATCAAAATGAGGGTCGATAACATATAGCTTCGTATCCTTACTGTTTGCCATCACCAATGAACAGTAATGCTCAAATATAGGCCAAGCGGCATGTATACATTGTCTAGGTGTTGTGTGGCGAAATTTATCATCTGGTTCTGTGTCAATATCTTCTTCGTAGTCATCATCAAATGGTAATTTATCCCACATCAGCATATAGCGGTCAATATCCATATTGTCCCATACATAGCAAAAAGGTTTGTCTGTCCGATATGAGCCAATACTATCCTCAAACTGTTGTTTGCTGATAATTATCATACCCTTGGGATGATTGCCAATATACTCTAGCTTGCGGAAACCAGAACCCAGTTCGGGGATGAAATAGCCGAGTGAAGACGCATAGGCTGTAAGTTCGTTCAGCTCGTTCAAGTCGTTTACTACATACACCAGCGGAAGGCTGGGGTTTTCATCATGTATCTTGCCGAGAATCTCCATCTGGAACAACCAGTATTTGCTACGTTGTGTAGTCGATATATTTACACGTGCTACATTGGAAGCGCTCCGCTCACGACTTACTTGAGTAAGGCTTATACCCTCCCGATCCTCTCCATCAATTTCCCATTCAATTGTTATCGGTTTTGCCTTGAAATGATCAAGGAATCTTTTACGATAAGCTTGATATTGATAGTTTAGATAAAAAGCGAACTTACTATCTCTTTGCCTTTCCACCCACACATTTGCGCTGAGTTCAGGCATAACGATGCCTAGTTTATCCCGTTCTGCTCCCTTCACGGGGGCAAAGTTGGTGTTTGCCATGATAAATGGCAGTTTACTACCAGATGCGATAAGGTCAGCAAATGATTTATCTTCGATTATTTTGCGTTTATGCACGCGGTCGTGTAGTTCCGTCCCAATGATATAAATATGTTTATATGGTTTGTTTGTTATCTTCTCATTGTCGAAGGCATTGATGTCGACACATTCTATATGGCTCTCACAATCGGTAAGGTATTCTTGTAAGCGCTCTGCTGTAAAAGAGATTTTTGTACCATCCTTGCTTTCCGCTTTGAGATATTGAGCTAGATTCTCAAGAATAGGGGTCTTTGATACCGTACAGAACCGCTCCAATATTTTTTGTTCTATCGTATCAGACAATGGGCATTCCACAAGTATCTTGTTGTCAATGCGTCGGTATTTTCTCTGATTCTGAATAACGGGGAACGAGAGTTGTACTATTTGTGCGATACGAGGCCATAAGTTTTCGGGTGCGATGATCAGCGTTGGTTCACCGTCAGGGATTGCCGCAATTTTCTGTAAACTGTTGATGAGTTTCTTGCTGAGAGGCCGCAGTTCTTGGAAAAAGCGCTGATTGGTTTTTGCTGTTTTCCGAAAATACTCGGCGAAATAGTCTGCCTGCAAACTCTCCAGTATTTTGTTGACCTGTTTGGGTAATACGGGTTTGAGTTGCTTGACGAGTTCTTGGTTCTCAGAGAGCCTGTAAAGCTGATTCCAGAAGAGGTCATTGACAAGCTTTGTATCATTCTCCGCATTATGCGTGGTACGAAGAGAGTACGCATAGCGACAGGGATTCAACAAAATCTCAATCTCCAATGTATCCCATATCCACGCTCTCGTTTCTAACCCTTTTTTCGCTAAAATGGGGAGATCCCATTGTTTTATATTATGGCCGACAATCAGCTTCTGTTTCTTTAGTTGTCTGATGAGTGACTTTAATTGATCCTCTCCTTCGTAAACCCTTGTGTTATTTTCGGAAAGAAAAGCAAATTGGCGTATCTTTTCACCATCAGATTCCAAATCAAAAGCGATATAAGGCACCTCACTTTTTAGTGTATCCCATTTCTCTCCAATATATAAATCGAATAGCCGGGTACCTGCAAAGAACTTGGAAACTATATATATCGCATAATCACTTGGAAAATAAAGTGATAATAATTGAAATTGCTCATCAATCGTAATTGATCTCAAGCACCTGATAATCGCATCGTCGCCTAAGGATTTTAGGTATGTATCGGTTTCTACCTTATCCATCATGAGCGAGCCATATCGCTTGATGAATAAGATGATATATTCCTCTGGTTGCCCGCTCAGCCACTCGTTGGTGAGGGAGAAATGATTCATTCTGTCCAAATATCCGCTATCGCCAGACTCTATATATAATAATAGGTATAGCTCATCGTCATGTTTTTGGGATGTTGGGAAACAATCTGAGAAAGGGATCGATCTCTTTGTCAATTCAGCGAGGATGGATCTGACAGCGTTCACATTCTTTTTTATATGAATGTTGAGCGCTTCCCCTATCTTTGGATACATGAAGGAAATATCATTTCCTTGCGTGATATAGTCGTTAAGTATAGCTATATTTTTGTATCCCACGTTCTCCATTAAAGATCTTGATAGAGGCGATGAGGTGTACTGGGGATGGCGTAACAGAGTGGATAATGTCTCTAACAAGGTCGTGTCGTCGCTATTAAACAGATCATTCAGTAATCGTTCCTTGAATGCGTTATATATGATCTGTTTATTATCATCTTCCGTAAAGAACTCAATACCGCAGAATATTTTCGTTAATAAATTTTTGAGGTTTGAATCCAAGAGAAATTGAGATATAAGATCATTGTGTTTAGCTGTTTCATGACGTGATACGTATTCGCAGAACGTATCTATAATGTCTGGGAATGTACTTTTATCAATAGCCTCTGTAACCATATTTCTCTTTGTGATCTTACTGATAATATGAGTGAGAATATTGAAATTGTACTTATTGCTGGATCGTTCATCTGTCCCTTCTATTTTCGCATATCTGCCACGGTACTTCATTGCGAATAGAAAGGTGGATTTATCGAATTCCAACCTTTCCGTATTTACGGCGTTCCTTTGTCCTCTTTTATTTTTAGAAGGAGTCAAGACTACCCATTCTCCATTTGAAGGACAAGATGATGAGTTCCATTCGGTGGAACCTATATAGAAGCTGTATAGACGGTTCTCATCTTCTGCTTTAGCGCTGATTTCTTTACTATTCGTAATGATGAAGCCGAAACCCTTAGAAGGGTCAAAGAATTTGACGATACCTATTATCCGTTTGCTCCCTTTTTCCTTTTTGGGGGACTCTTGCTTCGGTATAGCGATGCTTTTGATTTCAGGTTCCTTCTCAACCTTAATCTTATGATCGTTGTCTTGCCTATTTTCTCCGAACTTTGTAACTGTGTCTTTCGCTTGATCCTTCTTTTTGTTTTCAAAGGATACCGACTTTGAAAACTTAAGGTTAAAAGCTAGTATTGGATCTATGGCTTTTAATTCTGTTGGAGTGATTATGTATTCTTCATCATTTGGCAGGATTATGCCTTTAGCCTTTGCGTATGTACAGAGTTCTTCAATTGTTCCTCCTTTTAAGGCTATAATTTGACTTAGTGTTAGATTGTTGTTTACCATTCTTCTGTTCTCGATGAGAATTGTCATATTTTGGATATAAAAATATAAAAAGAATTGTGAAATTGCGAGGAGACGGCAAAAAATGTGATTAAAACCCACTTAAATGTATCATTACCTATTTTAGGGGAAATGAGGTAAAGTTATCATTGTGAATGAATGGAAAAATCCCACTTAGAAAAAGGATCTTCAGGGAAGCCTTTTCCAAGAGGGATTTTTAGTGGTAGGATGTCTGAGTTTTATTTTAATCCTCTTCAGCGAACATCGGGTCCCAAGCGGGAAGGCGAGTCGGTGTTTGTTTCAAGATCTCTTTTACTTGATCCGTGATGTACTTCTTGTTGACTACCAGACGGAACATATACTCATTAAACCATTGGTCTGTCATGATGAGGTGGCCGGCGTTCGCTCCGGGGCCCCAACTATTCTCAACCATCCATTTCTTCGGCTTTCCATTCGCGTCGAGGTCAACAGCCATCAAGGTCATGGCGTGTGAGGAACCGCTGGCGAATGTCTGGATACGTTGTTTCTTATCCATGCCGAAAGTCGTACCCATCAATGAACCGTAATCGTAGAAGTTTACATCCAGAATACCTCTGTCACGATCGAAGAACTTGCCCACGTCGCAAGAGAAATACATCATGGTACTGTCCTTGATGGAAGCGATAGCCATTTGTTTGATATCCTCGATCGGAAGGTTTACGTAAGTCCAGTTCTTTCCATCGTAAGCGTGGCGGTCGTAATCGATCTCATACAACTTATAATAATCGCGGCTCGGATCGTTCATCAACATGACATAGTTGTTTTTCAAATCGTCCCCGATATATTCTTGGAAGAAGGACTGAGGCGTATATTCCTTCGTCTCTACCGGATTCCCTTTAGCGTCTTTGCGAGTCCACGTGAATTTCGTAGGCGGCTCTCCCAAGTTCAATACGAGCATACGGTAAATCGTACCTAGCATCTCGGTCTTCTTTTTCTCCAGATCCGCTACGGTCGTGCCTTTGGTCGTAGACAGGTCGCGAAGTTGCAAGCCGTATTCTTTCAGCTTTAATCCGATCAGGTTGCTCATGCGTCCGGTACTGTTGCTGCTGTTGGTCTCTACCATGACTTCGGCGGGAACCACGCCATATTTGGTCAAGATATCGGAGACACCCGTGAACTGCCCTCCGTCTCCGATCGGGTTCTTGAATAACCATTCCACCATCTTGTCGTCCATTGGTTTCAGACGAGTATCGATGATGCCCTGTAAGAAAAGGTTCGCTTTCTCCAATTGATCCCAGAAGAAAGAATAATTCTGGGAGAATTGAAAGTCTCCCATGTCATATTTGGCGATGGCCTGCGCACGGAACACGTTCAATCCCGTGAAAAGCCAGCAACGGCCCGAGGAACGTTGGTTGGAGATCCCTTTGCTCTCTACCTTATTGGAGAAGTAAGTATCCAAATTGTTCTTGCTCTCCCCATTAACGGCAAGTTTGTTGATGTCGTTATTGGTGATCGCATTACGGATCGCCTTATCGGCCGGCGTTCCCTGATAAGACTGTTTGATTTGCTGCAACATCGTGGGTGAGATGCCTCCACCGCTTTGTTGTCCGTGAGCCGATAGCGTGATGCCTAAAGCCAAGGCCGCTATCCATAAATTCTTTTGCTTCATGATATTTTAGTTGATTAATAAATTGTGTTATTTCTTTTTAGGCCATACCAGACCGTCTTGCCGGATATTCCATACCGTACCGTCTGGTGCGGGTAGCGATATCTCATACATGGAAGGTGTCGTATGTATTTCCAGTTGATTGGCGATCTCTTGCGGGCATAGCTCGTTTGCCTTCAAGTCGTTGATGTTATCGGCATAATGTCCGAAGGTCGCGGCGAACTCATTCTGACGGTAATATAAATTACGCAAGATCCATTTCGTCTCCTCTGAAGGATGTTTTACGAAAGGAGTCTCACCTTCTCCCGCAATCTTATCCGATATTTGAACATAACCCCAGTATTCGGGCATATGGATATTGATTACCCCGGTAGGCGCCCATACCCAGTTGTACTCGCGAATCTTATCCTCTCCTTGGATAGGGACTTTCACGTATTTACCGTCTTTCACGTCCGTTGTCCATTCCACACGGGAGAAGTTCACACGGATCTGCTCGCCGATTTCCGGCTTTTCTTTTCCTCTGTCCATTTGGAATACGGAAGTCCAAGGAATGAATACTTCTACGCTCCATGATTTATCCGTGTCTTTCGGGTTATTCAGCGTACCGTCCACATAAACAGCGGATTTCATTCCGGTAAACTCCCAGTTATTCAATACTTGCGGATTATCCCGATAGGGGCGGGTTAAGAACAAGTCCCATTCCGTACCCAAGGCGTTCACCTCGTACTCCAGATAATTATGGGTGTCGTTCGTAGGATTCAGGAAGATCTCGAAGTCGTTGTCGTGGAAGATCACGGCGTCGTGTTCCGTGATGGTCGCCCATACGTGCGGCTCCTCCATAAGGACGGCGAAGTACATTCCGTTATCATCGTAAGTCATCTTGGCCCGGGTCTGGAAGTGAGGGGCCGGGCGTTTGTCGCCTTCGATATCTACGAAGTCGCTGGTCCAAGGTATCGCGTCCCATTCCCCGGGAGAAAGCTTTCCGTCGATCTTGATAGGAGCGGGGGCCTTGTAGCAAACATACGTCGGCGGATTGAACGGTGGTTGCGGCATATACGTGATGTCTGGCTTTTGCGTACTGGGTTTCTGTGCGCAAGAAAGCAATAGGAGTGCCGCCAATGGCGCTGTCGTTAAAATCGTTTTTCTCATGTGCGTTTATTTTTAGATCGTTTGATAAATAGATTCTTATTGAAGTAAGTCCATCGCCGCGTCCAACCATGTATTTATATCGTCCGGATAATGTTGGTCGGCGGTATAAGTATCGCTGCGTTTGTGCCCGAGTCTTACGATCACGGCGTTCTTTTCCGGGAGCGTGAAGACGTATTGCCCCAAGATTCCTCTCATATAAGGGATCTTCATCCCTTTGTAATCGAGAATCCAGTATTGGAATCCGTAACAATGGTTGGGTTTGCCGAGATCCTTATAGACAAGACGGGTATCGGGGCTTGTCGCTTCCGCCAAATAAGCGGGAGAGATCAATTGCCGGTCATCCCATTGGCCGTTGTTGAGTAATAATTGTCCGAAGCGGGCGAAATCACGGGCGTTACTGTTGAAACAGCAATAGGCTTTTTCCATGCCGTCCTTCCGGTCGAGGCTCCAAAGGGCGCTTTCCTCGGCGTGCATCGGAGTCCATAGTTTGCGGGATACATAATCGCTGAGTTTCTCGCCGGTAGCCTTCTCCACGATAAAGCCCAGCAGTTGTGTCACGCCGCTTTGGTAGATAAAGTTTACGCCGGGCTCGTCGATCTCTTTCATCCCGAAGGCAATTTCCTGTAGGTCATCGCCATAATACAACTGGGTGGTAGGAGAGAAAGGAGAGCTGTAAGCCTCGTCGAAATCCACGCCGGCGCTCATGGTCAGCAAATGGCGAAGCGTTAGGGCCTTTCCGTCGTATCCCTTGAATTCCGGGAAAAAGTCGCTTACCGGTTGATCGACATCGCGGATAAATCCATCGTCGATAGCGCAGCCGATCGCTAACGAGACGATGCTTTTCGCCATCGAGAAGGAGTTGCTATGCGATTCCGGCGAGTAATCTTCCCAATATTGCTCGAATAGCAATCGATTGTCTTGGATGATTACATAGGCAACCGTACCCAGCTCCTCAAACCGGGGAAGATAACGCTCTGGAATACTTTTCGTATTGTAAGCTTCCGATAGTTCCCAAGGGCGGGGCGAACCTGCTTTTACGACCCGGTTCTCGAAAATCGGATATTGATCGATCTTGGGTAACAAATGGATAAGGGCCCTACGTAGATAATAATTGGAGGGTAACGCCAGATATCCGCCTATTCCCAGCATAAAAATAAACACTATCCATCCCACTCTTCGGGACAAATAGTGTTTATTGGCTGGAACCCTATTATTTGAATCATTTTTCATGTAACCCTTTGGTTGTTACTTTACAGATACAAATATATGGTTTATAATTCAAATAATCAAATACATGTCCTTATTCTTTATACCAAGAAGAATACATATGGTAGTTTTTGGCTATTTTCTGGTTGATCTCCTTCGCTTGCTCGGGATCTACCTTCTTGACGAACTTAGCGGGAACTCCGGCGTAGATGCTGCCCGGCTCGACGATCGTCTTGCTTAATACTACGGAACCTGCGGCGATGATCGCTCCCTCGCCTACTACGGCGTGATCCAATACCACGGAGCCCATTCCGATCAAGGCGCCATTGCAAATCTTCGCCCCGTGGATCGTTACGTTATGGCCGATGGATACATCATCGCCGATCTCGATCGTCGATTTCTCATATAAGGTGTGAAGGACGGAACCATCCTGTACGTTTACGCCGTTGCCGATGCGAATCGAGTTCACGTCGCCGCGAAGCACGGTGCCAAACCAGATACTGCAACCTTCACCGATCTCTACGTCACCTATAATCGTGGCGTTGTCTGCTAAAAAAGTGTCTTTACCGATCTTCGGGGTAAAGCCACGAACGGATTTAATTAATGCCATTTTTAGTTGTTTAAATTTCTGTTGTTTTCTCTTTCAGCCAAGCTTTCTCCTCCTCGTTCAAGAACGGGCTGATCTTGTCGTAGACCATTTGGTGGTACTTGTTCAGCCAAGCGTGCTCACGGACAGAGAGCATGGGGATGATAATCAAGCTCGTGTCGATGAAACAAAGCGTCAGCGTATCGAATCCTAGGAATTTCCCGAATTCCGTTTCGCTGTCCTCACGTACCAAGATCATGTTCTCCGTACGGATACCGTATTCGCCGGTACGATACATGGCCGGCTCGTCGCTGATCACCATTCCGGGCTTCAAGGTCACCGGGTTCTCCTCCATGCGGATGCTTTGGGGGCCTTCGTGTACGTTTAGGCAATGGCCGATACCGTGACCGGTTCCGTGCAAGTAATTGATTCCGGAATCCCATAGCGCTTTACGGGCAAGGATATCGATCTGGGAACCTCGTGTTCCGGCGGGAAACTTGCTTTTCGCCAAGCTGATCGTACCTTTCAACACACGGGTGAAATCCTTTTTCATCTGCTCCGTCGGCTCTCCAAGGGCGATCGTGCGGGTGATATCCGTCGTACCGTCCAGATATTGCGCGCCGGAATCGATCAAAAGTAATCCTTCCGGTTTCAAGGTCGCATCCGTCTCCGTCGTAGCGGAGTAATGAACGATCGCTCCATGCTCGGCGTAGCCGCAGATCGTGCCGAAGCTGTCCATGATGTATTGCGGTTGTTCCGCACGTAAGGCTGTCAGCTTCTCGGCGGCGCTGATCTCTGTAACTTGGGCTCCTTCCGCCATTTGTTTCTCCAGCCAGATATAGAATTTTGTCAAGGCGACACCATCTTTTACCACGGCGTTTTGGAATCCCTTGATCTCGGTCTCGTTCTTGATGCTCTTCAAGTGGTTGGCGGGGGAGATCCCTTCCACGATCGTACAGCTTCCCGGGATCGCGTCGTATAAGGAGACGTTCGTCTTGTTCATATCCACGAATACCCGGCTGTTTTCCGGTAGGCGGGATAGATACCTCTGGATCATGGAGTATTCGGCCAGCGTAACCCCTTCTTTCTTCAAATGCTCGGTGATCTCGGCGGTCAGCTTCTCCGGCTTGATGAATAGCACGCTCTCATCCTCCGATACGAAGGCGTAGCTGACTACGACCGGGTTATAGGTCACGTCCGTACCCCGGATATTGAATGTCCACGCGATCTCGTCCAAGGCGGCGAGGATCAAGCAATCGGCGCCCTCGCTCCGCAGCTGGTTATTGATTAGGTCTAGTTTCTCGTGCACGGAGGCTCCGCTTAATGCTTCCGGCATCTCGAATATCGGGTTTCCGGGAACGGCGGGACTGTCCTTCCAGATACCCTCGATCAGGTCGGCCGAGGTATCCAGCTTGATTTCTTTACGGCTTAGTTTATTTGCCAAGGCACTCGCTTCGGCGGCGCTATAGGTTTGCCCGTCTAGCCCTACGGCCTGTCCGGCGTGCAATTCATGCAAGAGGAATTCCGTGATAGACGGTGTCTCCGGAAGCGCCAACTTATAGAGTTCGATACCGGAACCTTCCAGTTGGCTGGCCGCTTGCAGGAAATACCGGGAATCAGTCCATAAGCCCGCCTTGTCCGCGGTGACCACGATCGTTCCCGCCGAGCCGGTGAAGCCGGATATCCATTCTCTCGATTTCCAGCGATCGGCCGGATACTCGCTTAGATGCGGGTCGGAACTGGGTATGATGTAAGCGTCAACCTTCTGTTGCCTCATAGCCTCCCGTAGGGCGGCGATACGTTCAGGAATGTTTGTTTTCATCGCATTTTATTTTAGTCAACATTAATACTCGCAAAGTTAATGAATTATTTTGGATTTGTCTCGCCGGAAACCGGCTCTTCTACCTTATAATATAGATGGGAAGTACCCAGCTTTTCCCACCGCAGTTTCCCTTCCTCTACCATCCTTCGCAGGTCGAGGGAAGCCTTGCTTCTGGAGCATCCGCAGAGCGACATATATTTCTTCTGGTGAATAAAAGGGTTCGTCTCCAGATAACGGAATACCTCTTGCTCGCATTCCTTGGCGGAGGGATACGCGGGATCGCTAATCGTGTACTCGTCACGAAACACCGGCATGGTTTTCAGCCGGTCTCTTAGTTCCTTGGACGATCTGAACTTCACGTCCTTGAAATGGATGGATTCCGCCCGGATCTCATTCTTTTCCATCACGGGCCGGCTTTTCAGTGAGACGCTGAAAGTACCGATCCCCTCTAGCTCCACGTTGTAACCGAACATGAGGAAGTCTACCATCATGTCTTGGAAAAGTTGCAAGATCCCTTTCATATCCGCGGGCGAGAAAGAAGACCGTGACTTCGCTCTATTGATGAACTCATCCGTATGTATCGTCCCGCAAGAGACCAAACGAGGATGTAGGGGTAATGACTTCCCGGATTCCTCTGGATTCGGGTTGGGATTTCTGACTAACTTGTAATTTGCTGACATCTGTGCTGTGTTTAAATGGTTATAGATCTTTTGTCCGATTTTTCTAGATCGCTTACTCGTTTTTATAGGCGAGCTTAGCGGTTTCTTCAAGAAGAATTCATCTTTCAACAGCCGTTGCATGATCATGCACCAACTGTTGGACGATCATCTACCATCTGTTGGATGATTGTCCAACAGATGGTAGATAATGAATACTTCAGCTTCAAAGGTACAATATATAAAAGAGAAAAGGGTAAGGATTCCGGATAAAAGAGCTAAAGGTTATGATAAACGTGTATGGGCTCACAGCCTTGTGGTCCACAACCTTGTGAACCGATCCCTTTAAATCAAGTTAAAGATAAGGCACCCAATAGATATCAAGGAATAATTTGCTAGCTTTGTAGAAACAAATAAGAAGTGCCATGAGGAATCTGCTTTATCTTTTTGTCTTTGCGGCTCTGCTTCTCGGCTTGAGCGCATGTTCTTCTTATTATTATTCGATGTTGAACTCGAATGACCCCGTTGGGGAGAAGAATGAGAGAGGTGATTTTGTGCAGGAAAACGATACGGTACGTATCTCTTATCGTTTCTGGGGAGAGAACGCCCCGGTTACTATTACCATTTATAATAAATTGGATGAACCCTTGTATGTGGATTGGGGGCGGTCGGCGCTGATTATCGATGACGTGGCTACCACCTACGATCCGAAAGTGGCCTCGGTGAGAGGCGAGAGCTCTAGCGTGGCATCCGGTAGCTCCTTTCATTGGAGCGATAGGAGCAGCAGCGGGTGGAGCTACTCGGAAGGTTCCTTCTCCGGTGATGTGAGTTTGCCAAAGGGCGTTGAGTTTATCCCGCCGCATTCCAAATTAGTCAATACGCCTTTGCAATTAGCCAACTTCCCGTTTAACGAGATCCCGAAGGAAGAGTATGTAAAGGAGCAAATGACAACGAAAGCAAACACCACCGTAAATATCCGAGTGAAGGATTTTACGGAAGAAGATTCTCCGCTGAGATTCCGTAGCTACCTGACGTTGTTCGCCGGAGGGACCAATGGGAAGCCCTTGAAGCATTCCTCTTTTGAGCGGAACTTCTATCTGGCGAAATTGATCAAGGTCGGCGACGTGGCTCCCCAGTATTTCGATGAGGGACAGCAGCAATCCGGCGATTTCTTTTATGTGAAAGAGACTCATGGAGCTACGGCAGGCCTTGTCGTAGGAGCGATAGCGGTTACCGCCGCAGGGGTGGCGATAGAAGCTACGCTGGGTCCCGTGAACTATTAATATATTCATATCGAATGATACAAACTCTATCTGATTTAAAGACCGTGCGTTTCAACGAGCAAGCGGACGGTGTGATCATTTTGGACCAAACTCTGCTGCCGGGTAAGGAAGCGTATCTGACCCTTACCACTGCCGAGGAGATATGGGATGCCATCTATAAATTAAAGGTACGTGGAGCACCTGCTATCGGGATAGCGGCCGCTTATGGTGTCTATGTCTGCGCCCGTCGGATTGATACGGCGGAGAAATCCGTTTTCGTGAATGAGTTTCGGAAGATCAAGGAGTATTTGGCCGGTTCCCGTCCGACGGCGGTGAATCTGGTGGCGGCGCTGAACCGGATGGAGCGGGTATTGGTCGCTCATCCAACCTTGTCTGTCCCGGAATGGAAAGAGCTATTATATAAGGAAGCGATTGCGATCCGGGAGGAAGACGCCGCCGCTTGCCGGCAGATCGGCGAGAACTGTCTGGAGCTACTCCGTCCCGGGATGGGAATCCTTACGCATTGCAACGCTGGACATCTGGCGGTCTCGGAGTATGGCACCGCCTTGGCGCCGATTTATCTGGGGCAGGAGAGAGGTTATGGTTTCAAGGTCTTCGCCGACGAGACCCGTCCTTTGTTGCAAGGCGCCCGGCTCACGGCCTATGAGCTAAGCAGGGCCGGCGTGGACGTGACGCTGATTTGCGATAATATGGCCTCTATCGTCATGCGGAAAGGCTGGGTGCAAGCCGTGGTCGTAGGTTGCGACCGTGTAGCCGCCAATGGCGACGTGGCGAATAAGATCGGCACGTCCGGAGTGGCTATCTTGGCCCGGCATTACAAGATCCCCTTCTATGTATTAGGCCCGACATCCACCATCGATAGCTCGTGCCCGGACGGCGATTCCATTGTAATAGAGGAACGTAACCCCGATGAGGTCACCGAGATGTGGTATTCAAGGCGTATGGCCCTGAAAGACGTAAAAGTCTACAACCCCGCCTTTGACATTACTCCCCACGAGCTAATCACGGCTATAATTACGGAGAAAGGCATCTTTTATAAAAATAATCGCTGAAAGTTTTGCTAATCCCGAAACAATCAGTAATTTTGCCGCTCAATTTGAGGATATAAATAATTAAACAATATAACAATTTAAATTATGATCGTAGTTCCATTAAAAGAAGGCGAAAACATCGAGAAGGCGCTTAAGAAATTCAAGAGAAAGTTCGAGAAAACAGGTGTAGTCAAGGAATTGAGAGGCCGTCAGGCTTTCGAGAAACCGTCTGTTACGAAGAGAAAGCAGACTATGCGTGCTATCTACGTACAGCATTTGCAACAAGTAGAAGAATAATTATAGCTTCCGGGCTTGTTTTATTGAATTCTTATTCCTATTTTCGTTGCATGAATGTTGATGCAACGAGAATATGCTGATCGATGACTTTCTAAACTATCTCCGGTATGAGCGGAACTATTCCAATTATACGATTGGTGCCTATTCGAAAGATTTGGACCAATTCCAGAGGTATGTAAGAGAGCATCGAGAAGGTGTATTCAACCCCGGGGAAATCGACTCGGATTTCGTGAGAAGCTGGATCGTCAGTTTGATGGACGAGAAGCTCTCTCCCGTATCGGTAAACCGGAAATTAAGTTCTTTGAAATCTTTTTTTAAGTTTCTCATGAAACGGGGGATTGTCTCCGCGAATCCGTTGAGATTGGTGAGCGGTCCGAAAACGAAGAAACCCTTACCTTATTTTATTAAGGATAGCGAGTTGGAGGCGTTGTTGGACGGGGACGGATTTGATGAGGATTTTGAAGGTGTGAGGAATCGGTTGGTCATTGAGATGCTATACGATACCGGGATGCGCCGCTCAGAGTTAATCGGCATACGAAACGTGGATGTGGATTATGAGGCGATGCAGGTCAAGGTTACCGGAAAGCGGAACAAGCAGCGGTTGATTCCTTTTGCGGAGGGTTTAAAAAACTTAATGCTTGCATACACGGAAGTCCGTGATCGTGAGGTTGAAGCAGCCGGTGAATGGTTTTTCGTTCGAAAGAACGGGAACCAGTTGTCGACGGGGATTGTTTATAATATAGTAAAAAAGCAATTGTCGGAGATACCCATGCTGGCGAAACGAAGTCCACACGTGTTACGACATTCATTTGCAACGAGTATGTTAAACAACGGAGCCGAGCTGAACGCTGTGAAAGATTTATTAGGTCATAGCAGTTTAGCGTCTACCAGTGTTTACACGCATACAACCTTTGAGGAATTAAAAAAAGTGTATCATGCTCATCCAAGAGCAAAAAAAGAAGGAGGTTATTATGGACGTTAGAATTCAAGCAATTCATTTCGACGCAACTGCACAGTTGGAGGCGTTTATTCAGAAGAAAGTTTCTAAATTGGAGCAATACTTCGATGGTATTATATTGGCAGAGGTTACATTGAAGGTGGTTAAGCCTGAGACGGTGAAGAACAAGCAAGCCAGTATAATGTTGTCCGTGAAGAACGGGGAATGTTTCGCTGATAAAATAAACGATACTTTCGAAGGGGCGATAGACGATTGTGTTGAGGCTTTGGAGAAGCAACTGGTTAAATTCAAAGAAAAAATCAGAGCCAAATAAAAAAAACGGTAGATAAATTTGGTATGTAAGAAATAATATCTAAATTTGCAGCCGTTTCGCCGTGGTGACGAAACGGCTGCTTTTAGAAGTATCGCCTCTTTAGCTCAGTTGGCCAGAGCACGTGATTTGTAATCTCGGGGTCGTTGGTTCGAATCCGACAAGAGGCTCAAAAGAATGTATTGGAATGGGCAGTTACCAGAGTGGCCAAATGGGGCTGACTGTAACTCAGCTGGCTTTCGCCTTCGGTGGTTCGAATCCATCACTGCCCACACGAATGAAACAAAGGAGAGAATCGGTTGGTTCATTCGGTCTTGCGGAAGTAGCTCAGTTGATAGAGCATTAGCCTTCCAAGCTGAGGGTCGCGGGTTTGAGCCCCGTCTTCCGCTCTTATAAGTTGCCTGTGTAGCTCAGCGGTAGAGCACTTCCTTGGTAAGGAAGAGGTCCCGAGTTCAAGTCTCGGCACCGGCTCAATTGAAAATTGAACATGATCATTAATCAAATAAAGAACAATTAAGTTATGGCAAAAGAGAAATTTGACAGATCGAAACCACATGTGAACATTGGTACGATTGGTCACGTTGACCACGGTAAAACAACTTTGACAGCTGCTATCACAACAGTATTGGCAAAGAAAGGTCTTTCAGAGTTGCGTTCATTCGATTCTATCGACAACGCTCCTGAAGAAAAAGAGAGAGGTATTACAATCAACACTTCTCACGTAGAGTATCAGACTGCAAACCGTCACTATGCTCACGTAGACTGTCCGGGTCACGCCGACTACGTAAAGAACATGGTAACTGGTGCTGCTCAGATGGACGGTGCTATCATCGTAGTTGCTGCTACTGATGGTCCTATGCCTCAAACTCGCGAGCACATCCTTTTGGCTCGTCAGGTAAACGTTCCGAGATTGGTTGTATTCATGAACAAGTGTGACATGGTTGACGACGAGGAAATGTTGGAATTGGTTGAGATGGAGATGAGAGAGTTGCTTTCATTCTATCAATTCGACGGTGACAACACTCCGATCATCCGTGGTTCTGCTCTTGGTGCATTGAACGGTGATGCTCAATGGGAAGATAAAGTAATGGAGTTGATGGAAGCTTGTGATACTTGGATTCCTCTGCCTCCGCGCGAAATCGACAAGCCGTTCTTGATGCCGGTTGAGGACGTATTCTCAATCACGGGTCGTGGTACTGTTGCTACAGGTCGTATCGAGACAGGTATCGTTAAGGTAGGTGAGGAAGTTCAGATCATCGGTCTTGGCGCTGCTGGTAAGAAATCTGTTGTTACAGGTGTTGAGATGTTCCGTAAGTTATTGGATCAAGGTGAGGCTGGTGACAACGTTGGTTTGTTGCTTCGCGGTATCGATAAAAATGAGATCAAGCGTGGTATGGTAATCTGCCACCCGGGTCAGGTTAAAGAGCATTCTAAGTTCAAGGCTGAGGTTTATATCTTGAAGAAAGAGGAAGGTGGTCGTCACACTCCGTTCCACAACAAATATCGTCCTCAGTTCTACATCCGTACATTGGATGTAACTGGTGAGATCACTTTGCCGGAAGGAACTGAAATGGTAATGCCGGGTGATAACGTAACGATCGAGGTTGAGTTGATCTATCCGGTAGCATGTAGCGTAGGTCTTCGTTTCGCTATCCGCGAGGGTGGACGTACAGTAGGTGCAGGCCAGATCACAGAATTAGAGAACTAATTCAAGCATTAGATAATGTTATAGCCAGTCTTTTTAAGGGCTGGCTATTTCTACGGAAGTAGCTCAGTTGGTAGAGCACTGGTCTCCAAAACCAGGTGTCGGGAGTTCGAGCCTCTCCTTCCGTGCTAAAATCTATAGATTCGATGAAAAAGATAATTACTTATATTAAGGAATCTTATAACGAACTTGTTTATAAAGTTTCTTGGCCTACGAGAGCAGAGCTTTCCAATAGTGCGGTTGTTGTTATGTTTGCTTCCCTTATCATCGCCGCATTGATCTTTGTTGTTGACGGGGCCTTCGAGGCTGTTATGCGTTTCTTCTACAACCAAATTTTCTAATCAGTTAAGGTATGTCTGATATCCAAAAGAAATTTTATGTTCTGCGTGCCATCAGTGGCAAGGAGAACAAGGTACGGGAATATCTAGAGGCTGAGCTGAAGAATACGGATCTGGGAGAATATGTATCTCAAGTCTTGATTCCGACCGAGAAAACCTTTACGGTACGAAACGGTAAGAAGGTCATGAAAGAAAGAGCTTACTTGCCGGGTTATGTACTGGTTGAGGCCGCTTTGGTCGGTGAGGTTGCTCATCGATTGCGGAACATTCCGAACGTGATTGGTTTCTTGGGTGGTTCTGATACCCCCGTGCCATTACGTCCTGCGGAAGTGAATCGTATCTTAGGTACGGTTGACGAGTTGCAGGAACAACAAGAGGATCTGGATATCCAGTTCTATGTTGGCGAGAGTGTGAAGATTACTTTTGGACCGTTCAGCGGTTTCACGGGTATAATCGAAGAGGTCAACGCCGAGAAAAAGAAACTTAAGGTGATGGTTAAGGTCTTCGGACGCAAGACTCCCCTTGAGTTGGGTTATATGCAAGTTGAGAAAGAATAGTACTCTGGTTACGAAAAGTGCTACCTTTCTGTTATTGATGTTATATATCTAAAAAATTTTAGAAACAATGGCTAAAGAAGTTGCTGGACAAATCAAATTGCAGATTAAAGGAGGAGCAGCAAACCCTTCTCCCCCAGTAGGACCTGCTTTGGGTTCTAAGGGTATTAACATTATGGAGTTTTGCAAGCAATTTAATGCCAAGACCCAAGACAAGGCTGGTAAGATATTACCTGTTGTAATTACTTACTATGCCGATAAGTCTTTCGACTTTGTCGTTAAAACTCCTCCTGTGGCAATCCAGTTGTTGGAAGCTACTAAGAAGAAGAGCGGTTCCGCTCAACCTAACCGTGCTAAGATCGCTGAGATCACATGGGAGCAGGTGAAAGCTATCGCTGAAGACAAATTAGTCGATCTAAACTGCTTTACTGTCGAGTCAGCCATGAGAATGGTTGCGGGAACAGCCAGAAGTATGGGTATCACTGTTAAAGGGACATTCCCGGGTAATAATTAATAAACTTCAATTGAGATGAGTAAACTTACAAAGAATCAAAAGTTGGCTTTGGGCAAGATTGAAGCTGGGAAAGCATATACATTGAAAGAAGCTTCAGCTTTAGTGAAGGAAATTACTACAACTAAGTTTGACGCATCCGTAGATGTTGATGTCCGTTTAGGTGTTGACCCCCGTAAGGCCAATCAAATGGTGAGAGGCGTGGTTTCATTGCCTCACGGAACTGGTAAGCAGGTTAGGGTTCTCGCATTATGTACTCCGGACAAGGAAGCTGAAGCTACTGCCGCTGGAGCTGACTATGTTGGATTGGATGAGTATATTAATAAGATTAAAGGCGGTTGGACTGACATTGATGTTATCATCACTATGCCTTCTATCATGGGTAAGATCGGTGCTCTTGGTCGCGTATTAGGCCCTCGTGGTTTGATGCCTAATCCAAAGAGCGGTACGGTTACCAATGAGATCGGAAACGCGGTGAAGGAGGTTAAGCAAGGTAAGATCGACTTTAAGGTAGATAAGAGCGGTATCGTTCACACATCTGTTGGTAAGGTGTCTTTCACTCCGGAACAGATTCGTGACAATGCTAAGGAGTTTATTTCAACTTTGATCAAGTTGAAACCTACTGCGGCTAAAGGTGCGTATATAAAGAGTATTTATCTTTCTAGTACTATGAGTGCGGGTATTAAAATTGACCCCAAATCAGTTGAAGAAAACTAAAAAACAATTGAACAATGAGAAAGGAAGATAAAGGAACTGTTATAGGTCAATTAACTGAAACATTAAAGGAATATCCTAATTTCTATTTGACGGATATCGAGGCGTTGGACGCTGAGAAAACCAGCAAATTGAGAAGAGAGTGTTTCAAGCGTGAGGTTAAGTTAGTCGTTGTAAAGAATAACTTGCTTAAGAAAGCGTTGGAGAACATTGAAGGTGACTTCTCTGATCTTAACGTGGCTTTGAAAGGCAATACGGCTGTGATGTTCTCACAAGTCGCTAATGCTCCCGCTCGCCTGATTAAGGATTTTACTAAGGACGCTAAAAAAGGTGTAGTCGTTAAACCGGCTTTGAAGGCTGCTTACGTACAAGAAAGCTTCTATGTAGGTGCTGAGAATCTTGAGGCATTAGTAAATATCAAGAGCAAAAACGAACTTATTGCCGATGTTATCGCATTGTTGGAATCTCCGGCGAAGAACGTTATCTCTGCTCTTCAGTCATCAGGACAAACTATCCATGGTCTGTTGAAGACTTTGGAAGAAAGATAATTTTTCATTAAAACATTACACAGATAAATAATCATTTAAATCATACAAAAATGGCAGATTTGAAAGCTTTTGCAGAACAATTAGTAAACTTGACCGTTAAAGAAGTTAGCGAATTAGCTACTATCCTTAAAGAAGAGTACGGTATCGAACCTGCTGCTGCAGCTGTTGCTGTTGCTGGTCCTGCTGCTGGTGGTGCTGCTGCCGCTGCAGAAGAGAAGACTTCTTTCGATGTTGTATTGAAAGCAGCTGGTGCTAATAAATTAGCTATCGTTAAGTTAGTTAAAGAATTAACAGGTCTTGGCTTGAAAGAGGCTAAGGATATGGTAGATAGCGCTCCTAGTGCAATCAAGGAAGGTATCGCTAAAGCTGATGCTGAGGCATTGAAGAAACAGTTGGAAGAGGCTGGAGCTGAAGTTGAGCTTAAATAGTATTTATAACCTGGTTTCCAGGTGATTTGGTTAAGAGTCTCCGACTACGAAGACTCTTAACCTTTTTGTGTCTATAATTTCAATAAGTTCAATAAATTCCTTACTAGATGTCTTCAACAGCTGAAAACCAAAGAGTTAATTTTGCTTCGATAAAGAATCAGTTCCCGTATCCGGACTTTCTCGAAGTTCAATTGAAGTCGTTCCAAGACTTTCTTCAACTTGACACTCCTCCTGAAAAGAGAAAGAAGGAGGGATTGTATAAGGTATTTGCCGAGAATTTCCCGATTGCGGATACCCGTAACAATTTTGTGTTGGAGTTCTTAGATTACTATATAGATCCGCCTCGTTACTGTATCGATGAGTGTATCGCTCGCGGGTTAACCTATAGCGTGCCTTTAAAAGCGAAGTTAAAACTGTACTGTACGGACCCGGATCATGAGGACTTCGATACGGTGATCCAAGATGTATACTTGGGTCCGATTCCGTATATGACGGACAGAGGTACTTTCGTGATCAACGGCGCCGAGCGTGTTGTCGTGTCTCAGCTGCACCGTTCTCCGGGCGTATTCTTCGGACAAAGCACGCACGCAAACGGAACGAAGTTGTACTCCGCACGTATTATCCCGTTCAAGGGGTCATGGATCGAGTTCGCTACGGACATCAACAATGTGATGTACGCTTACATCGACCGTAAAAAGAAATTGCCTGTAACTACTCTTTTGAGAGCTATTGGTTTTGAAAGCGATAGAGATATTCTTGAAATCTTCAACCTTGCGGAAGAGGTTAAGGTAACGAAAGCAAACCTGAAGAAGTTTATCGGACGTAAGCTGGCCGCTCGTGTTTTGAAGACTTGGGTGGAGGATTTCGTAGATGAGGATACCGGTGAGGTGGTTTCTATTGAACGTAACGATGTTATCATCGACCGTGAGTCTGTACTGGATAGCGACAATATCGAGGCTATCTTGGATTCAGGCACGCAAAATATCTTGTTGCATCGTGAGGACCAGAATCTGTCTGACTATGCTATCATATATAATACGCTCCAGAAAGACCCGAGTAACTCCGAGAAGGAAGCTGTGTTGTATATCTACAGACAGTTGAGAAATGCGGAACCGGCTGATGAGGCTAGCGCACGCGAGGTTATCACGAACCTGTTCTTCTCAGAGAAACGTTATGATCTGGGTGAGGTGGGACGTTACAGGATCAACAAGAAGTTAGGCCTTACTACAAGCGCTGATGTTAAGGTTTTGACTAAAGAAGATATTATCGAGATCATCAAGTACCTGATCGAGTTGATCAACTCGAAGGCTATCGTGGATGATATCGACCACTTAAGCAACCGTCGTGTACGTACGGTTGGCGAGCAATTGTATAACCAGTTCGGTATTGGTTTGGCTCGTATGTCACGTACAGTTCGTGAACGTATGAACGTTCGCGATAATGAGGTGTTTACTCCGATTGATTTGATCAATGCGAAGACGATTTCTTCCGTGGTTAACTCTTTCTTCGGAACGAATGCCTTGTCTCAGTTCATGGACCAGACGAACCCGTTGGCGGAGATCACGCACAAGCGTCGTTTATCAGCCCTAGGTCCGGGAGGTTTGTCTAGAGAGCGTGCCGGATTCGAGGTTCGTGATGTTCACTATACGCACTATGGTCGTCTTTGTCCGATTGAGACCCCGGAAGGTCCGAACATCGGTTTGATCTCTTCTTTATGTGTATACGCTAAGATCAACGATCTTGGTTTCATCTCGACTCCGTACCGTAAGGTGGCAGATGGAAAGGTCGACTTCTCTGAGGAAGGCTTGCAATACTACACGGCGGAGGAAGAGGAAGAGTTGACAATCGCTCAAGGTAACGCTCCATTGGATGATAACGGTAAGTTTATTCGTGATAAGGTGAAGGCTCGTTTCGAGGCTGACTTTCCGGTTGTTCCTCCTTCTGAGCTTGACTTGATGGACGTGGCTCCGCAGCAGATCGCTTCTATCGCAGCTTCTTTGATCCCATTCTTGGAACACGATGACGCTAACCGTGCGTTGATGGGATCTAACATGATGCGTCAGGCAGTTCCTTTGTTGCGTACGGACGCTCCGATTGTTGGTACCGGTATTGAGGCGCAGGTTGCCCGTGACTCCCGTACTCAGATTATGGCTGAGCGTGAGGGCGAGGTTGTGTTCGTTGATGCTACTTGTATCAAGATTAAATATGACCGCACGGAGGACGAGGAATTCGTTAGCTTCGAGGATGCGGTTAAGACATATAATATCCCGAAATGGCGTAAGACCAACCAAAGTACGACAGTCGATTTGAAACCGACCTGTCATCGCGGACAACGTGTGAAAGCCGGCGATATCCTTACCGAGGGTTACTCAACCCAGAAAGGCGAGCTTGCTTTGGGACGTAACGTGAAGGTGGCTTACATGCCTTGGAAGGGTTATAACTATGAGGATGCTATCGTGTTGAACGAGCGTATGGTTCGTGAGGACTTCTTTACGTCTGTCCACGTTGACGAATACATCCTTGAGGTACGTGAGACAAAGCGTGGTATGGAGGAATTGACTTCCGATATCCCTAACGTCAGCGAAGAGGCTACCAAGGATTTGGATGAGAGAGGTATCGTTCGTGTAGGTGCTCGCATCGAGCCGGGTGATATCTTGATTGGTAAGATCACTCCGAAAGGTGAGTCTGATCCATCTCCGGAGGAAAAGTTGTTGCGTGCTATCTTCGGTGATAAGGCGGGTGATGTGAAGGATGCTTCCTTGAAGGCTACTCCGTCTTTGCGCGGTGTGGTTATCGAGACCGCTTTGTTCTCGAAGGCTGTCAAGAAACGTAAATCCAGATTGACTGATAAGGCGATCTTGCCGAAGTTGGACGAGGAATACGAAGAAAAGATGGCTAGCTTGAAGACTTTGTTAGTTGATAAGTTGTTAGTGCTTACAAACGGCAAGGTTTCTCAAGGTGTTAAAGACTATATGAATACGGAGATTATCGCTAAGGGTGCTAAGTTTACCCGCAAATCTCTGGAAGAATTGGATTATAACTCCATCCAAGTAAGCAAGTGGACGGCAGACGCTCAGAAGAATGAGTTGATCAAACAGGTTATCTTGAATTATTTGAAGAAGTACAAGGAGCTTGACGCTGAGTTGAGACGTAAGAAGTTCGACTTGACGATCGGTGATGAGCTGCCGACAGGTATCGTACAGATGGCTAAGGTTTATATCGCCAAGAAACGTAAGATTCAGGTAGGTGATAAGATGGCCGGTCGCCACGGTAACAAGGGTATCGTATCAAAGATCGTTCGTCAGGAGGATATGCCGTTCTTGGAAGACGGTACTCCGGTGGATATCTGCTTGAATCCGCTGGGTGTGCCTTCTCGTATGAACTTGGGACAGATTTTCGAGGCCGTGTTGGGTTGGGCCGGACGTGAGTTGGACGTTAAGTTCGCTACTCCGATCTTCGATGGCGCGACTTTGGATGATTTGAATGAATGGACAGACAAGGCTGGTATTCCTCGCTATGGTAAGTCTTACTTGTATGATGGTGGTACTGGTGAGCGTTTCGATCAACCTGCTACGGTGGGTGTGACTTACTTCTTGAAGTTGGGCCACATGGTTGACGATAAGATGCATGCCCGTTCAATCGGTCCGTACTCTTTGATTACGCAACAGCCGTTAGGTGGTAAGGCACAGTTCGGTGGTCAGCGTTTCGGAGAGATGGAGGTTTGGGCACTGGAAGCCTTCGGTGCCGCTCATGTTCTTCAGGAAATTCTTACGATTAAGTCTGATGACGTTGTAGGACGTTCGAAGGCTTATGAGGCGATCGTGAAGGGTGATCCGATGCCACAGCCGGGTATCCCTGAATCTCTGAATGTATTATTGCACGAGTTGAGAGGACTTGGTTTGAGTTTCACTCTGGATTAATTCAATAACAATAAAGAAGTAGGTGGGCTACGGTCCGTCTACTTTATCTATTGATAACTCTTTATAAATAAATAATATGGCCTTTAGAAAAGAAAACAAGATAAAGAGTAACTTTTCAAAAATAACCATCGGTCTGGCATCCCCTGAGGAGATCCTAGAGAACTCCAGCGGTGAGGTTTTGAAACCGGAAACAATTAACTATCGTACGTATAAGCCTGAGCGTGACGGTTTGTTCTGTGAGCGTATCTTTGGTCCGATCAAGGACTATGAGTGCCATTGCGGTAAGTACAAGCGTATCCGTTACAAAGGTATTGTCTGCGATCGTTGTGGAGTGGAAGTTACGGAAAAGAAAGTTCGTCGTGAACGTATGGGACACATCCATTTGGTGGTTCCTGTTGCCCATATTTGGTATTTCCGTTCTTTGCCTAATAAAATCGGTTACTTGCTAGGTCTTCCTACCAAGAAACTGGATTCCATCATCTATTACGAGCGCTACGTCGTGATCCAGCCGGGTTGCGTAGACACGGTCGGTGAGTTAGACCTATTATCTGAGGAGGAATATCTGGATATTTTGGATAGCCTTCCAAGAGAAAATCAATTGCTAGAGGATACGGATCCGAATAAGTTCATCGCTAAGATCGGCGCTGAGGCTGTTTATGATCTGTTGGCTCGCTTGGACTTGGATTCTCTTTCTTATGAGTTGCGTCACCGTGCGAACACGGACACATCTCAACAGAGAAAGAACGAGGCCTTGAAACGCCTTCAGGTGGTTGAGTCTTTTCGTGCGTCCAGAGGTCGTAACAAACCGGAATGGATGATCATGAAGGTGATCCCGGTGATCCCTCCCGAACTGCGTCCGTTGGTTCCGTTGGACGGTGGCCGTTTCGCTACTTCTGACTTGAATGATTTATATCGTCGTGTTATTATCCGTAATAACCGTTTGAAACGATTGATCGATATTAAGGCTCCGGAAGTGATCTTACGTAATGAGAAACGTATGCTTCAGGAGGCCGTGGACTCTTTGTTTGACAACTCTCGTAAATCGAGCGCTGTTAAGACAGACGCCAATCGTCCGTTGAAGTCCTTGTCCGACAGTTTGAAAGGTAAACAAGGTCGTTTCCGTCAGAACTTGTTGGGTAAGCGTGTTGACTACTCCGCTCGTTCGGTTATTGTCGTAGGTCCGGAATTAAAGATGCACGAGTGCGGTTTGCCGAAGAATATGGCTGCCGAGCTTTATAAGCCTTTCGTTATCCGTAAATTGATCGAACGCGGTATCGTGAAGACGGTGAAATCTGCCAAGAAGATCGTTGACCGTAAGGAACCGGTTGTTTGGGATATTTTGGAGTACGTAATGAAAGGTCACCCGGTATTATTGAACCGTGCCCCGACATTGCACCGTTTGGGTATCCAAGCGTTCCAGCCGAAATTGATCGAGGGTAAGGCTATCCAGTTGCACCCGTTGGCATGTACGGCATTCAACGCCGACTTCGACGGTGACCAGATGGCTGTTCACTTGCCGTTAGGTAATGAGGCTGTTTTGGAAGCTCAAATGTTGATGTTGGCTTCACACAATATCTTGAACCCCGCGAATGGTGCTCCTATTACCGTACCTTCTCAGGATATGGTGCTTGGTTTGTATTATATTACCAAGTTGCGCAAGGGTACACAAGGCGAAGGTTTGACTTTCTATGGTCCGGAAGAGGCTACGATCGCTTACAATGAGAAGAAGTTGGATATCCATGCTCCGATCCATGTTTACGTGGAGGATTTGGATGCGAACGGTAACTTGGTGAAGACGATGGTTGAGACTTCTGTTGGACGTTTGATGGTCAACGAGTTCGTGCCGAAAGAGATTGGTTATGTAAACGAGGTGTTGGGTAAGAAGTCTCTTCGCGACATCATCGGTCGGGTAATCAAGGCTTGTGGCGTAGCTCGTACCGCTCAGTTCTTGGATGATATCAAGAACTTGGGTTACTATATGGCATTTAAGGGTGGTCTGTCTTTCAACTTGGCCGATGTGCTTATTCCTGCTGAAAAAGACGCGTTGGTTCAGAAGGGATATGAGGAGGTTGAGCAGATCATGGCTAACTATAATATGGGTTTCATTACCAACAACGAGCGTTATAACCAGATTATCGATACTTGGACACACGTTAATAGTAACTTGTCTAATATCTTGATTAAGCAATTGACGGCGGATAACGATGGATTCAACTCAATCTACATGATGATGGATTCCGGTGCCCGTGGTTCTAAGGAGCAGATTCGTCAGTTGTCCGGTATGCGTGGTTTGATGGCGAAACCGCAGAAGAGTGGTGCAGAAGGTGGTCAGATTATCGAGAACCCGATCCTTTCTAACTTTAAGGAAGGTTTGTCCGTGTTGGAGTACTTTATCTCTACTCACGGTGCTCGTAAAGGTTTGGCTGATACCGCTTTGAAGACTGCCGACGCCGGTTACTTGACTCGTCGTTTGGTTGACGTCTCTCACGACGTGATCGTAAACGAGGAAGACTGTGGTACATTGCGTGGCTTGGTTTGTACGGAATTGAAGAATAACGAGGAGGTGATCGCTTCCTTGTATGAGAGAATCTTAGGTCGTGTATCTGTTCACGATGTGATCCATCCGATTACGGGCGAGGTTATCGTTCGTTCCGGTGAGGAAATCCGTGAGGATGCCGCTAAGGCAATCCAAGACTCTCCGATCGAGAGCGTCGAGATTCGTTCCGTATTGACTTGTGAGTCTAAGAAGGGTGTCTGCGCTAAGTGCTATGGACGTAACTTGGCTACGAACCGCATGGTTCAGAAGGGTGAGGTTGTCGGTGTAATCGCCGCGCAGTCTATCGGTGAGCCGGGTACACAGTTGACGTTGCGTACATTCCACGTCGGTGGTATCGCATCCAACATCGCAACAGAGAATAGTATTACATCTAAATATGATGGTATTTTAGAGATCGACGAGCTTCGTGCTGTTGAGGCGGTAGACGAGGTGAGCGGAAAGAAACATTTGGTAGTAGTAAGCCGTTTGGCTGAAATGCGCATTGTTGATCCGAACACGAAGATCGTGTTGTTGACTCATAATATACCTTATGGTTCTAAGTTGTTCTTCAACAACGGTGACTCAATTAAGAAGGGTGACGTGATCATCGAGTGGGACCCGTTCAATGCCGTAATCGTATCAGAGGTTTCCGGTAAGATCGAGTTCGAGAGTTTGGTAGAGAACGTAACTTACAAGGTTGAGAGTGATGAGACTACCGGTTTGAAGGAGAAGATCATCATCGAGTCTAAGGATAAGACGAAGGCTCCGGCCGCTCATATCGTGGATGAGAATGGTAATTACTTGAAGAACTACTCTTTGCCATTGGGCGCTCACGTCGTGAAAGACAATGGTGATGTAGTGAAAGCTGGTGAGGTTTTGGTTAAGATCCCTCGTGCCGTAGGTAAGGCCGGTGATATCACCGGTGGTCTTCCTCGTGTAACCGAGTTGTTCGAGGCTCGTAACCCGTCTAACCCTGCTGTCGTATCTGAGATCGACGGAGAGGTAGGATTCGGTAAGATCAAACGTGGTAACCGTGAGATCACCGTAACGTCTAAGTTGGGTGAGGTTAAGAAATATATGGTTCCTCTGTCTAAACAATTATTGGTTCAGGAGAACGACTATATCCGTGCGGGTATGCCGCTATCAGACGGTGCTACCACTCCTTCGGATATCTTGGCGATCAAAGGTCCGACGGCTGTGCAGGAATATATCGTGAATGAGGTTCAGGATGTATACCGTCTACAGGGTGTGAAGATCAACGATAAGCACTTCGAGGTTATCGTTCGTCAGATGATGCGTAAGGTAGAGGTGGTTGATCCGGGAGATACTCGCTTCTTGGAGCAGCAGATTGTTGATAAGTTGGAGGTAATGGACGAGAACGATCGTATCTGGGGCAAGAAAGTTGTTACCGATCCGGGAGATTCTCAGACATTGCAGGCCGGACAGATCGTGACTGCGCGTAAGTTGAGAGATGAGAATAGTATGTTGAAACGCCGTGACCTTAAGTTGGTCGAGGTACGTGACGCTATTCCGGCTACAGCCAACCAGATCCTTCAAGGTATCACACGTGCCGCTTTGCAGACGAACAGCTTTATGTCCGCCGCATCTTTCCAAGAGACGACGAAAGTATTGAACGAGGCTGCTATCAACGGAAAGGTAGACCGTTTGGAAGGTTTGAAAGAGAACGTTATCTGTGGTCACTTGATTCCTGCCGGTACCGGTCAGCGTGAGTTTGATAAGCTGATCGTAGGCGCAAAGGATGAGTTCGATCGTATCTTCGCTAATCGCAAGAACGTGGTTGATTTCAATGCCATGGACAAAGATGATGAAGAATAGGAACGTTTAATAAACTATAAAGAAAGGCCGGCAGAGTAATCTGTCGGCCTTTTTTGTTCTTCCTTATTTGCTTAATAAATGGATAAACTTTATTTTTGCGAGGTAACAAAGACCATAGATAAATACTGAGACATATAAGAAACATATAATAATCAATATCATGAAGAGAATTTTACTTTGTTTAATGGTGGCTTTATTTGCCACTGGCTGCTTATTCGCTAAAAACAACGATGAGAAAATGAATGTAATGTCTTATAACATCCGTTACGATAATTCGGGTGATAAGGATAATCAATGGAAATTCAGAAGAGATTTCGCTGCTGATTTAGTGAAATTCCATGAGGCGGATGTGTTCGGTGCGCAAGAGGTCTTGAATAATCAGCTGAATGATTTGCTTGATCGTTTACCGGAATACGCTTATGTGGGTGTTGGTCGTGAGGATGGCAAGACGAAAGGGGAGTACGCTCCGATTTTCTATCG
>Ga0137298_10444_pt1 | contig 34985 bp, 30 predicted proteins | sample RamsorincwithD2O_2_FD_97182 | JGI IMG/M metagenome (GOLD analysis project Ga0137298, IMG submission 97182) | Mouse cecal microbial communities from Vienna, Austria - Glucosamine amended with D2O | ecosystem: Host-associated > Mammals > Digestive system > Large intestine > Cecum | place: Austria...
TGTGTGGGGATTACATTTTATGATGGTCGAAATGGGATGGGGTGTTGGTGTTTGAATGGTGATTGTGTCGGCGATGCCTGTTGTGAGGAGTGTCAGGTGTGAGAAGTCGATTGTTTTGTCGATGGGGGTTGGTATGGCGTTGGAATCTGATGGATGGACTGTGCCTATAGATGGGGCTGTGGGGGGAGTTGTGTCTGTGGCTATGGAATCTATGTGTGGCGTTGGTTTTGAGGTGTTGGGTGTTGGCGTGGTTGGATTTTTGTCTGTACTTGTGTTTTCTGACTTGTTTGGGGTCGGCGAGGTTGTGTTGGCTGTGTATACTGCATAATGCAGGGAGGCGCTTCCTGAGTTTTTTGTGCGTTTTAGGGTGACGGTTAGTTTTATCCCTCCGGGGGTTGTTTGTGTGGGATGTATGATTTCTGTTATTGTTGGGTTTATTATTGTGATTCCGCGGAACGGTTCGGTTTCCCTGTTGATTAGGAATAGGGTGTTGAGGTGTGTGAGTGTGTCTTTGGTGGTCAGTGAATGGGGGTGGGCATGATGGTGGGTGGATTGCTCGATTGTTGGATAGTCGGTGAGTCCTAAGGCGGAAGATAATGCTTCTGTGAGTGCGTAGACGAGGCGTGGCTGGAAGCCGGTGTGGGTTATGAAGCGCTCGATGAGGGTGCGTTTTTCGTTGACGGTTGAAATTTGGTCGTTTAGTTTTTCGATGAGTTGTGTGCGTTGCATGGCTGCCATTATGTAGCGGTAGGCGGGTCTGCCACGGAATGCCCCGATGTTGTCCAGGTTTTCGATGAGGTTGGAGGGAAGTGTCTGTTGTCCGGTTGGTTTTTGTGTGCCGGAGTGTTGCAGGATGGCCTGAAGCATCTGTGCGAATATCATTGCGGTGCTTTTTGAAGGGTGGTGTTGCTATGAGACTGAGGTCAGGAAGACTACAATTCTCTTGATTCTGCAAAGTTATGGCTTTTCCGGAATTATTGAGGCTGTTGGCTGTTTTATTGGAGGTTTTATTTAGGAGAGTGGATGTATGTTGTATGGAAGTGGCAGGGAAGATGAGGGTTGTTAAATATTGTAAAACTGTATAATGGTGTATTATTTATGATTATATTTGCATCAGATAATAGGCTTATGCAAGTTGCTGCCATTCATTGAAATTGTGTTAATAAGCAACGGAAAGGAAATACTCAATAAGATAAGTATATTTTCATAGTATTTGCAGACAAGATGATATGTTGGACCCTGCGAAGGTGAGAGCATGTTAAACATTTGGATTTGGTTGAAATAGAAAATTTATATTTGCAGTGAAAATGGAATCGTCGGGATGACGCGCACCTATTTGCCGGGTCGTGCGGGGCTTGCTCTGCATGACCCGGATTTTTCCGACGACAGTCTGAAAATCCGTGGTAATGGATTTTGGGGTCAGCTGTTTCTTGCAGTCCATTGTGGGGCCGGTGTGCGAGGGGATGGGCTGCTTGAATATGTAGTGTTTTATCGGGTTACAGGTGTTATGGATTTTTCGGACTTTTAGGGACTTTAGTGTGGATAAAATTTCGTAATTTTGCTAATTGAAGGTTTTTGGATGTTTTCCAATAACCGGCATTATAAAACATCCGTGGAGGCCTGACAAGCTTTTTGCTCTATTGCCGGGGTGCCTGATTGGGTGTTGTTGATAATCAGTCGGATATTGCGCATGAGTTTTAATATGATGGAGTTTGACGGGCAGAATGAGGGAGGCAATGCTTCCGGAAAGGTGAAGAATATTTATGCACGCGGGGCTGATGACGGGCTATGGCTCGGCTTATGTCTGACGTTGGCTTTTGTGCTGATGGCTCTGTCGCTTGACTTTCCTTTGCTTAATCTGGGGGCGATTGTGTTGTTGCTTGGCGTTCCATTTCTGACGTATTATTTTTTGAGGCGGACTCATGTGGCGGCTTATGGATTGACGACGTTCTCAGCGCTATGGATGCAGGGGATAACAATGTTTGCCTGTGCAAGTGTGATTCTCGGTTTGGGGAGTTTCGTTTATCTGCGTTGGATTGATTCCGGCTTTATGATGCGGGCGCTGGACATGGGTATTGAGTATTATTCGGAGCTGTCATCAGAAACAGCTGTGGTCATGGCCGATGAATTGCGAATGATTGCCGATAGCGGGGCTGTTCCGGCTCCTTCCACGATTGTGATGGTGTGGATGTGGATGACGATGTTCTCCGGTTCTGTGCTTTCGATGGTCGTGGCAGGATTGGTTAAGGCGGGTAAGGTTCGTCGCCGATGAGGTGGCAGCTTTTTGTTGTGAGTTCAATAATGGTTGACAATTGGCGCTATGGCAGCGCAGATTAATAGATTATAATGGATATATCGGTTGTTGTGCCTCTCTATAACGAGGCTGAGTCACTACCTGAACTGCAGGCCTGGATTAGCAGAGTCATGGCTGAGAATGGGTTCAGCTATGAGGTGATATATGTCAATGACGGTTCGACAGATGAGTCGTGGGCTGTTATCGAGGGGTTGGCCCGGGAGAATGATGCCGTGAAGGGGATTTGTTTCCGGAGAAATTATGGGAAGTCTCCGGCTTTGAATACGGGTTTTGCCCGCGCGCAAGGGGATGTGGTGATTACGATGGATGCGGATCTGCAGGATTCACCCGATGAGATTCCGGAATTATACAGGATGATTGTTGAAGATGGGTATGACCTTGTCAGCGGCTGGAAGCAGAAACGTTACGACCCTTTGTCGAAAACGCTGCCTACGAAGTTGTTTAATGCCACGGCGCGAAGGGTCAGCGGTATCCATAATCTTCATGATTTCAACTGCGGCCTGAAGGCGTACAGGCGTAAGGTTGTGAAGCACATAGAGGTCTATGGCGACATGCACCGCTATATTCCGTATCTTGCCAAGAATGCAGGTTTCAATAAAATAGGGGAGAAGGTGGTTAAGCATCAGGCGAGGAAATACGGAAAGACAAAATTCGGTCTGGACCGTTTTGTCAACGGTTATCTTGATTTGGCGACTTTGTGGTTTACGAACAAGTTCGGGATCAAGCCGATGCATTTTTTCGGGCTTTTAGGGTCTTTGATGTTTATGCTTGGTTTTGTTGCGGTTGTTATTGTCGGGGTTGCGAAGCTGTATGCGATGCATTCGGGTGGCCATTATACGCTTGTGACAAATTCGCCGTATTTCTACATTGCCTTGACAATGATGATTCTTGGCACTCAATTGTTCCTGACCGGTTTCATAGGGGAGCTTGTTGTCAGAAATTCACTGCGCCGCAATGATTATGAGATTGAGGAGGAGGTTGGCGATATGCCGAAACAGTGAACAGAGGGATAGATTAAAACGGAATTGGATTGTTACGCAATGTGTTACATAATAAATGGATGAGAGGAAGGCTTTTCATTGCGGTTGCGGTGGGTGCCGTTTCCGGGGCTGTTCTTTCCGGTGGGTGCAATACACAGGGGTGCACCGACAACCGGAGTGCGTTGCCTATGATGGGGTTTTATTCGATGGCGACGCAAAACCAGGTTATGCTTGATTCGCTTGTTATGGGCGGTGTGGGTGCGCCTGGTGATTCGCTGCTGATTGAGAAAGGGGAGAGCCGTGCGTGGGTTTATCTGCCTTTCCGTTACGACAGTGACAAGACGTCGTTTTTCTTGCATTATGCTTATCCAGGCATTGACAATGAGGAGATGGACGATGTTGTTACGTTCAGCTATTCTTCCGAACCGTATTTTGCTTCGGAAGAATGTGGCGCATATTACAGATACCGGATTACGGGTGTTGAATATACCAGGCATCTGATTGATTCGATTGCTGTTGTGGACTCGGTCATAACGAATGTGGATATGGAGCGGATACGAGTGTTTTTCCGTATCTCTGAAGAGGAAGAGCCGGGGGATGACGAGGGTGACTTAAATGAAGACGGATCTGATGCCGGAGATGCCGGCGGAGAGGAGGCGGGGCAATGAAGGTGTTTGTGAGGATAGTCTGTGCATTGGCAGTGTTGCTGATGGTCCCGGGGTATTTCGGCGTGTCGGCACAAAGACGTGTGAATCCGGTCAAAAGCGCGTCGGGAGAGCTTCAGGGGAAGAATGAAAACCGGCAGGAGGGGGATTCGATTGATTTTTCCAAGCTGGCGCATTATCATGATGACAAGGGTAATGTTGTGTATGTGGATACCGTTGCCGGGACGGAGGTTGTGGACTCGACAAACCTGAATACGGGGAAGATTCCCAAGATGATCCAGCCATTGTTTTATGCTGCTGCGGTGGGTGTTGATGTCTGGGATCCGTTGATGCGCGTTTTCGGGCAGCATTACGGACTTGTTGAGTTTTCGGCGGAGTTGAATCTGCATAACCGGTATGTGCCTGTGGTGGAATTCGGTCTGGGGGCTACGGATTATACCCCGCAGGACAATAATTATACTTTTAAGGTTCCGGTCACCCCTTATTTCAGAATCGGATGCAATTATAATTTCATTTATAACAGCAATCCCGATTACATGGCATTCGCGGGCTTGAGATTCGGGTGGAGCCGGTTCGGTTATGACATTGATGATGTCAGGCTTAATTCAGACTATTGGGATGAGACGGCGACATTCAATGTGCCCCGTCAGATATGTTCGGTCAGTTATCTGCAGGTGCTGTTCGGCATCAGGGTGAAGGTGCTGGGGCCTGTGTCGATGGGGTGGAACATACGTTACAAGGCGAAGCTCCATGAATCTAAGGCTGCTTATGGGGAGCCGTGGTATATTCCCGGTTATGGTTCGCGTAACGGAGCCATCACAGGTTCGTTCTCGATTATATATACAATACCTCTTAAAAAGAAAGAAATATCTAATAATAACTTGATTGAAGAAGATGATAGCACTATGCAGTGACCATGCCGGTTACGAACTTAAATCCATTATTGAGGGATATCTGGAAGCTAAAGGCCGCGATTTTGAGGATTTCGGCACTTTCGGTGCAGAAAGTTGCGATTATCCTGATTTTGCGCATCCTTGTGCGCTTGCGATTGAATCGGGCAAATGCTATCCCGGCATCGCTATGTGTGGCTCTGGCAATGGGATTGCCATGACGCTTAACAAACACCAGGGCATCCGCGCGGCATTGTGCTGGACTGAGGAGCTTGCTGAGCTTGCACGACGTCACAATGATGCCAATGTGCTTGTCTTGCCGGCGCGGTTCATAGCGGCTGAGGTTGCATTGAGTATTGTGGATGTGTTTTTGTCGACACCTTTTGAGGGTGGCCGCCACCAGCGCCGTGTTGATAAGATTGCTGTGAAGTAAGGTCTGGTTGCTGGAAAATCGCTTAACTCGGGAATGCTTTGAATGCATCGTTGTGAGATGTTGTCATTGTAAATCCGTTGGCTATCGTTTAGTCATATAACAAGAGGGTGTGTCATAATGGCTCATCTGGGTCGTCGCCCGAGGGCTTCGGGTTCGGTCATTGACCTTAGTCAACTCCCTTCACCCTCACCCTCAGGCTCCTACCATCTGAACCATTCTGACAGCACCCTCTCCATCCGGATGCCAAAAAGGCGTTGGTCGAATTTCGACACAACGCCATGTGTTTTTATCGGGACAGTTTTTTGCCTGTCGGGTCAGAAGCCGGTGTAGGTGGAGGGTGAGAGACGGTGGAGTTCCGTCTTGACTTGTGGTGTGACATCGAGGGTGTCGATGAATTCGGCGATGCTCTCGGCTGTCACGGCTGCGTTTGTGCGGGTGAGGGCTTTGAGGGTTTCATAAGGTTTAGGGTAGCCTTCGCGCCGTAGGATGGTCTGTATGCCTTCGGCCACAACATTCCACATTGCGGCGAGGTCGCGGTCGATTGCATCGCGGTTCAGCAAGAGTTTTCCGAGACCCTTGATGGTTGAATGGAAGGCGATTACGGAATGAGCCATCGGCACCCCGATGTTGCGCAGCACTGTCGAGTCGGTCAGGTCGCGCTGCAGACGCGACACCGGAAGTTTCTGGGCCAGATGTGCATATATGGCATTTGCTATGCCGAGGTTTCCTTCGGAGTTCTCAAAGTCGATAGGATTGACTTTGTGGGGCATGGCTGATGAGCCTACCTCTCCGGCTTTGATTTTCTGTTTGAAATATTCCATGCTCACATACATCCATATGTCTCGGTCGAGGTCGAGGATGATTGTGTTGATTCGGCGCAGGGCGTCGAACAGGGCGGCGAGGTTGTCGTAGTTTGAAATTTGTGTTGTGAATGATTCTCTTTCGATGTGGAGGTTGTCTTTGAGGAATTTCGCTGCGAAGGCGGGCCAGTCGATGGCGGGGTATGCGGCATGGTGGGCGTTGAAGTTGCCTGTGGCTCCTCCGAATTTACCGCTTACGGGCACGGCGCGCAGCTGGTTTATCTGGGTGCGCAGACGGTAGACATAGACCATCAGCTCTTTGCCGAGGCGTGTGGGGGATGCCGGTTGTCCATGGGTTTTTGCGAGCATCGGTATGCTTGCCCATTCTTCGGCGCGCTGTTCGAGGGTTTCAACGAGAGATTCAAGCAGGGGGAGATATGATTTGTCGAGGGCATCGCGCAAGGACATCGGCACAGCGGTGTTGTTTATGTCTTGCGATGTCAGGCCGAAGTGGATGAATTCTTTCCATTGCGACAGGCCGAGTGAATCGAATTGCTCCTTGAGGAAGTATTCCACCGCTTTTACGTCGTGGTTGGTCACAGCTTCATGGTCTTTGATGCGTTGTGCATCGCCGGTTGTGAAGTTTTCATAAATGCTGCGCAGACGGCAGTAGATTTCCTGTTTGTCGGTAATCGAGGTGCCGTTTTCGGAAATCGCGATTCCGGTCAACTGCGGCAATGGCAGTTGTGCGAGTGCTATGAAATATTCGATTTCCACTTTGACGCGATAGCGTATGAGGGCGAATTCAGAAAAAAAATCGTCGAGGCCGGATGTTTTCCCACGATAGCGGCCATCGATTGGTGAAATGGCGGTTAATGCGCTGAGTTCCATATATAAGAAATGTGAAATTGAACCTTATTGAAGTTTGTCGACAAGGGTGTTTCATCCCTTGCCGGGTGCAAAATTACAAAAAAAGGAGAAAAAAGTTGCTCTAAAATTTGGTGGGAATGAAAAAAGTGCATAACTTTGCAGCGCATTTGAGGCGAGAAGGGCGCTTAGCTCAGCTGGTTCAGAGCGTCTGCCTTACAAGCAGAGGGTCGGCGGTTCGAATCCGTCAGCGCCCACCACTTCAACTCATGCACATAAAGTTTCGGCCCTGGAGAGGGCGTTGCTCCAAAACAACAGGCGATGCCATTCTGTCGAGGGACAAATGAGAAACGGTGCATGCATCTCGCCAAATGCACGCAAGGGCGCTTAGCTCAGCTGGTTCAGAGCGTCTGCCTTACAAGCAGAGGGTCGGCGGTTCGAATCCGTCAGCGCCCACTTCCCTTCCCCAACTCAATAGGAACTGTCTTTAGCCTTCGGGTTAAAGGCAGTTCCGCCTTTTTGTGCGTATGTATATATTTGTGCGGGATGCTGGGGTTGCGGATGGTATAGAGGTGCGGATGGTCGTATGAACAGTGGATTCGGAAGTGTGGATTTATTTGGCTGGAGGGGTCGAGAAAAATGTTTTAAAGCAGGTTCTTGTCAAAACGCTTGGAAATTAGAAAATAAATGCTAATTTTGCGGTGTGGGTTAAAGGGCAGGGATTAAATTCCGTTTGCAGGGATTTGATTGGCTCTGGCCGGCATTCATATGCTTACCGCATATCAGGAGTGTGTCGGAGTTAAATTCGCCACTCTAAGGAGTAAGAGACAAGATTCATTAACCTATAAATCGTGATGACATGGCAAAAATACAAGGAGCTGTGACCATTGAGAGAGAACGGTGCAAGGGGTGCGACCTGTGTGTTGTGGCGTGCCCGTGTGATGTTCTCGCCCTCCAGCCGAAGGAGGTTAACGACCGGGGCTATCATTTTGCATATCCCCGCAACGAGGAGGCCTGCATAGGGTGCGCCGCCTGTGCGATGGTGTGTCCGGACGCGTGTATTGAAGTGTATAAAGTGATAGAAAAATAAGTTGATCCATGAAAGATGAAATAAAATTGATGAAGGGTAACGAGGCTATCGCCCATGCGGCTATCCGTTATGGCGCTGATGGTTATTTCGGTTATCCCATCACTCCCCAGTCGGAGGTGCTTGAGACATTGGAAGCGTTGATGCCTTGGGAGACAACCGGAATGGTAGTGCTCCAGGCTGAGAGCGAGGTTGCCTCAATCAATATGGTTTATGGCGGGGCTGCAACGGGGAAGGCCGTCATGACTTCTTCGTCGTCGCCCGGTGTGAGCCTTATGCAGGAGGGCATCTCTTATCTGGCGGCATCGGAGCTGCCGGCGCTGATAGTTAACGTTATGCGTGGCGGCCCGGGGCTGGGTACCATCCATCCGTCGCAGAGTGATTATTTCCAGGCTACCAAGGGTGGAGGCCATGGCGACTACCATCTGATTGTGCTTGCTCCTTCGACGGTGCAGGAGATGGCCGATTTCGTGGGTCTCGGATTTGACCTTGCGTTCAAGTACCGCACCCCGTCGATGATTCTTGCCGACGGTATTGTTGGCCAGATGATGGAGAAGGTTGTGCTTCCGCCGCAGCGTGAGCGCCGCACCAATGAAGAAATCAAACGCCAGTGCCCGTGGGCTGTCACAGGTAAGGAGGGCGGCAGGAAGCGTAATATCGTGACATCGCTGGAGCTTGATTCGGCTGTCATGGAGAAGAACAATGAACGCTTCCAGCGCACATATGCTGAGATTGAGAAAAACGAAGTCCGTTATGAGGCCAGGTTTACCGAAGATGCCGATTATCTGATTGTTGCTTTCGGCTCGATAGCGCGCATCTGCCTAAAAGCGATAGAGGAAGCCCGTAAAGAGGGCATCAAGATCGGTATTGTGCGTCCGATAACCCTTTGGCCGTTCCCCTATGATGCAATCCGTGATGCAGCAAAGAATGTGAAAGGCATTCTTTGTGTGGAACTTAATGCCGGACAGATGATTGAGGATGTGCGCCTGGCTGTGAGCGACAGTGTGCCGGTGAAGCATTTCGGCCGTATGGGAGGCATTGTGCCCAACCCGCAGGAGGTGCTCGACGCATTGAAAAAAGATTTCATCAACCCTTCAGACAGTAAAGCATGAAACGCGAAGAGATAATCAAACCTGAGAATAAAGTATACTCCCGTCCGCGACTGCTCGACGAGAATGTGATGCACTACTGCCCGGGTTGCAGCCATGGGGTTGTGCACAAACTGGTGGCCGAAGTCATAGACGAGCTCGGCCTGGAAGCCGATGCCATCGGTATAGCTCCTGTGGGGTGCTCGGTATTCGCCTATAATTATATCGACTGTGATTGGGTTGAGGCCGCCCACGGCCGCGCACCGGCATTGGCTACGGCAGTAAGCCGTCTGCATCCCGAAAAAGTTGTGTTCACATATCAGGGTGACGGCGACCTTGCAGCTATCGGTTCGGCAGAGACGATTCATGCGTGCACACGTGGTGAGAATATTGTTATTATAATGATTAACAATGGTATCTACGGCATGACGGGTGGGCAGATGTCGCCTTGCACGCTTGAAGGTGCCAAGACGGCTACGACCCCCTACGGGCGCCGCACCGACCTGAACGGTTTCCCCCTTCGGGTTGCCAATGTTGTGAGTCTGCTAGACGGCACATGCTATGTGACACGCCAGGCTGTGCATACACCAGCGGCTGTGCGCAAGGCTAAGGCAGCCCTGAAAAAGGCATTCCTTAACGCGAAAGCGAAGAAGGGCACATCTTTTGTTGAGGTTGTATCGACCTGCTCGTCGGGCTGGAAGATGACTCCTGACAAATCTAACAAATGGATGGCCGAACACATGTTTGCCCATTATCCTCTTGGCGACATGAAGGACACCACCGTTGAACCCAAAGGAGAATGAGCCGTATAACCCAAAACAAGCATCAACGATGAAAGACGAAATAATCATAGCCGGATTCGGCGGCCAGGGTGTGCTGTCGATGGGCAAAATATTGGCATATGCCGCACTGGAGAATGACCTGGAGGTTACATGGATGCCTTCTTATGGTCCGGAACAGCGTGGCGGAACGGCTAATGTGACAGTTATTCTCAGCGATGAGCCGATCAGTTCGCCGGTTCTCGACACATTCGATACAGCTGTTATTCTCAACCAGCAGAGCCTGGATAAGTTCGAGAGCAAAGTTAAGCCCGGCGGGGTTTTGATTTACGATCCTTACGGGATTCACCATGCCCCGACGCGGACTGATATAAAGGTTGTGCCGGTGGATGCCATGGAGGCTACCATCGAGATGGGTCAGGCCAAAAGCTATAATATGATCCTGTTGGGCGCATTGTTGAAAATGCGTCCCGATGTGCCGGTAGAGGCTGTTGTGAGAGGCTTGAAGAAGGCTCTTCCTGAGCGTCACCACCATCTGATTCCTGCCAATGAGGAGGCTATCCGCAAGGGTATGTCGTTGGTAAAGGAATGACTGTTGTGTCGAAATGGCTCATCAGGGCCGTTACGCGATAAGAACGTTTTGTTATGGAGACGGGGGTGCACTCCGTCTCCACTTTATGGTGGCGAAATGCGACTTTATGAGGCATAATTCAGCCTCTTTGCAGACGAGGTGGCTGGATGCAGATGAGGGAAGGCCTCTGTTTATTCGTATACGGGCAGACGTTGTGTCAAAATTATGATGCAACGTCTGCTGTTTTTTGAGGTGACGTCAAAAATCAGTAACTTTGCAGCTGCAGCCGTGGCTGCAATAACTTGCGACAGATGAAAGATTTATTTGCTATGCTGAGGCGGTTTGTGCCTCCTTATAAGAAATATGTGGTTCTGAATATCGTTTGCAATATCCTTGCATCGGTGCTTACATTGTTTTCTTTCGCGGTAATCATACCGATTCTTGAGATGTTATTCAAGGTGAAAGAGGCCACATATGAGTATATGCCCCTTGACAAGATGAGCGACATAGGTGATGTCGCCATTAATAATTTCTATTATTTCACCCAAAAGGCAATTGAGGTTTTCGGCCCGGTGCGCACGCTTGGCATACTTGCTGTGTTGCTTGTGGTTATGACGGGTCTGAAGGTGGGGGTTACATATCTGAGTTCGTATTTCATCATACCGATGCGCAACGGCATTGTGCGTGACATCCGCAATTACGTGTTCGACAAGATGGTAATCCTTCCCATCTCGTTTTTCACCAATGCCCGTAAGGGGGATGTGATGGCGCGCATGAGCGGTGACGTGGGGGAGATTGAGAACTCTATCATGCAGTCGCTTGATATGATGTTCAAGAACCCGATTTCTATTATCGTCTATCTCGGGGGGATGTTTGCGATTTCATGGAAACTGACGGTGTTCGTGCTTATACTGCTGCCGTTGGCCGGCCTGGTGATGGGGCGTGTAGGGCGCTCGTTAAAACGGAAATCGCTTGAACAGCAGAACCAGTGGGGGGTATTGATGTCGAACATAGAGGAATGCCTGGGAGGGTTGAGGATTATAAAGGCGTTTAATGCCGAGGATAAAGTCAAGACCCGTTTCCATAGGGAAAACCAGCTGTATTATAAGTATTCCAACCGGATAGCACGCCGCCAGAGCCTTGCCCATCCGATGAGCGAGTTTCTCGGCACAACGGCAGTTGCGATAGTGCTGTGGTTCGGTGGGACGATTATTCTCGGGGGAAATGCCTCGCTGACGGCAGGGCAGTTTATCTATTTTATGGTGATATTCTACAGCCTTATCAATCCGGCCAAGGATTTGTCGAAAGCGATGTATTCTATTCAGAAGGGGTTGGCGTCGATGGAGCGTGTCGACAAGATTCTCGGTGCCATAAACCCGATTCAGGATCCTGCTTCTCCAATGGAAATCAAATCTTTAAAAGGGCGGATAACCTATGATGGGGTGACATTCAGCTACGGCACGAATGAGGTGATCCATGATGTCAGCCTTGACATACCGGCGGGGGCGACTGTTGCCCTGGTGGGGCAGTCGGGGTCGGGGAAATCTACTATGGCCGACCTTATCCCGAGGTTCTATGATGTGCAGAAAGGGGCAATCAAGGTTGACGGTATCGATGTGCGTGACCTGAGGGTGCATGACCTCCGCTCTTTCATGGGGAATGTGAACCAGGAGGCGATATTGTTCAATGATACGTTTTTCAACAACATAACATTCGGAGTTGAAAACGCCACGATGGAAGATGTTGTGCGTGCAGCCAAGGTGGCAAATGCCCATGATTTCATTATGGCATCGGGAGATGGCTATGACACGAATATCGGCGACCGCGGATGCCGGTTATCGGGTGGGCAGCGCCAACGCATATCCATAGCCCGCGCGATATTGAAGAACCCGCCGCTGCTGATTCTCGATGAGGCGACCTCTGCCCTTGATACGGAAAGCGAAAAGCTGGTGCAGGAGGCTCTTGACCGTTTGATGCAAGGTCGCACCACGTTGGTAATAGCCCACCGCCTGTCAACAATCAAGAATGCCGACCTGATATGCGTGATGCATGAAGGCAGGATAGTAGAGAAGGGCACCCATTCGGAATTGCTGGCTCTGAACGGCTATTACAAGCATTTGGTGGATATGCAGACATTCTGAGTTTCTGATAGTCCGGAAGAGGGTGTAAGGGGTGGCGTTTACGAACAGCCGGGTGAATCATAGGATGTTGCGTCAGTCGAGCAAGAAGTCGATTTCAGACAGAATCTGGATTGTAATCGGGCGCGTTGCGGGGCAGTTTCGTTGCTGTTCGGACAAAGCTATCCGGCGGGCGGTTTCTGGCTGCGTTTTTCCGCTGATAAGTAGACTAAGAATCAGCCGTATGGCAGTGTAGCGGTTGATATCGGAGGCCACCTGGTCGGCAATTATTGTTTCGGCGAGACCGGTGGCAAATGGCAAATGGCGCAACAGGCTATGGCATAAATGGTCTGCTATTTCAGTCGTTTGGGTCTGGCGCATCCACGACAAAGCAGTGTCGGATGTCATTAGGTCTGCAGGATAAATCATTGGAGCGAGCAGACGGCTTTCGCGTGTCGTTTCGTTTTCCCATAAGCTGTTGGCGAGTGTCAGCATTTCAAAAGATGAAAGCTGCATGTTGCTTATTTCGCTTGCGATTTCCTTGATTTGAGGGATATTAAGACCGAAGTTGATTCTGTATGCCAGTCCGGCGGCGCGCATCTGAGCAGCCAATGCGCCGTTACGCATTGCAAAAAAACGGCGTTTTACGGTTTGCATAAGGTTGAATTCGGGCAGCTGTCTCGAGGCTTGTGGTTCGGGATGTGATGTATGTTGCATGATTGTGTTGTTTCCGCAAATTTACGAAATATTCCTTTGAGGTCATTATGGATTCGCGGTGCTTACACTTCTTATTGGAATCATGGCTGAGATTTGTTTGAGAAAAAGTGGGCGGAATTGAGGAGGTTACAGAAAAAATGCTTACTTTTGTAAAAATTTGGATAACTATGGCCGTTGAGCTTCAGCAAATCATTGACCGTGTGAACGCCAAGACGCAGATTCTTCTTGACCGTTATGCTTTGATAAGGCAAAGAAGGGAGGAAGCGGAGGCGAAAGTTGCGGAGCTTGAAGCAACCCTTGAAATGTTAAGGGCAGAGAACGAAGATTTGCGCCGTCAGGTTGAGTTTCTGAGAATTGCCACCACCATCGTTCCCGACCGGAAGGATGTGGAACGCTCAAGGTCGATGTTGTCTGAATTAGTGCGGGAAATAGACAAGTGTATCGCCGACCTTAACGAATGAACGGTAGACGATTTGACACTATGAATGATAAATTGAACATAACAATACGCATTGCCAACCAGGCTCCGATTCCGTTGGTGATCAACCGGCAAGACGAGGAGGTCATCCGCATGGCTGAATACAACGTTAACCGGCTTTGGACTTCGTGGAGTACGAAATTCAAGAGCAAGTCGCAGATGGAAGTGTTGTCGATGGTTGCATTCAGATTCGCCGAACTGTTTTTCACGCAGGGTCAGGCGGTCAAGGCCTCACAGGAGGTGCTTGGAAGATTCGAGGAGGGTCTCGACAAGATTCTGCTCGATGTTGATTCGGACACCAGGGAATAATGCCATTTCCACATAGGCGTCCGGGTATTCCGGATAGATGCCTGTTATGTGACGTAGTTACATTCAGATTTGTTTGCCGCGCTTTATCCCGGTGAGCTCCTTTGATTCGTGACCCGCAGGTAAGGGTCACTTAAGAAGGGGGAAGGGATAGGGGCGCGTTTTTGTTTTGGCGGCCGGAGGGTTGCAAATGGATTCGGCCTCGGATGAAGTGCGACCGTCTTGGAATGGAGCCAGAGGGCAGTCTCATCGCGTGAAAGATAAAGAATCAAATAAAGATTAAGGAATCAAATATTTAATAATACACTAATATCAATAACCGACAATATGAGTCTACTATTTTATTTGGCTGTTGCCGTGGTGGCGTTGGCGATAGGCTGTCTGGCCACAATCGCCGTGCAGAACATGACAGGCCGTAACCGTGCAAAAACTATCATTGAGGAAGCCGGCCGAGAAGCGGAGGTTATCCGTCAGAAAGAGCTTCTTAAAGGCCGTGAAGAGGGCATAAAGATAAAAGATGAGGCTGAAAAGCAAGCCAACCAGCGCTTGTCGAAGGTGCAGAGCGCAGAGGCTAAAATGAAGCAGCGTGAGATGCAGCTCAATCAGCAGCAGAGCGAGAACCAGCGCCAACGTAACGAGCTGGAGACTGTTCGCCAGCGTCTGAATGCAGAAGAGGCTGTTATCGAAAGCCGCAAAGAGGAACTTGACAAACTGAAGCGGTCTGCCCAGGATACTCTGGAGCATATTTCGGGATTATCATCGGAAGAGGCAAAGGAGAAACTGATCGAATCGTTGAAAGATGAGGCCAAGACCGATGCTGCGCAGTATATCAATGAAATCATGGACGAGGCCAAAATGACAGCCAATAAGGAGGCTAAGCGCATCGTGGTCCAGACTATACAGCGTGTGGCCACGGAAGCGGCGATTGAGAACTCAGTGACTGTGTTCCATATTGAATCTGACGAGATAAAAGGCCGTATCATAGGCCGTGAGGGGCGCAATATCCGTGCTCTGGAGGCAGCCACCGGTATTGAAATCATAGTTGACGACACTCCCGAGGCAATCGTGCTGTCGGGCTTCGATCCGGTTCGCCGCGAGATTGCCCGTCTGGCTCTGCATCAGCTTGTTGCCGACGGCCGCATACATCCGGCCCGTATCGAGGAGGTTGTCAACAAGGTGCGCAAGCAGATAGAGGAGGAGATTGTCGAGACCGGTAAACGGACTGCCATAGACCTCGGTATCCATGGGCTGCATCCCGACCTTATAAGAATGATCGGTAAGATGAAATACCGCTCAAGCTATGGTCAGAATCTGCTGCAACATGCCCGCGAAACGGCCAACCTTTGCGCTATAATGGCTTCGGAACTTGGTTTGAATCCGAAGAAGGCCCGTAGGGCCGGTTTGCTCCACGATATAGGCAAAGTGCCTGATGAAGAGCCCGAACTGCCCCACGCACTGCTGGGCATGAAGATTGCCGAGCGTTGCAAGGAGAAGCCTGAAATATGCAATGCCATAGGAGCCCACCACGACGAGATTGAGCAGACAACCCTCCTGGCGCCTATCGTGCAGGTGTGCGATGCCATATCTGGAGCCCGTCCGGGAGCCCGCCGGGAGATTGTAGAGGCTTATATCAAGCGTCTCAATGATTTAGAACAGCTGGCGTTGTCTTATCCCGGAGTAATCAAGACATATGCAATCCAGGCTGGCCGTGAACTGCGTGTGATAGTCGGCGCAGACAAAATCGATGATGCCGAAACCGAAAGCCTGTCAAACGAAATAGCTAAACGCATCCAGGATGAGATGACCTATCCGGGACAGGTTAAGATTACAGTAATACGTGAGACCCGCGCCGTCAGCTTTGCCAAATAACCGTTTTTCCCGATTTTAATCCGAATACAGATGGCAAAGAAAGAGGAAAAAACAAAGACCGACACAGGCGAATGCTGTGGCAGCGGCTGTGCCGGATGTTCACGAAAGGGGAGCGGGGAGTGCCCCGACGATGGCCGTAAGCGGTGCGGTGCATCTGCCGACGGCGACTGCCAGGCCACGGAAGGCGGATGCTGCCGCCGGAAAGGTGCAGCTGCGGATGGGATATGCGGCGACTGCTCGGTGCGTATGAAGCTGCATAGCTTCAACTATCTTGAGGATATCCCCGGAGGTTATGCCGACGATAACATGGTTGAGGTGCAGTTTAAAAACACCCGCAAAGGTTTTTATCTCAATTCCACTAATATCCCGCTTCAGGTAGGCGACATGGTGGCTGTTGAGGCTGCCCCCGGGCATGATATCGGTATGGTTTCGCTGACCGGTGCGCTAGTGCGTCTGCAGATGCGCAAGGCCAACATAAAACCTGATGCGGAGCGTCAGCGGGTGTTCCGTAAGGCCAAGCCGTCGGATCTTGAGCGGTATGAACAGGCGAAAGCCCGCGAGAACGACACGATGATACGTGCGCGCAAGATAGCTTCGAGCCTGCAGCTCAACATGAAAATCGGCGATGTGGAGTATCAGGGCGACGGCAACAAGGCGATATTCTATTATATCGCCGATGAGAGGGTGGATTTCCGCCAACTGATTAAGGTGCTGGCTGAAACATTCAAGGTCAGAATTGAGATGAAACAGATCGGAGCCAGGCAGGAAGCCGGCCGTATCGGCGGGATAGGCCCGTGCGGACGCCCGTTATGCTGCACCACCTGGATGACGAATTTCGTCAGTGTTTCGACCGGAGCCGCCCGTTATCAGGATATATCGCTCAATCCACAGAAATTGGCGGGACAGTGCGCCAAACTGAAATGCTGCCTTAATTTCGAGGTCGATTCCTATGTTGAGGCATCACGGAAACTGCCCGGAAAAGAGATCAGGCTTGAAACTGCCGATGCCACATACTTCTATTTCAAGGCTGACATATTCAAGGGTGAAATAACATATTCTACCGATAAGAATGTGCCTGCGAATCTGGTGACGCTCACCGCCAAACGGGCTTGGGAAATTGTGGCGATGAATAAGAATGGCGAAAAGCCGTTAGCACTCAAAGAGGAGGCTGATGAAGAAAAGCCCCGCTCTGCCTATGCAGATATTCTTGGGCAGGATTCGTTGACGAGGTTTGACAAAAAGAAGAAAAAACGCCGTAAAGACGATGCCCGCAGGGATGATAAGGGACAAGGCGAACAGCGCCGCAACAAAGCAGACAAGGCCGAGAAAAGCGGAGAAAAAGCTGACAGACCTCAGAAGCCTAATCAGAAGAGCAGGGCTGACAGAGGAGGAGCGTCAGCTCCGGATAAAACACAGCAGCCAAAACCTGCCAACGACACTGAGCGCCAGCGCCGGAAAGATGACAACCGCCAGCCGAAAGGTGAACGCAGGGATAAAGGCCGCCGGGGAGGAAGCAATGACCGCCCTCAGCGACAACCGCAACAGCCCGATGATGACAACAGGCGGCAGCCTCCGCGAAAGTCTGATCCAAACACCGGAAAAGACGCATGAGATTAAGGGGGGATAAATTTTATCGGCCGATTATGCGGATGCTGTGGCCGGTGTTTGCACCCGGATTGATATCCGGGTGTATGCTTGGGTCGTGTTATGACTACAGGAATGATTATAGCGAATACCGGCGCATCGGGAGTGAAGGGTGGAGGTATGCAGATACATTGGCATTCACCCCTGTGCACGCCGACACGGTTTGCCGGGGAAGTCTTGTTGTGGCATTGCGCCATGATGAGTCATATCCTTACGATGAATTGTGGCTTGAAGTCATGACTGAAAATCAGGATGGCGATAATGGCAATGTGGCCCGGTTGTGCCATGATACTCTCCGCATTGTTCTGGCCGACCGGTTCGGCAGCTGGAGGGGTGACGGAATCGGTGGTTCGTTCCAGTTGACCGATACACTGCCGGATGTGGTTCACCGTAGTGGCACACCGGTAATGGTGAAGCATATAATGCGGGTCGATACGTTGACCGGAGTCAATCAGGTTGGTGTGTTTTTCAAGAGGCGGTGATTAAGGCAGTAGAAGGTGGTGAGGCTATTTAAGGCCATTAAAGACCAGTGAAGGCCGTTAATGGTTATTCTGAGAAGTTGATGAAGTTTAGACAATCTCTTAAAATTGGATGATATGGAACAGTTAGTGATGCTTTCAGCCGGTGAGGCTGCTGTCAGACGCGACAGGCTTCAGGTTTTGATGCAGGATTGCGGTATGGCCGGTATGCTTGTGAGCGACAATGCCAATTTGTTTTATCTGTGCGGCAGGGTTTTTGCCGGGTTTGCTTATGTTCCAGCGCAGGGAGATGTGTTGTGGTTTGTGCGCAGGCCTGTTGATCTTGGAGGCTCCGGGGTGTTTTATATCCGTAAACCTGAAGATATTCCGGCCAGGCTGCGCGAGAATGCTGTTGATTGCAACGGTATCATAGGTCTGGAGTTTGACATTGCGCCATATTCGCTTGTCTGTAGGCTGATGGAGCTTTTCCCGGGGGGCAATTTCGCCAATGCCAATGTGCCGCTCAGGGAGGCACGGTCGGTCAAGACCCCTTCTGAGGTTGAAATGATGAGACAGTCGGGAGTGAAGCATGCCGCGGTCTACCGCCGCATACCCGGTTTGTATTCAGCCGGAATGACCGATCATGAGCTTCAGGTGGAAATAGAGCGTGTGAGCCGTCTGGAAGGGTGTCTGGGGATGTTCCGTATTTCAGGGCAGTCAATGGAGATTTTCATGGGGAATGTCATAAGCGGCAAGAATGCGGATGTGCCCACACCATATGATTTCGCGATGGGCGGGGCAGGGCTTAACCCATCGCTGCCGGTTGGGGCGTGTGGAGAGGAGATTATGGAACACACCACCGTTATGGTTGATTTAAACGGTGATTTCACAGGTTATATGACAGATATGACGAGGGTGTTCTCTGTCGGGAAGGTTTCCCAGGAAGCATATGACGCCCATCAGTGTTCAGTCGACATATGCCGGCTCTTTGAGAAGGAGGCGCGTCCCGGAACGGAGGCGAAATCGCTTTATGCCATGGTGGAGAATCTGGTGAAAGAGAGGGGGCTGGAGCGCTATTTCATGGGTCACCGGCAACATGCCGGATTCATCGGCCATGGGCTTGGGATTGAAATCAATGAGCTTCCGGTGATTGCTCCCCGCAGCCGTCATATTCTGCAGCATAATAATATGATTGCTTTGGAACCGAAATTCGTGATTCCGGGCGTCGGTGCCGTTGGCATTGAAAATACCTATTGCATAACCGACAATGGGGCTGAACGTCTGACAGATGCCCCTGAGGAGATTGTGGATTTGATTTGATATTTGTTAACCAGTAATCAGTGTTGTCTGATGGGTGATGTTAATAACAATCCGGAACCTCGAGGTTCATTGGGGGCTAAAATAGATTTACCTGTATTCCGCCTTGTCGGAGACGTTGCCGACAAGCTGGGGAGAGAGTGTTATGTTGTGGGGGGGTATGTGCGCGACCTTATGCTTGGCCGGCCCTCGAAGGATGTTGATTTCCTGACAGTTGGTAGTGGGATAGAAGTGGCACGGGAGGTGGCGCGGAAGATGCGCGGAAGCCATCTGAGTGTCTTTAAGAATTTCGGGACTGCCCAGGTGAAGGGTAGAGATATTGAACTGGAGTTTGTCGGGGCACGGAAGGAATCGTATAACCGCGATAGCCGTAAGCCGATAGTTGAAGACGGCACTTTGGCCGACGATATTTCGCGCCGAGATTTCACCGTAAATGCCATGGCATTGTGTGTAAATGCCGGACGATTCGGAGAGCTGGTTGATATGTATGGCGGAGAAGCTGATCTTGCGGCAGGAGTGATACGCACTCCGCTCGACCCCGACATCACATTCAGTGATGACCCCCTTCGGATGATGAGAGCTGTGAGGTTTGCAACACAGCTCGGATTTGAAATCGTGCCTGAGACATTCGATGCTATCCGCCGCAATGCCCAGCGTATCTCAATAATATCGCGTGAGAGGGTGATGGATGAGCTGATGAAAATAATGCGCTCGGCGAAACCTTCTGTCGGGTGGGTGCTTCTGCTGCGTACGGGATTGCTCAAATTGATATTTCCGGAACTGTTTGCCCTCAGGGGGGTGGAACAGGTGCGTGGTGTAGGGCATAAAGATAACTTTTATCATACGCTGGCTGTGCTCGACAATGTGGCAGAGCGGTCGGATAATGTATGGCTCAGATGGGCTGCGCTGCTCCATGACATTGCAAAGCCGGTTACTAAGCGTTGGGACGAAAATGCCGGATGGACGTTCTACGGGCATAATGTCGTTGGCGCAAAGATGGTGCCACGCATTTTCAGGAAGATGAAATTCCCGCTTAATGATAAGATGAAATATGTGCAGAGGCTTGTTGACCTGCATATGCGTCCGATTGCTTTGGTGGAGGATGAGGTGACGGATTCGGCCGTTAGGCGTTTGCTTTTTGATGCCGGCGACGATATCGACGACCTGATGTTGTTGTGCTCGGCTGACATCACATCGAAAAACCGGGAGAAAGTTGACCGTTTCCGGTCGAATTATGAGCTGGTTAAACAGAAGATGGCCGAACTGGAGGAGCGTGACCGCATACGCAATTTCCAGCCACCGGTCGACGGTTTGGAGATAATGGCGACATTCGGACTGGGGGAATGCCGCGAAGTGGGCATTATCAAAGAACGGATAAAGAATGCGATACTCGACGGGGAGATTCCCAATGACCATAATGCAGCCCGGGGCCTTATGATAGGTTTCGCGGCGGAAGAACTTGGGCTTCATCCGGTTGATTTAACATAATCTATTGAACTTTCGGGATAAATAGACATTTGTTTATAACAAAGGGCAGCCGCTGCGCCGGTTGCTTCTCTGCGAAGTCAGTCTGGCTTCCGGTTTTAAACATATAAAATTTATTCCGATGAAATCAAAAGGGATGATGGCATTGCTGTCGGCTATGACGGCTATGCTTCCGCTTGCTGCACAAGGTGAGCCGGTGGAGAGTTCTAAGATGCCTGGTGGCGATGAGGTTGTTTATGAGGTCGGTGCGTTGGAGTTTGTGCGTACCACTCCGGAACTTGAGGCTATTCTGAAGAAAGCCCGTCCGCAAGAGCCTAAGATGGAAACCCCTAAATTTGCCATCCGCAGCCGTGGAAATAAGTTTGTGCTCTCGATTGGAGGTAAGGTTAACCCGATTATGGGATATGACATAGGGAATGACCTTTATAATTCAGACGGCGGGGGAATTGATTTCATAACCGGAGACATCCCTGTGCCGCCCCAGCCTGGTAAAAAGGGGGCGTTTTTCATTAATCCGCTCAATGGGTATATAGATTTCACTGTTGTTGGGCTCGGGGGAACCAAGAACCAAATCAGTGCATATTTCAAACTGGGGACAAACGGGTCCAGCCATGGGATGGTGTTGAAACGGGCTTTTGTGACATGGCGTAATGTCACTGCGGGCGAAACGCAGACTTTGTTGCAGGATGGCGATGCTGTGCAGCCCCCTACAATCGACCCGCAGGGGCCGTGTGGAGATGTCGGCGCAACGGCATACCAGGTGGCTTATAAATCTCCGTCGTATAATGGTTTCCGTTTCGCCGTGGGATTGGAGATGCCGACCTTCTATTCGTCGGAAGGCTACTATCGTGGCAAGGATTTCAGCCATGATTTTTATGACGTTAAGGTTACGGATGACGCCAGCCAGGTGATTCCCGATGTTCCTGCCTGGGTTGAATATGAGGGTTCTGAGAATAACCGTGTGAGGGTGTCCGGGATTTTACGTAATTTCGCTTACCGCGACCTTATTGATGGGAAGACGCGCCATCTGGCGGGGTGGGGAGTGCAGTTGTCGGGTAATTTCAGTTTCTGGAAACCGCTGGTGTTTAATTTCCAGGGGATTTACGGACGGGGTATCGGCAATTATCTTCAGGATATCTCAGGGCGGCCGTTGTCGTTTACACCTAAAGATTCCAAGGTGGGTAGTATGGAAGCCAATCCGATGATGGGCCTTGTGTTCGGTGCATCGTATAACCCCACGAATAAACTGCAGTTTAATGCTGTCGGTTCCTACAGCCGTATATGGGGGGTCGGAGATTATGCCAATGTGGATGATTTAAATGGAGTGGCCGGAGAAGCCAATTACCGCTGTGCCACCTATGTAGCCGCCAACTGTTTCTATAGCATCACACCTTATCTGAAATGGGGCATAGAGTATCTTTACGGTCGCAGAGATACCTGGACGTTGGGTGGCGCTAATGACCATCGTGTGCAGACGCAGATTGCGTTTACGTTCTGAATACTCCATGTTTCTTTAATTCCGGTTTGAGTATATACGGCAGGCTCTGCTGCCGCAGATTACTAACCGGAGTTAACGGCATTGTGCTGTCTTTCGGCATAATGCCTTTTTGTTGCTGTTTTGTGGGCTGTGATGGTCTGTGAAAAACTTTTAATCAGTGGGGCGGGAGGATGAAGATTGAGTCGAATTTCGTAACTTTGCGATTTAGAAGATTGCGGAAGTATTGTTACTCCGGACTCACAGTCACATTCACTTGACCAATTATCATGACCGACAAAAATATAGAACCCTCTTCTCGCCAGCGCCGTAACAGATTCATTATCGGATGGATGTGGCGCATTTTCGCCCTCGGATTCGCATGTGTTATTGTGTTTTTCCTTTTGGTGTATAACGGCTGGATAGGGTATATGCCTCCTATCGAAGAGCTTAAAAATCCGAATGACAAATTCGCCACGGTGCTCTACACTGCCGACGGGGAGGAGATGGGGCGCTATTACCGCAATTCTGGCAACCGTGTCTATGCCGATTATTCTGAGATTTCGCAGCATGTGATAGATGCTCTGATTGCCACTGAGGATGCCCGTTTTGAGGATCATTCGGGGATAGATATGCGAGCCATGATGCGTGTGTTGGTAAAGACGCTGATTATGCAGCGCAAGAATGCCGGCGGCGGTTCGACTATCACCCAGCAGCTGGCCAAACAGCTCTATTCGCCTTCGACCCACAGCCTGTTAGACAGGGCGTTGCAGAAGCCTATAGAATGGATGATTGCGGTGAAGTTGGAGCGTTATTATTCCAAGGACGAGATAATAAAGATGTATCTCAACCAGTTCGATTTCCTGTATAATGCCGTTGGCATCAAGAGTGCGGCTTATGTCTATTTCGGAAAAGCCCCGAAAGACCTGACTGTCGAGGAAGCTGCTACTCTGGTGGGGATGGTGAAGAACCCGGCTTACTACAACCCGGTGCGCCATGAGGAGCGTACGCGTCAACGTCGTAACACTGTGCTTGAGCAGATGGAGAAGGAGGGTATGCTGACGCGCGCGCAGACAGATTCGTTGAAGAATCTTCCGCTGACGTTGAAATTCCACCGTGTTGACCATAAGGAGGGGCTTGCTCCCTATTTCCGCGAGGAGCTTCGCAGGATTCTGACGGCCAAGCGCCCGGTCAGGTCGGAATACCGTGGATGGGAGAAACAGAAATTCGTGGATGATTCAATCATGTGGGATGAGAATCCCCTTTATGGCTGGATTGAAAAGAATCCCAAACCTGATGGCACCAAATATGACATCTATACCGACGGATTGAAAATACACACTACCATAGACTCTCGTATGCAGCGTTATGCCGAAGAGGCGGTGGTGAAGCATATGGGGTCGTTGCAAAAGGCGTTTTTCAGGGAAAAACGCGGGGCAAGGAACGCTCCCTATACTTCCAACTGGGAGGAACTCGGAAAGGTTAAAGTTGAGTCGCTTATCCAGCACGCCATAAAGCAGACCGAGCGCTATAGGGTTATGAAACTTGCCGGGGCTACGGAAGAGGAGATTAACCGGGCTTTCACCACTCCCAGGGAGATGGATGTGTTTTCTTATGAGGGTGTGGTTGACACGGTTATGACTCCGCGTGATTCGCTGCTATATCAAAAGCATTTTCTGCGCACCGGGTTTATGTCGATGGATCCGCGTAACGGCCATGTGAAGGCATATGTCGGAGGTCCGAATTTCACTTTTTTCCAATATGACATGGCTGCTACTGGGCGCCGTCAGATTGGTTCGACAATTAAACCGTTCCTATATACTTACGCAATGGAGGAGGGGTTCACCCCGTGTGATATGCTCTCGAACACCCAGCCGGTGTTTACCGATGAGTCGGGTCGCACATGGGCACCGCGTAATGCAGGATCGGCCCGTGTGGGTGAGATGGTTGATTTGCGTTGGGCTCTTACAAATTCAAATAACTGGATTTCAGCCCGCCTGATGGGGCAGCTGTCGCCCACTACGCTGGTGCGCAATATGCATAATTTCGGTATTACCAATCATCTTGACCCGGTTATGTCGATATGTCTGGGCTCTTGTGAGGTGTCAATCAGGGAAATGGTGGGTGCATATACGGCCTACGCCAACAACGGTATGAGGGCGGCCCCGGTCTATGTCTCCTCGATTTCAGATGCCAACGGCAATGTGATTTCGGAATTCAACACCACCCATACGGAGGTCATTTCAGAGACTGCCTATGCTAAAATCCTGTCGATGCTGATGAATGTGGTCGATGGCGGTACGGGTAACCGTGTGCGCCGCGCGCCCTATAATATTACCGCTCAGATGGGTGGCAAGACGGGTACGACTAACTATAATGCCGACGGATGGTTTATGGGCTTCACCCCGGATCTTGTGTCGGGGGTATGGGTAGGCGGTGAAGAGCGCTATATCCACTTCAATACGATGGCCCATGGCCAGGGGGCGGCGATGGCGCTGCCAATCTACGGCCTATATATGAGTAAAGTTTATGCCGATCCAACGTTGCCTTATTCCCAGAACTCAACTTTCAATGTGGATTTTTCCCATCTCTGCGACAAGGAATTCTACGACTATGTTGAAGAGTCAGACACCGTTGAGGAATCAATCTCAGACGTTTTCGACTGATAGATCATAAATTTAAAGCCAAATTGATGATTGAAGATAACAATAATGCGAAGGTTATAGCCGGGATTCGTCATGTGATAGCAGAAATGATGGATTCCGTGTTGAATAAGGTTTTGGTTACAGATCCGTTTATACCAGAGCAGCACCATGCGAAAAAGCCACTATATGCGGCTTTAGTTCCGGATGAGATTTTTAAAGGATCTCATTTTGAACGTAGATTTGTGACCCCATTTGGGAAAGTGTGGGAACGGCTGGCAAATATAGTGGCAGAAGCTCATTTAGGGAAATCTGAACTCGGAGCAAACATTAACGGTTTGATTCGGGAAGGTAGGCTTCAGCGTATACAAGAAATTTTGAATGCGGAAGACCACGCAACAGACGGATTTAGAAAACGTAAGCCAAATTGGGAGGCTGACTTGGCATATGTGCTTGAGGGTGAGGGCGGTTTGATTCCTGTTGCCGTGGTAGCTGATTTGTTGGCAGAGAATGTGGCGACAGGAGAAAAATATGCATTTGAATTAAAAGCCCCATTACCCAATAGTGACCAGACAAAGGTAAGCAAAGAAAAGATGCTTAAATTGATGGCTATGGAGGGAAACCCTGTGACTGCGGCATATTATGCATTGGTTTACAACCCTTATGGACGAAGAGAGGACTATAGCTGGAGCTTTCCAAGAAAATGGTTTGATTTTGCAAAAGACAACAGTCTCCTTATTGGTGATGAGTTGTGGGATTTTCTTGGCGGTATTGGGACTTATGAGAGATTTGTGACTGAGATAAACAAATTGGGGAAGCACTATAAAGAAATAATATATCACGATTATTTGCATATAATTCCCGTAGATGTAGCGCAATCAGGAGAGCTGTTGAAATGAGCAAATTTTCATTTATAGATTTGTTTGCTGGGATTGGAGGATTCAGGTTAGCACTTGAACGAGTAGGCGGACATTGTATAGGTTTTAGTGAAATAGCTCCAGATGCAATCGAATATTATTGTCAAAATCATGGTGATAATTCATCGATGAATTTTGGAGATATCTGTGGATTATCTGATTTGCCACCACATGATTTTTTGACGGGAGGAGTCCCTTGTCAAAGTTGGTCGATTGCTGGAAAGAATTTGGGATTCGATGATTCGAGAGGGCAATTGTGGAATGATGCCCTCTTTCTATTGAAAAAATCTCGCCCTAAAGCGTTTATTTTTGAGAATGTCAAAGGATTGGCAGACCCTCGTAATAGAAAAGCGTTGTCATATATATTGCAAACAATTAAAGACGCCGGTTATCATGCCGATGTTTATTTGTTGAATGCATTCGATTACGGTGTTCCTCAAAATAGGGTCAGAATTTATATAATAGGATTTAGAGATTCTCGTTATTTTGAACGTTTCCAATTGCCAGAAAAAGTAATAGCCCACAGAACTCTTGCGGATACTATTACGGATATGAAATTTACGGATGTGTTTCGTCCAAGTGTTTACAGAGGGAAACAGAGCCTGTCGGCCAATGGGCAGGGTATGAATGACTATTTCCTATTTAACGATTTGAGGGGAGGTTTAACGACAGTCCATTCTTGGGATATTATAGATACGACGGAAAAGGAAAAGCGTATTTGTGTGTTACTTATGCAGAACCGCAGAAAGAAGTGTTATGGAAACTTGGATGGCAACCCGTTATCATTGCATCATTTCCAACAACTTGACGAATCCATTTGCTTTTCGGATATTGAAGGGCTGGTTTTAAAGGGGATATTAAAGGCGGAGCAGTACTTATTTGAGATTGATAAGGCGGCCAATGTTCTGAGTGAAGGAGAATGTAATCTCCTGTCGTCATATACATCGAAGCCGGTAACCATAGATGAGTTAAAGAGTGACCGGGATTTGCGAATAGCAAAGGTAAATGTGGTGAATTTGATGCAGAAACTTTGCAATGATGGCGTTGCAAAATGTATTGAAATAAGGTATGATTTTAAAAATACTAAAATAAGCACCGGAATAAATGGGGTAAACCGGGTGTTTTTGCCTACATCACGCGTATATCCGACTTTGGTCGCAAGTGACACAAATGATTTTGTTACTGAAGTTCAAGTGTCAGGAATCAGTAATGAAGACTATAAACGCAATTTTATAGAACAGGTCTACCTTCCTGGCAACTACCGACGAATAACCAAAGAGGAGGCATGCCGTATTCAAGGGTTCCCGTCAGATTTTAAATTGCCATCTACCAGGGCGAGGTGGATGAAACTGATTGGTAATTCAGTCGCTGTAGATTTAATAGAGAAACTTGCTTACAGGGTGGTGAAAACCGGGGTTTTTTGTGAGTCAGATTATGATGGTTTAAAGCCGTCAGTCGGGTTACGTGTTGAACAGATGGCTTTTGATTTCTAAAGGTGTTTTGCGGTGGTTAGATGGAGGATAGGTTGCTGAGGCGTTTTTCGAGTTCGGTGGAGCTGAGGCGGGTGGAGAGGCGGCCACGATGGGCGACGGAAATGTTGCCGGTTTCTTCGCTTACAACGATGGCGAATGCGTCGGTTGCCTGGGATATGCCGAGGGCGGAGCGGTGGCGTAGGCCAAGGGCACGTGGCACATTGGTGTCGTGGCTTACGGGGAGGATGCAGCCTGCGGCTTTGATTTTTCCGCCGTCGATAATCAGTGCTCCGTCGTGGAGGGGAGAATTCTTGAAAAATATGTTTTCAATCAGGCGCGTGTTGATTGCGGCATCGATTATGTCGCCGCTTTTTTCGTAGTTGTCGAGCGGCACATCCTGCTGGATGACGATGAGTGCGCCGGTTTTGCTTTTCGACATGTTCATGCAAGCATATACGATTGGTATGACACGGGCATGCAGGTCTTCTGCATCGTCTTTATGGCGGTGATGAAACAGGCCGGTGAGGAATTTCCATCGTTTTTTCGAGCCGAGTTCGACCAGAAACCGTTTGATCTGATCCTGGAAGATTATGACAAGAATCAGCAGGCCGATGCTCATTACTTTGTCGAGAATCGTGCCTATGAGCTTCATTTCGAGGATTTCTGCGGCGACCACCCATACGAGGATGAATGCGAGCACTCCGTAGAAGATGTTGATTGTGCCTGATTCTTTCATTATCTTGTAGAGATAATATAGCATCAGTGCCACTATCACTATGTCGAGTATGTCTTTTATTCCGAATGATTCAATCATGGGAGGGATTGGTGTTTTGGGATGAGGGGTGATATGCGAGATTATATAAGTGCTTGTGTAACAGATACGGTCTGCACGGCGGCGGCTACGTCGTGGACACGTAGGATTGATGCTCCCGAAAGGAGTGCGGCGGTGTTGAGTGCCACGGTTCCGGGGAGGGCGTCGTCTGCCGCAATTCCGCACAGACGTGTGATCATCGATTTCCTGGAGATGCCGACGAGCACCGGGCGTCTGAATGCTCGGCTTATTGCGGGGAGGTTGTTTAGAAGGCTGTAGTTCTGCCGGAGGTCTTTGGCAAAGCCGAATCCGGGGTCGATGATTATGTCGGAAACACCTGCGAGAGTCAGCTTGTGGAGAGGTTCGGAGAGTTCTGCGATTACTCCGGCGCTGACATCGTTGCCATAGGCGGAATAATCGGTGTGTTGCTGCATGGTTGCGGGTGTGCCGCGCATGTGCATCAAAATGTATGGCACACGAAGCCGCGCTACAGTGGGGAACATTTCTGAATCAATCTGCCCCATTGAAATGTCGTTGATTATGTCGGCATCCCATTTCTCGATGGCCTCGGAGGCAATGTCGGCGCGGAAAGTGTCGACAGAAACGGGTATGTCGGGGGAGATTTTGCGTATTATTTGCATACCCATGCGGATGCGGCGTATCTCTTCCTCGACAGATACGTCATCGGCTCCCGGACGGGAGGAGTATCCTCCGAGGTCAATTATGTCGGCTCCTTCTGAGATTATTTGTTTTGCCCTATCTTCAATTGCAGCAGCATTGAACGTATGGGAACCTGCATAGAAAGAATCGGGAGTGACGTTGAGGATTCCCATGACAGCCGGACGGTTGTATGTCAGCAGCCGACCTTTAATGTTGAGTGAGAATGGCATCATCGGTTTTATGGGTTGAGAAGGTCGGGGTTGAAGAAATCCATAATAGAGTTGGAATGCTCGATTAACAAGCCGGCGGGGCCATCGGGGTCAACTTTTGCAGCAGTTTCATAGGCCGACATGGCCTCGCCACGAAGCCCCAGCTTCCAGAACCGTTTGCCTATTTCAATCATAAGCGAGGGTTGCTGTGTCGCGAGTCCGGTTAACGACCTGAGTATTCCGGCTGCATCGTCAGGGTGGGCCGTGAGGGTGTCATCAAGAAGCGATGTTGCTTCTTGCGGTGTTTTTGCGGCTATTATGGCGTTGATGTTTTGCTGTTCGGTCATTATTTCGTATTTTTGAAGGTGTGAACTTTGGCGGGTTTCCAGAAGTTTCTACAAATATAAGGAGAATATTCGACGAAAGAAAATAGTGATTGCTAACCTGAAGCCCGGTTCTCATAGGCGAAGATTTTTTGAGTCGAAGATAATGAGGATTTTCCCGAAAGCATAATTTAGATTATGAAATCGATTAGAGTTATACTGTTGATGGCGTTTGTGATAGCCGTTGCGGTGAATATGAATGGAGCCGACCCTATGGCCACGGCGTATAGCGCCGAAGAGTGCCTGGGTTCGGCAATGCCATATCCGGCACCGGAAGTGGGGACGGCATATCCTGATTCCCTGACCCCGGTTTTCATTAATCATGTCGGACGTCACGGGGCGCGGTTCCTGTCGTCGGCGAAGACGTCGGTTGAGCTGTCGCGCGCATTGCAGAGGGCTGATTCGGCAGGGGTGCTGACACCTCTTGGCAAATCACTCCTCGATATGGCAGGATATGTCATAGAGAAATCTCATAATCGCTGGGGAGCGCTTGATTCGCTCGGTATGGCTGAACAGAGGGGTATAGCATCGCGCATGTTCAGGGCTTATCCACAGCTGTTTGCCGATGGGAAAGTGGAAGCGATCAGCTCTTATGCCCCACGTTGCGTTATGAGCATGTATGAGTTCACCCATCAACTCGACAGGTTGAATAACACGGTTGAAATCCGCACATCGTCCGGGAGGCAGAATTCTCCGTTGATGAGGCCTTTCGATGTTGACGAAGAGTATAAGGAATGGTATAGCGGCAAAGCATGGGAGACGCCGTATGCAATGTTTTTCGAGACGACAGCTCCGGCCTCGCCTGCTCGCCGTCTTGTGAATGATGCCAATTATTTTACCCATGAACAGGCGCTGGATCTGGTGTGGAATGAGTATAAGGTGCTTTCAGGGCTTCCGGCAATGGGCATGGATGTGGATTTGTCGGTATATTTCACTAAGGAGGAGATGAACGCTTTGTGGTCGTGTCAGAATCTGCGCCATTATCTGGTGCGCACGGCAACGACACTTTCTACGGAACCGGCTTTGATTGCGTCGGAACTCCTGTTGAACCTGATAACGACTTTTGACGAAGCCGTTGCCGGTGAAAACACTGTAGGCGTGTCTCTCAGGTTCGGCCATGCCGAAACCCTGATGCCACTGTTGTCTTTGATGAGGCTCAAAGGATGCTATTATATGACGAACTATTTTGATACAGTGGCGCTTCATTGGCGCGATTTCGAGGTTGTGCCGATGGCTGCAAACCTGCAGATGGTGCTGTTCAGGACTGTTAAAGGGCGCTATTGCGTCAGAGTCGAGCTGAATGAGCGTCCGGTGTCCCTTCTGCCTGATTCTGATGAATTATATGTGGATTGGACTATCGCGCGCGATTATCTTGTCAGATGTCTGCCTCTTCATATCCAGCCATGACAATGCGGATGGAACAGAAAAGAATTGATTCTACAAGGGATGGGCTGCCACAGGTGGTCAATGATTTTTTCAAGAGCAGGGGCATACCTGACGGGGCTTTTATTCTTGTTGCCTACAGTGGTGGCGCTGATTCAACTGCGCTGCTTGCCTCGGCGGTGGAGGCCGGATACCGTTGTAGGGCACTCCATTGTAATTTTCATCTGCGTGGCGATGAGAGTGACCGCGATGAGTCTTTTTCGAGAGCTATGGCCGAAGAACTGGGTTGTGGCATCGATGTTGTGAATTTCGATGTGGGTGCGCGTATGGGCTCTACGGGCGAATCCGTAGAGATGGCTTGCCGTGAACTAAGGTATGAGTGGTTCTCCAGGCGTTATGCCGAACTGATGGATGCCGGTGACAAGCCTGCCTGTGTGGCGATTGCGCATCACGAATCTGACAACGTTGAGACGTTTTTTCTTAACCTGATACGTGGCAGCGGGCTGAAAGGCCTGGCATCGATTTCCTATTGCCGAGGCATATTTCTCAGGCCGTTGCTTGATGTTGCCAAAGCGGATATTATTGAATATCTCAATCGCCGGGGATTGGAATATGTTGAGGATTCTTCAAATTCCTCTGATGCATACAAGAGGAATATTATCCGTAACCGTATTCTGCCGTCGCTGGAAGAGCGCCTTCCCGGCTTATGCAGGGGGGTGGAACATTCGATTGAGAATCTGCGCCGTGACAAAGAATTGCTTGAAGTGCTCGTGGAGCGTGTTGGCGAGGGGTATGTCGATGCGGATGGGACGGTTGATGTGATGGCGCTGTCGGCGATGCCATGTGCCGAGGTTATGCTGTTCCATATGCTCGACGGAGCATTGTCTTTCCATGAGGTGAAAAAAGTGTTGCGTTCTGTCGGGATGAGCGGACGTTGGTTTAATGGCAGAAGCGGCGCGCGTTTTTTGCTTGACCGCGGCCGGTTGATAAAGGCTGATGGACTGGCTGTCTACGTAAAGCCGAAGCTGGTTGCGGAGGTGTTGCCGCGCGACAGTTTTTATCCCGACAGGAGTGGCCGGGTATTGTGGCTTGATGGAAGGGCTTATGCAACCGATGTTGATGATTGGGAGCTGAGAAAATGGCGGCATGGCGACCGCATGAGGCCATTCGGGATGAGGGGTAGCCGTTTGGTCAGTGATATTCTGACTGATGCCAAGGTTTCGGCATTGGAAAAACAGAATGCATGGGTGTTGGTATATAGGGGGGATATTGTCTGGGTTGTCGGGGTGAGGTGTTCATGTTGTTTTGCGGTAACTCCCGAATCCCGCGAAGTGGTGCGCATAGCGTTGGGCTGAGGGGGCAACCATTAGGCCTGCGCGCGTTTGTTGACGTATAAACACGTATGAATAAGTATTGGCCCGTGTATACAAAAGACCGGTAAGACGTTGTGGAGAGAAAGTCTACATTAACAAAATTTAAATAACGGGATTGCGGTTTATCCAAATTCATTTCGTTATTTTGTAATACTTACGGAAATGAGGCATTAGTTGGTTCTGATTTCTGAAAGTAAGCATTGGAAGGATAGAATCCTAAATGATTGTCACAGGCCTTAATAGATACCGGTTCCGACTGACATTTTTAATAAAAAGTATATTTCGGCATGCGGATAATAGCATAAGTTTCCGCCACGCCTTTTAACTTTACGCAATTCATGGGTGTTTTATCTACACAATGAATTAAAAAATGAAGTAAGCATGGAAGCGAAGAATCCCGACATAACCGAGCAGGATATGCATTTTATGGAATTGGCGGCTAAAATCGCCGAAGAGAACATTGACCGAGGTGGAGGCCCATTCGGAGCGGTGGTAGTTCGCAATGGCGAAGTGGTTGCCACAGGGGCAAATTCGGTCACACTGACCAATGATCCCACGGCGCATGCTGAAGTTAATGCCATAAGGGAGGCTTGCCGCAAGGAAGGCTCATTTTCTTTGGCAGGGTGCAGGGTATATAGCTCTTGTGAGCCTTGTCCGATGTGTTTATCCGCGCTTTATTGGGCTGGAGTTGACAGGATTTATTATGGTAATACGCAAGATGATGCTGATGCCATAAATTTTTCCGATAAGTTCATTTATCGGGAACTTGACAAACCCAAGGCAGAGCGGGCAATCCCGTGTGTCTGTGTTAAAAACGCCTATACGATAAAAGCGTTTGAGAAATGGGCCGCAAAAACCGATAAGGTGGCATATTGACAGTCTCTTTTAAGGAGATGGTTGTCAGATGAGTGGATGGAGGAAAATGTATAGATTGATTGATGAAATGAATGATTGAATGAATGATTGATTAATTGGAGTATTAATTTGAATGAGTGATTATCATGCCGGGCCGGCTGCCCCGCAAGGGAACGCTACCCCCGGCTAACAATTACGAGAGCTGACACGTCACTTAAAGAATACTGATAAGTTTGTTTCATATACAAATGCCAATAAGGAAGGAGCCGGGATCGATGTGAATCGAGCCCGGTTTCAATTTTAATGGGTGTGAGGAGGTGTTGTTGCTGTGAGAGCTAATGTCAGGGCTAACAGCAAGGACTAATTGCAACTGGTCATGGCTGTGGGTGTATTTATTACAATCACTACTTGCAAATAGCTCTTGCAATTATACTTTTGCGATGATTGCGGAGTGATGTAAATGAAGCCATTTCAGTTGCGATATGGCTGTAATGAGTGGAGTTCAACTGTGTTAATCCGTGTGGGTTCGAGAACGAAGTGCAAGACTGGCCGTTATGAATCCCGATATTTTTTTTTGAAAAATCGTGCGGCGGCTATTGCACAATTGGAAAAAACATGCTACCTTTGCACTTGCAAAAGCGAAAGCATCTTTTGGAGAGATGGCAGAGTGGTCGATTGCGGCGGTCTTGAAAACCGTTGAGGGTCACACCTCCGGGGGTTCGAATCCCTCTCTCTCCGCTGAACTTACTGGACAGAAATGGTCAGTAAACGGACAAAAAGCTACAAATCAATGATTTGTGGCTTTTTTTGTTGCCCGAAAGTCCGGCTTCCAAGACTTCAAAAGTACGGTAAAAGATAAAGTTTCGTTACTAAATCGTTACCTATTCCCTGCCGGACAAAAACGGTAACGATTTGTCCTCAAATGACCTGATAATGACTTGATTAGTCCATAGTCTGCATAACTCGAAAACGAGAGGTAAAAATTAATTTTGCAACTAAAAAAAGTGAGTTATGAAATCGACATTCAAGGTTCTTTTTTATTTGAAGAAAGGTTCTGAAAAGAAAAACGGCGAGGTTATGATTATGGCACGCATCACCATAGACGGAAAACTTTGCCAGTTCAGCACGAAACAGAGCATCCAGCCCGACAACTGGAACACGGCTGCGGGCAAAGCCAAAGGCAGGGATGCCGGGAGGATAAACGCCCTTTTGGACGACATACGTTCTTCCCTGAATACCATTTACCACGAAATGCAGCGGCGTGACAACTACGTGACCGCCGAGAAAGTGAAGAACGAGTTCTTGGGACACAGCGAGAGCCACGAAACAATCCTTACCCTGTTCCAAAAGCACAATGACGATGTGAAGCAGCTTGTGGGCATATCCAAGACGATAGCGACCTACCGCAAGTATGAAGTCACACGCCGACACCTTGCAGAATTTATCCGCAGCAAGTACAACGTATCGGATATGTCCATTAAGGAGATTACCCCGATGTTCATTACCGATTTTGAGTTGTATTTGCGTACCGCCTGCAAGTGCGGCTACAACACCACCGCCAAGTTCATGCAGTTCTTCAAGCGCATCATCATCATTGCCCGCAACAACGGCATACTGGTGGGCGACCCGTTCGCCAGCTACAAAATCCGGCTGGAGAAAGTGGACAGGGGGTATCTGACAGAGGACGAGATAAAAATCATCCTTAAAAAGAAAATGGTTTCCGAGCGGCTGGAACACGTCAGGGACTTGTTCATCTTTGCCTGCTTCACCGGGCTTGCCTATATAGATGTAGCCGGGCTTACGCAAGATAATATATGCAAATCCTTTGACGGCAACCTTTGGATAATGACAAAGCGACAAAAGACGAATACGGACGTTAATGTTCCCCTGCTGGATATTCCCAAGATGATTTTGAAGAAGTACAAGGGCAAGTTGCCGAAC
>Ga0137298_10474_pt1 | contig 33725 bp, 36 predicted proteins | sample RamsorincwithD2O_2_FD_97182 | JGI IMG/M metagenome (GOLD analysis project Ga0137298, IMG submission 97182) | Mouse cecal microbial communities from Vienna, Austria - Glucosamine amended with D2O | ecosystem: Host-associated > Mammals > Digestive system > Large intestine > Cecum | place: Austria...
AATATGACATTAGTTTGAGCCACAAGTTCGAACCTCTTTAACTTGGAATCTAATATTTGTTATTTTCTCAATTTTTACATTAGCAATTTTCTTACGACTCGAATGATTTGCAATTTCTAAATTGTAAATATTAGAGTCCTTTTCTTTTTCTACAAATATAGTTGTATCTTCGTTTATTTCAATGGTCATATTCTATGTTTCCTCCTTGTTTAATTTCGTCGTACTATTTGTTCGTTGCAATGCTAAAAAAAATTGTACCGTTGAAACTCCTAATGCATTTGCAAACTTTTCTTTAGCTTTATCGCTTGGACTTCTTTTTCCATTTTCAATCATAGATATGTAATCCTTAGAAAATCCCGTTTTCCTTGCAACATCTTCCTGTGTAAGTTTCGCTGCTATTCTTAAATCTTTTACCGTTTGTTTTTCCATTATTTCTTCTCCTTTCGTACTATTTGTTCGTTGAACTATTTGTAGTTTACAGTACAATTAGTTCGTTGTCAATACTATTTTTGTAATTTTTTTCTTTTGAACTTGCAAAGTCTTACTGCTCTAAGAAAGATTTTTGTACTATTTGTTCTATTTTTATTTACAAATCGTACTATTTGTTATATAATGCGTTTAGATAGCGAGGTTTTTATGAATAGATTACGAGAATTAAGATTAGAAAAAAAATTACTTCAATCAGATGTTGCAAAAGTTATTGGAAAAACAGACAGAATGGTTGGTTTTTATGAAACAGGAGTAAGAGACCCTAGTACAGAAACACTTTCCCTTCTTGCTGATTTTTTTGGTGTATCTACAGACTATCTTCTTGGCAAATCTGATATTCGCAATCCAGAAGAATTGAAAAATGTGCAATTTGCTAATTCTGGCGGACTAGATGCCGAAGGATTAGATGATGACGAGTTGGCAGAACTACAGAAACAGATAGACTATATGAAATGGAAAAAAGAAAACGGTAAGACTGGAGATAAGAAATAATGAGTGAAAATGAAATTATAAAAGCGACAGAGCAAATTTTTGAAAGTATTAAGCATATAGATGAGAATGGTATTGAATTTTGGTATGCTAGAGAACTAATGGTTACATTGGCCTATAAAGACTGGAGATATTTTGATGCTGTAGTAGAAAAAGCAAGAATTGCTTGTCAAAACTCCGAAATACTTGATACTGACCATTTTGTTGTTGACAACAAAATGGTGGAAATCGGTTCTGGAGCAAAAAGAGAACAGAAAGATTATAAACTAACGCGATATGCTTGCTACCTAATAGCACAAAATGCAAACCCTAGATTAAAAGCAGTTGCTCTTGCTCAAACATATTTTGCAGTAAAAACAAGAGAGCGTGAGCTAACAGAAGAACAATACCAACAATTATCTGAAGACGAGCGAAGATTATACAATAGAGTTACAGTAAAAAATCGAAATAAATATCTTTTTAATACCGCTATGGCCTCTGGTGTTAAAAATTATGGAAAATTCAATAATGCTGGTTATCGAGGGTTATATGATGGTGAAACAGCAGAAGATATAGCAAGAAGAAAGGGACTAAAGGAAAATCAAGCTATATTAGATTATATGAATAGTGAAGAACTTGGTGCTAATATCTTCCGTATCACACAGACTGATGCTTTATTGAAAACTAATAAAGTTTCAACAGAGGATGAGGCTTGCTCTACTCACAACCAAGTTGGCAGGGTTGTTCGTGCTGCTATAGAAAAACTTGGTGGAACAATGCCAGAAGATTTGCCGACACCTAAAAAAAGCATTCAAGAAATAGAAAAAGAACAAAGGAAGAGGAAAAAATTAAAAGGAACTTCGAAAAAAGAATTGAAATAATTTCTAAAATCTATTGTCAATGAGCATATCTTATATTATAATTATTTTACAAAGCCAAGCAACACCTATGTTGACTGTGGCCAAAAGGATTATGATATTACCCTTTATTGCTTAGCAATATTGCGGTCATAAGAAGATTATGGAGAGTTCATTGCAACTCTCCCTTTTTTATTTTATGGAGTAAATTATGGAACTATTTGAACTCGAAGAAATTGCGAAAAAAGAAAAAATAGATTTAGCAAATTTTAGAATGAAAAAGAGCAAGGCCAGAATAATCAAAAATAATAATTCTTGCTGCATCTTTATGAATTATGCGAAAATAGATACTTACACTGAAGAAAAATGCACTCTTGCCGAAGAATTAGGCCATTATTACTATGATGCTTACTATTCCGCTTCTTCTTCAGCTGAAGAAATCGAAAGACAAGAATACAAAGCACTAAAATGGAAATCGCTAGTTTGCGTTCCTCTAAAGTCCATCTTGAATTGCTTTAGGAAAGGGATTTGTAACCTAGTAGAAATTGCAGAAGAATTGCAAGTCGAACCAGAAATGGTCGAGTTTGCGTATAATTACTACAGAGAAAACTCTATTGACAAAAACAAAAGTTTGTACTAATATCAAAAAAAGAATTAAAATGTGTTCAGTATTTTGCGGTACGACACACTTTAATTCCCCAACGCAATTCTATTGAATTGGTCTTTTATTATTATACTTGGAAAAGACCTTATTTTCAATAGTTTTGCTGAAAAATTATTGAAAGTGAGGTTTTTTTATGAGAAAAAGAGCAAATGGAGAAGGTACAATTTATAACACCATCCAGAAAAACAAAAGAGGTAGATTTTTAGCAGAAATGTGTACCACTTGTAGCAGCTGCACAAAGAAGTGTAATCGAGAAGAGTTCGAGCGTTGCGAAAAATGTGTAAACTGCCAAGAATGCACTAAATATTGCGATAGATACTATTGCTATAAAGTTACTAAAGCACAAGTATCAATAAAAAATCAAAGAAAATCTGCTGGAACTGGAAAGAATACCAAAGAGGTAAATGAAAAGAAAAATCTAAAAGAAAAAGAACTCAACCTAAAGATGTTAATTAAAAATGGGGAACTCACATTATCAGAATGTATGCGTGAAAACGAGAAATCCAAGTTATCTTGCAAGTTAATCAATGAAAATAGTTATGGTCGCAATCTTAATACTATTCACTTAATTGAGAGATACCCTATTGCCAACAAGCAAATATATAAAATCGAAGAGGATGACTTGAAAGAATTATTTTCTGTTTTAGTTGATGTAAATACAAGCCAATCCAATTTGGATAAGGTTTTTAACGAAATACATCAAAGCCTTGTTCTTTGCAAAAGAACGGATTTATTTGAAAATATAAAATGTAATACATTTGTCAGTAATTTGAATCCCAAAAAAGTGGTTGCTTTTACGCTGGAGGAAGAAAAACAGATTTTGCAGTATTTGAACGAAAACGAAAATAACTTAGTGAATGAATGGAAATCCAACATAGATAACAAAACTGTCAAGAATTTAATTATGTTTGCGTTTGCTTCTGCAATGCGAATAGGCGAAATTTGTTCACTAGATAAGCATGAAGATATTGATTTAATCAGAAAAAGAACTGTAGTTCATACCACACTTACCCGAGATATTAACCAAAAAAGTATTATTGGAAAGCGTACAAAAACTGGAAGGAAAACACGACAGGCAGGTAAAGATGATGAAAGGCGTATTCCTTTCGATATACTGTTTGACCAGGAAGATGTTGAAAAAATAATTATAGAGCAAAAGCAAAACTCCGCTTCTAGTTTACTTTTTTCTAACAAAGACGGAAGTATTATAGAACATAGTTCTATCAATGCTATTTTCAAGAGAATATGTATGCGTGCAGGAATAATAAAAAACTGCAATATTCATATGACAAAACACACAGGAGTTACCAGAATGAAAGAAAATGGTATGGATATATATGCTATTTCAAAATTAGTTGGAACATCTGTGAAGGTTTTAACGGAAACATATGCACATATTTTTGACGATTTTGTTGAAAAAGAAATCGAAAAGTCTAAAGAAATTCGCAAAGATTCCGATTTAGATTTATTTAATAGAAAAGATACTAGCAATAAGATTATTCCATTTAGTAAATACCAAGCAAAATGATTTCGATTTTGTATGCAATTAAAAAAGTTTTTGTATGCAATTTGTATGCAATTTTTTGATAAAGCAATGAAAAATAATGACAAATAATGATAATTTCAAAAATAAAAAATCGGACGTAAAAAGCACGCAAGCCCTGATATCAGTATATAATAGCCATATAATGAAAAATAATAGATAGTTATTAACTACCTATTATTTTTGCTTTTTTTGGTGCAGATGGCCGGAATCGAACCGGCACGGTTTATTCAACCGCAGGATTTTAAGTCCTGTGCGTCTGCCAGTTCCGCCACATCTGCATTTAACTGGCTAACATAGGATATTATAAAGGATTTATTTGGGAATGTCAATATTTTTTTATTTTTTCATTTGTAAATTTTGTCTTCTTTTGGCAAAATTGCTTTTTATGTCAATTTATGGTATCCTAGTAGCAAGAACTGTAGGTGGAGAATACAGTTGGTATCTATCCTTGTAGAAAGGAGTAAACAGCATTGAATAAAATTCGTAACAATGTCTATGTTTACTTAGGATTTCTGGTCGCTTTTTGCGCCGTTATCCTGTTTGGGATCTTCCTTGGTCCACAGTATCCCTCTGTTTTCTTCTGGGGCATTATCATACTGGCTTTGGGTTCCATTTGCCTGTACTTTTCCCCCAGCTTGCGGGATGTTTTGGACCTCGCCCTTCGTGCTTTGGCACTGAGTTTTACAGCAAGTCTCTTGGACAGTGAGCCCTTCGGTTGGCTCTTGATTGGTTTCTTGTTCGTCTTGACTGGACAGAAACTGATGGCAATCTGCTCCAAGCGTCTGCCCCGCTAATCCATAAGCACTTTTGCGTTGGGTATTCTCCAAACCTTGCGCAAGCAGAACAGCAAGTTACTCTCTTGCTGTTCTGTTTTTTTCTGCTAAGTTGCGGTATATCTAGAAAAATGATATAATAGTCTCAATCTTTGTGCATTCTTTCTAATCTAGTGATAAGGAGGTAGTCGCTAGAACACAGCATAAAAGATTGACAACTTTGGATAGAAAGGAAAATGGCTATGAATGCAACTGAGTTCATAAGCGAATTGCAAGGGAAAGGAACCCAGCAAGACCCTGCTGACCTTTCTCCCTCGGAGTTCTTTGAAACGCCGGAGGGGAAGGATATTCTCCGTTTCCTGATGGGGAAAGTTCAGGTCATAGACGACCACTCTTTCCAACTGGTGGATGACGGGGTAATCAGCGTCCTTGCCAAGGAGCTTTCCTACAAAAACAGGAAGTTTTTCGAGGACATGACGGGGCTGGGTTTTGCCTGGGAGTGCACCAGCTACCATCAGGACGAGGCCCCCATCCGCACGTATTTGTTCAAGGCAAATTGATACCTCCACAGAAATGAAACAGAGAGCAAGAATATCCCGTTTCTTGCCCTCTGTTTCATTTCTCTTTTCTAACTTTGCTGTTTTTTTCGTTTTTCTTGTATCTGTTTTTTATATCTTGCAAAAGTTTCTTTCTGTTCTTTTATGGTTATCTCTAAATTAGCAATTTGCTTTTGATACAATGCTAGCAATTCTTCTTTCTGACTAATTGATAATTCCTCTTCTTGCAAACTTCCCTCTTCATATTTTCTTTGTAATTGCAAGGTTTGATTTTCTTTTCTTAATTCTTCTAACATCTTACTCGTATCTCCTTTTAGCAAATTCCCTCTTTATTTTTGCTCTTCCCCTTTTGACTTTTCTCCTAATATTTCATCATAGACTCGCATTAACGTTCTTACCTCTGCTAATTTTGCTTCTAAGTCATGAACTTGTGCTTCTAATTCTTCTTTTCTTTTTCGCGCTTCTTCCAAGCCCGCTGTTTTGACCTCTGGTTCTTCGTCTTCTACTTGGGACATATCGATTTCGTCTGCCATATCAAATTCGTCTTCTTCTATGACTGCTTTTTGAGCAGCATATTCTTTTTGGTAATCGATTTCTCTTCTTGGTATCCTACTTTCTAAAATAGCTTCGTTAAGATAGCGAAGTTCCTCTATTCCTTCTAAAACCTCTGCACTTATGTTGCTACTTGCTGCTACAAAAGCATCTTGATTTCTCAATAGAAGATTTTCCGCATAAAGACGGGCAATTAGTTCCTCCGTTGCCGCTATTTCCGCTTCTCCAATGCAATACATTCCTGCCATTCCCTCATAATAGTATTGGAAAGTCATTTTTCGAGATGGATGTCTTAATTTTCTTAATGCTTTTGCCTCAATTTGACGAATTCTCTCCCTACCTACATTTAATTCTTCGCTAATGTCTCCTAGTGTCTTCGTTTTTCTCCACGCAACGCCATTTCCTTCATAGCCTATTTTTAATTTTTCCCCAGTTGACAGACTATATCTTTCCTCTATTACTCTTCTTTCTTGTGGGGTTAGGGTTTGAATAGCCTCTTTTAATTTTTTGCTCGAATACAAGTTTATATTACGAGAACTGGATGGAATTAAGAATATATCACAATAAAGTGCATCATAGTTTGAACTAAGTGGACTAAAATCGATATCCACTACATTTTTCAGAATATATTCTGCTAATTCGATGTCTTCTCGGTTCACTTCTCCCTTTCGATAAAGTACCACAAAGTTTTCAAACGTGCCATAATTACTTAAAATACGGTCCATTTGTTCTTCGGTTACTCCAATTGCTTTTGCTCGTTCTCCTGTTTCGGTCGGATAGCCAAATACACCTCTTACATTTCCTTCTTTACATCTTGTACATAGTTCTTCCGATAATTTACCATTACTTCTTCTAACACGTATATAATCATAATATTTTTTCAAGGTTTCATATTCAGCCACAAGTGCTGCATATTCTTCCTGCGTTTGCGCATATTCTCTTAACACGCCATCCGAAACTTTTCCGTACTACTGATACTTTTGGATATTTTTGCCCCCAAGTAATTAAACTTTCTATTTTTCCCTCAATTTTCATTTTTTTCCTCCTAAAACCTCTTTTTATAGGATAACATAAAATTAAGAAAAAGGCAAGAAAACAGGTTCTATTCCAACTTTTTGTACTACGTTTTGTATTTTTATGTAAAGTATGGTATAATATTACTTATCACAACTTTTAGGAGGCGATAACATGCTAACACAGCCCTTCAATCCGAAGGAATATGCAGACTTGAAGCGCCGTGTTGAGGCACTTCGGTCCCGCGTTACCTTGGATGTAGGTCCCGAGCAAAAACAGGCAGAGCGGCTCTTAGTCAAGATGGAGAAAAAACTTCTGGCTTATGAGAAAGCGTACAACATTCCCAGGGAGGAACCCAAATTTACAAACACCTCGACTAACCGAGATTTCTGGGATTACTTCTGGGATACCATCGCACATGGCTATGCTCCCCCTTCGGATATCCAAATGAATCCCTTGGACTTTATGGAGGATACCACATACCATGAGGAAACCCGTACCATTGACGAGTTAATCCGCGACCTTGGCGTTCTTTTCGCTATCTTCGGTAGCACCTATCAAACGGTGCTGAACTACCATGTGTACAAAATCCGTTTCCTCAAGCAACTGGACAAGCGCGGAGAAGCCTTTTACCGTGTTTCTGCCAACATTTACGAAGACGATATCCAGATTTGTAAAGGCATTAACATCGGCTTTTGGCCCGCTCACTATGGCGACGACACCTGTGGCGATATGGAGTTTTCTCTTCCCGAATACTACTGTTCTACCAAGTATAACAATGGCTGTCCCCACATTTATATCAAACTATTAGAGGGATTAAAGGATATCTGGAACCAGTATTTTGCTGACCAGAACCTTCCGCCAATGTTGACTGAGCACACCTCTACCATTTTGGAAAAGAGCAACAACCCGCAGAGCCACTTCACACCCCAGCAACGGCAACAACTGATTGAGCAAGTGGAAAAGGATATTACTACTAACCGGCTGAAAACCTTGGAAACGCAAGCCTACAAAATGCTGGTTGGAGCCTACGAGCCTTTCCCTACTTTGCTGGACTTCTTGGAGAATTCTGGCGTTGTCTACAAAGTGGAGAAATCTGGTGTCTACATTTGGAACAACCATCGCAAGCGCTTTGGGAAACTGGTGGGCTACCACTACCTCGAAGATCTAAGGCAGTATTCTTTGTATCTGTTTTAGGTATCGCCTATGCAGAAAAAAATTTTTTTCGCGGAGAAAGACTGGTGCATATCTTATGTGCCAGTCTTTCTCGTGTAAAATTTGAAAAGAATTGGTTTTCCTCTTTCCTTTTTCCTAAGTTCGTGATACAATGGAATAATAAGCGAGCATGCTGGAACTGGCAGACAGGCACGTTTGAGGGGCGTGTGTGATATCACGTGTGGGTTCAAGTCCCATTGCTCGCACCATTTATCCTACTTTCTTGCAAAGTAGGGTTTTATTTTATCCTTGCAAACCGTTGCTACTGCTACAATGTTAAATTCAGTTGCGTAAGTTCTAACTCAAATTGATAGAAAGCAACTCCAAAAGAGGGTATAATTTTTTTCATAGGAGGAAGAAAAATTATGAATTTAGGAGAAAGATTATTTGAATTAAGAAAAGCAAAAAATTTGACACAAGATGATGTTGCTGAGAAATTAAATGTTTCTAGACAAACCGTTTCCAAATGGGAAACAGACCAAAGTACGCCGGATTTTGATAAAATTGTTCCACTTTGTGAACTTTTTGAAATTGGTGTAGATGAACTATTAACTGGTAAAAAGCCAGTCGAAGAAAAGAAACAAGAAAACGTACTAACCAAACAAGAAGTAAAAGAAAAATCTGCTAAAGTCGTTAGCAGTTCTGTATTCCTCTACTTTTTAGCCATCATTGTTTTAATTGTTTCCATTCCTGTACTCAATATGAACCCTGTACTTGCAACTGCTCTCTTCTTATTGCTCATTGGCTGGTCAACCACTCGCATTATTCGTCACTATATGTCCATTCCCAAATTTGAGCAAACAGAAGAAGAAATCCAAATGGAAGAAAGACAAAAAAGTTTGCAAAAACAAATCAATGAAATCATTATGTCCATTGCTGGGACCATTTACTTTATTGTTAGTTTTCTCACCATGGCTTGGCATGTTACTTGGATTATCTTCATCATTGCCTCTTTAATCTGCCAAGTTGTAAAATTAGTCTTCTTATTGAAAGGAGATGAAAAAGATGAAAAGTAAAACAGGAATTATCATTTCCATTGTGCTACTACTCTTGCTTGTCCTTCTACTAACTGCATTTTTAATCACTTACCTAATTACGGGAAAGAGTTTTATGATTTCTTTCCATGGTTTTAACGCAGAAAGCACAAGTTCTATCTTTGATACTGTCTTTTCTCTGGATGATGTAAACAAAATTAGTCTATCCCAAGAATATGGGGATATTACTATTGAAGAAAGTTCAGACAATTCCATTCGTCTTGTTGTCTATGGCGAAAACGCAGACCAAGTTGATTGGGACTTAACAAACCAAAAACTAGAATTACAAACCAAGGGTAAGAAAAGCTATTTCTTTTTCCCAACTCCAAAGAACAAAATTGTCCTTTATCTGCCAACCTCTTTTGTTGGTCAAGTTTCGGTTAAAATTGATTGTGGTTCTTGCCAGATTGAAGACTTTTTACAGGCCTCTTTCAGCATTGACTGTGATGCCGGAAATGTTGAAATGGGTAGTGTAAAAAACGCAACTGTCAAATGTGATTGTGGGAATATTGAAATCAAGGAAATTACCAACCAATGTAACCTACGTGCAAACCTTGGCAATATTTCGATTGACAAACTAAATTTGCAAGAAGACTCCAATATTCGTGTCGATATGGGAAATATCACTGTGGAAGAAACCAATGATATTTATATTGACGCACATGTAGATTTAGGAGATTTGAACATTCGTCAAAACAATCGAAATGCCCCTGTTACTTTGACCGTAAATTGCAACTGCGGAAATATTACCATCGGAGATTAACGTTGAAAAGGAAGCCACCTGCTTCCTTTTTTCTTTACATAATACCATTTTTTTGGTATAATATCTTTTGTCATACTTGAAAAAAGAGAGTTTTTTCAAAAAATAACGAGGAGGCTAGAAAAATGCAAAGTGATTTGATGCAGCAGAATCTGGATTTCCGGATTCAAAAACTGCTGCAATCGCTCTCTTGGCAAGGTCCCAACACACCGCAAATTCCCGGCAAAATGGCTCTCCTGAATGTGCTCCAAGAAAAACGCGGGCACCTTCTGGAGGGAGATGTAAGCCCTATTCCGGAACTGTCCTCTCTGACCAGAAAGGACACGCTTACCCCAGAGGAACTCTACTCCATGCTTGGTCCCTTCTATCTCATTTTTGGACCAGTGTATGAGGAAATCGTCAGTTACCACACTTATCGGATTGAGTTCCTGTTCCAAAAGACACAGCCGGCTCCCCATTCCATGTTTTGCGTAGTAGCAGATATCTTCGAGGACGATGTTCTGCTCCTACACCGTGCTGAAATTAACTTCTGGAAAGAGCACTATCAGGCTCCCAAGGTAGCTTTTGTCAGCACAGACTACTGGGAGCCTGGCCCCATCCCCAAGTACCAGCACATCCACTGGTTTGGCAAACTGGCATACAGCCTTGCTACCATTTGGAACCGCTATCATGACATTATTCCACAACTTGAGGAAAGTCAAGGAGGTAAGACCGATGAAACCATTTCCTCGTGATACCAGCTATGCGCATATCCCGCTCGCTATTCAACAAGTGATTAACGCTTCGGCTAAGAGGCTGTTCCAAGCCCCTGTGACAGAACCCGCCTTGACCGTTCTGGTTACGCTTAGCCATACCCCGAAAGGGCTGTTGGACGTACTCTGCGATGGGATCGCCTATCAGGTAAAGGAGGGCAACATCTACATCTGGTTTCAGGAAAGCGACCGTATCGACACGGCAGGCTATTATCGCTTAGTCCGGTTCGAGTATGTTGGTATCCCTGCCTCTCGGAAAAATTTGAAAAAGGTCGTGAAATTCACACTCTCAGCTCATCAAAAACTTTAAGACCTTGGCATTTTCTTGCTAGAAATGTCACAAAGTAGACCACCCAAAAGGGTGGTCTGCTTTGCTTTATTTTCCTTGTTTTTTGTCTGCTTCTAACAATGCGTTAATTAAGCCACAACATTCTTTTCCTTCTCCACAATAACGGTCTGTCATACACGTTGCTCCTAGTCCTTCTCCAATCAATGGTGCTACTTCTTTGACCTGTTTTGCCATTTCTTTTGCAATGTTGCGAATTTGCCATTGTGCTTTATTACAACAACGTAAACGGCAGATCCATTGTGTGTTTCTTGCGTTCATGGTAGTAATGACATTACACATTTGTGCTCCGACATAGAAATAGATTAGGTCTTCTTCTTTGACACCTGCTTGAATAAATTCTTGGTATACTTCTTGATTTTTACGAATAGCCTCTTGGAATTTATCATTGCATTTTGCTTTGACTGCTTCTGGCGTAATATAGTTTTTCATATCCCACATTGGTACAAATTCTGGTACCAAAAGAGCGTGCATACGATGTCTGGTTAAATGGGTTAAAATAGATAGTGAAATTGGAATTTGGAACGTGAAACTTACTTGTTCGAGTTCTCTTCTTTCCTCTTTGTGTAAGATGTTATCCATCAATTTCTGTTTCGCATCTGGGTCTTTGGCTTGCATTTGCTGTAGGAGTTCTTTTGCCTCTTCTTTGCTACATTGATAATGGTACATCACCATACTTTCGAGTACAACATCATCTGCATTTGGTGTATAGGCGATTAACTTTGGCTTATCCAAGATTTTAATTTCTGGTCTTGTGGTTTCAGTTTCTAAGTACGCAAATGGATTGCTATCATTTACTTCTTGTTTTTCCAGTCCATCTACTAGATATGGTACATATTTTTGGATGATATCATACAAGATATTTCCTAATTCTTTCAATTCTTGAATACGGCTCAATCTTCCATACTTGAACGAAAGCACCATTTTTTCTAAGCCACGAGCATCAATTCCCATAATGATATTACTGTAAAAACAATATGGTAGAATGAAACGAGCATCTTCTTTGTTAATCCCCATTTCTTCAATATCTCCATAAGTGTTGAACAAATATTGCATATGCTCTTGATACTTTTTCGTTAAATTGGCGCTGTTCGGGTGAACCTCCCCCTCACGATTTCGAAAGCTTGGTGTATAGTATCCTGCTGTTCGAAAATCCACTTCTCTTCTCGATTTTATGGTAAAGGAAGTTAAACGATTTCCAATAATCGTTTGTTCTACGATTGGAGTTACATCACAAAGGGCAAATACTAAGTAATCATGCTCAATAATAGATTTATGTCCCATGTTAATAATTCTTTTGACTAATTTCAAATTCTTTTCAAAGTCGTCGCAACTGTCTAATACTTCAAAGACATTGCCTGGAAATCTGGATAATTTTCCGGCTGCTGCTACTCTTTGAATTCTCCCTTCTAATTCTTCTTTGGTACATCCGCCTAGTAATTCTATTTTCATTTTTTCTTCTTCCTTTCTTCCATTTTTCTCGCAATTTATATATACCACAAGAGCGCTCGATAATCAATTCTTTCTTGTCCAATCTTGACAATCTTCTTTTTTTCTCCTATAATCTAGATAGAAAAAGGAGGGATTTTACAATGTTTTGTCCAAAATGTGGAAAAGAAATTCCAGAAGGCTCAACTGTTTGTCCAGAATGTAATGCTACTCTTGAAGTTGCATCTACAACTGCTCAAACTTCTGCAACAGCAGAGAAGAAACCAGCTCCAGTTGGATTTATCCTAGGATTAGTATCCATCATTGCTTGGTTTATACCACTTTTCGGTTACCCAGTAACAATTTGCGGTATTGTTTTTAGTGCAAAACAATTAAAATCAACAGATTCTGGTGCCAAAACAATGGCAATCGTTGGTTTAGTTTTATCAATCATTTTCTTGGTTGTAACACTAATCAACTCAGCACTTGGTGTTTTAATTCAATTATCCACTCTATAATTTAGTGTAAAAGAAAAGTCCAGAGGCTTCCTCTAGGACTTTTCTTTTGTTTTTATAGATGAAGTACTCTTGCTTTGATTTCTTTGGTTTTTCCGGTGTTCCAGAAGTTTTCTCCTAAATATCCGCAAGTTCTACGAACAACTGTCATTTTTGCATGGTTCTTGTTTCCACATTGTGGACATTCCCATTCATTGTTCTCATTGATTTTGATTTCTCCATCAAATCCACATTCATAGCAGTAATCTGATTTTGTATTAAATTCTGCATATTGAATGTTGTTATAAATGAATTTAACTGCTTCTTCCAAGGCTTGTACATTGTTTTTCATGTTTGGTATTTCAATATATGAAATTGCTCCACCTCTTGATAAATCTTGGAATTCACTTTCAAATTTTAGTTTATCAAAAGCATCAATTTTCTCACGAACATCAACATGGTAAGAGTTGGTATAATATCCTTTATCGGTTACATCTTTAATCACACCAAATCTTTCTTTATCAATACGAGCAAATTTATAGCATAGGCTTTCTGCTGGTGTTCCATAAAGAGCAAATCCAATATTGGTTTCTCTTTTCCATTTTTCTACGGTGTCTTTTAGATGTTTCATAACTTTGATTGCAAATTCTTTTCCTTTTTCGCTCGTATGGGACTCTCCTGTCATAAGCACTGTTAATTCATAAATTCCAATATACCCAAGTGAAATGGAAGAATAGCCACCATAAAGTAATTTATCGATTTTCTCGCCAGATTTTAATCTTGCGATAGCACCATATTTCCAGTGAATTGGGCTTACATCTGAATACGTTCCAAGTAGTGCATAATGTCTGCACATAAGAGCTTCTTTACAAAGTTCTAGTCTTTCGTCAAATAGTTTCCAGAATTTATCCATATCCCCATTTGCTACGATACCAATTTGTGGTAAGTTGATACTAACAACACCTTGATTAAATCTTCCTTCAAATTGGTAGTTACCATTTTCGTCTTTCCATGGTGCTAAGAAACTTCTACATCCCATTGGGCTGAATACATTTCCTTCATAGTTTTCTTTCATTTTCTTAGCAGAAATGTAGTCTGGATACATTCTTTTGGATGAACAACGAACAGCAAGTTTGGTTAGATAATCATATTTTCCACCTTTTAGGCAGTTGTGTTCATCTAACACATACACAAGTTTTGGGAATGCTGGTGTTACATAAACGCCTGCTTCATTTTTAATTCCCTCATATCTTTGGCGAATCACCTCTTCAATAATCATCGCATTTTCTTCGATGTATGGGTCGCCTTCTTCAAGATGTAGGAAAAGGGTTACGAATGGAGATTGTCCATTGGTTGTCATTAAGGTGTTGATTTGGTATTGAATGGTTTGTACGCCGGCTTTTAATTCTGATTTAATTCTTTCGTCTACAATGCCTTCAATAATTTCGTCGGATACTTTTCCTTTATATTTTTCTTTGATTTCTTTGACAAATTTTTCTCTGCTTTTTCTTAGATATTTTCCTAAATGTTTGAGGTCAACCGATTGTCCACCATATTGGTTACTTGCTACTGCTGCAATAATTTGGGTCATAACTGTACAAGCAACTTGGAAACTTTTTGGGCTTTCAATTAGTTTTCCATTCATAACGGTTCCATTGTCTAGCATATCTCCAATATTGATTAAACAACAGTTGAAAATTGGTTGAATAAAATAGTCTGCATCATGAAAGTGTAGGACGCCATTGGCATCTGCTTCTGTAATTTTTTCTGGTAATAGTAATCTTTTGGTTAAATCCCTCGAAACTTCTCCTGCAATATAATCTCTTTGTGTGGAGGCAATTACGGTGTTTTTGTTGGAGTTTTCCTCTGCAAGTTCTTTGTTTTCATTACGAATTAAAGATAAAATGGATTCATCGGTCGTGTTTTGTTTACGAACGAGTGCTCTTGTATAACGATATACAATATATTTTTTGGCAAGTTCATATTTTTCTAATGTCATTAGTTGTTCTTCAATGACATCTTGAATGTCTTCTACTAACATTCTCTTTTTCCCAAGTTGTTCGATGTATTCAATGACTGAATTGATTTCCTCTTTACTTGCTCTTTCTTTTCTTACAACTTCTTGGTTTGCTTTGCTAATTGCTGTTACAATCTTTTGTCTGTCATAATCTACTTCTCTTCCGTCTCTCTTAATTACTTTCATGACTTCTTCTCCTCCATTTATTTTGCTTTTGGGGTCTTTCGCTTGACCCGAACTAATCTTATCGCTAGCCAAGGATAAATTCTGTTGCTTTCGCAACTTTTTTCATTTTATTTTTTTCCTACGGCATAAGACCTTTTGCCTCTAAGCGAAGAATAATTATGACAAATATATGACAAAAAAAATGATTATGTTGCCCTTGAAATCTCGCACTTTGCCCCTGATATTTTATGCAAACTGTTGCTTTTGCGACTTTTTCGTGGTATAATGTGAGTGGTGATTTTTATGAAAAAGGCATTTGATGTACAAGCATTTGCTCAAGAATTAAGTAAAAATTGTGCACAAGCCCAAATTCGAAGGTTCAAAAAAGACGAGGTTATTACCACCTATTTAATCAACCGTAATCAAATTTGTATTCTCCTTTCTGGGGATGCCTATTTGGTTCGTTATGACGCAAAAGGGGTGAAAAGCATTATTGACTGTTTCAAAACAGATGATGTTTTTGGAGAAGCCTTTTACCGTATTCGTACCAACCGTGAATTATTTGTTCTTGCCAAAACAGATTGCGAAGTATTGTTCTTCTCCTATTCGATGCAAGAACTTTGTGATAAAAACTGTGCCTTCCATCATACCTTAGTGGAGAGCTTACCAGATTTAATCTTAAGTAGGGTTATTGCCATCAACACAAGAATTGAACTATTATCCAAACGAAGTATTCGAGATAAACTTTTATCCTATTTCTCGAGTTTAGCAGTTGGGAGAAATACCTTTGAATTACCATTTTCGCTCACTGACCTTGCCGATTATTTAATCATTGACCGAGCAGCTATGATGCGAGAAATTAAAAAATTACGAGAAGATAAGATTATTGATAAAAACGGAAAGAAAATAACATTATTAAATCAATAGGATAGCAAAGCACCTAGCAAGAAATTCTTGCCAGGTGCTTTTTTTGTGGTTATTTCGGACAAACCGCTCCGCCCTGATACGGTCTTTGCACATTGTTGTACTTGTACTGGGGCGTTTTGGGCGGTGAACTTTTCGGGTTCTTCGGGAACCGCTCCAAAATGCAGTACTGTTTCTTGTTGTTGAACTTGCGAACGGACGGAGAAACATACACCTTTGCCTTCAAGGTAAGCATTATTTTGCAACACTCGTCCTGATAATGCAGAACGACATCACTGGTTACGTCGTAACGCCCCTTAGCCATCCGGTATGCCTTCTTGAAAGTAAGACATATACCTGCTTCCGCCGGTTTCTTAACGGTAATCTCCAGTTTGAACTTTCCTCTACACTGGACCATTCCGTTTTGTTGGAGTAACTCCATTGGCACCTTTACCTTGCCGTAGAAGTCCCGCCTGCCACTCTTTTCCAGTTCCAGACGTACTCCCTGCTCTTCCAAAACTACCATTTGCATGCTCCTCACTAAAAAGATTTTTTCAAGGTTGTTGGTGTTTTGTCGAAAACATGTGAGTTTATGCTTGTTTGACGTAACAAGTATATCACAAATGGAGAGAATTTTCAATTCTTTCTCGGTCGGATTTGTCGTTTTATGTAAATTATGGTATAATATGACTATCTAAATTTTAGGAGGGATATCATGCTCATGGCACTCATTCATTTCTTCTGTAAGCGTACAATCGCCAAACTGGAAAGAAATTGGCTACAGTCGCTACAGACAGACTTCGACCCCGTTCAGCGCGACAACATCTTACGCCAGCACCAAGAAAAAGCAAGCGAAATCCTGAAAGTCCAGCTCATTCCGTTTTTTGAGCAAATGAGCGAGCGCTATTATGCCGCCAAAGTAATTCGGGTCAATGTTTACCTGTCCCATGGCTTTGACGACTACACCTTGTCCTACCGTTTTGGCCCCGACTTCCAGCGCTATCCTCACCTTGCTCCTAACCTCAATGAAACTGGAGTGTGGCTCCAAGTGGTTCGGCAGGCGGAAGCAGTTGGGATCCGAGGATATGCTTACTTCGACGACTACGGACGTACCAACTACTACTTTGAACGGAGAAGAAAGAAGGTATGATATCTCAAGCAAAGGAAAAGCCCACAAATACGATTGCATTCGTGGGCTTTTTCTTTTTATTTTTCTAAATCTTCTATCAGTTCCTCTACCGTATGAAATTTGGGATATTTTTCTGGATGCTTTCTCATTTCTTCGGCTTCTTCCAAAGCCTCTTGTAGATCTTTCTTAAATTGCTTTTTCTTCATTATTCCCTCTTTTCTTCATAAAAAAAAAGACACGACTCAGAGTCGTATCTTTTCTATGAATTCATATATTTATATAAATTGCTTATTTTTTGTTTACTAAATCTTTAAGAGCTTTTCCTGCTTTGAATACTGGAGCTTTTGATGCTGGAATTTTGATTTCTTCTTTAGTTTGTGGGTTTCTTCCTTTTCTAGCTGCTCTTTTTCTTACTTCAAAAGAACCAAATCCAACTAGTTGAACTTTGTCTCCCTTAACTAATGTTTCTGTAACAACATCGATAAATGCGTTTAATGTTGCTTCAGCATCTTTCTTTGTTGCTCCTGTTTTGCTAGCGATAGCTGCGATTAATTCAGATTTGTTCATTTTTCTTTACCTCCTATAAAGTTTCATATGTAGACCTTTGTTGTATCTACTAATAGTATTATTCGCCAAAGTTCTTGAAAATCCTTCTTTTTTTTCGCTTTTTTTCTTTGAAACCTTTTTGTCCGTAAGGTTTGCGTCTGCTTAATCTTTCAAACCCTTTGTTTTGAACCTTTTGCCCTGTTGGTACATTCCAGTTTTTTCTAGTAATTTATATAGTTTTGTTCCGTAAGGAATCATAAAAATCTCTTCTTTGGTAAAAACTTTTAGGAATAAAATCAAAATCACATAAACGAAAACAGCAATTCCGATTGCGAAAATCGTAGCAATATTTTGTGAAATGAAACTGTTTAGTAATAAATATGTGGTATAAGATAATACCCCCATCATTCCGGTTGCAATTACTGGTTTTATAACATATCTACCAAATTGGATATTCAGTTCGACATTTTTTCTTAGCACACTCGCACTAATGATACACGCAAGTAGATGGCAAGATGCCGTAGCAATCGCCGCTCCTGCAGCTCCAAGTGTTGGAATACGAACTAATACTAAATTTAAGATAATCTTTAATACCACACCACAGGTTAAGGCAATCGCTGGTACAAAAATCTTTCCAAGTCCTTGCAAACTTCCATTGATGGTTTGTTCTAGTGCAATGAAAAGAATGGCTAGTGAACTCATTTGTAAGATAAAGGCTCCCTGATTTACATTTGGGAATAGCAAGTCTAGAATTGGTTGTGCAAATATCATAAGTCCCACCATACAAGGAAGTGCAATAATGATAGCTGCCAAAATCGAAAAAGAAATTCTTTTTTGGATGGTTTGCTCATCGCCCTTTGCCTTCGCTGCTGAAATAGCTGGTACTAATGCAGTGGCAAAAGCAATGTTAAAAGATAATGGTAACGTAGATAGTGTTGCCACTTTTCCAGATAAAATACCATATTGTTTCATGGCAAGGTCATGACTAAGATAAGTTTCTAGTCCTCGCACAACGGTTACCGTATCCACATTTCCATTGATGGAACTTAAAATGGAACTAAGCGACATGGGAATGGATACAAATAAAATATCTTTTACAATTTGGCTTCCTCTTTTTCTACGGTAGGTACTGTTTGGAATACTATTTTTTAATTCTTCTTTGATTTCCTTACGGCGGAAACGGTAATACACAAATAGATAGAGTAGACTTGAGAAAGTTGCTACGGTCGTAGCAAGGTTAGCTCCTGCTGCCATAATCGTTACATTGCCAAAGAGCATGGCTGCTAAATCTACAATTAAAATGGTAAAAACCGTTTTACTAATTTGCTCTAAACTTTGGGAACGTGCTGTTGTTTTTAGACTATCTCTTCCGTTAAAATATCCTCGAAATACACAAGTAATTGCTACAAAGAAAATTGCTGGCGATAACGCAACTAATGTCTTTTCCGCTTCTGGAATTTTTATCATATAGTTGGAAATATAATGAGCACCAAAAAACAAAATGGCACTTCCCATTAACCCAATCACTGAAAAGGTTGCAAGTGCTACTTTGAAGATACGATGTGCCCCTTTATAATCCCCAATCGAGGTTTGTGTAGCTACCATTTTTGCAATGGCATTTGGCACCCCAATCGAAGATATGGTAAATAGCAAAGTATAAATGGAATAACCGGCACTACGGATTGCGTTTCCTTCGTCTCCAAACCCTGGTTTTACGGTCAAATACCAGTTATATACTAAGCCTAATAACTTAATCAAAATCTGGGAAAGCATCATGGCTGCTACGCCTTGCATGAAACTTTCTTTCTTCTCTTTCTTTTCTTTTTTCTCTCGAACCATTCTCTCTTCCTTCAAAAAATATTCTTCTTTATTATATGCGTTTTTTATTTTTTATTCAAGTTATTTTCCATTTGTTTCCGTAGATTTCTTTCAATTTTTTCTCGTTTTTCTTTCTTTCCTATTCTTTCCTTTTTCTTCCTCTTTCCACAAGGAAATCTCTTTTCGTGAATTTCGCGAAATTACTTGCTTTTTTCGCCATTTTGTAGGATAATATATATGTATATTTTTAGATTTTGAAAGTGGTGAAAAATTTGAAGCAAATCGATAAATTCTTAAAGATGTTAAAAACCGACCGTAATACTTTTTGCACATTCATTTTACTTTTATTAACCATTTACTTTTTAGTAGATCGTTTTGTAGAAGTTTTAATGATTATTTTTACTGGTATTTCCACCAATTATTGGGGACCAATCATGTATACAATCGCTTTGGCTTGTCCAATTTTTGCGTTCCTTTTTTCAGGTTCGTCTAAATTTGTAAAATCGGATAAGTTAAAACTAAACTTTTTCTACATCTATTGTATCGCTTTATATATGATTGCTGTATCGATGGTAGTACAATGGATTAACGCCGCTATTTGGATTGGACTTTTATCTCTTCCAAATTATTCAGAAATTGCAATTGAGTTTTCTTACTTAATTCGACCTGCATTATCTTCGATTGCGATTTACTTACCACTTACCACATTTTTCCCACTCATTAAATGGCTTTATGGTTCTGTTGCCGATACGAAAGATCTTCGTGATTCTATTATTGACTATTCTGGTATTGATTTATCTGATAAAACCGTTGGAAGAGGTCAATATACTTGTACCATTACCTTTGGTACCGATAAAAAATCTGGAGCACCAATTGAAATCCCAGAAGCAAAACGTTTTGAGTCCATGCTTGTCGTAGGACCTTCTGGCAGTGGTAAGACTTCTTTAATCTTTGAACCAATGATTGCCAAGGATATGGATAAAAAATATTTTTTCAAAGAGGTATCCAAAGAAATGGGATTTACGGCTTTGAAAACAGGAATTGCATCTTTGAATTGTCCTTATGGAAATGATTATATCAATCATAATTTCAACTTAAATATGCTCATTCCAAATGAAAGTAAAAAAGACCTATATGATGCCTATATGAAGAAAATGATTTTAGGCAAAGTAGGTGGCGATTACAAATATCGTAACTTAGGTTTAACCTATCTATCACCAGATTTTGAATCTACCCAAAAAATGATTAAAGTAGCCGAAAACTATAAGTTAGCATACAACTTGGTAGACCCAACGAATCCAGACAGTCCAGGATTAAATCCATTCATTTATAGCGACCCAATCCAGACTTCTGTTGCTATTTCTTCCGTGTTGAAGGGATTGTATCACTTAAGTGCACCGGATATGGATATTGCCTTCCGTGAAAACGTGGCAAACCAAGCCATCGAAAATGTATCCATCTTATTAAAATTAGTTTATCCCCGTCTTCATGAAGGTTCTTTGCCAACACTAGAAGATATGCTAGATATCTTTACGAATCCAGATAAGGCAGAAGAACTTTGTAAATACTTAAAAGAAGATCCAGAACTTGCTAGTGAATACAAAATCTTAATTCATTATTTTGAGAAAAATTTCTATGCAACTGGTTCTGGTCGTGAGGATACAGAGAAATATATTTATACCGCAAGTACGCAATTAGATAACTTACTTCGTTACCCTGGTATTAAAAATATTCTTTGTAACCGTACCAATAACTTGAACTTTGACGATGCTTTAGACCATGGAGAAATCACACTAGTATGTACTCGCCGTGGAGATTTAGGCGTATCTGCTCATAAAGCCTTTGGTCTATTCTTCCTACTTCTAATGCAATATTCGGTATTAAGAAGACCAGGAAATGAGAATAACCGTGTTCCACATTTCTTGTACATTGATGAGTTCCCATCTTTCATTTGTAGTTCAACAGAAGCCATCTTTACCATTTACCGTAAGTATCGTGTAGCAACAGTTATTTCTGCACAAAACTTAGCTCAATTAAATGTAGAAGGTGGAAAATATCGTCAGACGATTACCGCAAACTGTGCTAACAAGATTGTATTTGGAAACTGTCCTCCAGAAGAAGCAGACTGGTGGGAAAAAGAAATGGAAGAGAAGAAAGAGTGGAAGTCTAACAAGTCTTACAACACAGACGAGGTAAAATACGACTCGAAACAACTATCCATTGAATATGCTCACAAGCCAAACTACAAGGCAGGAAAGATAAAAGCCTTAACCTTCAAATCTTGTATCTACAAGACCAAGAACTTGAAAGGAAAGAGCATTGTTGGTAAAGGTAAATTAGATTTCTTAGATGCGAAGTATAAAGAACCAAAATCTGTTAAAACATATAACTTTGAGAAATTTACAAATGGTATTTCACAAGAGGCAACCAATCATTTCTTCCATAAAAAGAAGAAACCAGTTGAAACCGATATTGACGATGCAGCAGAATTTGACCCAATTAACACAGATAATAGTGATAGCAAGTTCTTATTTGATAATGAAGATGCCATCATTGTTAATCTAAAAAGAGGAAATACCAATGATAAGATTTAAGATTATATACACGATAGAATAATTTATCTATCGTGTATATTTTTCTTGACAGATGTTATTAAAAATTCGCTAAGAGGTAAACATACTCTTGAATATATTAGAACATGAGAATTGTTATATAATCCAAATTTTAATTCCACCGAATTCGATGGGGTTAAAAATGAGAATAGCATAAAAAATATTGAAGCATTTGATAATACTCCTACTCTACTTGGAAATACCAACGATAAGATTTAGCAAAAAAGAAAGAGTGTCAAAACTCTTTCTTTTTGCTTTCTTAAATTCCTAATAATTTTACTTCAATATTTTCCATTTTATATTTTTGTGTTTCTGGGTCTAGTTTGAATTCTACTAAAGTCTTATCCAAAGTAGGCTCATTTTGTCTTAAATCCGTTGAGAAATAGAAATGGATTTTGCTAATCTCTAATTGGTTCATAACAATCGTTTTGAAGGTTTCTGCCATGTTCTTATCATCTTCGCAAATGATAATGAGTTGTGGTAAACTTTCAAACCCGGAGTCCCCTGGTACAAAGTTATCGTAAAAGTCTTTGTATAATGTCATTTTTTGTACTAATTTATTTTGCCAATCTTCCTCACGACGAATAACCTCGAAAAGAAAATCAATGGATTTATTGGATTTTGTTAATTTAATGCTACCACCAGTTGCTTTGAAAGACTTTCCAATTTGTTTTGCTTGTAAAGTTGGTTTTGCTTGGTAAGCGTCAAATGCCTTTACTTTTCGCAAATACGCAATAATGGTTTGGTTTCCTGCCAAACGTTTCTTAATCATTGGAACTGGTTTAGTGTTATCCGTTGGTTGCCATTTACACTCAATTCCTCTTGAATTTAATAAATATTTTCCCATCTTTTCTAGACAGTAAATACGATAAATTCCTTTTCCGTCTTCTGAATTGAAATAATATCTAGTTAGGATTTTTGTTTTTACTAATTGATCTAATTTGTTATTCAATTTATCTTGTGATGCAATATCACAGCCTTTCCACTCTAGCATTTGGAACAACTGTCTGGAAGTAATAAACTCAAACTCATTCACAAGTTCTAGTATGGTAAAATGGATATCTCCAATATGTCCTATGTTAATTTTATGAATGATTTGGTTCATCGAAACATAGCCATCTTTTCCATCAAACGTTTTAATTTCACCTTCTCTTACCGCAAAAGGTGATACGGTTGCCTTGATTTCCTCATCTTGTACCATTTTTCTTCCTCCTTATTCTACAATCATTAGTTTGATTTTCTTTTTTTCTTTTTGTATTTTCTTTACAAAAACTTTTACTTTTGTTCCATATGCTAGTTGTTCTTGGTATTCGGCAAGTCCTACTAAATTCGGTTTTAGTTCAATAAAGACGCCATTTCGGTTGCGTTCTTTTTCTCGAATAATACCTGGCAAAATCTGTCCTTCTCGAATGTCTGCTACATTTTCTTCCCACGTACCAAGTAATTCTTTATACGTTAAAACAACTTGCTTTTGCTCTCTATTGATAGATTTTACCATAATTTTTATTTTTTGTCCAATCGAAAATCTTTCCTCTGGCTCTCGTATCCTTCCAACCGAGATATCTTCAATATGTAACAGTCCTACCACACCACCTGCAATTTCTACAAAAACGCCATATGGTTTCATACTGCGTACAATTCCAGGAATGATTTGTCCTTCTTGCAAGTCTTCTGTAATCCACTGTTTTACGGTGTTTCCGACTTGCAATCTGGATAGAAAAAATTGGTTTTCGTCTTCATGATTGACATCGGTTACCACAAATTGCAAGGTTTGATTGACTTTGCCAAAATATCTTTTTGTTTGTTCAAGATTGCCTCGTACTTCTTCGACCTCTTGCTTTGGCAAAATTCCAGTTATCCCATCTGCAAACTGAAAATGCAGATTGCAACCGTAAATCACAGCGGTCTACTTTTGCCTCTAGAATTTTACCTGTTTGTAAAGCAGTCATTAAATCTTCTTTGGTTATTCTCTTTTGTTCTCCATTCCAGCCTTCTGGAAAAAACTCTTTTGTTTCCACGTTTTTTTATCCCATCTTTCGTTTTCTATTTTTTCTTTTGTTGAAAAGAAGCAATTTCTTCTTTGGTTAGGTAACGCCATTTTCCAAGTGGTAGGTCTTTTACGGTAATGGCTCCTATTCTACTGCGATGCAAGGCTAGGACTTTTTTTCCAATCGCTTGACACATTTTACGAACCTCGCGGTTCTTCCCTTCATGGATTGTTATTTCTAATCTGGATTGATCTTTTTCTGGCTCGATTTTCAAGATACGAACTTTGGCTTTTCCAGAAACATAGTCCTCAATTTCTACTCCATTTCGCAAACGTTCCACTTCTTCGTCTGTGATGCTTCCTCTTAGTGTTACGTTGTATGTTTTTTCAATTTCATATTTCGGATGTGTTACTTGATAAATAAAATCTCCATCATTGGTTAGGATTAACGCTCCAGATGTATACATATCCAATCTTCCAACTGGAAGCACTTTTGTTTTAACCCCTTGCAAAAGGTCGGTTACCTGATCTCTTCCAAATTGGTCTTCCATGGTTGTTACATAGCCAATCGGTTTATTTAATAAAACATAAACATTTTCGTTTTTTGGTGCAACAACTTTGCCTTCAAATTCTACTGTATCTTCACCAGGATGGATTTTAAGCCCCAATTCTGTTACAACCTTATTGTTTACTTTCACTTTGCCTTGTAGGATGTATTCTTCGGATTTTCGACGAGATGCAATTCCGCAATTTGCGAGATATTTTTGTAGTCTTTCTTCCATACCTATACTTCTTTCTCTAATTTTTCTAATACTTCGTTAAAATATCTTGGGAGTGGTGCTTCAAAGTGCATTTTTTCTCCTGTTCGTGGATGCGTAAAGTCTAATTTTTGTGCGTGTAGCATTTGTCCTTCTACGCCAAAAGCATTTTTCCCACTGCTATACACCATATCTCCTACCACAGGATGTCCAATTTGTGCCATGTGTACACGAATTTGATGGGTTCGTCCCGTTTCAATTTTCACTTCTAATAGGGTATGATGGAGATATCTTGTTAACACACGAAAATGTGTAATAGCTTCTTTTCCATCTTTTCGTACTGCCATTTTCTTGCGGTCTTGTGTACTTCTTCCGATTGGCATTTGAATCGTTGCCTCATTTTCTTTCACAATTCCTTTGACTAAAGCAAGATAGGTTTTTTGTACTTTGTGCTCTTTTATTTGATCACTCATTTGGATATGTGCGTGGTCATTTTTCGCAACAATTAACAGTCCTGAAGTGTCTTTATCCAAACGGTGAACAATACCTGGTCGTAGTTCTCCTCCAATTCCGGATAGCCCATCTTTGCATTTTGCCATAATCGCATTGACTAAGGTTCCATCTGGATTGCCATTGGCTGGATGAACGACCATTCCTTTTGGCTTATTTACTAAGATAATGTCTTGGTCTTCATAGATAATATCAATCGGAAGGTCTTGTGCTCGAATGCCAACTTCTTTGACTTCTGGTACTTCGATGGTAATGTCATCTTGCATTTGAACCAAATACGAAATGCGAACTGGGCAGCCATTGACCAAAATCTGTTCTTCTTCAATTAGTTTTTGTATCATGCTACGAGATAATTCTGGTTTTTCTTTTGCTAAATATTTATCCAAGCGGATTTTATCCTCTTTGGCACAAATCCTTTCCATGATTACTCCTTTTTATCTTGTTCCATTTTTTCGTTGATTTCTGCAAGTAACTCTTGTCTACGTTCTTTTCTTGTCCTTTTTCTTCCCGTAATATATGCTAAAATTGCTGCAAACATAACCCAGCCACAGAGGATATAGATATCTGCTAGATTAAAGACTGGAAAATTGTATTGTGGAAAAAACTGAATATAGTCGGTTACGGTTCCACAAACGAGGCGTTCGAATAGATTGCTCATCCCCCCCGCTAATATGAAAGAAAGTGAAATCAAGGTCTTGGTATCAATTCGATCTTTTTGAAATTGAATAAATTTCAAAATAATTCCCAAAACGATGACATTACTAATAATGACATTGAGCAGGTTACTTTCTCCCATCCCCCATGTGTTTCCCATATTTTCTGCTGTTATAATACGCAGACCATTGGGTATTATGACAAAATTGGGTTGGTATTTCAGTACAATTATTTTTATAATGATAGCAATGACAGCAAGCAACAATACTAAGATTGTTGCTTTGCCATAATTCTTTTTGATCAAGTTTTTCATTCTCCCCTTGCTTCCTTCTATTCTTCCGTTGACTCTGGCTCAGCGACTTGGTTGGTATTTCTCTCAAAGATAACAAAACGGTCATCTCCATAGATTTTAGTGTAGTTTGGATCATCTTCAATGAGCATTTTCAATTTTGCATTTTTGTATGTCATAACATGGGTAATTCCATATTGTTCAAATTTATCTTTGTAGTCTGTTCCAATATTAGAAATGTTCAAATAGTCTGAGAAAATATCCAATCCTTCATATTTCTTGGTTTCTTTGTTCTTGGTTCCATTAAATTGAGGTGTATATAAGTCTGCTCTCGAGTCGATAAATACTGGAATACCACGATATACCAAGTAACTACCATAATTGTATTCATTGTAGATACGCATCGTACTAACATCTAAGTTATTTAAGATGTAGTCACATGCTGCTACTGGATAGGTATTATCGTCTACAATTTTATTGCCATAAATTGGACGATAGATGGCAAAGGCGAGCACTGTCACAAAGGCAATACTTAATATTTTTCCCAATAAGGTAACCAAAAATCCTTGCAATTCTTCTGGTCCTTTCGGGTCATATTTCTGCAACAAATAATCTATCAATCGGATTAGGACAACTGCTCCCATTAGAACAAGCATGGATTGTTGTCTTCTGGACATAAAGGTTAATGCCATAAGTCCTGCTAGCATAAAGAAATCACTAAGTCGCATCTTTGCATCGGTAAATAGGAAGATGGCTAAAAATACGGCAATCACAACAATCATTCCTTTGTTTTGAATCAATGTTAGTGGTAAATGCTCACTAATGTTATGCGTTGTATTTCCAGTCATTGTTTTTGGTAAATACGTAAATGGTGCGTCCTTAATTGGCGTTAATGCCCCTACAATCACGCAAAATACCATAATGAGTAAGAGCCATAAAACAGCATGATTTTTTTTCATAATAATACGGAAAGGCTCTTTTCTTCTCTTTTCTCTTCTTTCCAAAGCAACAACATGGTCTTTTTGGTAGCCTTCTAGTTCTTTACGATATTTTTCTAATCGTTTTTCTTCTTTTTCACTTCGTTTTGCTTTCTTTTCTAATAAGCGAATTTGCAACTTATGAAAGCCCTCTTTTCCACGGTTCCATAAATCTGCATCTACTAATAGACAAAGTAGGTATTCTGCAATATATGGTAGGTAAAGGACGAACATAAATGGCCAGATAGCACAGTGTAAGTTAGCAATGAGCCACGAAAGTACAACGAGTCCAATCGCATAGCGTTTTTTCTTGGTGTCTAAAAATTGTTCAATGCAAAAGACAACGAGTAAAATTAAAATAAAGGTTACAAGTTGCGCTCTTGCTGCAATAAAGTCTTTTAATAAATACATGGCCCCCAGTGTAACAATGAGTGAAACCGTCGAGTTTTTGGTTCGCTTGCTTGCTGTAAAATACATGGTAAGACCGAGTATCATTGATAAAATAACGGTTGAAACATAAATTGCATCAAACCCACCGATTGAGTGAATGAAAGAAATTCCTACATCATAAAGCCAATGTGGATAGGTGTATGGTAGGTTATAATGCCATGACCAGTGGTCTTTTAAGTCAATTCCATTTTCGGTAATGAGTTTCCCGATTGCCACGGTATAATACGTATCATTTTGCAAAGTTCTTGGGGTTAATGCAAAACATAAGATTAAAATTAAAACTACTGCCAAGATATGAAATTTGGCTTGTTTGCTCAGTGCTTTTTTTGGTTCTTTCTCAATTTTTAGTTCTGTTTTTTCAATTTTTCCTTTTTGCTGTTCCATTGTTCAATCCTTCCTCTGTCTTAAATGTCAAATTCCGCATAGACTGCACTATGATCGGATAATCCTTTTACATCTATTGTTTCAAATTTTCTTAATTTTATTGAGTTTGAGAAGAAAATGGTATCAATACAACCTTTTCCTAATGCAGAAAACCACGTATCTTCTGTGTTCTCTACTTTGGATAATTTTTCTTTGAGTAAACGGTATTCCTCATATTCTTCTTTTTTCTCGTAAACATATTTTCCTTTTCCCAATCTTGTTACCCCAACATTGAAATCTCCTCCAATGATAACAAGTTCATTTGGGTCAATTTTTTCAAGTAATTCGACCAATTTTTGAATGGCTAAAATTCTTTCATCCTCGAAGGTCGATAAGTGAAGGGAAAATAGGTTGATTTTGGTGGTTCCAAAGGAAATCTTATTGCATAAAATTCCCCTTTGCTCATGCTCTGGATCTGTTTTTGGCATTAAATAATTGCTGGAAAATGCAATCGGAAAACGGCTAATAATCCCATCTCCATAGTATCCACCTTCTAGTACAATATTGCTTTCCATCGAAGAATAGGGTAGTCCAATTTTTTCACTAAAAAGTCGTATTTGGTTAATTTTATCACTTCTTCTTGTGTACATATCCACTTCTTGCAAGAATACAATGTCTGGTTGGTATTCTTTCAAAAAGTTGGCTTGTCTGATAACGCTTACTTTTCCGTCGTCGCCTTTTCCGTGTGCTGCATTGAATGTTATGATTTTTAATATCATACAAATCCGCCACCCTTCTTTTTTCAACATTATATCAAATAATCGAAAGTCTTTACAAGGTTTTCTACACATTTCCTTACGGAAATTCGACTTTTTTCCAAGAAAAAAAAGCATGAGATTTTTTCTCATGCCTTTTTTATCATTATCCATTGATTTGTTTTGCTACTTCTTCTGCAAAGTTTTCTTCTTTCTTTTGAAGTCCTTCGCCTTTTTCTAATCTTGCAAAACGTACGATTTCACATCCTTTTTGTTTTGCTAAATCTCCTACTTTTACATCTGGGGCTTTTACGAATTCTTGCTCAACTAAGCAGATTTCTCCGTAGAATTTTCCAATTCTTCCTTGTACCATTTTTTCTGCGATTTCTGCTGGTTTTCCTTCATTCATAGCTTGTGCTTTTAGGATTTCCATTTCTTTTTGTACTCTTTCTTCTGGTACGTTTTCTCTTGCTAAGTATTCTGGTTTTGCTGCTGCAATTTGTAAGCAAACATCTTTTGCAAATGTGCTATCATTTCCTTTTACTTCAACAAGTACAGCAATTTTTCCATCTCCATGGATATAGGACTCTATCATATTGTCTGTTTCGTATCTTTCAAAACGACGGATAGACATATTTTCTCCGATTTTTGCAATTTTGTCTGTTAATACTTCTTGTACCGTTTTGCTTCCATCTACGATTGATTTTTGTGCTAATAATTCTTCTACGTTAGCTGGATTGGTTTCTGCAATTTGTTTTGCAACTTCTTTTACAAAAGTTCTAAATTCTTCATTTTTTGCTACGAAGTCTGTTTCTGCATTTACTTCTACTGCTACACCTGCTTTTCCATCTGGTGTAATATACGTTTCTACTAAACCTTCTGCTGCAATACGGTCAGATTTCTTTGCTGCTTTTGCAATTCCTCTTTCACGAAGAAGTTCGATTGCTTTTTCTTCGTCCCCATTGGTTTCTGCAAGAACTTTTTTACAGTCCATCATTCCTGCACCTGTTTTTTCTCTTAACTCTTTTACTTGACTTGCTGTAATCATTTTTATCCTCCTTTATATTTTGAAAAAGGATAGGGCAGAGAGCCCTACCCTTTCTCTATTTTTCTTATTTATTTTCTTCTTCTACTTCTTCACTTGCTGCAACTTCTTCGATGCTAGTTGGTTCTTCTTCAGCAATCACTTCTTCTTGTTCTTCTGTCATTTCTAAAGATTCCCCTTGTCTTCCTTCGATTACGGCATTTGCCATAACGTCTGTAATTAATTTTACAGCACGGATTGCATCGTCATTTCCTGGAATTGGGTAATCGACATCTTCTGGGTTACAGTTGGTATCGATTAAACCAACAACTGGAATATTTAGTTTGCGTGCTTCTAGAATTCCAATTCTTTCTTTCTTTGGATCTACGATGAACATAACACCTGGTAGTTCTTCCATATCTTTAATTCCACCTAGGTTTCTTTCAAGTTTTTCCATTTCTTTCTTTAAGATAATAACTTCTTTCTTTGGAAGAACTTCAAAAGTTCCATCTTCTTGCATTCTTTCTAATTCTTTTAGTCTTTCTACTCTTGCACGGATTGTTTCAAAGTTGGTAAGCATTCCACCTAACCATCTTTGGTTAATGTAGAACATGCCACTCTTTTCAGCTGCTTCTTTTACACAATCTTGTGCTTGTTTTTTGGTTCCAACAAATAGAACTGTTTTTCCTTCTTCTGCTTGCTCTTTCATGAAAGCATAAGCCTCATCTAATTTTTTGGATGTCTTTTGTAAATCGATGATATGGATACCATTTCTAGCTTGGAAAATATATTCTGCCATTTTTGGATCCCATCTTCTTGTTTGATGTCCAAAGTGAACACCCGCTTCTAGTAATTGTTTCATTGCAACTACTGCCATTTTTCTTTTCCTCCTTTTTGTTATTCCTCCACGAAATTTCCTCATAAAAAAAGACTTGCTTTTTCAAACAAGCACGCTTTTTTTACTCTTTTTCGTGTGCGTAATTTGAACAGGTATTATTATACCAAAAAGGTACTTAAAAAGCAAGTCTTTTTTTATATTTTTTCTTACGGGTACTAGGATAAGAAACTTTCTTTCATTTTCACTAGTTTTTCTTTCGTCTTTTGAATTTGTCCTGCCACCATTTCTGGTGCTGGTCCGCCAATTACCTTACGCTTTTTCACACAAGTATCCAGCGAAATTGCCTCATAAATATCGGCTTCAAACAAGGGATCTGCTTCTTGATACTTATCTAATGTTAAAGTTTCTAATACTTTTTTATTTTCAATACAATAAGCCACTAATTGCCCTGTTATTTTATACGCATCACGGAACGGCTTTCCTTTTTTGACCAGGTAGTCTGCGCAATCCGTTGCATTGATAAAACCTTTTTGTGCCGCTTCTTTCATATTTTCTGGCAATACTTTCATGGTTTCTAACATTGGGATAAAGGTATCGATACACGCTTTTACGGTTGCAATCGCATCAAAAATGGCTTCTTTATCTTCTTGCATATCTTTGTTATACGCTAGTGGCAAGCCTTTCATTAAAGTGAGTAAAGTGGTTAAGTCTCCATACACTCTCCCTGTTTTTCCACGAATTAGTTCGGTAATATCTGGATTTTTCTTTTGTGGCATAATAGACGAACCGGTTGAAAATGCGTCATCTAATTCAATAAACTTGAACTCCCAAGATGCCCATAAGATAATTTCCTCACTCAAACGAGATAAGTGCATCATCACAAGGGATAAATCGCTTGCTAGTTCAATGACATAATCTCGGTCAGATACACCATCTAAACTATTTTGCGTTACGCCATCAAAGCCCAATAATTCCGCTACTAGCTCACGGTCAATCGGATAAGTCGTTCCCGCTAAGGCACAACTGCCAAGAGGCAAAATGTTCATTCGCTTGTCGCAATCTTGCAAACGCTCATTATCTCGCAAAAACATCTCAGTATATGCCATTAAATGATGGGCAAATGTAATTGGCTGAGCCCTTTGCATATGGGTATATCCCGGCATGACTGTTTCTAAATTTTCTTCTGCTTTTTCGCAAAGAGCCTCTACTAACGATATGATTTTACCTTGGATTTCTGCTATTTGATTACGTAAATACAACTTTAGGTCTAGTGCCACCTGGTCGTTACGACTTCTTGCGGTATGTAGTTTTTTGCCAATATCCCCTAATCTTGCCGTCAACTCGGTTTCAATGAACATATGGATATCTTCCGCATTTTCGTCAATTTTTAATTTTCCTGCCTGAATTTCTTGACGGATTTTCTCTAATTCTTGCTTAATTTTTTCCGCATCAGCAGGAGCAATAATCTTTTGTTTACCAAGCATGGTTACATGGGCAATGCTCCCTGCAATGTCTTCTTGGTAAAACGTTTGGTCAAAACGGATGGACGAATTAAAGTCTTGCACTTGGCTATTTAATTCTTTTCCAAATCTTGCACCCCATAAAGCCATCTATTTCTCTCCTTTCATTTTTTGTTCCATTTCTGCTTTTACCTTGATTGGTAAACCAAATAAATTGATAAATCCTTGTGAGTCCATTTGGTTATATTCGTCGTCTTCGCCAAAAGAGGCCGTTTGCTCAGAATACAAAGAATATGGACTGGTCATTCCTGCAGCAAAGATATTGCCTTTGTATAGTTTTAATTGGATGTTTCCTGTTACGGTTTTTTGGGTTTCTTCTACAAAGGCAAGCATTGCTTTTGTTAAGGTTGTTTCCCATTTTCCATTGTATACTTGGTTTGCAAAATCATGGCTTAGTTTTTGTTTATATTGCATAGTATCTTTGTCCAAGCAAATGGTTTCTAATAGTGCATGAGCCTTGTACAAAATGCTACCTCCTGGTGTTTCATACACGCCTCTTGATTTCATTCCTACCAAACGATTTTCTACCATATCTAAAATGCCAATTCCATTTTTGCCACCGATTTCATTTAATGCTTCAATGATTGCCACCATTGACATTTGTTTTCCATCCAATGCAACTGGTTTTCCTTTTTCAAAAGAAAGGGTTAGATAGGTTGGCTCGTCTGGTGCTTTTTCTGGTGTTACGCCAAGTTCTAGTATTTTATCGTATTGTGGTTCATTGGCTGGATTTTCTAAGTCCAATCCCTCATGGGACAAATGCCAAATGTTTTTATCTTTGGAGTAATTAGTTTCTCTGGTAATTCCAAGTGGCACTTGGTGTTTTTCTGCATAGGCAATTTCATCTTCCCTGCTTTTTAATTCCCAAGTTCTCCAAGGTGCAATTACCTTAATTTCTGGCATCAATGCTTTGATGGTTAATTCAAAACGTACTTGGTCATTTCCTTTCCCTGTACAGCCATGGCAGATAGCATCTGCATGTTCTTGTTTTGCAATTTTTACTAAGGCTTTCGCAATGACTGGACGAGCAAGTGCTGTTCCCAATAAATATTCATTTTCATATTTTGCACCTACTTGTAATGCTGGCAAAATATATTCTTCTACAAATTCTTTTTGTAAATCTTCGATATAAATTTTGGATGCGCCAGACTTTAGTGCCTTTGTTTTTAGTTTCTCAGCCTCATCTTTTTGTCCGACATCTCCTACCATCGCAACAATTTCACATCCTGGATAGTTTTCCTTTAGCCATGGTATCATAACAGAAGTATCTAGCCCTCCTGAATAGGCAAGTACAATTTTTTTCAAGTTCTGATTTGTTTTCATATTTTTTCTTCTCCTTTATTTTTCTGATTTTTTTGGTTTTGAAGCAATCCGTCTTCGCTTGCTCCAACCACTATATGCATATTTCTTGTATGAAATAGACTGCTTCATTTCCTTTCCTCCTTATTTTTAGGTACAAAA
>Ga0137298_10486_pt1 | contig 33039 bp, 35 predicted proteins | sample RamsorincwithD2O_2_FD_97182 | JGI IMG/M metagenome (GOLD analysis project Ga0137298, IMG submission 97182) | Mouse cecal microbial communities from Vienna, Austria - Glucosamine amended with D2O | ecosystem: Host-associated > Mammals > Digestive system > Large intestine > Cecum | place: Austria...
GGAGTTGCAGGCACGGATTGACGAGCTGGAGGCGCAGAACGCTATGGCACAGCAACAGGGTCAGCAGCCTAATGAGATGGAGCTGATGGAGCAGTCCTACAGGTTGGCGGCGCAGTATCTCGGCACCGGCAATGGCAGTCAACAGGCCGTGATTGTCGATGAACCGGAGAAGGACCGTAAGGTTATGCCTGTCAATCAGGTAAACCGCAATGTAGTGTCTTCTCTAAGTGCCTCGACCGATAACGCCCGCTCTTTCTCTACCGCTGTCGGCACCAAGCGCACGAATTTCAAGAACACCATTTCAGCCTGTATCGCTACTGACCAGTCGGTTACCGACGGGCAGAGCGTGAGGCTCCGGACACTTGAACCGATGTGGATTGGCAACTCTCTGTTGCCGAAGAACACCAGCATCGTGGGAGTGGCCCGGCTTCAGGGTGAGCGTCTTGAAATCAAGATAGAGAATGTCGAGGCCCTCGGTTGCATCATGGAGGTTGACCTATCGGTCTATGACTCCGACGGTCAGGAGGGTATCAACATTCCCAACTCTATGGAGAGCGATGCGCTTCACGAAATCGGTGCCAACATGGGCAGTACGATGGGCAGTTCTATCAACCTGACCACCAATGCCGGGGCACAGCTTGTCTCCGATGTAGGCAAAGGACTCATAAACGGTGTGAGCCAGTATCTTAACAAGAAACTGCGTACCGTGAAAGTCCACCTCAAATCCGGCTATAAAATCATGCTCAAATCTTGTGAAAACGAGAGCAGAAACTGAGCTTGCTCAGGTTTATGCCGAGTGCATCCAAGATTGGGGCGAAAGCCCAACCAGAACGATCAGTAACAAACCAAAACACCCAACAACAACGAATGAAAACAATCACAAAATTCTTTGTTGCGGCAGTGGCACTCCTTGGAGTGGCCACCGCTGCCAACGCAAAAAATCCCGATAACACCGAAAACGACGTGTCTTCCGAGCAGGTGTCCGAACACGATATGAACGTGTATGGCTCCAACTATACCGACGGCGACAAGTTTGACGGGCTTACCCGCAAAGTAGGCTTTGACCGCATGATACCGCCCCATGCCTTAGAGGTGTGCTATCTGAAGACCACTCACATTATCTTCCCGACTGAAATTGTGTATGTCGATCTCGGCGGTGAAAATATAGTTGCGGGTCTGGCCGACGGCGCCAAGAACGTGCTGCGCGTAAAATCGGCTGTAAAGTCGTTCAAGGCCGAGACCAATCTTTCGGTAATCACCGAAGATGGGTGTTTTTTCACCTTCAACGTGAAATTTGCCAAAGAACCGCTGTTGCTCAATATTGAGATGACCGATTTTCTGCATGACTGCGAAGCTGTAAACCGACCGAACAACGCGCAGGAAATCTACCTCGAAAAATTGGGTAGTGAGTCACCTATGCTTGTCAAGCTGATTATGAAAAGCATCTACAAGCAGAACAAGCGCGATATAAAGCATATAGGCTCAAAGCGTTTCGGGGTGCAGTTCCTCCTGAAATCAATCTATGCCAACAATGGACTGTTGTATTTCCATACTGAGTTGAAAAACACAAGCAATATCGCTTTCGATATTGATTATGTGAGCTTCAAGATTGTGGATAAGAAGGTTATCAAGCGTACCGCGATGCAGGAGCAGGTACTTGAACCGCTCCGCGCCCAGAACTATGTAACGGTCGTACACGGCAAAACCTCCGAAAGAACGGTCTTTGCTCTGGAGAAATTCACTATCCCTGATGACAAGCAGCTCATTATCGAAATTGCCGAAAAGGAAGGCAGCAGACACCAGTCTTTCGTGGTCGAGAACGAGGATATTGTGAGAGCCAACGTAATTGACGAATTAAGCATACAGTAACCTATGAGAAAAGCGATAATGATAATCGCTGCCATGCTCAGCCTCTTCGGAGGCCGGGCAATGGCCCAGCGATGCCTCCCCGGAATGTCAGCGGTAGAAATCAAGGCTGACATGGCAGACGGTTTTTATACCGGCAACTCCCGTAACTGCGGCTATTCTTTCGGAGTGTTTTACTCCGTCTATAAAGGTGGTGCAAATACTTGGAGCTTCGGCGGCGAGTATCTCCAGACCTACAAGCCATACGGTGCGAAAGGTCGTATCCCGGTGGCTCAGTTCACAGGCGAGTTCGGCTATAACCTCCATCTTCTCAGCGACTACTCGCAGACCTTCCACCTCTATGGCGGCGTTTCCGCTCTCGGTGGCTATGAAACGGTTAACTGGGGGAAACACCTTTTGCCCGATGGCTCGACCATTAAGGCAGACGATGCTTTCATCTATGGTGGTGTGCTGACCTTGCAGGCTGATTTTTATCTCTCAGATAAAATCGCCCTTACCGCCAATGTTAAGGAGCGGTTTGTGTTCGGCAACTCAATCGGGCATTTCCATACACAGTATGGCTTAGGTGCCAAATTTATACTTTAGGAGCTATGAAGACTACAGGTGAACTGATAGACGAGCTCAACAAGATTAAAATCGAGGAATTTCTTGAGGCATTGGATATAAAACCTATAAAACGAGAAGGAAACATCCTGACCTACAATGCTCCTTATGATCTTGAAACAGTATGGGGCGGTCCCAATACATTTGGGAAGCCGACGTGCCTTGTCGATACGGAACGCAATCTATGGCGTGATAAATACTATACCCCGTGGCAACCTCTTTTTTCCCTCGCCGAGTATATGACTGGGTATTATAATGAATTCAGGATTGCTGGATTTATCTCGGATGAGATGGCTGCCTATCGCAAACGGGGTGAAGCTCATAACAATAACGCTATACAAAATGATGCAGGAAGAAAGGAACACAATATTTCCACAGCAGATAAGAAACAAACTCCTAAAAACAAGAGAAAATTCAAATTATGACATATCGTAAACAGGATATTCCTCACATACCGCTGACGGAGTTTATGGCGGCTCTCGGAGAGAAGCCTGTCAAGTCCTTCGAGGATATGAAACTTTACTATGCACCGCAACGCGACGACCCTGAGCCGATGTTGGTTGTCAATACCTCCACCAACAAATGGTATGACTATTCCACAGACCAAACCGGAGACATCATCGACCTTGCCGCCTTGAAAATGAATCCGACGCTCTATATGGACCCGCGTGACTTCATATTGAAATATATGAATGAGTATGAGCAAGGCAAGGAACTTTCGATAATGGCGCGTTGCCCGCAGCCTCCGACGGTTGTAGGCGTTGACATAAAGAAAGTGAAACTCACTGACTTTATGAAGGCTCTCGGTCAGGAACACCCGGTGGCTGCTGACGGCAATCTCCGCATCTACAATGCTCCATACGACGATAAGCCCGGTCCGACAATGGTAATCAACACCGAGACAAATCTTTGGCGAGATACCAAGTCTGGCGCATACGGTGGAATCTACGACCTCGCATACGAACTGACAGGTTCATGCAATATGTCGGAGTTGAATCACTACATCGCAGGACAAATGTCGGCTTTAGAGAAGTCCAAAGGGAACGAGCAGAAGGCAGAACCGCCCAAACAGGAACAGGAGCCTGACAAACCCAAACGAAAGATGCGGTTATGAACATTGACGAAATCCGTAAAATCTCGCTTGTGGAGTTCCTGAATCAGTTGGGCTATCAGCCGACCGGACGCGACAGCAAAGGTCTATGGTTCTACTCCCCATGCCGAAATGAGCGTAAGCCGTCGTTCCATGTCAATCCCCGTAAGGGTGTATGGTTCGATTTTGGTAGTGGCGCCGGAGGCGACATCTTCACTCTTGCTGGAGAATTATGCAACTCCACTGACTTCATCAGACAGGCGGAGTTCATCGCCGAAAAGATGCGGATACCGATAGCAAAGTCCTATAAACCTGAGCCGTTCATCGAGCAGCTGACCTTTGAGGATGTAAAAGTCTTAAAACTGGAATCGGCGGCATTACTGAAATATCTCGCTGACAGAGGTATTCCCCGGAACATCGCCCAACGGTGGTGTGTGCAGGTAGATTACAGACTTCACGGCAAAAACTACTATGCCATAGGCTTCGAGAACAATGCACATGGTTTTGAGCTTCGCTCGTCCTTCTTCAAAGGCTCGTACCCGCCCAAGCACATAACCCACATTGCAGAGGGTAATGCCCGATGCAACGTGTTTGAAGGCTTCATCGACTTTCTTTCAGCGGAAAGGCTTGGTCTCAATGACGGTTTTGACTCCGTGGTACTCAACTCCGTTTCCAATGTCGGCAAAGCCCTGACGATCCTCCCGGACTATTCCGTAATAGCCTGTTACCTCGACAATGACGAGGCAGGGCGAGCGGCCCTCGCCAGACTCCGCCGCGAGTTGGGCGACAAGGTAATGGATAAGTCCGCTCTCTATCCCGACCACAAGGACCTCAACGAGTTCCTTGTGGCTACCCAACCCAAAATTTCCAACAACTCAAAATTAAAACTCTGAAAAACAATATGAATACAATTCTCAATAAAATCGGCAAAATCCGCCTCACTCCCGCTCGGTTCTTCGGTTTCTGGGCAATCCTCTTCACTCTCGTCCTTTCTCTGACCTCCTGCTCCGACGACCTCGACGTGCAGCAGTCCTATCCGTTCACGGTGGAAGTAATGCCATACGGCGACAAAATCACGCAGGGCGAGACCGTAGAACTGCGCTTCGAGATCAAGCCCGAAGGCAACTATGCCAATACCCTCTATACAATCCGCTACTTCCAGTACGATGGCGAGGGGACGCTCAAACTCGTTGATGGCCCCGTACTGGTCAACAACGACCGAGTGCTTCTCGAAAGCAAGACCTTCCGCCTCAACTACACCGCTCAGTCCTCCGAGGCTGTGAAATTTGGGATATGGATCGAAGATAACTTTGGGTCAACCCCGTGGCAGCAGACCTTCGAGTTCAATAGCAAAGACAGCGGCGACGATAACGGCGGCAAAACTCCCGGCATCATCAACCCCGTAAATCCCGGAACCATAACACCCATTGGCTTATGAAAAAACTACTGATATTCCTCATGGCGTTAGTGACCCTCGCGGTCACTACGCCAGCCTTCGCCGCAAAGCGAAGCATAATGGATTTGCCTCCATACGAAAGAGCAGTTCTAATTATCAAATACCATGAAACCTTGCATGACTCCCGAAAACATTGGCCCTACCTCGGATATGGTCACAAAAAACTCCCCGGTGAGAAATACTTTCGTGGTTATAAGATGAATGAACGGGAGGCCGATGCACTTCTGCGCAAAGACCTTAATAAGTTCATCGCTCTTTTTGCCGGATTCAAACCTATGGATGCGCTCCTTTTAGGTGTGTTGTCATACAATATCGGTCCGGGGGCAGTTATGAAAAGTTCGGTCTATCGTAAACTGAAAGCCGGAGACCGTAATATTTTCAAGTCCTACGCTGCCCACTGCAAATATAAGGGCAAATTCCATAAAGGTCTATATAAGCGTCGCTGTCAGGAGTTTGCCGCCTTATACGTTCCGTAAAATCAATATCTTATGATACTGCCGGAGGGATGCACTTTTCGGAGTGTATCCCTCCGCCGTATCTTATAGACAAATCAAAACACCAAAAACAAATGGCTTCGATAAAAGTAAAGTTCCGGCCCTCGACTGTCGCTGACCACGAGGGCACAATCTACTATCAGATTATCCACGAAAGGAAGGTGCGACAACTCCTTTCGGACTACAAAGTATTTCCGTCGGAGTGGGACGAGTCCCGTTCAATGGTCACTACCACCCAGAAAAGTGAGCGTAAGGCGTTCATCCTTTCAATCCGAGAGCGCATTCGTTGGGATGTTGAGCGGCTGAACAAAATTGACAAGAAACTCGACGCCAACGGCCTGACATACACTGCCGATGATGTAATCGACGAGTTCAACCGCTACGCAAATGAATACTCCCTATTCAACTTTATGGAGAGTATCATCGTAAAACTCAAACAGAACGGCAAGGTCAGAACTTCCGAGACCTACAAGTCTGCGCTCAACAGTTTCAAAAAGTTCCGACAGGATGAGGACATAATGCTTGACTGCCTCACCTCTGGGATAATGGAGGCTTACGAGGCATGGCATAAAAGTCGAGGTGTAGCCCCAAACACTATCTCTTTTTACACCCGCATACTCCGTGCGGTCTATAACCGTGCCGTCGAAGATGACATCATAGAAAACCGCAATCCATTCAAGCACGTCTATACCGGAGTTGACAAGACGGTTAAACGAGCCTTGCCATTGCCTGTCATCAAGAAAATCAAAGCATTGGACTTGTCCCTCAATTCCTCGCTTGACTATGCTCGCGATATGTTCCTGATGAGTTTCTACCTCCGTGGAATGAGTTTCATCGACATGACATTTCTCAAAAAATCTGACCTCAAAAACGGATACGTCACCTATCGCCGTCGTAAGACCGGTCAGCAACTGATTATCGAATGGACAAAGGAAATGCAGATGATACTCGACAAGTATCCAGAGAACGCAACCGATTACCTGCTTCCTATCATCAAGAATCCCGGCACCAACGAGCGATGCACCTACCGCAACATGGGCTACAACATCAATCACAACCTGAAAAAGATAGCCAAGATGGTAGGAGTCCAGATTACGCTGACCCTCTACGTCGCCCGCCACAGCTGGGCCTCCGCCGCCAAAGCAAAGGGCATCCCCCTTTCTGTAATCTCGGAAGGCATGGGTCACGACAGTGAAGCAACCACTCAAATCTACCTCGCCAGCCTCGACACCTCCGTCGTTGACCGCGCCAACTCCCTTATTCTCAAAAGCCTCAAATAATTCCACTAAACAATCATACTCCTATAAAAACACTATCGCCTCAGTACCATCCGGTTCTGAGGCTATTTTGTTTAGCAATCGTCCAAATCTCTTGGAAAGAGACTGTGATTAATGATTAATTTCCTGTCTTGTAGAGTAAAACATCATATTGGATTAAGGCAATTCCTAAACATTTATGCAATCAAAGAGATTTTGTTGAAAAAAATGCCTGATTTTTATTGGGATTGTAACTGCTAATCGGATTATTTTTATTAACTTTGCACTTGGCTAAGTATCTCTTTCCAAGAGAGGCTCAAATTTTATATGGAAGATAAACATGGATACTCCGAAAAACTTAGTCAGATACTCTCTGACAATGTAGAGGTTCTCAGATCTCTACAAGGTGATTCATGTGTCTTGTCGAAGGTTTCGCTCTTGATAGAATCGATTTGCCACAGCTTACAAACAGGAGGTAAACTAATTACATGCGGGAATGGAGGATTCGCAGCGTTGTCGAATCACATTGTCGCAGAATTGATGGGCAAATTAAATTGCAAGCGAGATCCATATTCTGCAATTTCCTTATCTTCGGATGCTTCTCTAATAACTTGTATCGCAAATGATTTTGGATTTGAGAAGATTTTCTCAAGACAATTACGAGGGATTGCAAAATCCGAGGATATACTCGTTGCTTTTACTACATCCGGAAAATCAAAGAATATTTTGGAAGTTGTTACGACTTCTCAAGAATTAGGATTAAAGACCTTTATATTTACAGGTAATTTGCCAAATAGTATCTTTGATGAACTCGGCGCGAATGTTATTAGCATTCCTAGTGGCAAAACTGCGATTATACAGGATGTCGTAATGTCCATATTTCATTATGTATGCGGTCTTGTTGAAGGAAAGATGAAGATACATGAGAATGATGATGTATGGAATGAAGTATTAGATGCAGCAAAATCTGGAAGATACAAGACCCTTATTCTTGATAGGGATGGTGTTATTAATAGCCTAATCCCCAATGATTATGCAAAATCCATCGCGGATGTATCTCTAAACGAATTGTTTATTTCGCATTGCAAAGAACTCTGCTTAGAATATGAGCATATTTTCTTAGTTAGCAATCAAGCCTGTATTGGGAAAGGGTTGGTTTCTTCGAATGCTGTCAATGATATAAATAATTTCATAGTAGATTGCATTCGTAAAGAAGGGGGGCGGATAGACAAGGTTTACATCTGTCCCGATGCTAATTCAGAATCTCATCTGCGTAAGCCTAACATAGGAATGGCTGAGCTAATTGTAGAGGATTTCCCGGATGTAGATTTCTCAACGTCTATAATGGTTGGGGATTCATATTCTGATAAACTATTTGCTAAGCGAATAGGAGTCCATTATATTAACATCCAAAACGCATGACCAATGAAAGAGGATATAAAGATTCTGGTAGTTGGAGACGTCATGTTAGATGTTTATGTCTATGGTGTGTCTAATCGTTTATCTCCAGAAGCACCATGTGCTGTTCTAAGTGAATGTAAAGCACCCGTTAACCGTTTAGGCGGTGCCGCAAACGTTGCATCTCAACTGGTTGCGTCTAATTGTACGGTTGATTTGTGTGGGTTCATTTGCAATGATCAAGAAGGTGATCAAATAGAGTCACTTATCAAAGATAAAGGAATAGGGAATTGTCTAATTCATGTCGATAGAAATCATACAACAGTTAAATGTCGGTACTTGACAACATCTAATCATCAGTTGCTTAGAGTTGATAGCGATTGTAACTCGACTTTGTCAGAATCAGAATGCGAAGACATATTAAGAAAGATTGAATCTGATAAATACGATGTTATTGTTTTATCAGATTATAATAAAGGATTCCTTAGCGTTGACATTTGTCGTCGAATATTAAGATACTGTAATGACCGACAAATAATTTCCGTCGTTGATATTAAAGAAACTCCATTCGATAAATTCATTGGCGCGACTGTAATTAAGGGAAACCAAACTGAAATCCGGAAATTAGCAGGTACGCTTGATTTGAACTTAAACAAGATTAGCATAGAGGATGCCCTTGAATTGATATGCGTTAAAATGAATTGCCAATGTGTCATAATGACAAAAGGCAATGAAGGCATATCTGGATATTCAAGGACAACTGGTTATTACTCGTGTAGGACATCAAATGTGCCAATATTTGATGTGACTGGAGCGGGAGATGTTGTTACTGCATTCATTGCGTTACTTTATTCAAATACAAAATACTCATTCTCCGAAGTACTACAACTGGCGAATGAGGCTGCTCAACTAAAAGTATCTCATGTTGGGACTTCGGTCATAACATATGAACAAGTAACAAGACATCATAGTAAAATAGTAGATCTTAACAAAATAGAAGCACTGAGAAATAATCGGACTGTGGTATTTACAAATGGTTGTTTTGATGTACTTCATGCAGGTCACATATCTTTACTGTCACAAGCGAAGAATTTAGGTGACATTCTTATTGTAGGACTAAATTCCGATTCTTCAATAAAAAAACTGAAGGGTGTTAATAGACCGATAAATACAATTGGGAATAGAATTGCGGTCCTATCAGCACTTTCGTGTGTGGATTATATCATTACCTTTGACGAACTGACACCAGCAAATTTGATAGAACAAATTCGACCGGATGTTTTAGTTAAAGGTGGCGACTATTCTCTGGAAAATATAGTAGGCGCAGATTTTGTCCAATCCTACGGAGGCAACGTTGTTATAGTTCCGTTGACACCAAATTTATCATCTTCATACATTATTAATCAATTAAATTATGAGTAAGATGATAATTGTTACCGGCGCAACTGGGTTTATAGGATCTAACCTGCTTTATGGTTTAGAGCAGGCGACAGCCTCTATTATTGTAGGGGTTGACACTTTCGGTAATGGAGACAAGTGGAAAAATGTTGCAAAAAGGAACAAAGTGGATTTCATTATCACAGATGACCTGTTGACCTTTATAAGCGAAAATCATACAGAAATTCAAGCTGTTGTACACCTTGGTGCAATTTCTTCAACAACTGAAACTGATGTTGACCTTATTCTAAAGAATAATTACCATCTTTCAAAGGTTATATTTAATCTTTGCCAACAGTACAGCATCCAGTTTATTTATGCTTCTTCAGCTGCGACCTATGGAGATGGATCAAAGGGTTTCTTAGACTTGGATGATTTTGAATATCTAAGTGAGTTGGTTCCACTTAATGCGTATGGCTGGAGTAAGAAAATGGTCGATTTGTATATTTCCAAACATAACGGCTTTACAACTTCAACCCCACAGGTTGTTGCTTTGAAGTTCTTTAATGTTTATGGACCAAATGAGTACCATAAGGAAGGGCAAAAGAGTGTTATTGAGACCTTTTATAGTCAAGCTGTTGCCGATTCAAAAATAAGACTTTTTGCATCTAATGATGTAACCTATAAGGATGGTGAACAAATACGTGATTTTGTTTACGTAAATGATTGCGTAGATGTTATTTTATGGTTTTTGCAACATCCCAAGCAGTCTGGTATTTTTAATGTCGGCACTGGATCCGGTGTCTCATTTAATTCTGTTGCCAATCATATTATTGATGTACTTAATATCAATTGTGACATCGAGTATATTCCGATTCCACACAACATAGCAAAACAGTATCAGAACTATACGCAGGCTGATATGAGAAAGCTATACAGTATAGGTTATCCAAAGAAGATGACGTCCTACGAGGATGGCATAAAGGATTATGTAACGAATTTTTTAACTCAACAAGATAAATATAAATAAGATGAGCCGAATTACATTTAATATAGCAGCTAAGTGCGATAAGGCTGGTCGAGCCCAAAATCAAGATAATTACTGGGTTTGTCCAAATCTTGACAAGATAGGTGACAATTTATCTGTCGGCAACGATGACGATGTAGAGTTGTCATCAAAAGGAGCATTACTCGTAGTCGCCGATGGTATGGGTGGCATGAAGTCTGGAGAGAAAGCCTCTGAGTTTGTTATTGAAGGTATCAAGAAACAATTTTCAAATATACCCGATAACATACTTAAAGATGACAATGCTATAATTGCATTCATAAAGAATGCAATTATCCAATCAGACCAAGATATAAAAGCATACGCAAAAGACCATCGGGAGTCAGAGGGAATGGGCAGTACAATTGTATTAGTCTGGTTGCTCGGCGAAAAGGCATATTGTGGATGGTGTGGTGATAGTCGTATCTATTGCTATAATCCTCAAAACTCTTTAGTACGACTTTCTCATGACCACTCCTATGTTCAGTCGTTAGTTGACGAAGGGAAAATTTCTGATGATGAGGCTTTTGATCACCCGGATGGAAATATAATAACACGATCTTTAGGAGATAGTGGCGAAAAAGCGAATCCAGAAACTAAAATTTACCCGATCCATCGTCGTGATGTATTTTTGCTTTGCAGTGACGGTCTTTGTGGACTTCTTACGGATTCAAAGATTGAGTCAATTCTATCAGATAATTGCACATCGTCTTCTGATGCCTTAAAAAGTCTATGGAAAGAAGGTGAAAAAGAGGGATGGTCAGATAATGCAACTATTGAAATAGCATGTATAAATGAGGGTGGAGTCACCCCGACTCGCAAAGCACTTGGTTACGATGAAGGACGTCCCAAGGTTGTTCCTGTCAACAAGCCTAAAGACATTAAAAAAGATACAAACGTAATGCCTAATTTTTGGCAAAGTAACAAGCAATACATTTTAATCATTGCTCTCGTTGCTCTTGTTGCTCTTGGTATTATATGGTTTTTCTCTCGGGATAAGAAATCATCAGGGTCTTCTAATCAGGAATTTAATGTCGAACAACCCGAAAATACAGATAATCACAATGATAATATTTCAGTTGACGAACCCGATAATGACAATAGTCTACCGGTACCAGTGAAACCCGATAAACCGGTGAAACCGAATAAGCCGGTACAACCTGTACCGTCCAATGGAAATGGTAGTGCTGGTAATCCCACTCAGCCCAGTATTCCTGTTCCCCCCCAACAGCCATCAACTCCTGCTCAGCCACAAAAGGTGTCGCAAGGTTATCTTGATTTACTGAAGAATACTTATCATTCTAGGGGAAGTATTCAAACATATATCCAGAATGCCATGAAAAGAAGGCACTTTACCAGTGCAGAGGCAAATGCATTGAATGATTTTGTAGCTAATGCTCAAAATTTGAATTCATTGCCAGATGTAAAAGTCTTGAACGCTGATCAGAAGGCTGTTTTAGGTAACATTAACAGGATGGTAAAGCAAGTACGTGCAGCCCTAAATCAATACAAAGCATATGATGAGCAACAACGGATTCCACAACCTCATCAGCAACAACAGCAAGAAGAAGATCCCGGTCGAGGAGTTAATCACACGAATGACCCTATAGAGGATCCCATTTATCAACAAGTGTAAATAAACTATGTCAGATAATAAATCAATCCACAAATTTAAGGCAGGAGATATCTTTCATGATAGATATACTCTTGAAAAACTAATTGGTGTTGGAGGCTTCGCCGATGTATGGAAAGCCTTCGACACCAAGACTAAGACTATCGTTGCTCTTAAGATTTATACGAATCTTGATGAGGATGGTATTAATGGGCTTTCTGAGGAATACACTCGGATGCAAGGTCTTAATCATACCAATATACTAAAAGCAGAGCATTTCGATAGTTGGGGAAATATCCCGTATCTTGTCATGAAGTTCTGTGATGGAGGTAGCCTTGACAAGAAAATTGGGAAAATGACAGCGGAAGAACTTACCGATGCAGTTGCACAGATTACAAATGGTCTCAAATATCTACATGCTAATGGGATTGTGCATCAGGATATTAAGCCCGCTAACATTCTGATTGACAATTCTGGAGGACGTCCAACATATGTATTGAGTGACTTCGGCATAAGTAGTAAAACAAAAACTCGATTAAGTCATAGCGTAAACTTGAAAAACCAAGGGACGAGCATGACTGAGGCTTATGCTCCTCCCGAGAAGTTCAGTTCAAAGAAAGCTGACCGAAAACCGGACAGAAAAGGTGATATTTTCTCTTTTGGAATTTCGGTTTATGAGCTTGCCACTGGAAATATGCCCTTCGATGAACTTTCAACAGGTCGACAGTTACAATATGAAGGTGCTGAGGTTGATTTTTCTGAAATTCAAGATGAAAAGCTCAGGAGAATCACAGAGCTTTGTATGCAACCTGATAGGGAGGACCGACCTACCGCTGAGGAGGTTGGCAAGATGGTTGCGTCATCGAGCATTCCTGATGGTCCAGTAGTTAGACCCAATCCCAAAAAGCAGACGAAGAGAGTAAAGGATGATAACACACGTTCTAAGTTGCCACTATTATTATTAGTGGCGGTTGCAGTAGGAGGAGTCGTCTTTTACTTATTCAATAGTGGAATTTTTTCAAGTGGTGGAACCAAAGCTAATAACGAAGAGATTGCCAAAGGATACGTTCAGCAAGTCGATACATTTACAATCAATGGAATACATCTTGAGATGGTAAAGATCCCTGGAGGAAACTTCAAATTAGGTTGTGATGATCCTAATGACACTTACGCTGACGCCAGTGAAAAACCTGCAAAGAACCGCCAAGTAGGTGATTTTTATATGGGCAAGCATGAAGTTACTCAGAAGCTTTGGACGGTTATTATGAATAATAATCCTTCCACTATTGTCAATGATAACTACCCTGTCAACAATGTTAGCTGGGAAGATTGCCAACTTTTTATTGAGAAGCTAAATCGAATTACCGGTAGAAATTTCCGTCTTCCAACCGAAGCAGAATGGGAGTACGCTGCCAAAACGACTATAAATCCTGATGGGACAGTCTCTGAGAAGACTACAAAATTCGCAGGTGGAGACATGCCGGATCAGTATGCGTGGTATTCTGGGAATAGTTCCAATACATTACATGTTGTCGGGACTAAGAAACCGAATGCCTATGGATTATACGATATGTGTGGAAATGTCATAGAATGGTGTCAGGACATCTACACGAACTATAATACCGGAGATCCAGAGCTTGATAAGACACAAAGGGTTCTTCGTGGCGGCTATTTCGGTGGAGATAAAGCTTCTGTAAGAACGACGAGTCGCGGCAGTAGTAGTTACTCTACAGCGATGGCTCCTTTCGGATTTAGATTATGCCTCTAAAGATATGATAGCGACTGTTTTTACGCCTGACGGCATAGTTATTTCAACGCTTGGGTATGATAGTTTCTATCATGCCTCTAAGACTGAGAGTGACAGCTATATCGAGAAAATTGATATAGTTGGTCACCAGCATATTATTAACTTTTGGAATCGTTATGCTTTAGTATTCCATCAGGTTGATGAATACACATATAGTTCGGGAATAATTAATATGCTTCAGGAGGTAAAACAAAGATGGACGGATTCAATACCGACTATCTACGAGTTAATGCCCTATATTAAGAAGCAGATTATAGACCTTGATTTAAATATAATTGGCATCATGGCTGGATATTCTGTTTCTGAGAATAAGATGTATGACCCGTATGTATATCAAATTCTTGGCAACGACATCAGGAGAATTAACACTAATACAAACGGAGAGATAACTTTCAATTGTGTGTTCATTGAAAAGGAAACTATGATGGGACGCATCATGCGTGATGTCAAAGTAAACAACGGGAACCGTTGGGAGGAACTTACTCCGCTTCAGTTGAGATGTGATTTGTATTCGATAAGTAAGGCAAGAGAAATTTCTTTCTTCCTTTTGCAGACTGCTTTTCAACTTAATCATATAAACTCTTCAAACATTCCTCATTACGACATGGAGTCAGTAGTGATAACACCAAATGAATTATTAACGGAGTAATCACATGCCAAATATTCTTTTAACACAGAAATGCATTAGGTCATGTCCTTATTGTTTTGCAAGAAAGCACATGCATGATGCTCCACCAGAAGATATTCTTAAATGGGAGGATCTGATTTATATCGTAGATTTCTTCCAATCAGGTGGAGATACTAACATATCACTACTTGGAGGTGAACCATTCTTGCACCCTGATATTATCGACTACATCCTCTACATCATCAGTAGAGGAATGCACGTCACAGTGTTTACTTCCGGTGTGGTCAGCGAGAAAGTGCTTGTAGATGCTATTGACAAGCTTGAACGCGTTGATCCGGCAATGTTGTCATTTGTTGTAAATCTTAATAATCCAAAAGAAACTCCTTTTTCTGAAAATGAGACTATTGGAAGGTTCATGAGTGCCTTTGCCCGATTTACCACACTTAGTATCAACGTATATAAACTTGGGTTTGATTACTCATATGCGTTGAATGCTATTAATAAATATGGTCTTCAAAGACATATCAGGCTTGGCCTTGCCCATCCAATACCCGGAAAGAAAAATATGTGTATTCCTCCGGAAAAGATGAGACAAATGGCAGAAGAGTTGATAGCTTATCTTCCGGCGTTGGAAGCCTTTGATATTCATTTGGGATTCGACTGTGGAATGCCAATGTGTATTTTCACAGATGACGAGCTCGGAAAACTATTCAAGCATACTTTTGGTCATGTAAATTTCCGTTGTGGCTCCGCTATTGACGTTGGCCCAGATATGGAGGTTTGGTCATGCTTCCCTCTTTCTACGTACAATAAAAAATCACTTCTTGATTTTCAGGATCATAGAGAACTGTGCAAGTATTTTGATGACTTTCATAAGTCGGTCCGGATTGAGGTAGGAGGACTGTATGAGAAATGTGACTATTGTGATTATCGACAGAAAGATTTGTGCTCGGGTGGGTGCTTATCACATTGTCTAAATAAATTTGTAAACGAAGCCAAAATCCGCAATGCACAAGTTTATCCGGTCAAATAAGAACCCTAATACCCACGTATTCGTATGTGAGTATAATTGGCCTATAGAAGAAAGGCTAAAAGGGAGGGCTTTAGTCATTAAGATTAACAATCTTGATGACATTCAGAGCATCAAGAAACACATTGATGAAACTACGAAAATAGATGCTTTCGTATATCGAAATGAGTTCGCATCATTAGAGACGATTGATATTAATCCGGCATGGGGCAATACACCAGTAATATTATATATCAATCGATTAGGGCAGTTCAGAGATGTGCATCCAAAAATAGAGTTGTTAAAGCAGCTCAATGTCGTAATAATATTTACAGCACCCGAACAACAAGCTTGTAAAGATGCCCAGATACTCTCCTCTCTTGGAATTCATTCAGGTATTCAACTGTCCCCTGATTCCAAGATGGGCGAAGGAGTGCTTGACTTGATGACTTATTATTTCTACGGCACAATGCCTCATGCTGAAATTGAGCCATTTGCGACAATGGAGAAGTATTATGATGGTGAGAGCTATGTAACTCCGGCATTAGCTGAGTTTATCAACCCCGAGCGCTATATACATATTGACAAGGACCTTAATCTTGCCTTTTCCGGAAAAGATCTGGTCGAAGGTCGGACTCTTAATGATAAGTATCCGCACCTTAGAACAGAAGCTTTTGCTGAAGAATCAGAACGCTTTTCATTGAAATGGCAAGAGTGGTTCATTGATTCTCATAGCTGCACATTCTGTCCCGCATTCCGAGTCTGCATGGGCTATTATTGTAAAGAAGACGGCTCAACACCAGATAACTGCAAATCAGTCATGACAGAGCTTTTGGAGGCAATCGAGTTTAAAAAACAAAGACTTCAACAAAATCATAAAGCGAAATGCCAACTATAATTTTTAAAGCGACAGAAGCATGTAATGCAAATTGCGTGTACTGCGATGTTGTGCATCGCAAAAAGCCTCGTACAATTCCATTGGATTTGTTGAAGCTCGTGTTTGAACGTTTCAATGAATATCTTTCGGAATATCCCAATGAGGAGATTCGAGTAATATGGCATGGAGGTGAACCATGTATGGCTGGACTTGAATTATACAAGACCGCTTTGCAGTATACTAAAGAGGTGTGTCCGGAGACTAAAGACCGCCTGAAATTCGCAGTACAGTCTAATCTCACAATGATGAATCAAGACTTTCTTGATGTATTTTTGGAGATGGGAATTCATGTTATTGGTACGAGTTATGAACCAATACATGGTGTCCGTGGCTTAGGCAAGGTCAGAGACAGTAGACTTTATAATAAAAAGTTCTTTGACGGCATCAATCTGCTCAATAAGAATGGTATTACTTGGGGCTTTATCTATGTGGTCACTAAGCAAGTACTCGACAAACCGTTGGAAATATTCTATCATCTGTCGAACCTTAAATTAAAGGGTGGATTTGATATTCACCCGGTTTTGGTATATGATGATGCTGCGCAAGAGTCTCTTGATACTGCTATTACACAAGAAGAGTATGCTGATTTCCTTGGAGTTGTTTTCAAGGAATGGTGGGAACACAGAGACAGATACCAGCATATTGACCCATTTGACACATATCTGAAACACTACACCTCGGATTATGATTGTCTTGGTTGTTGTGACTCTCCGACATGCGGTCTCCATCTTTACCTTGGTCCCGACGGTGAGACTGCACAATGTGGTCGCGCCGCAGACTGGGATATTCTTCTGTATGGTAATCTAAAAGACAAATCCCTCAAAGAAATATTTTCAGATGCTCAAAGAGCCATGATTGACAATCGCGTCAATGTTTTACCAAAAACAGACTGCAAAGGATGTGAATATTGGCGTATATGTCACGGTGGGTGTCCGTTGGACGCATATAATGGACATAAGGACTTCAACCGTAAAACAGACCAATGCCTGTCAAGGAAGATTTTCCTTAAGAAATATTTTGAGCCCATTACCGGTTTGAAACTCCATCAACGAAACAACAAATGAGTAATAGAATTGACTATATAACATCAGAGCGTATGGCTTCTGAGAACCCTATATGGATAGATCCGGTAGGTGGTCTCGGAGATATTCTTATGCTTTCGACGGCCATGAAAAGGGCTTTCGACAAGTACGGTAAGCGATTTCATATAAGTCGTCGTACGCACTACACTCGATTCTTTGTCGGACATCCGGCAATAGAAGAAATTGGCAATCCTCCGGAAGATGCAGACATCGTATGCAATGACTATTGGAGCCGCCCTGAATTTTGTGATTTAAACAACAGGGTTCTGCAAATAGTGCTCAAGATCTTTGGCATTGAAGATGATTCCGATGATACCTTATATCTACCTGAGCTCAAAAATGACGAGGCAACAGATCTTCTTATCAAGAACATTCCATGGGGTAAGAAAAATGTTGTCATATCTTTCTCTTCGGAAAGTCCTCGCAAAATGATGCATCCACTAAAATGGCATATAATTGTAGAGAAATTACTCGCTCAACAGTGCTTTGTCATTCAAGTTGGAGGCTATGGCGATATTCCAATTCGTGGGGCATATTCCTTATTAGGGGTTACGACACCTTTACAGATATGTGATATTCTGAAAAAAGCGGACTTGGTAATCACTCCTGATAATTTCATAATGCACGCTGCGAAATATGCAAACAAGCCTGCGATTGCACTCTTTGGTCCTACGGAACCAGAACGATATGGTTACGCAAATCATATTTGCCTTAAAGCAGATAAAAGCAAGTGTGATTGTGCTGACAGGTGTCTTGGACCTCATGTTTCTGAAAACTATTCAACTCCGTGTCCTTTGAATGAAAGACACTGTATGAATAGCTTTGATGAAAACAAAATTGTCGATATTGCAATGACCCTTTTAACAAAATAGTAATGGACGATAAGAAAAAAATCAATCGCCGAGACGCTCTCAAACGAATCGGCAAGATGGCAGCGGCAGCATCCATTGCCACTGTCGCTCCCGGAGAAGTACTTGGAGCCGAGCGAAAAGCAGAGGATAAAATTCCTCTGCTCGCCTACAACAGCTTCTACTCTTCTCTCGCCTACAAAAGTTATCACAGCTACAAGAGTTATAACAGCTATCGTAGCTATTACAGTTACTACAGCTATTATAGCTATTATAGTTATTATAGCTACAGCAGTTACAGCAGCTATTCGAGCTACCGCAGCTACTACAGTTACTATAGTTACAGCAGTTATTCGAGCTACGGAAACTACTACAACTATAACAACTATAACAACTACATGAACTATTTCAACTACTTTAACTACTACAACTATGTTGCTTGGTAATATATTCTGCATGATTCCATGCATGATTGGCACTACTGAGCTTATACTCATTGGTGCTCTCGTTCTTCTCCTTTTCGGAGGGAAAAAACTACCTGAGCTCATGAAGGGACTCGGGCAGGGTATCCGTTCTTTCAAACAAGGCATGAATGAACCAATAAAGGATGAAAAGACTGTTGTCGATAACGAGGTTAAGCTGCCTGAGGAGAACGTAACAGAAGTGAAATAAGGATGTCAAAAGATACAAGTAAAAATAAATTGACATTTGGTGAGCATCTTGATGAACTCAGAAAGGTGCTCATCCGGATTTCATTTGCCGTTGTGTCATTAATGATACTTGTATTCTGTTTTAAGGAGAGCGTATTTAATCTACTACTTGCCCCTTGTCAATCTGATTTCTTGACATTTGCTTTCTTACGTAAAGTGTTGGAAAAATTTGGTTTGGATGCAAATCTCTTTCCCGGGAATGTAGAACTGATAACTACAGATATATCAAGCCAATTTATGGCACACCTGTCAGTTTCGTTCTATTTGGGCATATTATTATCATCCCCTTACATATTGTATGAGTTGATGAAGTATGTAAGTCCTGCGTTATATGACACCGAGAAAAAGTATGCGCATCGGATTTTGGTAGGAGTATATGGGCTGTTCTTCTTAGGCATGTTTGTATCCTATTGGATTCTATTCCCGGTATCAAGTAGGTTTTTATCTTCATATAGCGTTTCGCCGGATGTAAAGGCACTAATATCACTTGATTCGTATTTGTCGCTATTTATATCTCTTACCGTCCTTATGGGAATAGTGTTCCAGTTACCGATAATTGCTTTTTCTTTAGCGAAGATGGGGATTATTGATCATTCGATGATGGCGACTTATCGAAGACATGCTTTTATTCTAATTGTAGTTGTTGCTGCGATTATAACACCGCCTGACATTCTAACCCTTCTCATTGTTGCATTCCCATTATACTTATTATATGAATTGAGCATAATAGGAGTTAGATTGTTGCACAAGCGGCAATATAAAATACTAAAAACCATATCATAATGGAAACTAAAGTAGTCATTGATGTCGTTTGCGTTCATTGTGGCAGCAAGATTCAACTGCAAAAAAAGAAAACGCAAGAGCAGTGCAAGCTGGTGTGCCCGGCTTGCAAACATCATTTGCATATACTTTTCAACACCGCTCAGAATCCACAAACATATTCCTTTCTGTCTGTAGAGCAAAAGGCTTCTCAGCAAAAAGAGTCTGAATCAAATGCTCATAAAGAAGAAAGTGAAGATGTGAAGCGAGCTAAGAAAGATAAGACAGTCTATAAGAAAGATAAAAAGAAAGCTCATTCATATGATGATGAAATTCCGGGAGAAGAGGATACTCATAAAGAGAGAAAGCGTCCTAAACTCCGAGAGAATTTGTTTCTTACGAGAAAAAAACTATTTGGTCTTGTAGCTGAGAGATACCAATTGACCGAGGGTAAGACAATTATCGGACGGGATGATGACGATGAGCCAAGTGACATATCTTTGAAAGGAGATGACACTATTAGCAGGCGTTCAATATCAATTGATATTGTTCCGGACGATTATGGCTTTGATTACATTCTAAAAGTCTTGAATGCTTCTAATCCTGTAAGAGTAAATGGCAAACAGATTCGTCAGGGAGATAAGACCTATCTGGATCTTGGTGATGTAATTACAATCGGACATACAAACCTTAAGTTTGATAATAGATAAATTATGGAAGCTGAACCTCAATATCTGTTCCTAAATTCACGAGATGAACTTTTGCGAATTGACATTCAGAATATTGTATATTTTGAGGCCGATGGCAACTATACCAACATTATATCAGTCAATAAACTGAAAGGTGTTGTATGTGTCAATTTAGCCCAAATGCAGAAGCTTTTAAGCGAAAGATTACTTGAAAAAGCCAACATTTTTGCACGTGTCGGAAAGAAGTATATTGTGAATCTAAAGCACGTATATTCTATCAATACAATCCGACAACAGATAATACTGAGTGATGGAGCGACTTTTACATATCAGTTGTCAATTGGTAAGGACGCACTGAAAGAGCTTAAACACTTATTTATCGAGAACTCAATTAAATAACGTATATGGAGCTATTGATAGGAAGAGAGCCCCAAGGGCATCAGCTCATGGTGGTTGCGGATGGTAAACCATATCGAATAGATGTTGGAAACAGTGTGCCAAATTCAGTTAGCCGTTTCAATCCGGCAGACGGAACCGCACATTGCAGGATTGTCATAAGTACCAATGGCATAAGGCTTGAAAATCTGAATGAGATGAATGTGACCTATGTAAATGGAGAGCAGGTTGAATCTTGTAAAGTTAGTCAAGCAAGTGTTATAGAGCTTGGAGAGGATCAATATAGAATTAACCTATCTAAATTATTAAAACTGATAGGATTTCAGCCTACATATTCTATAAAACATCTGCGTCGAGTCTGGGAACGTTATGACAAGGCCTTATTGAGGCTTCAATTAGATGATAAGAAGAAGCAAAATCAGCAAAAACTTCAGGGTATCGTTTCACAGGTTTCAATGCTTTGTGTTATTATTCCTTCTGTAATGCCGACATTTCCGATTCCACCATGGCTTCGTGCAGTTCTGGTTGTTGGTGCCTTAGGAATGGGAATCTATTTTTATATGAAAGGGAATCAAACAGACGATTCATTCATAGTCAAAAAAAGAGAACTGGACGAGCAATTCAAAGAAGATTATGTTTGTCCCAACCCTAAATGTAAGTCATTTCTTGGTTTTACGTCTTATGATAGTCTAAAAACAAAGAAGAAATGCGGTTCATGCAACTGTAATTATCAAGGATAGCGAAGCAATTTTTACCCCTAAATGTATTAAACTACCCCCTACATACAATAAGAGAGAATTTGTTTGTTCTTGGCGAATTTCAGCACTAACTTTGCATTATCAGAACAAATAAAACTCTAAATCAATAAGTTATGGCAACAAACGAAACAACTATAGACAATAAGAAAAAAGACGGTCTGAAATGGAAAGAAGTTACAATCGGTGGCATCTCAGGAATCATTCTTGGTAGTGCTGGCTCTTTTGCTGCATCCGCCGCAACGCTCAATAACACCGAAGATATTTCAGATGGTGAAGTTACCGATGAGAATGCTGAAAACTCAGAAAACAACGATGGCGTTGCAACCGAAAATCAGGGAGCAGCCGTAGCGGCTCATGGCAACGTAGCATCTGGAGTAAATGATAATATGTCATTTAACGAAGCGTTTGCGGCTGCTCGTAGCGAAGTCGGTGCCGGAGGTTGTTTCGTATGGCATGGCAATGTTTACGGAACTTACTATGCAAGCGAATGGAATGCCATGTCTGCTGCTCAGCGTGATGAGTTTGTAAGCCAGACTACCGGTGTCGATACATCTCATTCCCATGCTCCTCAGCAAACTTACGCCCAACATTCTACTGGAACTCAAACTCAGCAGGGTACCGGGACTCCGGAAAAAGAGGAAGAAACCGTCGAGGATGATATGACTGTTGAAGTACTCGGTGTAGAACAAGTTCAGAATGAAGATGGTTCTGTCTCTAATATCGGAGTTGCCGGTGTCAATGGTCAGGCAGTTTATTTCATTGACGTTGATGGTCAGGACGACCAGTTTGAGCTTATGGCTACCGATGTTAATGCAAACGGACGCCTTGAAGAAAACGAAATTACAGATATTTCTGACCAGCACATGTCTGTATCTCAGTTCCAGGATCTTGCTCAGAACAGCAATACTGGCACAGGTAGTGGTACCGGTAACGAAGTAGAAGAATACTACGCATCAAATGAGAATCTGCCTGACTATGTAAACGATGCAGATCCTGTTGACCTCGCATAAAGCACAACGAATGAAAAAAGCGATTTATCACATATTCTTAATGTTAATCGCATCATTTCTTACTCCACAAGTAGCACAAGCCAAAGTGCTACTTGTGGCTGTTGGAATTGGTGATTATCCCAAGCCCATCAACAAGTTAAATCTTCCGACAAAAGATGCAATTGCCATACAGAAACTCATAGATAAGAATGGGGATTCTGGAACCGCGATCCTTCTTGATCAACAAGCAACCAAGTCTGCAATATTATCAGAAATTCATGCTCGCTTTGACCATGCAAGCACTAATGATATAATTATTTTCTTTTTCAGTGGGCATGGTTATAAAGGCGGTTTTGTGGCTTATGATGGAGAACTCCCTTATAGTTTGATTCGGGAGGCGATGGGTTCAAGTAAATGTAAGAATAAGATGATTTTCGCTGATGCATGTTTCTCTGGGAAAATGAGGCAAGGCAAACGACAAGTGAAGGAGGAAAATTCAGACTCTAATGTTATGCTGTTCTTGTCTTCCCGGGATAATGAAACCTCCATTGAAAGACGAGATATGACTAATGGCTTCTTTACAATCTGTCTTAAAGACGGATTGTCAGGAAAGGCTGATGTAGACCGAGATAGGACTATCACGGCAAAAGAGATTTTCAATTATGTAAGTAAAAACGTGAAGAAACTCAGCCGGGATAAGCAGCATCCGGTTATGTGGGGAAACTTCTCTAACACAATGCCCGTAATACGATGGTAAATATCAGTCATAACATACAGTTTATATTTTGTCTCCTGTTGTTTTCAATAATAGGAGAACTATCCTATGCACAGACAATTGCTTTTAACACTGAAAATGTAGAATATTACATTCAAAATAGGAAAATTGGGTTGAGGGATGTTTCAACAAAAAAAATTGTTGTGCCATGTAAGTATGACTATATCGGAACATATTCTTCTACTCACAAGTTAGCTCCATTTAAAAAATCAGGGCTATGGGGTTATTTAAATGATAAAGCCGTTGAGACAATTAAACCTAAATATGAAGAAGCAAGAGCATTTTCTATAAAGCACGGTTTAGCACCTGTTAAACTGAATGGAAAATGGGGATTCATAAATAAGTCCGGGATTTTAAAACTCGCATGTAAATATGAGGATGTTGGAGGCTTTAATGATGAGGGACTATCCCGAATTAAACTGGACGGGAAGTGGGGTATAGTTAATACCGCAGGAACAGTCGTCATCCCTTGCAAATATGACGATCTAAATAATTTTAGCAAACAAGGTTTTGCAACGGCATCATTGAATAAATTATATGGTACAATAGATAAAACTGGGAAAATCTTAGTTCCATTTAAATATGAGTCTTCATTATATTTTAATGATGAAGGATATGCCGTTTGTAAAAGAGATGGCAAATATGGTATTGTTGACCGAAATGGTAACGAGACCACAAAATGTATTTATGTCGCCACCGGTTCTCTATCTGAAGGCTTATTATGCGTGCAAGCAAATGAAAAATGGGGATTTATTGATTATATGGGCAATGTCGTTGTCCCTATGGTATATAAGTATAAGATGGATTTCCTTAATGGAATAGTCGGTATGGATGATAGCGACGGCGGCTCGTATATTTTAAGTAAAGATACAAGAAGAATTGCTGCCTTTCCTAAATGTTCCTTTATTACACGGTTGGGGTATTATGATGATGGAACACTTTTTGTAGTTCATGAATCAGACGGTGATGGATTAGTAAATAGTGAAGGCAAGTATATACTTCCAGCAACATTTAAAGATGTGGAAATTTTTCATGGCTTTAATCTTGTTGGCGTTAAGAAAACTGATAAATGGGGTTTCGCAAATATTGATGATACTATTCAAATACCATATAGTTATGACGAGATCGGATATCATTTTCAGAATGGGCATATTGCCTGTAAAAAAAGCGATAAATGGGGAATTATTGACACACATGGAAATAATCTCATACCATTTGCATACGATTTGATTGAACAAAATGGCATGTTCTCACGAACTAAGAAAAGTGACAAGTGGGGCGCAATTGGTCCGGATGCTAAAGTCGTATTTGAGCCTAAATATGATGAAGTTGGTTATCCGACTACGTCATTAAGATATTATCCGGTAAAGCTAAATGGTCAAGATGGCTATGCTGATTATTATGGAAGTGACACTTTCTAAGATAGATATGATACAATTTCGTAGATTAATTATTTGCATATTTTTAGCTACATGTGCATTATTAGCAGAAGCTCAGGTAACTGCTATTGTCGCTACAAAAGATTCCGGTCTTTCTTCTCAAACTTGGTTTACAACAGGAAAGAATGGAGAAATGAGAGAGAATGATATAAAAAATAACTGGAATTACGATAGATATATCACAGCCGCTGGATACACGTCCAATGGTTGGTTTATTGCTATGTCTAAAGGCGTTACATGGACTAATCAATCTTATAAAACTTCTTCTTCTTGGCCTGATTCTTATGTTCATGAGCAGAAAGAGAAGGGATATATGATAACTTCATTAGCTTCAAGTGATAGTCGTTGGCTAATTGTGACTTCACAAGGAACAAGTATCACAGATCAGCAGATATGTTCTGCCCCTTGGTCTTCTCTTAAAGACTGGATAAAAGGATGGTGGGATAAAGACTACTACATAACCAGCATTGCTTGTCAGAATTCACTGTGGACAGTGGTAATGAGCAAAGGTAGTGGAGTTAAATATACTAATCAATCGTATTTTGGAGCTGATTCAACTTCCGAACTTAAGAATAAGATTAAAGAAAAATGGGATGAAGGATATTTGATTACTTCGTTGGAATATGGCAATGGATCATATTTATGTGTGATGTCCAAGTATCCCGGAAGTACAGGCGGAGTTCAGTCTTGGATTATCAATACAGATTTTGAAAAAGACTTAAAGCAGCGAACTGAAGAAGGATATTTAATAACATACATCGGAGGATAAAATATGAAACTGTCCCAATATACATCAATCATTATCGTCGCTTTCATTGCTTCGATATTTTCAGCGGGAACGCAAGCCCAAGTAAACAATCGCCTTCCGCGTAGAGCCATAATAGGCGCTATGCAGAATGCTATGCAAGATACTACCGGATCAAAACTCAAACCGTTCGTTTGTAAGCCGAACACCAAGAGTATAACCATAGAGGTCACTAATCTTTCAGTTCCAGAGGAACGTCCTTACATCATTACGGCGGATTCTCTCGGTATTACTTTGGAAATATTCAGAGGTGATGAACACGTCTATAATGAGTTCTTTCAATACCGAGGAAGTAATTTTGCCAAGATTATGGCAAAAGTGAAATCAGCGAAGTTGAAAAAGGTAAAAGCTCATGGAGTCATGCTTGATGGTGGCAACTCTACAGTGCTCAGTTTTCAAAACGCACGAGGAACATATTTTTCACTATCTGACAATTCCGGAAGCATGGATTATGAAGGAGATTTTGACGGTGTAATCACTGAAATTACCCGACAGATACCAAATTTTCAGGCAATTATCTGCAAAGATTACGAATCTCCTAATTCCTTGAAAGCAGATGAAGTCAAGATTAATGGAACGGTTTGTAATTTTGTGACCCCAAATGAAATATCCGGTATTATTACAGTTGATACATCATCTCCAACGATAGTAGCGCTTAATGGACAGGATGCTACTTTGTCTTTAAGTTGGCTTACTTCTTCTGGTTTGGATGTCAAGGTAATAGCTCTTCGCAAATTCAAAGGGAAAAAGAAAAAAACAGAATTTTACGGCTTATCGTTTGAAAATATTGTTAAAGATGCCCTTAAACCAGACTCTTATGTATCAAAAGGCGATAAAACAATTGCAAAATACTCTATCATAGATACGAAAACATATTATGCTATATATGACACTGGGTCTGGAAGAGTAGTTGTAGTTCAGGTAAATGACAAAGATGTAGTATAACGGCTATACCATTATATGCGTAAATAAATTAGTTTGTATTGTCAATTACATAACTATGATGAAACGATTACTAATTTGTTGTTTCCTATTGTTTCCTACTCTGCTTGTGTGGGGTGCAGAAACAGGTTTGTTTACCTATGAGGGCGGATTTTTTGTTAAAAGTGGCAACACATGGAAGGAGTATCGCCACAAGGATAAACCCGGTGTATGGGCTATATACACCCAATATAACGAGGAGTCAAACTATTATAATATCAGTAATAGTAACTATACTTTAGCTATACCGAAGGAATCTAAAAACGATTTCTATAAACGTGAAAATGGAGAATGGAAAGTCCTGTATAAAACGCGAGTAATATATCCGAGCTTTATGGATTCGTCAGTCCGGCTTTTCTGTTTTAAGACCGGATACTATGTACGTGATGGTAAAAAGTGGCGATTATATTTATCGGAAAAACCAAATGCCATTTGGACATCATTTGATCAATACAACGAGGATGACAAGTTTTTCTATCTCAAAAATAAAAAAGATAAAGTCTGTGTACCAAAACGAGCAGACTTGAGTTGCTTTCTTTGGGATAAGGATAAAAACGAATGGTCTGCAAACTGGCCTATCACTGAGATTTACGATTATATCTAATTTGTAATACAATGGCTCACATTTTTTTAAGTTGGTCTAAACCAGAAGGCAGAGAAGTTGCCTCATGTCTGAAAGATTTCCTTTTGAAAGCTTTGAATATCCAAAATTCAGAGGAAATATTCATATCAACTCAAAATATCTCAGGAGACGATGGTTGGTACAAGGATATTAGAACAAATGCGTCATCTGCATATATTATAATTCCATGCTTAACTAAAAATAGTCTTTATTCCCCTTGGATACATTTTGAGACTGGCATAGGTGCGGGAATAATAGAAAATAGGCCTAAAAAGATTATACCATTCTTATTTGATATTTCTCCGAACCAAATTGGCCCTAATTTGGGAATGATTTCATATCATCAGTTAATTCACTCAGATGATAATGATAATTTATCAAGAAAATATACAGTAATGCTAAAAGCCTTATTGTATTCAATTGACAAATTTCTTTTTGAACATAAAGACTCAATATGTCAAATTTTTCAAACTATGACATATCCGAGACGTTACGTTTCATCAACTGATACGCGAATAAACAAGGAACATAAAACAGAAATTAATGCGGCGAAGAAAAGACTGATTGAAATAAATGGAAAGTATAAAGCCTATAATTTCTATATATCGCGACCTATGCAAAGCGTTGATGAAACTCAAGCTATAGAATATCAAGCTATAATATCTAATTGGGCTCAAAAAAGTAACTATAGTTTTTTCTATGCAAAATTAAATTCAGATATAGAAGAAGGATTCTCTTCTTCTCGCATGGATATACTTAAACAATCGGAATATTTTGTCTTGATATATCCAAAAATATCAGAAGTTAATGCTGCGCCAAGCAGTTGCCTTGTTGAATTAGGAGGAGCAATTGCATTTGGTAAACGTATAGTTTTATTTATTGAACAGGACGCAAATATTCCTACTATAATTGTTGACCTAAAAAATGAAATAGGACAGCAAAATGTGTTTACATATAATTCTGTAAACGATTTAAAACAAAAGTGGGATGATTTTTTTAAAAAGGTAAAGGACAAATGGGAAAATATAATTTGATTGTAGGCCCAACAGGTGTCGGAAAAAGTAGCCTTATCAATTACCTTCAAAAGCACATCTCATGTGTAGTGTATTCCGATCCCTTCGAAGACAATCCGTTTATAAAGGACGCATATCTTGGAAATTCAAAAAATTTCCAGTCGCAAATATTCTTTTTCAAAGAATTCCTAAAATTGCATAAAGAGATTAGATTACAATCAGAAATAATTGTTCAAGAACGAAGTATATTTGAGTCTGTTCATATCTTTTGCGCGAGTTTATTGCGCGATGGCGTTTTTACAAAAGATGAATACGCTGTTTTTGAGGATCTTTTAACCGAAGTTAGGGAACTTATTAACATACCTGACAAGATAATCTCCCTCTCTGCAAATAGTGATACGATTTTGAAGAGAATAGCTAAAAGAGGTAGAGATTTCGAGAATGGCATAGATATTAAATTCGTAGAGGGTCAACGGTTGCTATATGAAAAATGGATAGATAGAATAAGGTCCGAATGGAAGTGTTCGATAAACACATTTAATACTGATTTAGTATCCATAGAGGAATTAGGAGAATCGGTATTAAAAGAGATTATAATCTAAATATATTGTCTTTCACAAATAAGACATCCTTACCCTATAGTATAATGTGTTATATAGAGTTTGTTTAGCAAATGTCCAAAACTCTTCAAAAGAGAATGTGATGTTGGTTAACTCTCAAAGAATCAATTATAAAATATCAGACACCGAGATTGTTTGCTAAACAATCTCGGTGTTGCCATGTTTGCCTGTCAATAAAATCTACCGTGCAATAGTGCTTATTTATAGGATTTTGAGTAAATTTGTAGTTTGAATAAGTAACTCTTTTGAAGAGAGAATAGCTAACAAGAATCTCAATAAGGCTAAGGAAACCAAGAAAGATGAGTTTTATACTCAGCTTGAAGACATAAATAATGAGCTGCGTCATTACCGCGAACACTTCCGTGGTAAGACTGTGCATATTCCGGTGAAGGCCACCCAGCCGTTCCGGCGATAACCACCCAGTTTTTTAGCATGAGCAGTCCCTTTGCGCTGGGATTGTGCAAAGTTAATGATTATTTTCTATAACTCTCTCCTTTGAGCTCTATTCGGTGTGAAGTTTTTGCAAGCCGATCGAGGATCGCATCCGCGATGGTTGCGTTTTTCTCCAGTACATCGTACCAGTCTGAGACCGGGAGCTGACTCGATATGATGGTTGAGCGACGTCCATGACGGTCTTCGATGACTTCCATGAAGTCAAGCAACTGTTGGCCGTCGAGTTTCTTCATTCCGAAGTCATCGATGATTAGTAGATCGAGGGCGGCCAGACGGTCGAAGCATGAGGCTATCGACCCATCTATTCTGGCCAGCTGTAGTTTCTCAAGCAGTTTCGCCATGCCGAGATACAACACGCGGAAGCCTTCGAGACATGCGTTCGCACCAAGAGCGGAGGCGATGTAACTCTTGCCGGTTCCCGACTGTCCGGTAATCAGTACTGACTGGCCGCTACGGATGAAGTCGCAGCCTGCGAGCCGTATCAACAGATCCTGGTTTCGGCCCTTTTGTGCATCGAAGTAAATCGATTCGACATTTGCCTGATAGCGGAAGCGGGCATTTTTCATCAGCCTGGCAGTACGGTTCTGCTGTCTGGCGTCGTACTCTGCCTGCAGCAGAAGTTTCAGCCCGTCTCCAAGCGACAGCTGTGTGTAGGTTCGGGTCTCGAGCATGGACGACCATGCCTGCGCCATACCGGGAAGACGGAGTGAGCGCATCTGATTCTGTAATGTATCCATTTTTAGTTTTTATATTGATGTTGTTGATAGGGTCTTGACCGAAGGACTCAGACATAATAATTCTTTCCCCTGGTATTGCTGTTGGATGGAGCATCGGGTTCAGATGATGATGCAACGAGCCCTTTCCCCTTGGTGCTAATGAACTTCTTCATGAAGATATAAGTGCACGTGGAGTACTCTATGGCCGTGTTACAGGCGGTCTCGAGCAAAGATGAATCGCAGCTACGGGCAAGATGAAGTATGCCGTCGGCGCTTTTATAGAACCTTTCGGGAGGCGTCAGAGGATTTGACTGGAAGAGTCTGTCCATCACTTGCCCGAGCAGCGGACTGATTCGTGTCGCTCTTGCGATATATTTTGCCGGAGACAGTTCCTTATAGTCGTCATGATAAGACGGGAGATGATCAGGCTGTGTGACATACCGGTCTTTGCCGGCACGGCTGTGAACCGCTACAGGATTGCCGTTGTGATATGCCGTAAGCAGCGTAGGCGTGTATATGACCTTTACCTTCTGTCCGATAAGTCGCATCGGCATTGAGTAATATCTTTTATCCTGCGACAGATATATGTAGCTGCTCTTCTGCACTGTGTATTCACCGTAGCATTTTATCTCGAAGGGAGTGACAGGCAGGGGCCTGAGGGCAGGCTTGTCTATGGCCAGAAAACGCTCCTGACGTGTGACATTGTACTGCTTCATGCGCTTTTGCCTGTGTCGGTCCATGAGTTCGAAGATGGACTCGTTCAGTTCCTCGATAGAATGGAAGATCTGATCCCGTAACGCGGCATAGACGCGGTTATACAGTATCCGTACATGGTTCTCGACGAGAGCCTTGTCGCGTGGTTTGCGGGCACGGGCAGGAGTGACAACCATGCCATAGTGGTTGCAGAAGTCCTCATATATCTTGTTGATTTCCGGTTGATAACGGTCGGCCTTTATGACCGCCGACTTGAGATTGTCCGGGGTTACAGTGGCCGGTACGCCGCCATAGAACTCCAGAGCCTTGCGATGAGCCAAAAGAAAGTCCTCTATTCGCTGTGAGGCTACAGCCATGGCAAACGGATAGTCCGATGCCGGCAACGTGCTTACGAACAGTTCCACAGGCGTCACTTCTCCAGTGTCAGCATCGACGACGTGCAGTTTGTCTCCGGCAAAATCGACCATCATTTCCCTGCCGCCCTCGCGGTACTCTGTCAGTACCGCCGTCGGAGGCGCAGACGCCTTTGTATGCTGGGCTATATGGAAACAGAACTGCGAGTAGCTGTAAGGCTTTGCGACAGCGGTGCGATATTCCTCATACAACAGTTGCAGAGTCATGTGCGGACGTTTGAGCTCTTCCTTATAATAGTCCATCCGGTCAGACATATAAGCGAACCGATCATCGCTATACGCAGCGGAACCCGGACACAGTCTTCTTTCCAGTACCGGATCGTCCAGTCCGAGCAGAGCCTCGATGCCGAAATCGTCGGCCTCGATTCTCTTGACATAATCATTGACAGTACCCTTGTAGAGCCCTAATGTCTCGGCAATCTTTCTGTTAGACGGACGTTTGCCTCGGCTATCAACCTGAAGCATCATCCGCATCACCTGTTTAATCTTACTCATATCAATGTTTTTTGCAGACATTTCTCAGTGCATTTTGGAGGTTATGACATAAAGTTATGCCATATCCTTCAAAAACTGGGTGGTCATGCTCCGAAAAACACTGAATTGATGACAGTTAATTTTTCGATTTGGGTGGCAATCCTCCGGAATGGGACGGTGTCCGGGGACTTTGACCTCCTTAAATCAAAACTGGGTGGTTATGCTCCGGAATGGGTGGCAATGCTCCGGAATCGGACTGTGCCCGAGGGCTATTTTGGTGGTAAAATCGTCATTTTGGGTGGCTTTGCTCCGGAAATTTCTACCGTTTCAAAGCCCCCAAAACTGGGTGGTCATGCTCCGGAGCATCCAAGACTGTGCTGTGCAACTGCGATGACCCTCGCGTCAGCAATTTTTTTAAATATTTTGCCTATAACTTTGAGTTCCTCGGATTAAAGAAACTGATTGCAACTTGTTATAAAAGTCAAGATGTCAATCTTTTCTCCGAGGGCACAAGTGAACAAGCTGTGTACCTTGTATATGAGGGCGATAAGAACGGCAACAATATACCCGACGATGATGAGATAGAGGGCTTGCCACTCAAAGGAGATGGGGATTTCCGCTCCGCCGAGTGCATCGAGTTTCTGAAAGAAGCGGATATTGTTGTTACCAATCCACCTTTTTCACTGTTCCGAGAGTATATAGCTCAACTTATTAAGTATCGCAAAAAATTCTTAATTATTGGACCGACTAATGCTTTAAAATATAAAGAAGTTTTCCCGGCTTTAATGGAAAATCAAGTATGGCTTGGTTTCCATAATAGAGATATGTCGTTTAAGGTTCCACAAGACTATGAGCCAAGGCAGACCCGGTATTGGATTGATGAAACTGGTCAAAAATGGAGAAGTATGGGAAATTGTTGTTGGTACACCAATCTGGATCACAAAAGAAGACATGAAGAAATCATACTTTACAAAAACTATACTCCAGAAGAATATCCCAAATATGAGAACTTTGATGCCATTAATGTAAATCGGAATGAAGATATTCCAGTGGACTTTGATGGAATAATGGGAGTACCTATTACAATGATTCGGTAAAAATCGCGGAAGTAATTGAAAATTAAGCGGATGGGATAATGCCATAGATACAAATGAATCGCCAAAACGTTCAATATAAAAACATTAGACAATATGAACGTATTGACG
>Ga0137298_10488_pt1 | contig 32948 bp, 30 predicted proteins | sample RamsorincwithD2O_2_FD_97182 | JGI IMG/M metagenome (GOLD analysis project Ga0137298, IMG submission 97182) | Mouse cecal microbial communities from Vienna, Austria - Glucosamine amended with D2O | ecosystem: Host-associated > Mammals > Digestive system > Large intestine > Cecum | place: Austria...
GACGCAGAATTTGGATTATGATGGTGGCGGAACAGAGATTGTAGACCTGACAAAATGGTCAATAGATCAAGGTATGGGTAATAGTAAAACAGCCTATTATGATCCCGGTAATTATTACTATAATGGTCCAAACGGTAGCCATGCTCAAGGCACAGATTGCACTACCGTGACAGGGCTGCAAGAATGCTTGCAATTTTCTACGAATGGGGATGAGCATTATCATGTTGGCAACTATTATACAGGTGTGATGGCGGCTACTTATGGTAGTACTCTTTGCCCGAAGAACTGGCAAGTCCCATTGAGCGGTGAGAACAATAATGAAAAAACTACATCTTTCTATAATCTTCTGAAGCAATACGGCTTGACGGAGAGCCTTACCGGTACTGGGTTGGATGGGAAGAGTTACAGTGTTTATATGGCGCCTCTATATTTTGTGTATGGAGGGCAGATCAGTGGTGGTGAGCTCGATCGCGCTGGTAGTCGTGGTGGGTATTGGTCGCAGACTAATGCCGTTGAAACAACGGCTTATGGTTTGTATCTTTCTGGCTCGGTTGATCCTTCAAGGAGCGCAACGCGGTACTATGGGAGAAGCGTGAGGTGCTTGGTGGCGGAGTAGGATATAAGAGTTATCCCTCACTGCGCTCTTTGTCTAGCGTCATGAAGCGTAGCAACTCTGGGTGGAAGTAGAGTTCGACCTTGCCAACTGGACCATGGCGGTGCTTGGCGAGGATAAGCTCGGTGATGTTAGTGGGAACAAAATCATCGTTATTTTGTTTGTAATAGTCAGGGCGGTGGAGAAACATCACGAGATCGGCATCTTGCTCGATGGAGCCGGATTCGCGAAGATCGGAGAGTACAGGGCGTGGATCGTCGCGGCCGGTTACGCCACGAGAAAGCTGGGCGAGAGCGATGACTGGGATTTCTAATTCCCTGGCGAGGGTCTTGAGACCACGGGAGATCTCGGTAACCTCTTGGACGCGGTTGCCGGCGTAGCGGTCAGAACCTTGCAAAAGCTGTAAGTAGTCAACTATTACCATTGTAATATTGTGGTCGTGGACGGCGCGACGGGCTTTATTGCGTAGTTCGAGGATAGTCATAGAGCTGGTGTCGTCGATGTAGAGTGGAACTTCGTTCATTTCACCGAGGGCGTCGCCGATGCGGGCGAAATCTTCGTCGGAGACGTTGCCGGTGCGGATTTTCCAGCTATCGACGCCAGAGATGTCGGAGACCATGCGGTCGACGATTTCGGCTTTGGCCATCTCCATGGAGAAGAATAGTACACCCTTGCCTTCGCCGTTTCTGGTGGCGACGTTGTAAGCGAGGTTTTGGGCGAAGGTAGTCTTACCCATGGCTGGGCGAGCTCCGATGATGATGAGGTCGCCCTTTTGGAAGCCGGCGGTTTTGGCATCGAGATCACGAAAACCAGTCTTGAGGCCGCGGAGAGCACCTTTGTTTTTGTGGAGTTCTTCGATACGGTCGTAAGCATCAATAAGGAGATCTTCGAGAGCGGTATAGTCGGACTTGACGGTTTTGTCGGAGACGGCGAAGAGATCTTGTTCGGCTTTGCCGACGAGCTCTTCGATTTTGGTGTTGCCATCGTAAGCGGCACTGGCGATATCGGTGCCAGCCTGGATAAGGCGGCGACGCAAGGCGGCTTGAGCGACGAGGTCGGCATAGGCATCGGCATGGGAGGCGGTAGGCACGAAATTAGTGAGTTCGGTAAGATAAGGTGAACCGCCGACAGATTTGAGGGTTTTGGCGGATTTAAGCTCAGAAGTAAGGGTCATGAGGTCGATTGGGCGATGGTGAGCATAGAGATTAGTCATGCCCTGAAAAATATTAACATGCCGAGGGTCATAAAAATCTTCGGCTTTGACGATTTCGAGAATATTTGGAAAGACCTGGTCGGATAACAAGAGCGCACCGAGCAAAGATTTTTCCGCCTCTAGATCTTGGGGCGGAATGCGACCATCACGATTAGTGTGGGCATCTCCTTCCATATTACCTCCTGGAGATTCGCCTCCCACTCTCTAAAACGGTGAGTCTCCTGTTACCTCTTTTATATCTCCCATTATAGCAGAGATTTGGGAAAGTGTCTCATCTTTGGGGGGCTGTTTTTCTCCAAGCTGGTGTAGCTCGAGAGCGAATCCGCCGAGGTGCTTAATGAGGAGCTGTTGGTGGGCGGGTTTTTCTAAGATTCCCTTGTTGAATTTGTTAATGGGGTAAATATGCAGAGTGTCGCTAGTGAGCTCGTAATCGACTTTTTGAAGTTGTTGATAGAGGCCATCACTATCAGCGTGAATATTGTCGAGAAAAGTATCCCAATTGAAATTAGTGGGGGATTTTGATGGTGGTTGTTCAGGTTTGTTTGGTTTGGCTGCAGGGTTTGTGGGGTGGGTGGCGGCTGAAGCTGGTGGAGCAACGGTAGGCTTGATTTGTGCTGTGATAGGAGTGGGATGTGTTACGGTATCGTTGGCGCGAGGGGCAGTCACTACGCCAAACTCAAGTAGCGCTAAAAGCAGCTTAGCTTCCGGAAAAGGTGGCTGAACGGATGGGAGTTTAGCAAGGAGCGGCAGCCAAGAATCTTGGGGTGTGGATATAATTTGATTAATAAGCTCGCTTGCGATGATTTCTGGCTTAATACCGCTATTTAAGAGATCTTTGAGCAAATTATGGATGCTAGCCTTGTTGCCGTCTGCGTAGGCTTGGAGCAGGCTCTGAAGAAGCTGATCTTGAGGTAGACCAAGAGCTTGACTGAGTAGCTCGGCAGTGATTTCGTCTTTAGTAAGAGTAGTGATTTGATCAAGCAGGCTCAGTGAGTCACGAAAAGAACCGCCGCCACGACGAACTATGAGCTTCAGCGCATCGTCGGTGATTTTGATTTTTTCTTTTTTGGCAATATTCTGTAGATGATGGAACATAGTATCAGCGTCGGCGAGTTTGAAGGTAAAGACTTGGGTGCGCGAAGAGATAGTGATGGGAACTTTGTGGGCGTCGGTGGTAGCAAGAATGAATATCACATGCTCGGGAGGCTCTTCAAGGGTTTTGAGAAGGGCGTTAGACGCGCTCTTGGTGAGCATGTGGACTTCATCAATGATGTAGACTTTGTATGCGCCATGGGTGGGGGCAATGACGGCTTTTTCGCGAAGCTCACGAATATTATCAACGCCAGTGTTAGAAGCGGCGTCGATTTCGATAATGTCGAGATAGTTATCTTCAACTTGGTAGTCAAAATTGTTGACGGCATGGGCAAAAATTCGAGCAACAGAGGTCTTCCCTGTGCCGCGTGGACCGATGAAAAGATAGGCATGACCGATTTTGCCTTGCTTGAGGGAGTTTTGGAGAGTACCAGTAACCTGTTCTTGCCCGATGACGTCTTGGAGTTTAGTTGGGCGATACTTGCGGTAAAGAACCTTACCGCTCATTACTACAGTGCAGCCTCAACGGCAGCCCAGGCAGCCTGGTCGTTATTAGCGGGGATGATAGCGGAGACTTGGCTACCTTCGCGTAAATGAAAATAAGTGACGGAGGCATAAAGTACTTCATATTCGCGACCGGATACCTCAATGTAATATTTGTCGTCGTGATGGGTGAGTGTACCGATGACGGTGCGACGCTCAACTGGACCAATCTGCTTGTAAAGGAATTTGCCATCTGGAGTGATGGTAAGCTTGAGAATATCACCTTCAACAAGTTTGGATTTGGAAGCGTAGTTAGCTGGAACGGGGTAATTCTTGCCGTCAGGACCAATCATAATGGTGCCATCGAAGACGCCTTCAATTATCTTGCCTTCAGGACTGCTGACGACGGTTTCGCGGGGAGCGGTAATAGTTTCGCCATCGCCAAGCACGGAAACTAGTAATTCTTTGGCGGCAGCAAGATTAGTTTCGGCCTCTTGAATTAGGCCGCGCAGTCGCTTGATTTGTTTTTCTGGTAATTCAGACATAACCTCGCATCCCGTCCGTAATTAACTTTTGTTGTTATTATCATAATATCGCGGCTGAGGCCAAAAGTCAACCTAGATTTTCGGTAGTTTTCCACTGGAATAACGCTAATAATGTAAAAATGTTGTAAAAAACACAATTACTTTGTGCTTGAAAAATTTGAGGAATAAGCTTATAGAAAGATAAAAAGGGCGCCGTGGTGGCGCCCTAGTGGGGTTAATCTGTGACTAAAATCAACTCTGGCATAATATTGTCGCTGTCTGGCAGTGTTGTGGCGTTGGGCAGAGCATTGGATTGCTGGGTGCTATCGGGCTCGTCTGGCAGCGGGAACTGATCGAAATACCACTCCAGCTCTTCGGGCACACCGCGAGGATAGAGATAATCAGCTAAATTGGTTGAATAGACTGTGGGCTGATTAGGATCTAATACGGTATGGACGTTTAGTTGAGGGCTGAAGGGTGAATCGATAATGAACTGTTGATACTGGAGCTGGTTATCGGTGGTGCGCGGTTGGAGATCAACGGTAAAGTTACCATTGAAGTCCATGCTGGCGTTACTGCAGTACAAATTGGTGCCATTGTCAGCGATGAATTTGAGCTCACCGCGGTAGATAACAACGACGTCGCCAATGCGCTCGTCAAGCTCGACTCGGAAAGTGCCGAGGGTGCCAGGCAGAGCGTTGCCGGTGTAAGTAACGTAAGTTTCAAACGTGGATGCGGCGGGGCTATGGTAGTAAGCATCGTCAGTATCTTGACCATAATGTTTAGGGTATTTGAGATAGGCTATGCGGTTGCCGAAATCTACCGTCATGCGGTAATTGCGGTCAGGTTCGACTACCCAGAGTACGTTGTCGGGCACGACCTCGAACTCAGGTTCGAGGTAGTCAGCTTCACGCCATTCGCCGCTGCTGGGGTCTTGAACCTCGAGCGTAGCGGGGCAGTTAATGTAGATGCTGTGGCCGAGTCGCATGATCGGATCTGGAAAATCTGTGACCACTTTTGTAGCCTTGGCGTAAGCATCGACCCTGTCAGGGGATAACGCTAGGCTAATGGTGTGAGCGGCGTTGGGCTGTTCGGCAATGAACCGTACGAGATTGTCGGCGTTGGTCTGGTGGGGCGTAAAGGTAATTACGTCCGATGTGTGGTAGGTGGTGTGTTGGATTGCTGTTGCGCTCTTGATTGCTACCGTAATGGTTCCGATTAGGACTAATGTAGTGAGTGTGATAATGCTGATGCTGAACAGGGTCTTAGAAAATTTGCTCATTTTGCGTTCTCTCCTCAAAATCTCTGAATTTTAGCGTACAGATTGGTAAAGTGCGGCGATTATGCTTCCCTCCACGGCAAAATCGGATTTTAGATTCCCCACCAACCTATCTTCTTATTATAGCACGCTTTTGTTAAAAAAGCAATAGCGAAATGGAAAGTTTTAAGCTTATGCTTAAGAAAGGGGTGGTTTTCTAATGAAAGTCATAAAAATGTCTTGCTAGGGTGGAACTATGTGAAAAATGCCAAATTACACAAAAACTAGGCCCCCAGAGGAGAGCCTAGTCTAGTAAACAACTTGCTAACATTGGTAGAAGAATTAAGCCAACTCGACGGTTGCGCCAGCTTCTTCCAAGCTCTTTTTCATAGCTTCAGCTTCGTCTTTCTTGACTTTTTCCTTTACGGTAGCTGGAGCGCCATCGACGATAGCTTTAGCTTCGCCAAGACCAAGACCAGTGATTTCTTTGACGGCCTTGATGACGGCGATCTTCTGAGCGCCAGCGTCTTTCAAGACGACGTCGAATTCGCTTTTACCTTCATCGGCGGCAGCGCCACCTTCAGCAGGAGCAGCGGCAACTGCGACAGCTGCAGCAGCTGGCTCGATGCCGTATTCGTCTTTGAGAACATTTTTGAGTTCGTTGACCTCGAGGATGGTCATGTTGACCAACTGTTCGGCCAATGCTTTGATATCTGTAGCCATAGTATAATCCTTTTCTAATTATTAATAGTTGGAATGATTGCTAATTTAAGCGGCTTTAGCTTCAAGACCAGAGATAATCCCTGACAAACCATTGCTGGCGGCAGAGATGGTATCGTTGACTGGTGAAAGAAGTTGAGCGACCACTTGTGCGATAAGCTCGTTTTTGGATGGCATTTTGGCGAGAGTGTTGATCTCTTCCTGAGCCAGAGCGTTACCACTATTGTTGAAACCACCAGCTAGCTCGAGAGCTGGGTGGGTCTTGGCAAATTCAGCCAAAACTTTTGCTGGAGCAACTTCGTCTTCGCTGGAAATAGCATAAACTAATTGACCGGCTAAGCCAGTGGTGTCGGTATCTTTATAGACACCGATTTCTTTCATAGCGACGCGAACCAAGCGGTTCTTGACGACCTTGATCTTGACGCCAGCTTCGCGGGCAGCTTTGCGGAGCTCTTGGAGCTCGGCGACGGTCAAGCCCTGATAGCGAGCGTAAGCGGTCAATTTTGCATCGTTCAAAAGAGCAGTTAAATCAGCAACCAAAGTATCTTTTTTTGCTTTTGAAATTGCCATAAAAGTTCCTTGGTTAGGTTTTGTATAAAATACAGGGGCGCGGGATTGTAATTTACCCTACAATATATTCCGCGGTCTGTAAAAATACGTGTAGTCTGCTAGCAAGTTGTTAAACAACGTTACCCACAAAGACTCGTAAGAGAATTCTTAGGTGGCGTGATTAAGAGGCTGCGGGCTAGTATGCTGAACTTATAATGTGACGCAAAATTCAGCATATTCTACAACCTCCGCCACTGTCTTTAGAATAACTGTGTCCATTATAGCAAATTTGAGCAGATTTGACAAGGGTAAAATAGAGCCCCGCGGGTAGCGGGGTGGGTGTGGTGGCGCGTTTAGCTGAACCTAGTCAGGGAGAGTGTCGAGTACCGGTCTACAGCTGCGGTAATCGTCGATTCCTTGGTTGTGGTAAGTGCTAGAGATGAAGGATGGTAGAAGCGGTTTATTGGGGTGATAAGGGTCAGGGCGCGGCGGGGTCTTTGGTAGCATATTGCGATACTGGAACTCTAGTGTTCCGAAACAGCTCGTAGTATCGAATGTACCAGTGAAATTATAGCCGTCCGGGTCATAGGCACTCATATCGTAGATGCAATAGATTTTGCCGTAGATTTTGAGCACCCGGCTATTGATTTTGGTCATTTTTTGGAGCAAAATGGGCAGGCGACACTGTGAGCCACGTTCAGTATTACCCGGCAGCTTGCTTGTGCGGTGTGTCGTGATAAAGATGTAGGGGGTCTGATTGGCGCTGGGCTGTGGTGGGTTTTGATCTTGATTCTTGTCGTTGGCGTCGTGTTCCGAATTAAAATCACTGATGTTGCCTATGAAATCCAAAGTGCAGCATATAGCCATAAACTTAAGCCACCTTTCTGTAAAATGCGCTAAATGAATAGCTATTTATATTTTACCTTATATTTTAGGAAAAGTCAATACCAGAAAAATAAAACCCCGCCGTTAAGCGGGGTGTGGGTTAGAGATAGGAGTAAGTCTGCTTGAGCAGAGCGAGGCAGGTTTCAGCGTAGCTGATGGCGGAAGCAACTTCGTCAAGCTTGCGCTGGAGGCTATCACGGATCAGCTCAGGGTCACGAGAGACAAAGTTGCAAATGGTGGTGGGGTTTTGGAAGTGACCGCTCTCCTTGCCGATGAGGCCGCAGAAGCCTTCCAGCTTGGTGCCACCTTTATCAAGGTGTGAGGGGAGAGCGAAGAGGCACCATCCGCAGTTGTAGTAGGTGGTGGTGCGGCAGTTGAGCATTTGTTCATCGCTGGGCGTGGCTGGAAGGTAGTGGTCCATGCAGGTTTTGACGTAACGCGGCTGGCAAGGTATGGCGCCGGCTAGAATAGTGTTTAGGTTGGGCGTTGCATCGAAGATATCGATGCCGCTCATGATTTCAGCTTGCTCGATGATCTGGTCGGCCAGAAAACTTTGCCAGAACTTCGAGCACTCTCGGACTTTCTGAGCGGGTAGGTTTTGCAGGAGCTTGAGGCTGATGGACTCCAGCTCATCAAAGGGGCTGAAACAGTCAAATAAAGTGACGTTTTCGGAGTGAGCGGCGGACAAGGTTCTCGCAGTCTGCGTAGCGGTAATATCGGGCATAAATAGTTCCCCTTTCTCCAGAAATAATAGGTACGAGCGGGTCGAAAAGACCCCCGTTTTTCTATTGTAGCACAGATTACCTATTTCGTCAATAGTTCTATGAGGAATGGGCTTATTTGGTGGTTTCGATAGGGGTATCTAGGGGAGGGATTTTGTTGGCTTCGCGTAACCAAGCCACGGTATCGCGAATAGTGTTGGCCAGAGGACGGGGATTATAGTTGAGCTCAGCAGTGGCTTTGGCGTGGGAGAAGTTAGCGTTGGAACTAAGCGTAAAGAGTGAGTACTTGGTATAGAGTGGTGGTGTTTTACGCCAACTATAGTAGGCTTCGGCGAGCAGCGCAGTAGCCTTAGCTAGCCACATTGGAAGGATGGTCTTGATAGGCTTGGTGTTGGCGGCGCTATTGATGGAATTGAGAAGCTCTGGAACGCTGCAATAGTGCCCAGTAAGGAGGTAGCATTCACCTGGTTTGCCTTTGGTGCAAGCGGAGAGGATGCCTTTTGCGACGTCGCGGACATCGACAAAATCATAGCCACCATCAACGCCAGCCTTCAGGCGACCAGTAGCGACATCGATGACCATCTGGGTGAGATGGCTAGTCTTGAAATCGTAAGGGCCAATGATGCCTGATGGGTGTACGATGCAAGCATCAAGACCACGTTTTTCGACGGCGTCGAGGACGTACTGGGCGGCTTCGGCTTTGGATTTGGCGTATTCGCCCTCGACTAGGCGGGGGTCGAAATGATTGACCTCGGTCATGGTCTGAGGGCGTGGTAGCACGGGAATGGCATGAACGCTACTGACTTGGACGAGTTTGGCGCCGATTTCGAGGGTCTTTTCAACGATGTTGTGGGTGCCGCCGACGTTGACTTGGTAGACCGCGGGGTTGGGCTGGGATTTGATGTAGACGATGGCGGCGCAATGAATGACGTAGACTTTGGCGTCTTTTGGTACTTGGAAAACGGGCGTGAGAGTGTCGAGCTTGGTGATATCGCCGGGGTAAATTTTGCAATCTAGACCTTGGAGAGCTTCGGCGCGATCGGGTGAGGAGACGAGGGCGCGGACTTCGACTTGGTCGATCGTGGGCTTGGTGACGTGAGTGGAATTGGCGGCGTCAATGGCGTTGGGCTGTGCAGTGCTGGACTTGGCGGAAGATTTTTGGAGAATGGTACGTACGAGATTGTTGCCGAGAAAACCATTAGCGCCAGTAATGATATAGATTGTTTGCATAAAAATACCTCACTTCTTACGGTTATTATAGCGCAAAAAGCGGAGATTTGGGAACAAAAATCCGCCTAGCCGGAGTGGCAAAGCGGATTTTGCGGGTTATAAGAGCTGGTTTTTCGACTTTTTCAAGCGGAATTAATGCTCAAGCTTAAAATAACCTTAAGTTTCTACTAATTGTAGAGATTTTCGACTTCAATTGATGGACCTTGAGAGGTGGTGATGAAAATCGATTTGACGTAATTCCCCTTCAGTGAGGCTGGACGATGCGCCTTGAGTGAGTCAAAGAAAGTATTAGCGTTGTCAAGGAGCTTATCTTGACCGAAGCTGGCTTTGCCGAGGCCGATGTGGATGATGGCTTGCTTATCAACGCGATACTCGACTTTACCAGCTTTGGATTCCTTGACGGCTTTTTCGAGGTCGGCGGTGACGGTGCCGGCTTTAGGATTTGGCATTAAACCTTTTGGACCGAGCAAGCGGGCGAATTTACCGAGCTTAGGCATGTAGGCTGGGGTAGAGATGAGAACGTCGAAGTCGAGTTCGCCTTTTTCGAGGCGCTTCAAGAATTCTTCGTCTTCAGCAATGTCTGCACCAGCGGCGGCAGCTTTTTTGGCTTCGTCTAGCGGGGCAAAAACGGCAACGCGGACGGTCTTGCCATTACCATGAGGTAAAACGACAGTGGCGCGGATGTTCTGGTCGGCTTGGCGTGGGTCGACGCCTAGGCGGACATGAGCTTCGACGGTAGCGTCAAATTTGCTAGGGTTGGTCTTAGCGGCGAGGTCGAGGGCCTCAGCGAGGCTGTAAACTTTGCCTTTTTCAATCAATTTGGCTTTTTCTTGGTAGTTTTTGCCGCGGCGTTCGATCTTAGGACGGGTGACTGGAGCGGCGCCTTTTGGCTTGTCAGCGGCTTCAGCGAGAGCTTTATTCTCGGCTTTGCGGGCTTGGCGCTCTTCTTCGGCTTTGACTTCCTCGATATGTTTCTTGGATTTTTTGCCAGATTTGGCAAATTGTTCAGTCTCGGCGACTGGAGTAGTCTCCTCAGTGGAGACTGGAGTTTTTACGGCTTCATCTTCAGCCATGGTGATTCCCTTTCTGTGGTGTTAGCGGAGCGGTTGCTCCTCCCAACTTGGTTAATTAATGGGTTGATTATATCAAAAAAACTGGATTTTGGCAAGAAAAGCAAGAGTACTTGACTTTTATAGAGAAGTGTGCTATAATGGAAAGGTAGGGGTATGTAAAACTGGAATTTACCGGACATACCTAGAAAATTACAAAGGGAGTGATATCTAAGAGAGCGAAGCTTGTGTTATCCAAAAAACTGAGGAGGTATGGTAAAATGCCGAGAAGAAACAGAGCAAAGCATACATCTAAGATGAGTGACTTTAAGCCGGATAAATGGTATCCGGGCGACGTGATGTGTCCGGTGTGCATCAAGTATGTCGATAAAGACGGATGGGAGATTTTCCCGCGGATAAATAAGTTTTATCGGGTCGGAGTGCACGTGAGAGTACCTTCGCCGAATGCCGCGCATTTGGGGCTCGTGCCAGATCGGTCGACCGTGGAGTTCAAAATGGAGCGGAAGCCGGTTACTGTTGTGGTGACTTATAGTGTGTCTGCTTCGGATCGGCCGAAAAAACGTTCTTTCTGGCTGAGGTAACACTATCCTTTCAACGACAAAGCGCCCCCAGGTGGGGCGCTTCTTTCAGGCTAGATGTTCTGGATGTATTGGATTAGATCTTTATCTGCGTAAAGGAAGGCTTCTTCTATCTGTTCAGCGTCGCGGACGGGGAGAAAATTGACAATCTTGACAACGGTCTTGCCGCATTTTGGGCAGTGGTAAATGTAGCTGCCGCAGGCGTAGAAGCCAGTGGGAATCTCGGCTTTCTTGGCGACGGGGGTGGTGTGCTGGACGTAGTAGGCGGGGTTATCGTGTGATACGTAATGCCCAACGGTCATTGGGAGAGCGAAGAGTTGCTTCTTTTGTAAAATCATTGGGTCAAGGCACTCTTGGCACCAATCGTCATGAAAAAGCGCCTTGGCTTTGCGTAGAAATCCCATTATTTTGTGGTCTTTTCGGTGGATTTAGCGGATTTTGAGGAAGATTTGGAATTCTTCTTGGCTTCTTCGATGTTTTTGACCATCATGTCGGCTTTGGAAATGCCAGTGAGGATGTGTTTGTCATCCATGCGGAAGCGTTGATTAGAAGTAAAAGTATCGACGCGAACTTTGATACCATCAATGATGAAGAGGAAGCTGACGCGGCTACTACCTTCCATGAAACCAGCACCCATTTTGCCGTCGTCTACCCAAGCTTTTTCTATGCGTGAAGCGGGGAGGATGTAGGTTTGGAAGGGATTCCAGAAGAAGACAAGCCCTACGATACCTTGTTCAATATCAAGAACAACGGTTTTGCCACGACCATAGAAAGTATGGTTGCGTTTGTAGCCTTTGGCAGAGAATTCTTTTTCAAACTCTTTGGTTTTTTGCTTAAAAATGAGTGAGCCAGCGAAAGTCCACCACGCGACCGCAATAAGCGGAATGATCATAAAGGTGATAACTGCGCCAGTGCCACCTTTTGGGAAACAGAGTGCGCCAAGCCCGATGCTGGCAGCAGCGATGGCGGCTGGCCCTAAGATGTAACCAAGTAAGTATAAAATGTTAGTTTTTTGGACTTTTTCTTCCATAGTTTCCTTTCCTTTATTTTAGTCCCAATCTGATTTTTTCTCGCTTTCTGGCGTTTTGCGTCGATAAAAAGCTGGAAAAATCCCAAGTTTGGAACCGGCATAGTGCGTAATGGCAAACACTATGGCGACGGTAATGAGCTGGAGAGCTATGGTTGGCCCTTCGATAAATGACTCTTCGCTCTGGATGGCGGCGTTACCGACCATATCAATGTAGAAATCTTTGCGCGTGAGGGGCTCACTGTGTTCAATCTGGCTAATGAAGGTGGGGTTGCTAGTGAGATCCTCCTGGACAATGCGACCGATAGGTAGGATAGATTCGCCGCCGAATGGGCTGTCGCTGCCATCGGTTTTCTTGACGCTATCGGTGTTGATGCGGGCAGCAACGCGCTCGCCAGAGGGCAGAATAAGAGAATAAAGATACATACCACCATAAAAGCCGGCGCCACGATTGCGATATTCAATGCCGGGAGAAATCACTGTGAAGGTGTCATGTGAGAGTAGGTCTTCGATATTCTCGGCACGGAAAGTGTCCTCAGTAGCGGCACCACCAATTTCGCCGGCGGAGACAATATGTTCGGCTTTGTGGTCTTCGTACTGATTAGTAAGGATGTTTTTAGCAAGCGCTTCGACGCCAAGACTAACAACGAAGCCAATTGCTAGACAGATCCACAAATCGTACCTTAAAATATAACGTCTTGCCATAAACCACTTTTCTTAACTTATTTTATGATAGCACGCATTGGGACGGAATTCAAGGACTGAGTGTGGGATGAGTATTAATAAATCACCCCTTGAGAAGAGGTGATTTATTATCTTGTGGTAAGCTGAAGATTAGCCTTCGACGACTACGCCCATAGAGCGAGCAGTGCCGGCGATGACTTTGACGGCGCCGTCCATGTCGATGGCGTTGAGTTGGCCCATTTTGACCTTAGCGATCTCTTCAAGATCGGCGCGAGAAATCTTGCCAACTTTTTCGAGATTTGGTTTGCCAGAGCCCTTTTCGATCTTGATCTTTTCGCGGATAAGATCATCCACGGGTTGACCAAGACAAGTCCAGTCGAAGGTGCGATCATCGTAGACTTTGATGTGGACGATGACGTTTTTGCCCATGAATTCTTTGGTGGCTTCGTTGAATGGATTGATGAAATCCATCATATTGAGACCCCATTGACCTAAAGTGGAGCCTACTGGAGGTCCTGCGGTAGCTTTGCCACCAGGAATGCGCAACTTGAGGTTGCCGATTACTTGTTTCCCTGCCATAATTTTCCTTAAATTTTAGAGAAGCTTCTAAAATTGATTAAATTAATAACTGTGCGTAACTGCGACTTATTATACCGCAAAAGCCTTAAAAAGACAATAGCTATTCGCCAGAATTATGGTCCTGGGGGGCGTAATATTGGCGGGCTTCAGGAGCCATGTAGGGGTTGTTGTCGATTTGCTCTTGAGATGGAGCGATAGGTGCTCGGAGTTTGATGGTGCTGTCGAGCTGTTCGGCGGCAACGGTAGCATCGAGACGGGATTTGGCGCGGGAATCGGCAAGGCTCTGGAGGGCTTGGAAGGTTTTGAAGTATTCGTAACGTTCGCCGTAGGTGATTTGCTTGAAATCTTCAAAAGCATCTTCATACTCAGCGAGTTTAGCGGTGGTATTGCCGGCGTTCCTGAGTCGGTCCATCATATATTGTTCACGTTCGGCGAATTCAATAGGAGTGGGGTATTGTTGGAGAAGGTTTTGGAGAGTGATGGTGAATTGTTCGGTGGCAGGCATACCAGGTTTGATATTGTTGGTGGTCTCGGCTCCTAAGCCACCAGTGTAGGCAAGAATCTTTAGATAATGACGGTCGGTACTGAGCTTTTGCATGACAGGAGCAGGATTTTCGTGGTTGGGTGGACCAATAGGTAAGGCGATATTGCGGAGGAACTCACTTTGCTGGGCAGGAGTGATGGCGTCGTCTGCGATAGCGTCGTAGAAGCGTTCGCGGTCGGCGTCGGAAATATCGACAGTTTTGCTATTGAGGACACTGGGGCTGTAGAGGAAGGAAGCGATGATTTTGTCGCCCTGGCGTTGGATACGCTGAGCGTTGCCTTCGGTGGGGCGTGGAGCGGCTTCGGGGGCTGGAGTGGCTTGATCGAAAGGCGCTGCAGCTAGGCTGTCCCATTGGTTGGGCTGCTCTGATGCGGAAGATGTTTGTTCTGTCTGTGGTGAAGAGTTGTGTTTATTGAAAAAATTGAATAATCCCATGTTTTCATTATAGCAAAAGATGAGCGGTTTGGGGGATTTTGGAATAACTTAAGGATGATTTGCTAGATTTAGGCTGACTTTTTGAGGAGAACATGTGAGAATTGGTGAAAATACTTGACTTTTCTTGATGAGTGTGTTATAATGGAAAAGTAGGGCTATTTTGGTTCTCGATCTTTGAAATGAGGAGAGTGTTATAGATGTCAATGTTAACCTTTGTCGAAGTTCAGGAAATTCTGAACGCACCCCAGAAAAGCTTCAAGAAGTCCTGTGATCTGGCGGAATTTTCGCCTACCGATGCGCACGGCGTGTACTCGCTGGAAGATCTATGCCTGATCAGTCAGGTGCCGCAGCGGTTGCGGTGCTGCTTCTCAGGAGAGCCGGTGATTCGTGACTGGCGCTCGCAGCGTAAGTTTCCGAGCTTAGACGCGGCACTGGCCGGCGGATGTAAAGCCTGGGCGCTGAACGCTTATAGGATTTGCGACAAGGGCCTAGTGCTGGACTTCTTGCCGCGCACTGACTCCCGTTTGATGAGCCAAGCGGATAGTGTTTCCGGTAAGCTAACCGAACTCTGTCAGGAAGAGTATTGGGTGGCGGCGACCGAGGAGGCAAACTGGTTGTATGACCGGTACGGCTACCGAGTTCTGGTGACTGGCAAGTTCCAAGCGTGGTTGCGCCACCGCAGGAGCGGGCGCAGCGACGTAGTGGTCAGCAACGGCAGGACGATTTGGATGATGGTGGTTGAAAACCACCGCAAAGTCGAAAAAGTGGTCTATAGTTTTGGCGCCGGCGACAGAATTTGCCGTGAGATGTACGCCTGAGCTAAGACTGACTTGCGCGTCTAGCTTTAGCTGATTTTAGCATTCTACCATTAAGCACCCCTAGGGGTGCTTTTTCATAGGGATGAAAAACTCCCACGTGAAGGACGTGGGAGTTATCAGTAGGATAGAAGATTATTGGAGCTTCTGGACTTGGAGAGCATCAAGCTCGACGGGTGTTTCGCGGCCAAACATGGAGACCATAACTTTGAGTTTACCTTTAGTGGTATCAATCTCAGAAACGGTACCCTCGAAACCTTTGAATGGACCGTCGATAATAGAGATAACTTCGTTGATTTCGTAATTGACGCTGTATTTTGGATCTTCGACGCCCATGCGTTTTTTGATTTTGTTGATTTCGGATTCGGAGACGGGGGTAGGCTGGGTGCCGTTGCCGATGAAGCCAGTGACGCCTGGGGTGTTGCGAACGATGTACCAAGTTTCATCAGAGAGGGACATCTCGATTAGTACGTAGCCTTGGAAGATTTTGCGATCGACGACCTTGCGTTTGCCATTTTTGATTTCGATTTGTTTTTCTTTAGGAACGATAGCGTCGAAAATCTTACCTTCGACTTCGCCGCTTTCGACGTGTTCTTTAATGCTATTGGCGACTTTGTCTTCGTAGCCGCTATAAGTACTAATAGCGTACCAGGCACGAGTGTCATCATAACGGTTGACTGCCATAATATTTTATCTCCTCTAACTATTGTTTAAATAATAAATCAAATATAAATGTGAAAAGCATGTCGATTAGGGTCAAGAAAATCATAAAAAGTGCTACGTAGACCAAGACAGCTAAAGTCATTTTCCAGGTGGCTTTGCGGTTGGGCCAGCGGACTTGGCGTATTTCGCGCCAAGAGTCACGTAGATAACGTCCAAGGTGAATGAATGGGCGCACTAGGATAAAATAGTTCTTGATAGGGCGCTCCTCGCCGGATTTTTTGGCGGCGAGTTTAGCAGCTTTTTTCTCGGCACGGGTGAGTTTATTAGGTTTATTTAGCTCAGGGTTAGCAACGGGTCGGGTTTCGACTTTACCTTCATCGTTGATAATATTTTCAACTTTGGCACCGTCGGCGCGTAGCTCACGAGGGGTGGTAGGCTGCGCGCTGTCATTGCTGGCATGTGGGCTAGATTGATGATTACTGCGTGAGCCAGAGCTGGCGGTGATTTTGGTAATGTGCGGAGAGTTTTTGCCGCCAACAGCGCTGCTAAGAGCGGCGGTTTTGGCTTTCTTGTTCCGATTCGACATTTATTTTCCTTTCTTGGGTGGACAGACTATTCGATAATTAGTTTTATTATAACATGTATTATCAAAAAAAGTCTGTTACCAGACTGTCAATAGTATTGTAGCACGGAATTGTGGTGGCGTAAAGGATTTGTTATGGATGAATCTAGCGGGAGTGACTAGACGCAACGTAACAGCATAATGATAAACAAAAGCCCCCGTGGGGGCTAGTGAGGAGTTGCGGGGGAGTAACGCTATGAGATTGGCGGGACTAGGGCTCTCTTGACGCCTGCTTGTCGAGGTTGGTGGCGGTGATCCAGAGCGGGATAAGTGAATCGTCACCGTCAATAGGCATCAGATCGAAACCGATATGGACGAGGCAACCGAGATTGCGCTCGGGAGAGTAGCGGAAGACCAGGCGCGAACAGGTGCTGAGACGCCTGAGGATGGGGTCGTGGCGGATGTTTTGCCAGAGTTCGGGCGTGATGTCGGTCGGGAAACCATCCATGAGATACGGTAAAGTGCGACAGGTATCTTTTTTGAAGTAAAAACTGGTGACGTGGAAATCGAATAGGACATGTGTGGATGTGGACTTGTAGGCGTGTGTATCGGGATTGAATTCGTAGCGCCGCAAAACGAGCGGGATGATGATGCCACTAGGAGCGCTGGTGCTGTCTAGCGGCGGAATAGTGAACCGATCATTGGCAATGTTGATAGCGTAAGCATCATGGGGTGTGGCGGTGGCTGATTGGTTAGAACGGGAGATGTTTTGCAGAATATCGATGATTTGGTGCATGCTGGACATTAAGGTTCCCTCCTCTAAGGTGCGTTTCTATACTATATAGAATAAGTCTATCTCTCTATTATAGCACAGATTGGTGAATTTGTCTAGATGCCTACGAATTCGAGTGAAAGAGAGTGTAATTTGACGAACGATGTTTGGTGAAGGAGGCGCGATGCCCTGGTCGAAAATAGAAAAAAATAACGCCCCTCCGGGGAGGGGCGCGAACTATTTAGCTGGGTGTGTTAGGTTTGACAGGAACCCCAGGGGGTGATTAGTTGCCAGTGGCGCCGGTAGGGAGGTTGACAGGAGTGAGAGAGGTGGGGTCAATTGGGACGATATAGAGATAGTTTTGGATACGGTCAAGCGCGTCAGGGGCATACTCTGCAAATGTGGTGCAGACGGCATCATAGAGGGCGTCGATTTTTTCTGTGCCAAGAGTTTGCATGTGCAAGGTATTGCTGGTGGGCATGGAGAGTCGGACTTCATTGAATAGGGCGAGGTTGTGTAACAACGGGTTGTCTTTGAGGAATTGCCGCGCAGTGGTGATAACTTCACTTGGGTGAGAGTCTTGCGAAATGGCTATGAGAGTGGATTCCAGGTTGGTGGAGGCGGGGCGGCTATGCTGACTCAGACTGTTAACGGTCGATGTTACTTCGTTGGCGGTATGATGCAGACAGCTAAGATGGTAATCGACGTCTTGACGCAAGCGTTCGGTGGTGACGTATTCGGCGGTGCTAGTGATGTAGATCAGGGCGTCATAGGCGTTATCCATCTGCTTGACTTTGGCGGCGCTCTGTGGGGTAAGGTAAGAGGCGATGGTTGTACCATCGCTACGCCAACGAGGCTGCTCCCAGATGGCGCGCTGGAGATCGTTGAATTCCTCTAAAATCGCCAGATGGCCTTCCAAGCTAAACCAGCTCGGGCAGTACGAATTGAGTTTGTCGAGCTGGCTGATTTTGCTCAGATGGAAGCCGATGTAAGTACCGTTATCGTCGATTACCACGATAGGTTTGTCATCTAAGATTTGTTCAGCCCAGTAGAGGTAGTCGTCTGCGCCATTGGTGACGGGAAGGATCCGCTCAGGATTCCAGAGGAAGCCGGTGTCGGGGTAGAATAAACCGTTTTTGGTGGTAGGTTCCTCGGTGTCGGGAATGGTTTGCTCAGGCGTGATAGGAGGCGGCGCATCGGTGATAGACGGGAAGGTGGCAGCGCTGGCGCCGGCCATAGTGCAGCAGAAGAGTGCGACGATGAGAGCGAGAGCAGAGAGGTGAGTAAAGAGGGATTTCTTCATGATTGATTGCTCCTTTCAAATGCGAGATGGCTGATAGGTATGATATGCGAATAATTAGGATATTTGCTGGGGTGCTGTGCGTGTGAATGATAGAGTTCGTTGAGGGGTAGCTAAATAGTGTTGTAAATGTGCTGGGTATTCTTTAAAATACACCTCCTTACTACTATTGTATCATACAATGTATAATAAGTCAAGAGTTTTGTTGCTTGTTGGCAAATTTTTGGTAAATTAGGCCTTTTTCTTGGTGGATTTTGGGTTAGATTTGGTGGTTACAATCTGACGAGCGGCGGACTTTGTCTTTTGCTCGGTATTGGCTCTTGCGGCTTGGCGAGTGGTGGTTTTCTTTCGGGTGTCCTTCGCGGCTTTAGTGGTGCTCTTGACAGTGGCTTTTAGTGCTTTAGCTTTAGTAGAAGTGCTTCGCATGGCTGGGTTAAATGTAAGTGATTTTCGCATAGAGAAGTATACCGAGAAACTGCCAGCAAAGACGAGAAGCGTAGCTAGAATAACCCACTGTGATGTGATTACTTCAGCGAAATCTTCGCCAAAGATATCCTTGGAAGCGCTACCAATAGTGCCAGTATTAGGTACAAATGATATTTCGCCTAGTGGTGGCAGATAGGAGAGATCGTCATTGCCATCAATAATGTTGGTACCGGGGATGGTGGGGATGTTGGGGAGTTCTTCGACTGGGGGGGTGGGTCCAGGATTTTCTGGATTTGGGTCTGGGTCTGGCGTGGGGTCGGGTTCTTCAGGGGCTCCTAGATCTGGATTTGGGTCTGGATCAACTGGTGGAATGGTGGTTTCGTTATACTCTACCTCATCATAATCATAGGTAACACCAGCATTACCAGCAAGGGTAGTGTAATAGCTAATGGTACTAGATATTGTGCCGGCGGGACGCTCTAAAGTTTCGCCATAGTAGCGGAAATATAGTGTATCGCCAGGTTGACCGGATGGCGCCATCTGGATGGGTGTGGCCAAGTTGAAGCCTTGTTCGGAGTTGTCAGGTGCAGATATATCAACTGGTTTCCAAGACTTCTCATCTTCTGGTGTGGTAGTGTACCATAGGGTGGTTTTATCGAGCGGTAGATAACCTTCGTTAGTTATGTCGCCATTTTCTTCACGGATATAAGCAGCTAAACGCTCGAGGGTGAGTGGATTTTCTGGATCGCGGTTTTTGACGTTTGTGTTAAACTCAACAAGTTTGCGTTCGGTGCCGTCAATTTTACCAATGATATTGGCTGTAATGTCACTGTCAGCGGAAATTGGCCAATCCATGTGACTGATGGTAATCTTAGTGTTTGATCCATCGGTGCTACGCTCGGCATAGAAGAAGTCGAGGTTAACGACGTCGCCGGCTTTGAGGCCGAAGTCGGCATTACTGACGGTAACATTCTTGAAGTTATCGCGGATTTTAGCGTTAAATGTATTCATACATTCTGATGTTGCATAGGTAGAACCGTTCATGCGCATACATTCTACCCAATCGCCAGAACGGATGGAGAGGTCGTTGACCTTTTCGATGTAAGTGCTGACTGTCCCATCTGAATTAATGCGAAACCAGCCAGAGATGGGTCCATGAAGCCCGCCAATATCGAGAACAAGACGGTTATTGAGGAACACCCAAACATCATCGTCGCCAGAAAATTGGAATAGTTCTTCGCCGGTAGATCTGACTTTGATAGCAAAACCGAGATGAGCGGTGAAGTTAAAATTGTGTTCTTGGCCGTAGATGTCTTTGAGCTGGATATCGTCTGCGTCGAGCCCAGGCACGTCATCGATAGGATAAATGTCTTGACCGCCGTAAACGTATGTTTCTTCAGTAGTGCGATTGAAGGTCACGGTGCGACCATTGATGCGTTTAGATATGCCAGGGACTTCGTGGAACCAGCGATAGAAGTTGTCGGTTTTTTGTACGGGATCGTTGCCGATAACATTGATAGATAACGCATCATGGAGGGCTTGCCAAGAAGCTTCTTGGTTTGTGAAGGCTGGAATGGGTAGTCGGTCGGAACCAAGGCGTGATTTAACCATGCCCGTGAGCACACCGTGCGTATGGTAGCCGTAACATGAAGCCCATTCAAACTGGCGATTTTCATTATCGCAGGCGTCGGCTTTTTGATCCCAATAAGTGATCGGTAAAGTAATAGAGTCTGGTTTGCCGTTTGCTGCTTCTTTCCAGGCGGTTGGTACGCCATCGTCGTTGTCGATGGGCTCGAGTGACATGGCATGAACGAGCGACGAGACACCAATGATGACAAGAACCAAAAAAGACATGCAGGCCAAGGTGCGAGAAATCAGACAGAAACGTTTTTGCATTAACTTCTTTTGGGTCTTTTTCATAATGTGTGCCTGTTAAATTTATTAAGTTATAGAGTGTTTGGATTTATTATATCTTGCTGGAGGTTTAAGGTCAAGCGTTTTGCGATGAGAGTATTGATGTTTCATGATATCGGACGATAATAAAATTCGAAAAATAAGCTTGCGCTTGTATGCAAGGACTGGTATAATGGAATTGCTTACAATCTATGAAAGTTTACGCATTTTTGTGTTTGTGTCCATTCTGATCGTATATTGGAATGGCATCACGCAGGAACAATCGTACGAAGGAATGGCGAAAGTCGTTGCTTTTATAGATTAGTAAGCGCCCCTCGTGGTGCCATTTTTGTGTTAACAAAAGCGCATAGTAAAAGTATGTTGCTATGTGCTTTTTTGTTACTTCTAATTTGGCCCCTAAATTAAATACATAATATATTGTACAGGAGGTTCATGCCCAAAGCTAACAAGACACCCAATAAATTAACTTATATTGTTCCAACTATCAGCCTATTCTTTTTCTTCGCAATTCTTACTTTCGCAATAACTCCAAGCTTTTCTTTCTCTACCAGTGCGCTTTCGGTCTATTCGCAAGATTCTACTTCTAACACTCCTACCCTCATTTCCAGTTCTCTTTCCATGACTATTTCTCCTGCTACCAGTCCAAACAATGACACAAGTAGCACAAACGCCTCCCGCACACTTGATAGTTTTGATGTTAATAATCCCGACTCTGGCACTCATAGCATTAGGAACACTACTAATTATCGTAGCCACAATGTGTCTATCAAAGCTTCGAATATAGAATACTATACGCTCAGTATATCCTATGCCGATGGCAGCAATGCATTAGTTAATACTAATCCTATAGGCATCGGTAATAGCATCACGATGAATAGCGTAGATAATAATGGTATTAAAGGCAGTAATCTTAGCGATAATACTTGGGGTTGGGGATGGAGTGAGAATAGTGGTACCAACTCTTCCGATCTTCTCTACAAACCAGTCTTAACAACAAATAGCACCATTGCTAGTAACATGAATCCTACCAACAACAATATTGATGTTAATGGCACGCTCACTTTTGCGGCTAAGTTCTCTAGTGATGCTATCGGCGGTAACTACACTACCAACGTTAAGCTTACTCTAGTGGCACCAGCGGTTGAAGTGGTGAAGGTCTTTGATGGTATCACCACCATGCAAGCAATGACTAGTGCTATTTGCAGGAATGCTAAGGAGAATGATACTGTACAGCTTACTGATACTCGTGACAACAAGAAATACTGGGTAACCAAGCTTAAAGATGGTAATTGTTGGATGACACAGAATCTGGGGTTGGATCTTTCAAATATCACATTGACAAGTGCTGATTCTAACGTTGCTTCTAGCTGGACGCCGAATTTAACTTCGCAAGTATGGTATGCGGATGATACTGTGGTGGCGTATTATGATCCGGGTGAATACGTCTATACGACGCCTACGGTAAGGAATGATTGCTCTAATGTTGAAGCACTATCTGATTGCGTTGTTAAGGGCTGGAAGGATGTGAGTGGTTTGCGGAAGTCGGCTGACGCGAATTTTTATAAGGATAATTCGGATAGTGTACATAATGCAACAGAGTATGATGCGCACTTTTTGGTTGGAAATTTTTACTCGTTTACGGCAGCGATTGCAGGATCTTCTATTGCTTCAAATTTTGTACCTACCAAAGATATATGTCCGAAGGGGTGGAGATTGCCAAGTCACGCCAATAGTGCGCTAGATAAATCGTATTATGGATTGATGTCTAGTTATGGTATCACGCCGAGTTCTTCTACTGATATTAATAATTTGTCGCTTGATGTAAGGCTGTCGCCGTTGTTCTTGCTCTATGGCGGTAGGCTTGATGGTAGAAATGGCGGTGGGGCAGCGGCTAGGGCAACGCAAGGATATCTGGCTGGTATGGGGAGTACGGGTAGCTACTGGGTGGCGGACGCAGGTGATAGCGCGGGGCAAGGTAAATATGCCTTTAGCTTTGCCCTTGGTTCGGCTGTAACTACGAGTTCTGGAACGCGTTCGTATGGTTATTCCGTGAGATGTGTGGCTAAGTGATATGAATAATGTAATTCCCCGCTAGGGACGGGAGAGTTTATAGTAAGAAAATAACTTTGACACTACGTCAAAGTTATTTTCTCTGGCTGGGGATGAGGGATTCGAACCCCCGAATGGTGGGACCAGAACCCACTGCCTTACCACTTGGCGAATCCCCAAGGTGTTTTTATTGTAGCACAAAGTTTGTCAAAAATCTAGCCTGGAAATGGATGTGAGAATGCTTTGAGGGGGCAGTGTTGGAGAGGAGTTGGATAAAAAATACCGCCCCGTGAGGCGGTATGGGTGAGGAGTTAGGCGTTGGCGGTTGCCATGAAGCTCTTCAGTGAAGGGCTGCTGATGCTGTCCAGGAAGGTGGGATCAAAATGCTTGCAGACGTCGGCGGCAACTTGGGTCAGACAGAGGGCGGCGTGCAGCGTGTGCGGCTGAGCGGCGGCAACATGATCGTTGGTGATCCTGCGGTTCATCATCGTGAGAATCTGCTTGGCAGCATTCACGATGAGGTGACGGCGCACATAGTCGCGGCGGTCTTGCGCGGTGGCGTTGCTCGGCTCGATGTGGTTCCACTGTCCGGTGGTATCCTGTCGCAAGCCCGGCAGACCGTGGCCAGAAATGATGGCATTAGGGTCTCGCAGCAAGGCGTCCGGATATAGCTGGGCAAAGGTGGCATCATCGGTCAGCGCGGAGGCCAACAAGCCGCAGAAATCTTGGCGATCATCAGTAGCATTGGCAAGCTGGGCCCACATAAACTTGGGCGTGACAGTGCGGTTGAGGTCCTGCAGCAGGGCGATATTTGTGGCGCCCTCGGAAGTGAGGTTGCCGGCGGCTTGCTGAGCGGCAGTGATTGGAAGTTGGATCGGTATGCTCATGGTAAATCCTCCTCATATAAAATAATACTAGGGATGCTAAACATACCCCATGCTTTTATTTTACCAAATAAATTGCGTTTTGTCAATAGGAAAAGCGATAGAATCGTAAGAAAAGCAATTTTTGGTGGGATTTGGTTTATGGGAACGGTATATGAGTTGACTAAATGGGAAGAAATGTGAGGCTACGAATGATAGTTTAGCTAGCGTAGCTAGACTAAATCGGAGTTGAGATAATAGTAATATTCGAGGAGGTCACGGGAGTAATTTTTGATAAGGGCGAGGTGAGGCTCTGGTTTGCTGGATTTGTTGGTATCATCAGTGGTACGAGATGGGATGATGAGCATGCGTGTGATGCCGACTTGTTCGACGAATTCTGGGTTGTGGCTCACCATAATGATGGTGCCATCGTAATCTCGGAGATTTTCGCCAATGATTTTTTGAGTTTCGGGATCAAAGTGATTAGTGGGTTCATCAAGAATGACGAGATTGGCGCGCTTTAGTAAAGTTTTGCAGAGGGCGACGCGGGCCTTTTCACCGGGAGAGAGGACTGCGACCTTCTTGTAAATATCGTCGCCGTAAAAGAGGAAGTTGGAGAGAACTCCTCGGAGCTCGGTTTCGGTAAAATCGTAACTGGTGGTATTTTCGAGAATAGTGCGGCGTTCGTCAAGGATTTCGAGTTCCTGGGCGTAATAAGCGACAGTAGTGTTGTTGCCGAAAATGACGTTACCAGTATCCGGAGTGAGCTCACCAACGATGAGCTTGAGTAAAGTAGATTTGCCGACGCCGTTTTCACCAACGATGAGGAATTTTTCGCCGCGGGTGAGGTTGAAGGAAAGATTTTCGTACAAAGTAGGGCTATCGGGGTAATGAAAGCTGAGATTTTGGACTTCGAGAGGGGTTTTGTTGCTCTGCTTGGCAGGAGTGATGTTGATGGCGACGCGCGCGTAAGTTTGTTCGCGGGTGCCGAGCTCTTCGAGCTTTTTGGCGAGGACTTTTTCGCGTTGGTGACCCATGCCGATGAGGGCAGTATTAGAACGTTTAGTGGCACGGGCACGGGCGACAAATTCAGAGAGACGTTTGATTTCTCGCTCTTGTTCGGTGATACGCGCATCTTCGGTGGCAAGATCGGCGGCGTACTGGCGGCGGAATTCGGAGTAATTGCCATTGTAAACTTTCATTTTGTGGGTGGTTTTGTTGACAAAGAGGATCTTGTTGGTGATTTGATTGAGGAAATCGACGTCATGAGAAATTACAAGGACAGTTCCCTTGTAATTACGAAGGTAGTTGGTGACGAATTGCTTGGTTTCGACGTCAAGGTGATTGGTGGGTTCGTCAAGCAGCAGGAGACCAGCGTTTTCAAAAAGTACCCGCGCGAAAGCAACTTTGGATTTTTGACCGCCAGAAAGCTCGGACATTTTATGATCTACGAGGCTGGAGAGATGCATTTTGTCGAGGATTTTGAGAAGCTCGTAGTCAAAGTTGGCAATATCGTAGGAATCGATGAGGTCTTGAAGATTGGTAATACGATCAAGAATAGCTTGGCTGTTAGGGTATTTGGCGAGTTTTTCGTATTCTTGATTGAGCTGGCCTTGAAGATTATCGACCGGGCGACCGGCGGCGACGTATTCCCAGGCTGTGATGCTGTGATGCTCGGGTGGAATGGTGATTTCTTGCGGCAGATAGCCGAGACGAAGGCTAGGCAGAGTGATTTCGCCATCATCAAGTTGTTGCTGACCAAGAATAATACGGAAGAGAGTGGTCTTCCCCGCGCCGTTAACACCAACGATACCAACTTTGTCGCCGGATTCTAAGTTAAAACTGCAATCGTCATAAACGACTTTGGTACCGTAGGTGAGATGAAGGTGGGAAGCTTTCATAGGGTTGATTATAACATCTTTAAGTGCAAAAGGCTAGGTGTGGGTATAGCGTGCGATTGGCGTTTTATAAAAAGCTCCCCCTAAGGGGAGAGCTTTTGGCTAGGTGGAAGTAGAGCTATTTGGACTTTTTGGAGGATTTAGTACGAGAGCTTTTATTAGTTTTGCTGATTTTAGAGTTTGCGACGGTTTTTGGCATTCTCTTGGTAGTACAAGTAGTGGCTGGTGCGACGGTAAGATGGAGGTATTTGCGCAAAGAGAAGTAAGTCGAGAAAGAGCCAGCGAAGATTAGTAGTATTGTGAGAACAAAACCTTGGGATAGTATGAGATCGGCGAAGTATTGCTCAAAGATAGGCGCAACTACGTCGCTCACGATGCCGGTGTTAGGAACAAAGACGCTTTCGCCGAGTGGACCAGTATAGGTAAGTTCGTCGTCATCGGGGTTAACTGGGATCGATGGGATTAAATTATCATCGGGCTCTTCTGGAGTTGGATCGGGGTTGACTGGATTGGTGGGGCCGATAGGTTCGGTGGGTTTGCTTATAGCTGTGTAGGTGACAATGAATTCGCGATCATGATCGGTAATCTTACCTGCGACGATGGCAATATCGCGGTTGTAGCCGCTGATGACGGGAGACGGGATGGAGAATTCTTCGCCAGCGCTGTATTCACCATAATAATCGCTAGCAGCTTGGTCGCCGTTTTCGTACTGATAGCGGATGGTAACGGTGTATTTTGGTGCGGGCGTGACGTTTTCTTTGGTGTATGTAACGATACGTTTGATATCGCTGCCAGTAATCTTCCCTTCTACGATATCAATGTCTGGCGTAAAACCAGGAACTTCTGGAGAAACGATGGCGAACTCGTAACCATCATCATGCGTTTCGTTGATGGCTGGTGGAACTTGAATACTTGGATCTGGTTCTTCATCACCAAAGTCAATACGATACTCAATAGAAAGGTTGTATTGTTTAGTTGGTTCTTCGCCAGTATCTGTGGTAGTCTTGCCGGTGTATGGTATCGTGACATGATCATAGGTGACGCCAGAAATGCCGTCTAGTTCGGTATAAAAGCTGGTGCGGTTGGTGATGTTACCGGTATATTCAGAAGTTTCGGCGGCGAAGCGGAAATAGAGCGTATCCCCTTCGTGTCCAGCACGCGCCATAGTGAGCGGCGTATTGAGTTTGAAACCATCCATGGAATTCATCGGGGCAGATATCTCGACTGGCTGCCAGTTTGGGTTTTCTAGAGATGTGCTGTAGTATAATGTAGTATTACTGAGCGGGATAAAGCCAGCGTTGGTGAAGGATTGGGTTTCACCTGCTTTGTCAGTAGCACTGGATTCGTCGTAGACGTATGAGGAGATACGATGGAGTTCTAGTGGGAATTTAGGGTCACGATTTTGGACGCTAGTAATGTATTCTACTAGGTTACTTTCGGAATTGCCGACTTTACCTTTGATTTCTCCGGTCACTTCACTATCTGCAGAAATTGGCCATTGCATGTTGGAGATTGTGATGCGAGTGTTTGACTCGGTAGTGCTACGTTCGGCGTAGAAAAAATCTAGGTTGACGACGTCGCCATTATTGAAACCGGTCTTAATGACGGTGGTTTTGGTGGAACGTGGGCAACTATTTTCTACTTGGCTGTTGTATGTGTCATATCCGATATGTAGAGGGTTGAAGACTTTTTCTTGGCGGCACTTTTGGTCAGCGACGTTATTGACGGTAGCAACCACGTCACCGTTGGCGTTGATAGTAAAACTACCTTCGGTATCCATATGCAGACCGCCTAAATCAAGAACTAGTTGTCCGTTAAGGAAGACCCAGACGTCGTCATCGCCGCTGAACCAGAATTGCTCGCTACCATCGGCGACGATCTTCATGGGGATTTGCATATGGGCAGTAAAGTGAAAGTTATGCTCAGCGTTAGTGTAGTCATCTTTGGAGAAGTCTACATCATCAAGTGGGAAAGTGCCTTTGCTGCCATACTCGTAAGTGTTGTTGTTGGTGCGGTGGAAGGTGACAGTGCGGTCGTATTGCTTGGAGAGTTGTTTGCCATTAGCATCGTAAGTTTCGTGGAACCAACGATAAAAATTATCAGTTGGCTGAACTGGGTCGTTCCCGACTACGTTGGCGGTGAAAGCATCATGATAAGCAGCCCAGGCATCTTTGTTGTTAGTATAAGTAGGTACGGGCAAACCGTCGGCGCCGAGTTGACTTTTGACAACGTTAGAAATGATGCCTTTGGCATAGAGACGGCATTCAGACCATTCAAACTGGCGGTTTGGGTCTTTACAATCATCCATGCGTTGATCCCAGTAGGTGATGGGCATAGTGATGGTTTCGGGGTTGCCTAATGAGGCGATTTGCCAGGAAGATGGGATACCGTTTTGATTTTCGACGCTCTCGAGCGACATAGCACGCACAAGTGATGAAACACCAATGACGGTTAGTACTAAAAATGATACACAGGCAATGATGCGCGCGGTAGCGCAGAGGCGATGCTTCATTAGTTTTTGTTTGATTTTTTCTCGGGGCATAATTTGACCTTTTCTTGATGAAATATAATATGAATACTTACATATAATTATAAGCAGTATACGAGGAATGGTCAAGGTTAAAAGAAGAGTTTTGTAGGTTGGGTTTTGTATGTTATAATAACATGAGTGGTAGGGGCACTAACCTAACAACCTAAGAACATTAAAAAATGGAGGTGGTTCACTTGTTGGAGAACAGGTGGAGTAGTCAAAAACCGTATGACATCGATGATGTAGATCGGGCGGTACGCAATTTGGAGGAATACTCTGAGCAAGGCGTATGGGCGTATTCAATCAAGTATATTCTGATTACGTTGGGCTCTAGAATTTTTCGCATTAGGACTTCGCAGGAGAAAATCGAGCGGTTTTATGCCGATGCGAAATTGCTGTGTGCAAACCTGACAAAGAATGATTGTGAGCAGCTCAACAAGTACCTAAAAGGGTTGGATGCGATGTGGCCTAAGCTCAGGAAGCAGCTTGAGGATCCTGGTTTTTATCGGTTTGTCTATGAGTTCGCTATGCAGTCGGCTTTTCTGCTGCCGTATTTTAGTGTGTTGTCGCCGCATGCGCCAGCACTTGAGGCGGCACGTGGCTATAGCGTAGACATGGGTGGAACGTATCGTAGGATCGATCCGGAGACGGACCCGCAGACTTTCCGCTTTGTGGTGGGCGAGCGGACTTTTCGGTCGTTTGATTTTCGGTTGTGCAATCACCAGACTGCCCTGCTGAACTTAGCGGCCGATATGGAAGCGAGTGGTCTGGGTAAGCCGAGCGTGTTTTTCGTAGGCGGCGGTATGATGCCGATGGTGCGTTTCTACTATTTGCGACCGGAGATGGTAAAAGATGTCTTCGATCGTGTGGTGGTGTACGACAGTGACCCAAATATGCCAGAGTATCTGAAAATGGTATTCGATCGGCCATTGTCGGAATATGGCATTGATTATCATTTTGAAGACGCGGCGAACGGATTTAATGATCTGGCGTTTCAGGGGCAGTTTGATGCAGTGGATTGTACTGGCGTGATGTCGTATTGCCAGACTGACGAGGACATTGCAAAGATGCTGTGTGGGATGAAAAAAATGCTGAAACCAGGTGGGATTATGATGTTTGACCGTCAAGTAATGACGCCGGATATGATTCGTTGCGCTTTGACCTTGGCGTGGAAAACTGATCCGCCATTGAAACCGGAGTTGACAGTGAAGCGGGCAATCACGAGGATTAGGAAGATTGCAGCGCGGGTGGGCTTAGTTGTGACGGATACTTTTCCGGACGAGTATAATCGATTACCAGCATTGGTCGACTTTATTTTGAGAGACCCCTCCACGAAATAATCTTTGCGCATTGGCGCAGGAGAGCCCTGCCTTGATATTGAGGTGGGGCTTTTTTATTGACTACTTAGAAATGCCTATGTTATAATGGAAACAAGTTATACATTAAGGAGGTAGGGTGAGTTTAATTTCAATTTTGTTGTTTGCCACGGCTATCTTGACGATTTTGACCGGTTTCATGACCGTGATGGGTGCCTCAAGGGTAGATCGTCGACATAGTGTGTGGTTCTTGATTTCGGCGATCGCGAGTGCGACGTGGGCTATCTCAATTGCGTCGTTTTTGGCTTTGCCGCCCGAGTCAGAAGCAGCTGCGCCGATAATTATTATGTTCATTTATATTAGCGCTCTTTTAGTATCTCCGTCGATGCTGGGATATACAAGCTGGAAATATAGGGCTGGTAAGATTGCGACGGTAGTGTCACTGGTAGCAGGCTGTATCTTGGGTGGGATTCTGTTGTTTAATCAAGACTGGCTGTATACGGGATATACAATCGCTTATACTGGCAATTCGGTGCAGCTGGTTGACGGCTGGTTTTATTGGGTGTATATGAGTTACTTTGTAGTGGTGATGTCGATGTTTTGTTGTATGACCTACTACCGCGCACGACATGCGAGCGCGAAGCGCATTAAGACTGGTATGTACGTGCTACTGGGGGGTATGGTGCCGGTGGCGATTTTTTCGGCGGTTTTTGACTTGATTTTGCCATTGTGGGTACGTTATGATTTGATCTGGGTAGGTCCACTTTCTGTTAGTATTACGGTGATCGCTTTTTTCTATACTGCACTGAAATATCGGATTATTTCGATTGCAACGCGTTGGTTGCATGTGATGGCTTATGTGGTGATCGTGTCGGCGGGGGCGGCAATCTACATGGTGATTTTCTATATTATTTTCACAGCCCTCTTTAAGATTCCGAATCCTTCGACTTCGATCCTAGTCTTGAACTTTATTATGATTGTGATTGTGCTGTTATTATTGCCGGTAATTCAGGAGATTGGTGCGTCGATTCGCTCACTAATCCAGGTGGGCCAAGTGGATATTGCTTATGTGATTAAGAAATTAAATCATATAGCCACAAAGAACGTGGACTTGCGTGACCTTGCTGGATTCTTGGCGGATCACTTGCATTTTGCGTATATTGGATTCATTATTAATGGGCGAGTGTACGGGTCGAAGTCTCTGGCGATTTCCCCAGCGGAATTAAGCGGTATTACGCACTTGAGGGCTGCTTCGCGGGGTGAAATATGGCAAGAGCCGAACAAGACTGTGCAGAAAACTTTTGGTGATTTGGGTCTATATGCTGTAGCCGAATTGCGTAACGCGAAAGGTAAGGCTTTTGGGCAGATTATTGTAGGTAGGCCTCTAGGTAAGACGAATTTCGACCGACGAGATTTGCTGCAGTTAGAAATGATTATTAACTTAGTAGCAACAGTGATTGATTCGGAAAAACATTTGCGTGCATAGTTTTGAGGGGGTTTATGTTAATGGAGGCGAATAGATGACAGCTGCAGCAAGAATGATGCGCCAGACAAAAATGATGATATTGTTGTCATTGAATGCGGTGGCAGTGATTATCGTGGGGGTGATGATATTCTCGGCGATTAATTTGAACGGCGGCTTGGAATTTAAGGTTACAAATGAGCGTACCGATGTGGTGTCGGGAAATCTAGAGGAGGTAGGCTTGGTAATGCCTGGCATGGATGAACTGCAGCCACCTCCAGTGTCGGTTAATATTGGTGGTGGCGGCACTACAACGTTGCCGGGTGGAAACACGAGTAGTAATGGCAGCAATAATTATGTGACTGGTAGTGATACGGAGAGCAGTGGCGGAATGAGCAATGATACCGTTGGTAGGGGCGAGTTGTGGGCTGAGACTGCTATTACGATGTATCAGACGGCTGATTTTGATATTTGTGTGGCAAGTGGGCTTGGCAATCTTGGCGAGTGGTACTTGCAATCAAGTAACCCAGCCGTAATATCGAAATTTTATAATGCTTCACGTACGTGGTTAGGGTACACAGCAGATCGCTGTCGTTATCCAGTAATAGCCGGCACTGGCACTACAGTGATTACTGGTGGTACGTATGATGGTGCACGGTACGATAAAATTACGGTGACGGTAATTGCTCCGCCAGTGGAGCAATGGAAGCGGGATGTGTTGGCACTTGTGAACCAAGAACGCGCTAAGAATGGCTTGTCGGCATTAGCTTGGGGTACAACATGCGAAGGTGCGGCTAATACACGAGCACGCGAGATTATGACAAATTATTCGCATACGCGACCGAATGGAAGCTCGTGGTCGACGACGTGCCCGATTCCGCAGACTGGTGGCAAAAGTGGCGAAAACTTAAATGCAGGCAATGCGGCGGTGTCGCCAAGAACAGTAGTGGCTTCGTGGATGAATTCACCAGATCATCGCAAGAATATATTAGATCCGGATTTTAAATATCTTTCGGTGGGGTTTGTGTTTGATCCTAATACAGAACATAAGACTTATTGGTCGCAGTATTTTACGACGTATTAATGAATAGCGGGATGTTTCAGAGGCTTTATGATGGCCGGAGGTTTAGGGAGTGTAGGAAACCTAAGCCCAGAGCTTAGCTTTTCTAGCTCCCTTACAGAGGTGACAACCCCCAAAACCTAAGCTCAGAGCTTAGGTTTTCCAAATAGCGCCTTGTTCGCAAAAGTATAGCTCCACCCTGATAGGTAGAGCTATACTGCGCCATCGTACTAGGATTCAAAGACCTAAATACTTAGAAATTGGCGAGACACCGCACAGAATACCCACCATAACGATCGACATTACTGTATGTATCAACAACACTACTGCTAATATGTAAACGATATGCGCTACTTAGTCCATTAGGCACAGACGACCAATAAAAACCATTGCTGCCAACTTCAAAGTTACCACTAGAAACCACATACCCATTATACTGGAAGTACATCGGGCTACCACGCATAATGATCGAGCCAGACACATCATTTGCCGCCCCATAGGCTGTAGTTAATCCACCAAATGATCCTTTAGCTGTAGTATTACTAGTTGGCAGATGCCAGCCATCCGGGCAAATACCTTGCACTTGCCCAGTAGCTGATGTATTGTTGTTCATAGCAGCTGCCCAGGAGTAGTAATTCCCTCTATGTTCATGTCCACTACCAATATCTCCAGGATCATAGTATTCTGCAAGTGTATTATTATCTTGCCACTTAGAGCAAGTTTGACCACCTCCTACGCCCTCAACTGGACTTGCTATAGTCCAACACTTTCCATCACCCGTTAAGCTAGTAACCACAGTAACACCTGATACTACTGGCATATTATAATCCAAGTTCTGTGTCATCCAGCAGTTACCATCCTTGAGCTTAGTTACCCAGTATTTCTTATTATCACGTGTATCAGTAAGCTGGGCGCTATCATTCTCTTTTGCATTCTTACAGATATCAGCTGTCATTTGTTGCATAGTAGTAATACCATCAAATACTACTTCCGCTGGCTGTATAGCCAGTGATAGTAATACATTAGTAGTATAATGTCCTGCTACTGCTTTCTCTCCAAACTTCACTGCAAAGGCTAGTTTACCTTCAGTATTGAGTGTGTTGTTTGGTATA
>Ga0137298_10490_pt1 | contig 32903 bp, 22 predicted proteins | sample RamsorincwithD2O_2_FD_97182 | JGI IMG/M metagenome (GOLD analysis project Ga0137298, IMG submission 97182) | Mouse cecal microbial communities from Vienna, Austria - Glucosamine amended with D2O | ecosystem: Host-associated > Mammals > Digestive system > Large intestine > Cecum | place: Austria...
AGCGTGGAAAAGAAGATCGTTTGCAGCTGGCGCATACCTTGCCGGAGGATGTAAAAATCCATTATATTCAACAAGACCCCTCTGGAAAATATGGCACTGCAATTCCAATCGCCATGGCAGTAGAGGAATATAGTATTAATGAGCCAGTTTTGGTATTCATGGGTGATGATTTTATCTGGAACCCGGGAGGAGAATCAGCTAGCGAGTCGTTAGTTAAGGCTCTAGAAAATGATAACGAGTCGGCAATTTTGGGTGTGGAAGTACCCCGCAATCAAGTAGAAAAATACGGTGTATTATCGGCTGAGGATGGTAAGCTGACTGGCGTAGTGGAAAAACCAAGCACAGAAGACGCACCATCAAATTTGATTAATGTAAGCAAATATATTATGTCGCCAGAGCTGTTGCAAGAGATTGTGGAATATACAAAGGTGAATGATTTTGGGCCAAAAGATCAAGAATATGTAGTAACCGACCCAATTGATAGTTATATCAAGCGCGGAGGAGTGATGCGTGTGGTGCCAGTGAAGGGCGAATATCTTGATGGTGGTAGCGTGGAAGGTTGGTTGCACGCTAATAATGTAGTGTGCAGTTATAAGGGCTAATCTTAGTAATATTATTCATTCTGTGATATAATCATTATATGACAAAACGACACTCAGAAATAAGTTATCAGGAGGCTATTGGCCGAGTAATTGAGCGGTTACGCACAGAGAAAGGCTGGACACAGACGCAGCTGGCTGAAGCAATTGGGAGCAGCCAATCGGCAATCCACCGAATCGAAAAAGGTGGGCAGAATGTCTCATTGGAGTTAATAAAAAAGCTATCTCTGGCTCTGGGTGGTCAGATTCTCTCTGTTAATGATACGGTTTCACAGAGCTATCGGATTCATGGTGGTAAAGAATTGCACGGCGAAGCGACTATCAATACCAGCAAGAACGCTGCGGTTGCTTTGCTATGTGCCTCAATCTTGAACTCTGGTACCACAACGCTAAAACACTTAGCCCGAATTGAAGAAGTATTTCGGATTATTGAGGTTTTGGAGTCTTTGGGGGTGCGATGCCGATGGGTAAATGATGGTCGTGATTTGGAAATTATATCACCAGACGAATTAGATATTGAACACATTAATGTCGAGGCAGCACGCAAAACCCGTTCGATTTTGATGTTTATGGGACCACTCTTGCATAAGTTTAAACAGTTTCGTTTACCATATGCTGGTGGATGTACACTTGGTACGCGCACGATTGAGCCGCATTTGCGCGCGCTTAGTGCATTTGGCTTAAAGATCGATGCCACAACTTGCAGTGGATTTTATAAGGCTACAGTAGCACCAGCCAAGCCTACGATGAAACCCGAATTCAAAGATTTGCCGCGTAATATTGACCAGGTAAAAATTCAATTTCCACCTAAGCGTATCGTCCTAATTGAACGTGGAGATACGGTGACAGAGAATGTTTTGATGGCGGCGGCATTATATCCAGGAGAAACAACAATCGTGGGGGCATCATCAAATTATATGGTACAGGACTTATGCTTTTTCCTGGAAAAATTAGGCGTAAAAGTACGCGGAATTGGCACGACCACATTAAAAGTAACCGGACAAGCAAAAATCGATCTAGATGTGGAGTATGCACCAGCTGAAGACCCAATTGAAGCAATGTCTTTTATCGCGGTGGCGCTAGTAACACAATCTAAGCTGACAATTCGTCGGGCGCCAGTTGAGTTTTTGGAAGTAGAGCTGGAAGTCTTAAAAAGCATGGGGGCTAAGATCGAGCGTTCGCCAGAATACTATAGCACAAATGGGCGCACGCGTTTGGTAGATTTGAAGATTTTTAAGTCGGAACTTGTAGCACCAACAGATAAAATCGCGCCAATGCCATTCCCTGGCTTGAATATTGATAATTTGCCCTTCTTTGGAGTAATCGCGGCGACTGCAAAAGGTCGTACGTTGATTCACGACTGGGTATTTGAAAATCGTGCAGTGTATTTGACCTATCTTGAAAATCTAAACGCCAAAGTTGAGCTACTAGATGCACATCGGATTTATATTGAGGGCCTAACGAATTGGCGGGCAGCAGAACTCGTGGCGCCACCAGCGCTAAGACCAGCTGTAGTGGTGATGATTGCAATGCTAGCAGCGCCAGGGACTTCAATTTTACGGAATATTTATTCAATCAACCGAGGATATCAAGATTTTGCTGAGCGCTTGAATAGTTTGGGAGCAGATATTCAGCCACTGAGTGGTGTATAAATCAGGCGGGCTTTCGGTCTTGATTTTGCCTTTGATTGATGCTAGAATGGGGTTAGTTGGTTAATTACTTTCGCTTTTTAGCGAAAGTAATTTTGACTTGGAATAATGTAATCCAGACGTTCATACATTTTAATTTAAAGCATATTACCATAAAACTATCCTCCTTTCTCCCTTGCTAAATCTGCTTAGATCAAGACCTATTTGCCCGCAGTTTGGATTATAATGCAAAAAAGAAAAATTTAGCAAGCATAAGCAAGGCTAATTTAAGCAAAGCAGGATGACTATTTTTTGGTAGAAATATCAGGCTTGTGCTTGTTAATTTAGAAAAATTTGTTATATGCTGACAACATGCAGGTGCTCACGCAAGAAAAACGCGTATTCTTGTCGACCCTAGCAAACAACAATGCTATAATAAGATTAACAAAGGAAGGTAATATGGCAAAAAAGACTACAAAAGCAGAAATGGCACCAGAAGATTCTGGCAAGAAACAGGCTCTCGATCTCGCGATTGCACAAATTACAAAACAGTTTGGTGATGGTTCCATCATGAAACTGGGAGAAACTCAGAAAATTGATGTAGAACTTTTGCCCTCTGGTTCCCTCTCGCTTGATTTAGCGCTAGGTGGTGGTTATCCAAAAGGGCGAATTATTGAAATTTATGGACCAGAGTCCTCAGGTAAGACAACTTTGGCTTTGCATGCGATTGCAGAGATCCAAAAACAGGGTGGCCAAGCGGCGTTTATTGACGCGGAGCATGCTTTAGATCCAGCTTATGCTAAAAAAATTGGCGTAGACACGGACAACTTATTCATCTCGCAACCTGATAACGGCGAGCAGGCGCTAGAGATTTGTGAAACTTTAGTGCGAAGCGGTGCGGTGGATCTGATTGTAGTCGATTCTGTGGCAGCCTTGGTGCCACAAGCGGAGATTGACGGCGATATGGGTGATGCGCAGATGGGATTGCAAGCAAGATTAATGTCCCAAGCCATGCGTAAGTTGACAGGTATTATCTCCAAATCCAAAGCCACTGTTATTTTCATCAACCAAATTCGTATGAAGATTGGTGTAATGTTCGGTAATCCTGAAACTACAACTGGTGGCAATGCGCTGAAGTTTTATGCTTCGGTACGTATGGATATTCGACGCGTGGGTCAAATTAAAGAGGGTGATAACATTTCTGGTAACCGTACTAAGGTGAAGATCGTTAAAAATAAGATTGCAGCACCATTCCGTACGGCTGAGTTTGATATTATGTACAACGAAGGTATTAGCAAGACTGGCGACGTTTTAGATTTAGCAATCCAGAAAGGTATTATTGAGAAAGCTGGTGCATTCTTGAAATATAAGGACGAAACGATTGCGCAAGGGCGCGAGGCAGCTAAGACTCTTCTGAAGTCAAACGCGGAATTGTTGGCCGAAATTGATCAGAAAGTACGTGAAGCGGCACATCTCACAGGTGGGGCAGACGAGCTGACGGCTGACGCCGAGATCTAATAACCAGTAGGGTGCGTAATGCTCGAGATAGAATCTTTGGAGTCACGTGACTTGAGCATAGTAGATTTTGATGATTCTACAGATGAGAGTGTGGCTGACGCCGATGTGGAAGAACCAGATCTAGACTTAGTTAAGGCTCAGCGCCGACGTGAAGCTGAGGTGATTTATGGCGGAGATGATGAGGTATCTGGACCAGTTGGTGACTGGGAGACTCTTACTAGGGGGCCAGAATATTATACCGTGACCAAAATGACTCCAGGCGTGAGAGACCATAATCGTGTTAATATCTTTTTGGATGGACACTTTGCCTTTTCGCTTGATGTGACGCAAGTTGTGGAGTCTGGAGTAAAAATAGGTTATAAAGTAACCACCGAGCGGTTAGGAGAATTGCAGCGCTTATCAGAATTCGGTAAATTGTATCAACGCACACTGGAGTGGGTGTTGACGCGTCCACACTCCGTACGAGAAACGCGCGATTATTTACGTCGCCGACAGATTAAGCGACGGATGCTTAACCGCCAACGTGTGCGCGAAGAAAAAAAACCTTTGGCAGAAATTGAAGATGATGTAATGCAGCTTGTGATTGAGCGATTAATTGCGAAAAAATATCTCAATGATCAAAAATTCGCCGAGTTTTATGCGGAAAATCGCTATGTAAGGCGCGGGATTAGCCACAAACGTTTACGCATGGAACTACAAAAGAAAGGTGTGACTTCAGATATAATTTCTGAGGCGATGTCCAAGGTGGGGCGCGACGAAAACGAGGAAATCTTGAAAGTTATTGCTAAAAAACGTAAAAAATACAATGACTTTCAGCTAATTGGTTATTTAGTGCGTCAGGGATTTAATTTACAGCAAGCTAAGGAAGCTGTGGAATTAGCAAAAGCTCAAGAAGACTAAGGTATATACGGCGTATTGACATTGTATATACAGAATACATATAATGCATTACGACTCTTGTTCTTTGGCACGAATTTCAGAAGCAAAATCTGGTTCACGAAACGGATTGACAAAACCTGGCACAAAGTCAGTTTTAATAGCTTTGGCCTTGGGTTTTTCAGTCTCTTCCTTAACAATAATCTTGTAGTCATCAATTGACTCGATGCGGTTACAAGGAATAGTGAGTTCTGGGTCGAGGAAAGCCTTAACCAAAGGTCGCTGAATGATTAGTTGTTGTACGCGCCAGGTAGTAGGTTCGAGAGTAAAATCACTAATTTTACCCAACTTAGCACCCTGTTTCGACTCAACTTTGAGTCCAACAAGATGAAAATTAAGCTTGATGATATCGTGAATACGAATGATTTCGTTTTCTTCTACAAACTCATCAGCAGAGTCGACAATCATTCCGAGGCGAGAAAATTCGCGCACACTTTCGATTGGTAGAATTTCGCCAACTTCTTTACCAACTAATGGTCCTTCTACGCGACAGGCCACAATTTTCAAATCATCTGGATCAATAATTAATTCGGTAACATTGGCAATACGACCACCAACATGTAAACTGAGTACCGGGCAACCAAGCAGACGTGAACCATTGAATAGCATAACTATATTATACTATAATTATTGTGCTTTATATAGAAAATTAGGCTTTGATAAGCGGAGGCTGCCAGGGAGCAGGATAGTCAGGCAGTCCTAGTAAAACTGCGATTGTGGCGGCGAGGTTTGCCAGGCCTGGTGCGGCTACGGAGGCAGCACGATAGCGCTTGGTATTGGCGGTATTATCGTAGAAAATACAGGGGACAAGATTACTAGTGTGTGAAGTCTTTTGAACGCCATTTTTATCAAGTAGCTCTTCAGCATTGCCATGGTCGGCAGTGATAATCATCATACCGCCAAGGTCGTCAACTTTTTTGGCTAGGCGCGCCAATTGTAAGTCGATGGCTTCCATGGCAATAATGGTGGGCTCAAGTTCAGCAAAATGTCCTACCATATCACCGCCTGGGTAATTTAGGCGAATGAATTTGAATTGGTCGAGTTTTTCAAGGGCAATATCAGTGATTTCGGCAGATTTCATCCAGGGGCGCGTATTGAAGGGCTGTAGATCGGACGGTATGTCAATTTGCTCCTCGCCGCGGGCTTTCTTATAACTATTGCCATTGAAATAATATGTAATATGCCCAAATTTGACTGTTTCGGAAATGGCTAATTGGGAAATTTTGTTCTGCCCTAAAAAGACATTGAGTGGTGATTCAATGACGACTGGCGGAACAAGAATATTTTTGGGAATGTGACGGTCTGAATCATATTCAGTAAGACCCGCAAAATAAACCTCTGGCACCTGGCCGCGGTCGAATTTGTCAAAATTCGGGTCGTCGAAAGCGCTAGCGATTTCGACGGCGCGGTCGGCACGGAAATCATAATAAATGAATGCGTCTCCGTCTTCTACTGTGCCGACCGACCGCGGCTGGCGGCAGCCAGAGGTTTTGGCGCGCTCAGCACGCGTGCTGAGCGCGCTGCTAGCCCCAGTGTTTTCGATAATTACAAAAGCTGGTAAATATTGGTCTTGTACTTCTGGATTCTCGCGGCGTAGAGTTTGTACTGCTTCACTAGCAGACTTAAACTGGCGTGGAGCGCGACCATGTACCATCATATCCCAACCCAATTTAACCATATCCCAATCGCTTTCATAGCGGTCTGCAGTGGCCACCATGCGTCCAGCGCCAGATGCAATGCGAAAATCTGCATCTTTATATTTTGCACAAAATTCTTCAATGCGTTCAATGAATTTGGGTTCGGATTGTGGGGCCACGTCACGGCCATCAAAAACACAATGGATACGAATTCTGCGCACGCCCTCATCATAGGCGCGTTGAATCATTTGCTCGAGATGTTTGATGTCGCTGTGGACGCCACCGTCAGAGAAGATACCACAAAAGTGCAGAGTGCCTGACGGAATACTCCTTTTACTCAAGGCATCCTCTCCAGCGCCCGTCTTTACGGGGCTGTCGTTCTTCGCGTCGAGCTTCGACGCTCTTTTAATGCCTTGTTCAAAAGACGATTCCGTCACATGTTTCTGTAAATTAGTGGCGCTACGGATGGTCTCGATACCGCGTTTGCAAGAACCACTACCACTCGAGCCTAGCCATTTCATGGCGCCTTTCCAGGCTTTGGATTGCCAAATGTCGCCTGTGGCAAAGGCAGCTTCGATGCCAGCAATTCCCTGTTTGATAATCTGTCCCGAGCCAATAGCATTATGACCGACTTCGGAATTGCCCATTTGCCCCGGCATAATTCCTACTGCCTCACCAGAAGCCAACAGCGGAATATTTAAGTAATTAACCATTGCGCGATCCAAGAACTCAGTATGCGCCTGACGCACGGCATTGCCGCTACGCGCGGCTCGCAGACCGACACCATCTAGGATTGCTAAAACAATTGGACCATCATAATGTAACTTGCTCATGCTATTAATTATAACATAAGCGAAAAGCCCAACCTACACTTTAGTAAATTGGACTTGACAATATAAACTGTTTGTGCTAATATGTAGACATAAGCCACATGGAAGACTGTTGGCGCTATCTGTAGTGTTTATGGCAACGGCACTTGCTGGGTGATACAGTGAATATTACCACCACCGAGCAAAATCTCACGAGCATAAATCGGTTCGATTACTTTGTCTGGGAAAAGAGCCTGCAAAGTATCAATTGCTTCTTGATCGTGTGGATCGTTAAACACTGGCAAAATAATTGCGCCATTGCAGTTATAGTAATTAATATAACTGGCTGGCAAGCGATCGCCTGGGCGACGCGGGAAAGTACCTTCTACCACGTCAACACCTTTTGACTCCTCTTCGGTGATTAAAATTGGATTCGGTACATGAATTTTGACAATTTCAATTGGACGACCTTTGGCATCGGTCTGCTGGCTGAGATAGTCGTATGCCATCTGCGAACGTTCGTGCTGAGGATCCTCCTCGTTGTCTTCCCAAGCTAGAACAACTTTGCCGGGAGCCACAAATTGACAAATGTTGTCGACGTGACCGTTGGTATCTTCGTCTATGTAAATACCCTTTGGTATCCAAAGTACTTTTTCTGCACCGAGATAATCCTTGAGGTATTGTTCAATTTGTTCTTTGGACATTTCAGGGTTGCGTCCAGGATCGAGCAGAGTTTCCTCAGTAGTCAAGATTGTACCTTCGCCATCTGAATGCACGGAACCGCCTTCAAGCACAAAATCTGTCAAATGGTAGTAATCCACGGCTTCAATAGCAGCCATCTTAGGGGCAATGTAATCGTCTTGATCCCATGGGAAATAAAGACCGTTAACCAAGCCACCATAGGCATTAAATTTCCAGTCTACGGCGCGCATGCGACCGAGACCGTTTACGACAAAAGTGGCACCAGTATCACGAATCCAAGAATCGTTGTTACTAATCTCAACAATTTGCACATTAGGCATGTTCATTTCAAGCAAGTTGAGATATTGGGATTTATTAACACCAACTACGACTGGCTCATACTTAGCAATAGCCTGAATCACTTCTTTGAAAGCGGCCTGTCCGTATTCGGCATTAAAACGCCAGTTATCTTCCCTTTCAGGCCAGAGTAGATAAGTGCAGCGGTGTTTTGCTAGTTCGGACGGCATATAAAAGCCGTCGGCTTTTGGGGTGCTATCATTGATGCGCATCGAGAGTTTTCTCCTTTTTGACAATTTTAAGATTTTTGCCATCCTTGACACGGGAAACCATAATCTCACCTAAAATTACTGCGATACAGGCACCGACAATCAATGGCCAGTTGTAGCTAAACATTTCGAGATTAAACTCTGGGAAGAGAGTGAAGAAAAGTGCAGCTAAAATTAACACAAATGGCACAATACCAAAGAGTGCAATTTTGAACTTACCACCCTCAATCCAGAAGCCACTTTCGGATTGGCGTCCACGCTTGTGGAGCTTGAGAAAAGCCATAAACATTGGTAAATATGATAACAGTAGACAGACCAAACTGAGCGAGAAGAAAGTCCAGAAGAGGTTAGTGAGGTCGGGTACAAACTGGGCGATAATAATACCAGCGATTGCAATCACTAGGGCAACTACACAAGTCCAAATAGACGGAACATAGGGCACGCCATCTTTGGTGCGTTTCATCCAAGATTTGGGGAAAGCTCCGTCTTCGGCAGCATATGCAATTACAGAGTTGACACCGAAGTTCCAGGAAGCGATATTTGCCACCAATGTGTAAATAAAGAGACCACCAACTACAACTATAATTGCTTTAGCAACGCCAGCGGAGAACCCAACGATATTGAGTAGAATTTCATAACTAGCAATTAGGCCAGTGTCAGTCTGGAGCTCTTCAAGAGGAATAGCGACTCCGATACCAAAACTGGGCAAAAGGTAGAAAATGGCGATTAGAATACCACCAAAGATGATGGCTTTAGGAATTTCCTTTTTGGGATTTTGCATGTCACCACTAAAGGTAGAAACTACCTCAAACCCAAGCATATTAAAGATAATTAAGGAGACAAAGCCAAGGCCAGCTAGGCTAAAATGTCCATTTTCCACTAATGGCAATAAATCTGTGATGGAGTTGATGGGGTTGGCGGTTCCCTGCGTGAACAAAACATATATACCAAGTACACCGAGCCCAGCCATAAAAATAAATTTAGCGACCGCGCCGACGTTTGATAAAACGTCACTTTGCGAGACTCGCAAAACACCTAGTACGGATACCAGCAAGATATAAAATACCTGAATCGCCATCACAAGCGGCCAGGTAATCTCGAAACCAAGCATCTGCATGATGATAGTAGTGACGAGATCGGCCAATGAAGCAATCCAAAGAGGGTAGTTTACCCAATAAAACCAGGCTACCCTACTGGCCCACTTAGAGCCGAAGGCTTTTTCTACCCAAGTATACATACCACCTTCGGAAGGATACTGGGTGCCAAGTTCGGCAGAAATTAAACCGTATGGCAAGAAGAAACCAATCAGCATAATAATCCACCAGAAATATTGGGAGTTGCCAATAGCGGCAGTCGGGGCAACGGCGTCGCCCACGAGGATAATACAGACTGTAGCTAGAACGGCGCTGAACAGCCTGAATTTATATTTTGGTTTTTTAGGCATTATGTTCCTCCTTCTGCCTCTTAATTTCATCTAAAGCTGTTTGAGCTTTACTACTGAAATATAATAACAAACCACGTTGTGCCGTAAGTCGATTCTCGGCCTGATCCCAAGCGATAGAATGTGGTCCATCCAAAACACTGTCGGTAACCTCCTCATTACGAATTGCTGGCAAACAGTGTATGAATTTGACATTGGGATTACCAGTCATAGCGAGCATTTCATCGTTCACCTGATATTTTGGATAGAATTCACGCATATAGACATCCTTTGGTGTCTCTTTGTCATAGAGACCATACCAAACATCGGCATAAATAAAATCAGCACCTTCAAGATAGGCGGGATTATCTGTGACATGCACACTACCACCATACATTTGATTGTTGGCACGACCAATTTTGAGAAAATCGTCACGTAGCCACTTGGCTGGTGGACCGTATTGGATAAAATTCATGCCAAGCTTAGTAGTAATCATCATGAGTGAAGCGCAAACTTGAGTACAGTCGCCCACAAAAACTACCTTGATTTTGTTTAGAGGTTTGTCGGCTGGAAGATGATCAAAGATAGTAATAAGGTCGCCGATTTCTTGGGTAGGATGATTATAGTCAGACATACCATTAATTACAGGAACAGCCGAGCGAGCAGCAAGTTCCAAGATACTTTCGTGGCGGTCGACACGTGCCATAATTAAGTCACACATGCGACCAACTACCTGCGCAGTATCACCAATCGTCTCGTGCCCGCCTAACTGGATGGCGCCTGGCGCAAGATTAAGCGCATGACCGCCTAGCTGCTCCATGCCAACCTCAAAAGACACGCGAGTACGAGTAGACTTCTGCTCGAAAATCATGGCTAAATTTTTGTGGAAAAGCGTCTCAAGAGTCTTGCCGGATTTAATATAGTCGCGCACCACTATGGAAGTCTTGACGATATCCATAATTTCTGACTGGTCGAAGTCGGTCGTATCAATAAAATCTTTATGTGTTGGTGTTTTGTGCGTTAATACATAAGGGTTATCCATATGTATATTATATGGCTAACGTTTAATCTTCGCAAGATGTTCTTTGGCTTTAGGGGTGACGGCGCGACCACGCGGAGTGCGCTCTAGTAATCCCATCTGTAGTAGATAGGGTTCATAATAGTCTTCAATGGTAGCGGATTCATCGCCCGTGAGAGCTGCGATAGTGTTAAGACCGACGGGTCGGTCATTATAGTTCTCTAGCATAAGCTGGAGCATATTGCGGTCGGCAGGATCAAGACCGAGATTATCAATCTCCATCATATCAAGAGCGGCTGTGGCAAGTTTAATATCAATAAAACCATCACCATTAACATCAGCATAGTCACGCACACGTTTGGTGAGGCGGTTGGCAATACGTGGCGTGAGGCGAGAGCGAGTAGCAAGCAGGCTAGTAGCCTCGGGAGCAATACCAGTACCCAAAAGATTAGCGGTACGGTTAATGATGCGCTCGATTTCGGGAATTTGATAATATTCTAAGCGGTGAATCAGACCAAAACGGTCACGCAAGGGTCCAGCTAAAGAACCAGTACGAGTAGTAGCACCAATTACAGTAAACTTGGGCAGATCGAGACGCACCGACCGCGCGGCAGGACCTTTACCAATCACGATATCGAGTTTACAATCCTCCATGGCGGAATAAAGAATTTCTTCGACAGCGCGGCGCAAACGGTGAATTTCGTCAATAAAAAGCACATCGCCGTCTTGAAGATTGGTAAGGATAGAGGCAAGGTCGCCAGCGCGCTCAATCGCGGGTCCAGAAGTAACACGCAAGTTGGCGCCCATTTCATGAGCAATAACATTAGCCATGGTAGTTTTACCAAGGCCAGGGGGGCCATAAAGTAAGACATGATCGAGAGTAGTACCATCGTTACGCTTCTTGACGGCATCAATGGCGAGTTTGAGGTTAGTTTTAAGACGCTCCTGACCGATATACTCTGCAAAAGTTGTGGGGCGGAGAGAAACTTCTTCGGTTTGCTCAGAAATGTCACCGTCGTTTAGATTAGTGTCTACTAAGCGGTGTTGCTCGTGTAGTTCTGGAGCGTCAGTCGACTCGTCGATGTTTCGTTGAATTCCCATTAGGGTAATTATAGCATAGATATTTTACAATTGCTTGCAAAATACGTTTATGAAAGTTCTCATGCTTGATAGTAATGTGTTTTTGTGATAGAATGGCGGAGAAGTAAGCTACTTTGCAACATAGAGTTTCGCAAGTAGTGAGAACATTGAGAAAATGGAGGATAAAATGATGAGAAGAAAGTTTTTTGCAACTGTATTGGCTTTGGCATTGAGTGTCGCAACAATGGTAGGATGCGGAAGTTCAGCGGATTCTGCGGCGGACATGGGTGGAGATACTGGTCCGGCAGCTTATGCTGATGGGACGGCAGAAGTGGTTGACGAATCCCCGGCAGAGATTGCTGAGCCCGATGATGCGTCGCAGGGCTTGGCAGATGTCGCTGGAGAAAACGATGACTTTGGCAGACCGCCGGAAGAAGACCTCGTGCCATGGGATGTGGAAGCAGGTGAGGAGGATGTAACAGAAGAGGTTCCTGTGACTGGAGAGATTGAGGGGATAGTTGTTCTGCAGGCAGACTGGTCGGACTTGTATTGCCCAACCTACACTGTGTCTGCAATCAATCCGGAAAGTGGAGATTACCATGAGGTCTCTAATTTCTGGTTCGACTCAGTGTTTGAACGTACAAATCCTGAATATACTATTGTTCCAGCCTTGCAGTTTGCACGTTATGCTAATCTTTATGACCAGTTTTCTAATGATTACACCAAAGCGGCAGCTACCAAGACCTTTGCAAATAACGGCGAGGTTCATGCTGGATGGATAAATACCGATGGCAGTTTCTTTGATGTAACTGAAGCATTGGATGAGCAATCACATGGTGATTTTGATGATATTGTGAGTTATCAGGCAGTAGGATTCCAGGGAGATGTGTTCATCTATGTTCATTCTGAAGGCTTCAGAGAAAATCAGTATTACGGAGTCTCTGTAGACAATATAGTTCCTGGTGCTTCATGGGAAATTAGTACGGCAGACCCGATGATTTGCGAAGATTCTGAAACCTGGCATCATATTAGCGGCTATAAGTTAACTGACTGGATTGATGATGACAGGCTGATTGTCGAAGCAAACAACCAAAGCTATATTGCAACCATTAGTACAAAGACAAGGTCAGAGTATATACCAGCAAGCGACTCGCGTTATAGCTGGAGTACTGTTGTATCTCCGGAGGGTACAAGGCTTGCCTTTTTATCTGAACCGAAGCGCGATACAACAGGAGAAGTAGGCATATATACTATGCCATTGGAGAACGGTGAGCCCACGAGATTAGAAACAGCATTTTTGCCTACTTTCTCTATGTCAGGTAGCCAGACGATAAAATACTTTAGCGTTAAAGAGAAGTGTTGTTATATCTTGGAGTGGAGGTAAGTCTCATTACACTTATGTACTGGATAAAAGACAGGGCCCGTTTCTACTACAGAAACGGGCTTTAGACTTTTGGTGAATAGGTGGAACTAATTTACTTTTTCCAACACTATTCGTAATAATGATAGATGACTACAATATACATTTAACTGTATTAGCTATAGGCATCACCTCGATGGCCGAGGGGGTCTTTTGCTGCTAATTTTGCCTCATTTTCGGCTTTCTTTCGTAAACGCTCTTTGGTGTTTTTAATATTTTTTTGTTTACGTCTCAAAAACTCTTCTTCGCTGATTTCACCTTGCGTTTTTAGATTTCCATCTCTAACAAATGACCCCCATTCCGAGAAGGAGATACCGAGAAGTCCAGCCTTAATAAGTCTATTACGATTCTTCTCAGTATCATCTAAAAAAGCAGAAAGGCAATTAGGGCACGTTGTAGTATCGCTAAATTGCCTGCCGCATATCCAACATGTTACATGCATACTGCCACCTCCTTATAAAGGTTCACCCGACCAACAACAACTTTATTCTATTACAACTGTTATAAAGATGCAATCTTAAGCTTTATTATCGCACGCCTGGCGGCAAGATAATACCGCCATGATCATTATTTGGTCTCCAGTCATCAGTGCCTCCGAGGCCATGACGACCATTGAGCATCTGCCCATTATCAGAACCTCTACGATCATCATTGCCAGTCCTAATAATTGGTCCAGCATTATTACTATTAGAACTACTTCCAGAGTTATTGCTGCCACCGTCATGCACATCGATTGTACCGGAGTCGCTTTGCTGCTGAGATTGGATTCTAGTATACCCCATTGCATCACGCAGAGTATTGAATTTTCTTGCAATTTTATCTTGAACATGTATATTGTCACTGGTCATAGCTTGACGAGTATACTGTTCTAGAACGCGCTTCTGATCACTTTCCAATGAGCCATTTCTAGCTTGCTGTATTAAACGATCAAGAGACCCCTCATCCATTTTAGCAATACTGGCAGCATCATAGCTAGTTACACCTTGGTTGGCAAAGTGATTAGAGAGATAATGAGTGTTCCCTTTATCATCCGTAAATGACTGGAAGCTATCTTTATGTATATCACCACCATTAGAGACACGGGATGCTTCACCAAGATATGAGAAAAAGTCTCGGTTATTGGGTTTAATATCTTTAACGTGACTACGCAACAAATGTTGTGCGCCTAATTCAATGCCCTTGTCTTGTCCTGCTATGGTGGCCTGGGCATAGTTATCGAACATTTTCGTACGCCCTCCGTCACTGCTAATTAACATATCTTGATAAGCCTGTACTGCAGCTAAATTCTCATCCGACTGATCTTCATTTAGGGCAGCTAGCGCTGCTGCGTGTCGTTCTGCAAGAGCAGTTTCGTCCGTAGCGATATTCGTATTTTCCAGTGCTATGTTTTTCGCCAATGAGTCAATACGGTTTTGATGGGCGGCATTCTTCATTGCTTCATATTCGCGTGTCCCTGGAGCTAGTGCATAAGGGTTAGCCGACGCCTCCTCTCCACGTAATTTATTATATTTTGCATATTGCCGGGCAATTTTAGCCTTACGCCGATCAGACATTGGCTTGCCTGTAATTTTACTTAGTGCGCGACCACGTAAAGCTGTTGCACTCCCTTGCATTCTGGCTAAATCTGCATCCCTACGCTTAACGAAGTCCGACCGAGCAATAGAGCCTGTTGCAGTACGTCCAACACGATTTCCGACATTAGCAATCTTTGCACCTATATTGCCCATAGCCGCAAACGCACTACGAATTAATCCTGGTATTAAAAAGAACGGTACTACTCTCAATAACATAGCAACTAGTGTCAGGAAAAAACCACCACCAGAGGCTGATAGTAAAATATTTGACGCAAAATTACCGCCACCCATTAGTGCGCCGCAAATTGGGAATACTACAAGTAAAGCTGTAAAAATTTTAAGCCAACGATCAAACATTCTTTTTGCATTTGGCAGAGCATAGCAAACAACAGCAGCTGGCGCCAGAACAATCAAAATAAATATACCAGCCTGGCGTGCGCCAAGTATAATAGCTCCAAAAAATACACTTATAGCTGAGGAAAGCAATACTAATAAGAGCGGGATTAGCCATGATCCAATTGTACCCGCACCAATAGCGATACCTAATACTCCTACCCAAGTCATTACTGTGCCAGTAGTTCCGCCATCAGGAGAAAATGATTCACTCATATTGTTCACGGTCTTACTCATCTGCTCAAAGATAGCATTCATACTATAACCTAAAACATTTGAGATATCTACAGCAAATTGACAGAGCAGAAAAGAGACATTGACTAATATAGCAACAACAATAAGCCTTGGTAACATCTTCTTGATATTGTAATTATTTAATCCAATTCCAGTCAGTTGTGAAAAGAGAACAATCATAAACATAATTACAAAGGCTATATTAGCCATATCACGAATAACTTTCCAACCATTATAAACATCGCTGCTGGAGTCAGCCTTTAATTTAGTGGAGTCTATTTCCAGAAATTGTTTTTGTACATAACCTTTATAAATTTCATCAACGCCTTCACTAACCGTCTTTAAAACTGGGCATAGAATCCAGCCTAAAGAACCAGCTGCGCCAAAACATTCATCAGATTCTGCCCCACCATTACCGCCATTGCTACCATCTCCTCCAGTCGTACCGCCATCATTATCGCCACTTGTGTCTGGCGGAGTATCAGGAGCACCATCAACTGTGGGTAATGTGAGACAGGTAGTCTGTCCATTCTCTGTTTTGTATGTGCCGCCAGGCTTATTAATCATCTGGCGAATTTTTTGCTGTTGCTCTTTATAGTAGTCTAGCTTCGCTTGGTCTTTTTTGTCGCCCTTTGCGTTTTCTTCATTCCAGGCATTCACAAACTCGTCGTATCGCTCTTCAGCCCTCTCATTACACATCTCACCAACTGTGGCGTACCCATCATCACGCTTGGTGACAAGTTCTAATATCTCTTCTGGAGATGCTGCTGTTAAGTTTTTTAAAGTTGCAGCTACAACATTATACGTCTTCCCAGCTGCAAGACCAGTGTTCAGATAGGCTGGGCACCACTTTCCTGGTTCATCGTCATCTCCTGGCTTATAGTAGGCATATGGTGTGCCCTGGTTCAAAGCCTCATCCTTGCCAACAAAACAAGTACTATCTTCGCTGATTATGCCGTCACTCCTCATTTTAGCATAGGCTTTGTCGAGCAGATATCTTATATCCTCATTGGTAAACTTCTGACTATCCATATTAGATGAACCAGTATAATATTTGAATGCTGCCTTAGCAGCTTCACCATAATCGTTGATCGTATATGTAGCAAACGCACCTGGATCATCAGTTTTGGTTTGATTTGTGCTTACGTTAGCATAACCATTATCATTGTTCATGCCACTAACTGCATTAGAGACTTCCTTATACAGGTCGTCCCACTTGGTACCATCGCCACCAGCAAACATATTAGTGTCAAAATATGCAACTTCCCACTCTGCGTGTAGGCCGTCATTGCCAAGTACGTTAACGAAAACTTTACCCTGCACATTAGCCGATAAACAAATGGGGTCTATACATTCGGAACTTGGCACGCCACCACTCGGGAAAGAATCCATATCTATTTTACCATCACTCATAACACCAAAACACAGAGAATTGGAAGTATAATTAACCATGTTACCGCCAGCTTCAGCTGATGCGTGCTTATAACTGACGCTCATGCAGCGCGTGGATGATGGATTGTTATCTCCAGATTGCACGTAGCCTAGGTTAGTTGGGGTAGTTGGGTTTTTATTGAAAAGTGAATTTAGTCCTTGTGTCTTTTTTGAACCTAGAAAAACTTGTTCGCAGTTTATAGAACCACCAAGATCGTCCAAGATGAGTACCTTGCCCTTTTTACCGCTAGAGAAATGATAGACAAAAATATCTTCGGTTTTAAATTGTCCAGCAGGAGTAATGTCCTTGTGGATATATGAACTGTTATAACAGGACGTAATAGCGTTGGCTAAAGTTTTCTTCATGATACTAGTATCATCGGGCGCTGCTACCACGGAATGTAATGGCAGAATAAATAACGAACCAATCAAAAGCGCCAGAATAGCAACAATGCAAGAGCTAATTTTAATAAAACGTTTATTCATTTATCCCCTCTTGGATTGCCGAAGTACATGCCCTCAGTTCAGTTTCTAACCTAGAAAAATATCTCTGTAAAGTTGAAGAGTGTTTATCATTTCGGGCAAGTAACTCTGCATAATTTTCATCATTATCAAGCAGCGCCACACATTCATTATTAACGCTACCATCATCAATGCAATAATTCCGCTTGTAAAAATCATATATTTCTAAAGTAGAGGTAATATATTCGATCAATGCATTACGAAAACCATTCCTAAATTCGCTATTAGATTCTTGCGGGACAACTTGCGTAATTTTACCTTTTGCTGCATCAATACCATCAGACATATAACTTTCTATGAGTGGCTGCATCACGGAATCAATATTGATAAGCACTACCGCAAAATTGAATAATGATTCTTCGGTAGCGATCAACCCGTTAATGTTACCCCCTAAATCTATGCCAGAAGCATTTAGTTTTTCTCTAAAGTCAGTAAACAGCTCACTGGCTTTTTTGGTATATTCATTTTTATCTGAATCAGTATATTCAAAATCAACTAATTGGAATAAAAACCAATTGTCTTCGCTCCCTGAATTATCAGGGCCGTACTCAATATAGTTTTTGAATATGTCAAAACTTTTAGATACATCGGCTTGACTGGGTTTAGAAATAACTTGTATTAGTAGTAAAACTACTAAACAAATGGCCACAACTGCCGCTAAAATTACCCCGCCAATAATAAACGGTCGTTTATTTTGTTTGGGTTTTGGCTCGCTAGAGTTGAGAATAATATCGCCAGTGTCGGTGTTGAAAGTTTGTGTGGGATGGTTGGAGAGATAGGGATGAGACAGATAGGCTGATGTTTTGGGCTGTGCGCCTGTATCGCTAGTATTCTCTACTGGTTCTGGCGGTTGAGGAGTAAAAAGCGCCTGGCGATTCTCGGGAACGGCAACATCACCCGTGTTATCGACGGGTGGAAGGTTTGAAGAGTTTTTATCTTCGTCCATATACTTATCTTAGCATAACCGGTGTTTTATGCCAATGATGATATTTTGGCAAAATTTTGTTCTGGGTAAACCTATATCACTGGTACAGGTTTACTAATAGGTTCACAGAGGTAGAACTTTTGCAAACCTATACCAGTAGTATAGGTTTGTTCGGTTTTTTGATAGCAATGTATCTGCGAACATAATTTGCCACAGTATTGCGGTGAACGCCCAACAAAACCGCAATTTTGGCATAAGAGTATCCTGCGAGCCGAAAATGACGTAAGCGATCTTCTTGATGGTGCAGTTTGCAATATAGCGCACCCGACGTTCCCTTTGGTCGACCAAGTTGTATCCCTTCAGCTCTTTTACGATTAAGTGCTTCTTTAGTACGCTGAGAAATCAAATTGCGTTCAATTTCTGCTGACAAGCCAAACGCAAAAGCCAAAACCTTGCTTTGAATATCGTCGCCCAAGCGATAACCGTCTTTAACTGTCCAAACACGGCAGTCTTTTGTCATGCAAAGGTTTAGAATTTCCATAATCATAAAAAGCGAACGTCCAAGGCGCGAAATCTCCGAACAAATAATTAAGTCTCCGGGTTTTACTTGCCGTAATAGTTTTCCAAGTTCACGTTTATTGTAATTTTTTGTGCCACTGATAGTTTCACTAATCCAGCCACCAATTTTAATATTCTCTTGTCGACAAAAATTCTCAATTTCAAACCTCTGGTTTTCAACCGTTTGCTTGTCGCTGCTCACACGGATATAGCCATAGATCATAATAACTCCTCTTTTAATTTGCACATATTATACGACCGTTTATTATTGGCGGAATAGCGGTAATCGCTTTAGCAGTTATCGTAGTATTAGTTTCACTGCTTTTGAATAATGATAATAGACAAGTGATGCAGACTAGTTTTCAAGAATACGCAAGTTATGTTTTGTATGGCGATACTAAAAATCTTTCGTGGGTTGATGTGGACCAGGCAGATGACTACATGACTATGACAGATTATAAATTATATCAGCAATTTTATGCAGATTCTCATGATGAGTATTTTGATGTCTTAACAAAACTGTTTAATAAATTTATGAACTATTTTAAGGCTAACAAAAAGAGCTTGAACGAGAACTCAACTAATATCATCAATCAATATAGTCAAGATTATAGCTTGCTAAACGCACTCAGCCAAACACCAAAAATTAACAACGAAGTTTTACTAAATCTTTTTCTAGAATCTGGTGGGGACGAAACATTGGCCTGGGTTGATAAAAACTTTTCTAATCTAAAAGGAATTTCTGATGATGGGCATGAATATTTCAACATAGTCAAAACTTACGCAGAGTTATATCTTGGAATACTAGAAAACTACCAGGAGCAAGGATGTTTGCAATCTGGAAAAATCGATGTTTTGTGTGTGGAAAAATTTGCACCCACTGAAGAACAAACATCAACTTTGCAAAGCATAGATAGCTTACAAAATCAGCTATTACTGACAGAAGCTTACTTAGTTGATAGCGTGCAACAAGGTTGTTGGGAAATATGGAATCTGATTGGAGAAAATAATGCGTAAAGTATTTTGGTATCGAACTTTAGCTGGGATGTGCGTGTTCGCCATTATGGGATTTGCGTGTCTGAGTCCAATGCTAGTTTCAGCATCGTATGTGAGCGAACATGCAACAAATGCACAAGAACTTGAACAAATCCGCACCCTTTATGAAGCGGCATCGCGCTGTATGGGAAGCTCGGCGCGTAATGAAACTACCATTTCCTTATCTTCACGTTCAGAATATAACAACCAATATATGAAAGATTTTTACAATCTGAATAGTGGTAAAATATTTGATGCCAAAAAGGGTTCTGGTAATTCAAATTTAGTCTATAGCGCGACGTTGGAAAATCAGGCTAGCAGCGGCTATGATGATGGTAAAATTTATTGTTCTGAGCTTAACCTGCTACCAGAGTTATTGTCTAAACTTGGACAATATACAAATAGCACACGTGATAAGTTGATCTGCAACGGTTCGCAACCAGGACTATTTTCCGTGACAACTGGTTATGGCGGACAAATGTTTGGTGCGAAATACGACAATGATAAAGATGGTAAAAAGGATTGGCCTGAGGGATGGCCGGCACAAGATGATTGTAGTGGTAACTTAGCCTTATTGATTGATTATGTTGAAAACCGCCCCAATGAAGCTATTCGCGGCAGCGGCAATGGTAATTATGATTATGGTTTTAATGTAAAGTTGACTCCTTCTCCCAACGCCGCCAGCTACTTTCAATCGGTAGTAGGATCTATGGTGGGGCGGTTTGACGAGTTAGATGTGGATACGCGTAAAACGATGGATTATTGGCGTTATTATCAAGCATTTGAGAGTGGTTGCGGGGCAAAAGTAAATAACGGTAACACCACGCCACCAGCCGCTAGCAGTACCAATATGAATAAAATTTATGATGCAGTGACCAAGAAAATTTATTATCATAGTGACTCCGAAATTAATGCTTCAAGAAAAGTTTATTACAATGTCAAAGATACTTCACAACTAACTTGCAAAGAGCTGGCTACAAAACTTGGTGAAAACGTAGATGAAATTGCGCTTGAGACACAATATGCCGATGTGGAAGATTGTATTAATCGATATGGAGAGGCTTTGGATAAACTTGAAAATCAAATCGAAAAATATAATTCTGTGCAAGTTTATGCCAAAGGGTTTAAAGATAATTTGAGTGAGAAAATTGCAAAAATTCGTAATGGCAAGTTTGAGCCCACTTATACATCCTACGGAGCGCCGGAATATTTTGATATTAAACATTATGTAGACAGTATGGTAAAAGCTTTCTATCGCGATAAAATTCATAGCGGAGTAGATGGCAAGATTATCTATAATGACGAATTGCTAAATTCAATTGTGAGCGCGTTTGAGGACATTGCAAATGATATTACTATGGCGGCTAATAAAATCGACATCGAATCGAAGCCAAACGATGAAACACTAGCAGAATTTGATAAGTTGCTTGGGAAATGGCAAACCGAATTGGACCGTGTAGAAAGCGAAATTAATGCTGCCCAAAATCTGCTGAACGAAAAACGTAATTTGATAAGTGGTGGAGAAGATAATAGTCGTGGAGAAGTTTGGGATTTTGACGAAACATCGCTTATGGTGACTTGCCCAGGACTTGATAAATTGGATAAGGAGATTGCTAGTGTTTTATCAGCTGCACCGCCAGATATCGACGCCGATTGGAGTGGTTCAACTGTTGATAAGCCGGACTACAATTATGCTGGATCTGGCGCCGATCCAGACGCTTGTACTGGCGCAGCTGGTTCCCTAGGCTGGATTCTGTGCCCAGTATTGAAGATGGTGACAGAAGGCGTGGATAATATTTATGATGGCTATGTGCAAAAAGTTTTCTTAGAAGTAGATTCAACGCAGCTCAAAGCCGAACGAGGAAATGCGGTATATGACGCCTGGAGTATAATGCGTACCGTTGCTAACGTTATCTTTGTAATTATGTTCATGATTGTGATTTTTTCACAACTGACTGGAATTGGTTTAACCAACTACGGCATCAAGAAAACATTGCCAAGACTAATCATGGTGGCTGTTCTAGTAAATATGTCTTTCTTGATATGCCAATTTGCCGTGGACATTTCTAATGTGTTAGGATATGGTCTAAATGGTTTCTTTGATTCTATGAGTGGCACGGTAACTGATATGAACAGTTCATTTAATAATACTGGTGGTTCGGGATTAGTAAATTGGATGGAGACTTTTGGACTTATGCTAGGGATGGCGACGGCCGGTTCATGGATGCCTGCATTCCTACTTGTTCTGCTGTCAGCTGCAATTAGCGTGTTCTTTGGAGCGATTATTCTGACGGCACGTTTGGCTGGAATCTATGTTTTAATTGTGCTCTCGCCAGCTGCATTTGCTTGTTATGCTCTGCCCAATTCTAAAAAGATTTTTGACCGGTGGTTCAAGATATTTGTGGCGCTGCTAATTGTGTTCCCGATTTGTGGTGCGTTGATGGGTGGAGGGAGCTTTGCATCAACAATTTTATTGGAGGTAGCGAATAGTTTATAATGAGTGGCGGTAAATTCTTCTTAACACTAGTTGCGATGTTGCTTCGCGTAGTACTATTTTTCTTAATCCCAGGATTAGTAAAAAGTTCTATGTCGGCGCTGGGAAATCTTGGGGCAAAGATTTCCGGAATTGGCAGCCGTTTTGGCAGTTCTGTTACTGGCTCGGCGCGAAAGTCAGATGCCTTCCAACGTGGTTCTGAATTCGGTGAACAGCTTAGAGGTCGTGGGATTGCTGCACGCCATAAGATTTTAGGGAAGATTACTGGTGGTAAATATACTGGTAGCAAAGGTTCTAAGCGGCGTTTGGCTAGAGCAATTGGCGCACAAGAGGCACGCATACGTGGCGACGCAAAGGCCGCTGCTATCGCTGGAGGTGGGTTCATATCTAGTGGACGTAGAGATGATATTACTTCGTCCGCCATAGATGCAGAGGAAACTCAGGGTATTAAAGATGCGGAGAACGGCTATAGGTTGGATGAAAATTTCGATGCAAACAGCGAATCAAAGGTTAGTGAAGAACTTGAAAAGCGCCTTAACGAACTTAATCAGAATCCAGAAAATGTTGAAGTACGTCGCAAAGTTAAGGCTCTGACTAAGATCTTACTAGAGACTGATAACGGTCGCGGAACTTTAATGGAGACCGTACAAAAATTTGCTGAAGCAAATCAAGGTAGCAAGGCGGCTAGTATTCTTGGCAAATATTTGGGTAATGGCGAAAATATGGGCAAGATTAAAGGTAGTGATCAAAGGGGGCTACAAAAGCTCGTTATGGATATTAATAATGGGACTGCAATCAAAACAGCACTTGAATACAGCGCATTAGGTACAGACAAACTTAAAGCTGGTACAGTTGGTAATATAGACGTAAGTGCCCTAAAACAACAGGTTGCGGCAGCAAAAGCCGGATTACTTTCTGGTAATAACCTCACACAGGTTACTGACGTCTACCGTCAGGCCCTCGCAAGCGAAAATGCTGCTAATTTGATTAATGGTGAATCGCTAGAACAAATTAACAAACTTTTGAAAGAAGAATTTAAAGCAAAAAATGGTTCGTATGATGGTTTTCAAGAAGTCAGACTTGGTAGTTCTACTTCAGATTCTGGTACTATCCAGATTCACGCTATCCAAAATAGTACTTAGCGGAGGGATAGTATCAACTGGTAATGATGCTCGCCCTAATCAGCAAGGAACTCCACTGCCTCAGATACGTGGAGCTGAAGACTATCGCCAGAATGACAATGGTATATGGTTACCACCTACGAGATAAAATATTTAAGGTCGTCATTGACGGCCTTAAAATGAGCGAATAGGTGGAACACTTGTATTTCCAACTCTATTCAAAATAAAACTGATACGTGACTAACGGAATAACCTAAACATAGCTACTTATGCTGATATAATCGGCTATCGTTGCGGTGTGGTGCTTGTATTTTTTTGGCCTGATTTTCGGCAGTCCATTGTCGCGAGTGTTTATCCCGGTCTCTGATATTCTCCGCAAATTCTTCAAGTGTGGCATAAGGTTGTTCACCAATTTTAATCTGGTGCTCAATAGCTTGTAGAATAAGCCAGTCCTCTATTGATAGCCAAGTGAAGTTTAATGGGAATTGCTTATCTGCAGAGTCTTGTTCATATTGTGCCTTGCACTTAGGACAAGTTTTAGGAAACTCACTATCATTCTCCCACCCACACAATCGACAATGGCGCCCTTTTTCTGAGTAATATCCGGGTACTTCTATATACCCTTCTTTCTCATACTGATCAACAATTTGGTAAAGCTCTTTCGGTCTATATTCCATTATGGATCACCTCCAAGGTTCATGCTCAATCCCTGTGTAAAAGATTGGCACTTAGATTTTACTACACCTCAACTGCTTATGCAATCATGAGCATTAAAAATTGCGAACTTGCTATAATATACCCATGGATATACTGTCCACGAGCCCCAATGGCGGCCTGAGTTCACTCCTCCGCTAGCCGGCGGTTCTCTAGCAAAAGATCGTGAAGTTCCCCTCTGATGGCTTTTAGAGTAAGTTATGAGGCTAGCCGGTTAGAAATTATGGTTGCTAATCTTTTCGAGGAACTTCTAAACTTGCAGTCGGGTTTTACCTGATTTTGTGAGGTAGATATTTCTGCCGTACTCTGCGGATTACACAAGTATCTTGCTTGGTGCCTGGAATTGATGCGCAGCGGGTATGTTAATGTCAGCATCCCTGCCTTGAGGAACGCTGGCCAGAACGGATACGATTGGTCGTCGCGCTCATACTCGACGACTACAAACGCGTACAGCCTCAACTTCAATGCTAGTGACGTCAATCCGTCGAATTACAATAATCGCTGGAACGGTTTCCCCCTCCGCTGGTTTTGTACACCGCGGCGGGTGCCGATCTTTAAATTAATGTCATCAAAAATCCCCTCACGCCAAGGCGAAAGGGGTTTTGACCATAGTTGGAGCGATCAAGATATAACAAACAAATGTTACACCAAGTCAGTCGGCGTCCACCTAGCGGGTTTTGCTCCGCTAGGTGGGGATAACCGAAGCTTAACGCAACTGACGGCGGCTAGCAATGTAGTAGCCAGCAGCAGTAGCAATGGAACCAGTAGCGATTACGCCACCAGCAACCATTTCTGGACCAGTATTTGGAAGTTCTGGAGTTGGAGTTGGTTCCGGATCCTCCGGCTCTGGGGTTGGTTCTGGGTCTGGAGTTGGCTCACAGACCTTAGTCAAATGAACACGAGCGTCATCCTTAATGAAATTATCATTATCGTTATTTACACGGACCTGAGCCCAGTTAATAAGAGTATTAGATCCACAAGCTAAATTATCGTCAACAACTTCAGCAGTAAACATAATATATGCATTTGCTTTTGGACTATAGCTACCAATTTTTAGACCATCGCCAACCAAGTAATCCTCATTGACAGAATCGCCATTTGGATGGTTAGCGTTCATCAGTTTAGTAGAACCTTCAACATAACGAAGATTTGATGGTAAAATGTCACGAATGCTGACATGTTCTTGCCATTCAGAGCTAGTGTTCTGATAGTGAATCTGGAATTCTACTTTGTCACCAACCTTAGCTTCTACGGTTTCTTTCCAAGTCTTGTCAGTATCACCAGCAAGACGCACTTTCTTTTCTACGTTGAAGCCATAATCAAATACGGCTTTTACACGGATAGTGACATAGTTGGCATATTGATAACAACCAGGAACTTTACCATCGAGTGCATCATAGCCAATTAGTACACCGGCGTCTTTCGCTTGAATGATATCATCGCTTAATTGAATACCACCATTAGCACCGACTTTATTATTTTCCAACAGAGCGGAACCATAAACATATTCCAGGTGGAAGTTAGTATCGCTGACAAAGTTTACGTAGTCAACATACTTTGAAGGGTTAGCATTAGAAGAACTAATAAAACCATTAACTTTCACGCTTTTACCAGAAGCAGATGGAACATTGAACTTAACTCTGGTGTTCTCTGCTACAGCGCCATAACCCTTCGGACTGTTGTTATGAACATACATACGAACAATGTATTCTTTACCATCCTCAACCTTAACATCGTTAACTGATGTCCACTTGTTGTCCTTACCGGCGTTGATGCCAGTATTTTCACGGGCAGCTACAAAAGCGCGCTCATCACCACCGATTGGCTTACTTACATTGATAGAGTTAAAGACAATCTTGTCACCAAGAATGCCACTTTCAATTTCTTCAACAGTGTAACTGCGACGATGACCATCATCGTAATCACCATTATCGCCCCAAGCAGAAACGAGAGACGGTACCGCAGCCACACCTGCAATAGCAGCCGCAGTGGCAGCTACCGCGAAGGTAGATTTAATTGCTGTTTTCATATTAATCTCCTTTTATAGATTAGTTATGATTTACTTAATAAAAATTGATTAAATTTGATAATAAATTTTGTTTTTCTTCCCTGGTCCATATTGTTAAACTTCTTCAGTCCTACAATCGAATCATCTCAAACACAAACTAAATCTTGGTTGATGGGGGAGTATATACTCCCCCATGTTATTGAAGTTGGTACCTTCAATATTTTCCACCGCCCTATTGGCGGATCTATATAAAATGTTCTAAAAAGCCAATCATTGGATTTAAAAACCTGAGAAATTTTCCTCGGACGCCTCGTTCCGTTCAGAGTCGGTATCCGTGGTCGTCTCAGTGGTAGTTGTCGTCCCATCGCCATTGTCTGTTGTGGTCTCAGTAGTTATTGTGCCACTTTGCCCACCATTGCTCGACGAGTCTGAATCCCCTTCATGGGTTGTATCATCGGACGCATCAGAATCGGATTGCGGAGGAGTTGGAGGAGTAGGAGGTGGTGTTGGAGTAGTGGGAGGAGGAGTGGGATGATTTTCCGCATTATCTTCCTCTTCTTCAATGTCCTGCCTTTCGTCCAATCCAGGTTCCTGCTCTCCACCCCCAGTTTCTGCATTATTCTGATTCACAGGATCTTTCGTGTCATCCTTCTTATCTTCCGGAGTCGGAGGAGTTGGAGGGGGAGTCGGTGTCGGTGTGGGAGTAGGAGGTGTGGGAGTAGGGTCGGGGTCATCTTTAATAACTGGCGGAGGACCAAGCTTTTTATAAGTCACGACTTCATATACATCATGACCAGGCATAGTCCCCTCAACCACGGGTTTATCGCAGAGATACCCGCTTATTACTGGTGACACTACACGATACCCCTCTCCAGCTGCATGTTGACTGTCGTGTGGCTCAGCTGCTTTAGTACCATCTTCGTACTGGTATCTAATATGCAGCCAAGGGTTTACCGGTTCCTGCGGCTTTGGCTTCTCTATTATCCTTTCGTAAACGGTAATAGAGAACAGCTCAGGGCGCATATCGCTGATATTTACCCCAAACTTGTAAGCCAACTCACCGTTCTTGCCGGGCATGGTCTTTATCAGCGCCGGTAAGCTATCGGTGTAGTTCGCTGCTGCAGCACGTCTCATGTTAGAGTGCAGCAGTCGCGGCAAACACCAGTGCTTGTCCGTCTTTAGTGCCTGGATCTTCCCAGTTTTCAGACTGGAATAGATGTGGCACAGCTGTGCCGCAATTTCTTCAAAATATTCATCGCTATAAGTAGCACTGAACTCCGGACGCTCCGGGTTGAAGAAATCGACGTTTTCTGGATAGGTTAACCAGCGTTCGCGCCCCTTCGGATAATCTTTATCTTCAGGAGTAACCTCCCTTACAACACCATTCTTATCCTTGACGGTGATGGTGCGTGTAAGGTCATAGGCTTCATCAAAGCGACGGCCTATATCGTCAAGAATGTCTTTGCATGCCTCGTAGACGCCAGGAGCTTCACAGAAACCTAAATACCAAGCTTCTGCTGCCCCAGGGCAATTGATGATGCTGATATATACCAGTTCATCTATGCGGTTAGCTTTCTCTTCGTCAGAGAGTGCTTTCCACGCTCCTTGCCACTGCGGCACTTTTTTATCCTTAATAAGTTTCTTAAGTGCCTCGTGATCCGAAAGGTCTACGTTCAACAGGTCTTCGGCAGTCACCTTGCGGGTACCGCTAGCCTGTTCCAACCATTCCCAATCCGACCAAGCCGGGAACATCAGCAGATCAATGGCGACCTCGCCATCATAGCTAAATGTGCCCATGTACTCATGCAGCCAGTCCTGCTCCTCCCAGTCAGAGTGGAGCTTCGTGTCCATCCTGTATTGACCGAACTCAATATTAGCCCAGTCAGGGTTAATGCGAATAATTTCATTAACCGCATATACAGTGTCATCTGTCGTAAGCAGGGCAGTAAACCTTGCCAGCCCTTCCTCATTAGTGACGTTCATCCATTTCTGGATAAAATCCTCCGTTGAGGCGGGTTCAACTGTGGTTTTTTCCTGCTGTAACGAAGCAGCCATTTCTGTGACTGCCTTGCCGACTTTCTCGGCGACAGTTGTAGCTGATGAGGCTACTGTCACAGCAGATGTTTCTTCATCAGCTGCTGTAGTTTCCGTTTCAACAGGCTCTGTCGTATTCGCTTCGGCGTTCTCCGTCTCATCCTCTTCTGAAGCATCCGTCTCCGCAAGGGAGTTCCCACTCACAAGCTCAGCAATGTCTGCTTCCTCCTCGGAGTGCGACCGGATGTCTGTCCACCAGGTCTGTACTTTTTCTGTATGGGCTACCATGATGTAAACACCAATGGCTATGCCCGCTATACCGAAAAAATATGCCAACCGGCGTGGAACCTTAGTTCGCTCCTTTCTTCGCCCTTCTATTATTATCTTGGGCAGAGAAATGCCAGTAGTTCCAGAGTTAGTGATTGACGGGTCGGCACCTAACTTGGCTACCATAAAAACGCACACCAATGCACCAATGATGCAAAGCACCAAAGCAATAATCGATATTATCATTGCCATATTTTTACCTCCTTTTTTCTGTAAGAAATATTTATTTTGTTCATAAACTATATATTTTTGCACAGAATAGGAGGTACCAACTCCCATTCTGAAAAATGAAAGTTGGCGGGGCAAATAGCCCCATCTATATTAAAATGATTAGCTCTTTTCACTCAGATACATATGTTGTATCTGAGATGATTCGATTGTAAATGGACATCTATACGGACCTCTATAAATCAGTTCGTACCGACTGCTTCCATTGTAGCACACATACCTAAAAAAGTCAAGTGTTTTATCATAAAATACCATAAGAACAATAATATACACTCTTTCTCTGTTATTTTGGGATTTTTCCACAGGTTTTTGCTATGCTTATATTTTTGTAAAACGCTTATTTTTAGAGGTGATGGCTAATTTGACGATTTTTTACTATAATTGTTATGTTTATTATTGTAAAATTACAGTAAAAATTTGTCAAAAGATAAGGCCCCACCAAGATCACGGTGGAGCCTTTCACGGAGGAATACAATGAAACTGCAGCCCCCATGTTTGCCACGGACAACCGCGGCGGCAGGTCGCTGGCCCCATCATGAGCCAGCCTGCTCTTTTTTTGCTTTTCTGTTGAGACGCTGAATCTCGCGCGTCTGTTCGCGCTTCAGCCAACCCGGCATCTCTTCTCCCGGACGTTTCTCTGCGTAGTAGGCCATCAAGCCGAAGATATCGGTCTTGGCAGGCGCACCATCGAAGAAACCAGATTCAAATAACTCCTGACAATCAATATCGAACTGGAAAATATCTTTTTTCCATTCGGTTTGTGTGCGCACAAAGCCATTGTGCTTTGGCGTATCTTTGGTCTTTGAATCGGTGTCGTGTTTAGTAGAACCATCCTCCGATTCTACATCTTTGGACTGGTCAGCCTTCATGGCTGCCTCTGCTGCGATAATCAAGTTAGTGCGCTTGCCGCGGACTCTGTACCTCCGGAGAATCTCATCGGGGGTGAAGCCATCGGTTTTCAGATTTTCGACATCAGACAGGATTTCATCCCTTGCAGTCCCACTCTCCTGATTGCGGACTGCCTCAAGGAAGTAGTCGAATAAGACCTTCTGGCCGCTAGGCTTCTTAGTCTTACTCTCATCCTCATTGTTGCTTCCTTTAATCAGGCCCTGATAAGCCTTATTCAGATTATCAAGGGTTGTGCCAAGGATGTCCAGAAACTCATCTTGCCGCTTCCCGCTAAGTTTATCAAACCCAGAGAGGTTGATGAAGAAACTGGCGTTAGGGCCACCGTCATCAAAACCTAAATTACCCTCCATCCGGTTATTAATAAACTCCAGCGGCTGCTGTACAAATGACTTCTGACCAAATTTTTCTGCAAAACCACAGAACTTTTTTCCAAGGCGCCAAAACACATTAGAAAATGCGACCGCCTTTTCAGACTCCCCTTTAACTGCGCCGTCATAAAAAGCTTCAAATGATTCATCATCATTATCAGCCTCGTAGTACAGCTGGATACTCGGATAGCAAAGTCTATCCCTCTTCTTTTCCGACAGTTCCATCCACTCGTACCAAGGCGCGCTCTCTGTGTCTCTGGCATCATATTCTCCATCTGAATACCTAAGGTTGATTTCCAACCCCTTCTTCAGCAGAAAATCGTGAATGTAACAATCGTGCGCCTCACCCTTAGAGTTTGTAATGATAAGCTCTTCCAACTCCTCAGGCGTCATTGCCCCATTCATCACTTCCCAGGCAATGCGCAGCGCCCAAATTTCAGACTCTTTACCCTTTGACAACAGAATCTGACGATTCATCGTGGAATCGTAGTTGTCCATTGCCACCTTACGCTCCTTCTTGTTGGTTCTTCGACGGGTTGCAATGGTTAAGCCTCCGATTTCAAGTTTCATCTTTATTCCTCCTTTTTAATCCATCACCCAAATCGTGGGTGAAGTGCTATATCCTATCACTATGATAGGATTCCCCTCCATGATAGCACAGATATGCAAAATTGTCAAGTGCTTTGGCATGATTTATGAGGTATTTTTTGTCAAAAAATATTATCTTATCTATAAAACATAAGAATTTTATTTGCATAAATCATGAAAAAAGAGCGTCCTATGTATTAGACGCCCTTTTAGACCGGTATGTTTAACTAACCTTACGACTCTCAGAATCTTTTGCTTTTTCAAACTCCGCGTTTCGTTGCAAAATCTCAAGATCAGACTTAGATAGCCCGCTGTAATGGTTATGTCCAGCCCTCTTAAGATAATACATCAAGAGACTCTCATCTACTCCTAATTCCGCTGCCTGCTCAGCGATAGGCTGCACTGCCTGCTCGATTTTCTGATCAGGCTCCTCCTGAATGGGCTTTTCTACCTCAGACATGGTGGGCTGTTCGCCACCAGATAAGGCTTCTTTGACAGCGGTCACGTTAAGGTCGCGAGTGTTGGCGTTGATTTGTTCTCTTGATAAAAAAGGCTGAGCATTTTTGGGCATGCGCTTGATATCAAGAAGTTCCTTAGTGTCGTCATCCACCTCAACCTCTTTGGCGGGGCCTTCGTCCTGCAACTTAACGCCAACTTTCTCCGCGGCTTTTTGAGCCGCTTCCATGATTTTATCGTCATCAGGCCGATATTCGTTTTCGAGAGCTTTCTCCATTTCTGCTATAATCTTGGATAGCTCCTCAGAACGATTATCTGGTTTAGCATTTGGATCATCATTCAGTGGAATTATCTCCAAATCTTTGTCTTTCTTATCGCCTTCCTCATAATCGTCAAAATCCTCGAAACAACTTCGCCAAAAACCCTCCTTTTCTTCCATCAGAGTTTCCATCGCATTCTTAATAATCTCGTACAATTGGCTGCTGGCCCGTATCACCAGTCGCTCTGACTGTTCAACCGTCTGTGCAATGCCATCCTGAGATTGCGCCAGCAATTCAACGATTGACCGCTGAACGTCTACGATCTCCTTATGCATTATTCGCGAGCGGCGAATAATGCACACAAAGCTAGCTATGGAACTGACGACAGTCACAACAATCGTGATTATACTTACTGTCAGCGATAACTGGCTGGCGCGTATTTCATTGCCAATTGACATCTGTATGAAATATTTTGCAATACAACATGCTGCTATGCAAAATATGCCAATGGTAATAAATACTTTAGCAATGTTACTAACATTGCTAAGTTCGAGTTCTTCCCACCAAGAAAGAAGCTCTTCCCTGCGTTTATTGTGCCTTTGTTTATTCATATTGATTCCCTCCCGAAATGTTTTATTTAATCTATATGATGAAATAACGTTATCTATATTAAAATGCTATGCTCGTCTCCCCGGTCGTAGATAGGGCATATCATAGTTAACTTATAGCACAGATTCTATGTATAGTCAATTATTGTAACAGAGTGAACATATGCGTCAACTAAATTTAGCCCTCTGAGACACTCCGAGAAAAGATATTTACGACACAATCCAAAAAATATGATATAATGGAAACAGTATTTCCTATGTTGTGGTGGGATTAGCTCAGATGGTTAGAGCGTCTGATTGTGGTCCAGAAGGTCGTCGGTTCAATTCCGATATCCCACCCCAGGAAATACCGCAAGTTACATGCGAGTGTAGTACAGCGGCTAGTATGCAAGTTTTCCAAACTTGAGATGAGAGTTCGATTCTCTCCACTCGCACCAAATATTGACTTTTTTAGAAATGTGTGCTATAATAAGAGGATAGGCTGATGAAGCCTATTTTTGTGGTTTTATACACCTCACAATAAGCAACAAAAAATAAATACAGCACTGACGGTCTACTATCTGGCTACTGGAAGAAGCAAAGATAGGCTGCGGCACCAACTACTGCGCCAAGAATAATTGTGAATAAAATCAAGAAGAATAGTGGGACTTTAGAACGGCGGCTGGCAGGAACAATCACTGTCGGTCGTTGTGGCAAGTCTTGACGAGCATCGGTTTTGGATTTATTTTTCTTAGCATAAATATTCTTGCGACCAGACTTACCGGATTTCTCCTCAACCATCGGGCGCTCGATTTTGGTCTGACC